>WBZM01001564.1_pt1 | contig 22169 bp, 13 predicted proteins | sample 5204271 | NCBI WGS metagenome assembly WBZM01 (sample SAMN12344346, study PRJNA552823) | activated sludge metagenome | biome: Activated sludge suspended growth; feature: Nitrification reactor; material: Wastewater; isolation source: activated sludge from nitrification reactor of wastewater...
CGGGGCTGCTTGTGGCGGATCTGGACAGGCGCCTGGGGACCGGGAGCCGGGATGCCTGCGCAATTCCCGGGCCGCGCGACGCCGGCAGCAGACAAGGTGCATTCGGCGGGTTGAGCGCGGCAAGGCGCAAAATGTCGCCACGACGGTATTGCCATTGGTGACGGCATTGGCGAGACTCGGGAGCATCGCAAGGAGAAATCAGCAATGCGCAGCAAAATCGTTACAGCCGACGAAGCAATCGCCCTGATCCGGGACGGCGATACCCTTGCCAGCACCGGGTTCGTTCAGACCGGCTTTGCCGAAGCCCTACTGTCCGCCCTGGAGCGGCGCTTCCTGGCCAACGGCAGTCCAAGAAACCTGACTTTGTTCGCCGCCGCCGGCCAAGGCGACGGCAAGACCCTGGGGCTCAACCATCTTGGCCATGCCGGTTTGCTGCGCCGCGTGGTGGCCGGACACTGGGGTCGCATGCCGAAAGTGGCGCAACTGGCGCTCGACAACCAGATCCAGGCCTACAACCTGCCCCAGGGCATCATCTGCCAGTTGTTCCGCGATCTGGCCGCAGGCAGGCCGGGTTCGTTTTCCAAGGTCGGACTCCATACCTTCGTCGACCCGCGCTACGGCGGTGGACGAATCTCGGCCGCCACCACCAAGGACATCGTCAGCGTCGTCGAAGTCGATGGCGAGGAGTGGCTGTTCTACAAGGTCGGCGCGGTAAACGTCGCCTTCGTCCGCGGCACCACCGCCGATACCTTCGGCAACATCTCGATGGAACGGGAAGCATTGACCCTCAACAACCTCGCCATGGCGATGGCGGCCAAGAACAGCAACGGCATCGTCATCGCCCAGGTCGAACGGATCGCCGAGCGCAACGGATTGTTGCCCAGGCAGGTCAAGATTCCCGGAATCCTCGTCGACTGCGTGGTGGTGGCCGAACCGAACCAGCACCTGCAGACTCTGGTCACCCCATACAACGCCGCCTACGCCGGCGAGTTCCGGGTGCCCCAGGCCAGCCTCGTGTCGACTCCGCTGACCGAGCGCAAGATCATCGCCCGGCGTGCCGCCTTTGAATTGCCGCCCAACGGCATCATCAACCTGGGGGTCGGCATGCCCGAAGGAGTGGCGACGGTCGCCAAGGAAGAGCGCATTTCGCACCTGCTGACACTGACCGTGGAATCGGGCCTGATTGGCGGCATCCCGTCGACGGGCGGTGACTTCGGCACCGGAGTGAACATGGATGCGGTGATCGACGAGAACCAGCAGTTCGATTTCTACGACGGTGGCGGCCTCGACATGGCCTGTCTGGGCATGGCCGAATGCGATGCGGCCGGGAACGTAAATGTCAGCCGCTTCGGTGGCCGCCTGACCGGGGCTGGCGGTTTCATCAACATCAGCCAGAATGCCCGTCTGGTGGTATTCGTCGGCACGTTTACCGGCAATCGCCTGAAGATCGCCGTCAACGACGGCGAGCTGCAGATTGTCCAGGAGGGCAGGCAGCGCAAATTCCTCAAGCAGGTCGAGCAGATCACCTTCAATGGCCAGTACGCCCACGACCGCGGCAAGCCGGTCTTCTACGTCACCGAACGCTGCGTGTTCCGTCGCGCGCGAGGCGGGCTCGCGTTGATCGAAGTGGCGCCCGGGATCGACATCGAGCGCGACATTCTCCCGCACATGGATTTCCAGCCGATCGTCGGCGACTACTGCGAGATGGACGCCCGCATCTTCAATCCCAACCCGATGGGACTGGAGGCTGAACTGCTCAACCTGTCCCTGCCGGAACGGGTCATCTACGACCCCGAGCGCAACATCCTGTTCCTCAATTTCGAGGGCATGCACGTCCGGGTTGCCGAGGATGTCAAGGCGATCTGGGACATCTGCGAGCAGCGCTGCCAGGCTGCCGGCAAGCGGGTCGGCGTGATCATCAATTACGACCGGTTCCGGATCAATCAGGACATGTACGACACCTATGCCGAGATGGACCGCTACTTCCTGGCCAACTATTTCAGTCAGATCACCCGCTACGCGACCAGCGCATTCATGCGCGCCAAGCTGGGCGAGGCCTTCTCGGTGCGCAGCATCGCCCCCCACATCTTCGAGCGCCGCGAGGAAGCCCAGGCGTTCCTGTCCGGGCGCGACGGAAACACCGGTTCCTGATCCCGCGCGGGTTCCATGGCGACGACCGGGGGCTGGCGCCCGCCGCGCCCCGACATCCGGAATTGCCCGTTTTTTCCGGTCGACCGCAACCGGTTAGTCACGGACGCCCGATTCAGCCGACAGCCGGGCGTGCCGGCGGTAGATGGCGATCAACGGCATACCGACGAGGCCGCCCGTCGCTAGCACGCTCCACGCCAGCGCCCAGGCGGATGCCGAGTCACCCCACCATCCGCGCCCGGCGTCCAGTGCGAGACCGAATACCCAGGGTGCCAGCGCCCCGGCGGCGAACCCGGTCAGCGAGCGCAGCGAATAGGCGGCGCCGATCGCCTGCGGCGGCACCACCTCGGCCAGCGCCGTCGAATAGACCGGTGAATCGGCAATCGCCGCCAGGTTGTAGAGCAACGCCAGCGTGGCAATCGCCCACAGCGCCGCCGCGAACAGCCAGCCGAAGGCCAGAGAGCAGGCCAGGCTGGTTGCGGTCGCCGCCATCATCACCGCCGCCCGCCCGTAGCGGTCCGACAGGCTGCCACCGGCCACGCTGCCGGCGGCGCTGACCAGATGCGACAGCCCGGCCACGGCAATGCCGCCGGCGCCGGCGACGATCGGCTCGGCGCCAGCGGCCGCCGCAGCAGCAGCCGTCACGAAAGCGGGCAGCCAGGCCCACATCCCGAGCAGTTCCCAGCAATGCGCGGTGTAGGCGCCGATGCACCCGAGGGCAGCGGGATTGCGGCGCAGGTCGGCCATGCCGCGCAGCGGCGACGGGCATGCGCCAACCGGCTTTCTGTCGTCCATGCCGGCCAGTGCGCGATGGACGAGCAAGCTGCCGATCAGGGCCCCGCCCGCCGCGCAGAGCAGGCCCGCCCGCCAGCCGGCGGCGAGGAGCAGCGCGATGCTGCCCAGCGCGAGGGCATAGCCGACCGACCCCGCCGCCAGGTAGCCGCCCATCGCCCGGCCGCGCTCGACCGGAGCGACCTCCTCGAAGATCAGCTTGAGCGCCGGCGTGTAGGTGCCGCCGGTGCACAGTCCGGCCAGTCCGTAGAGCAGGAAGGCCGACCAGAATCCGTCGGCCAACGTCGCGAACAGCAGCGCGCTCGCTGCCGCCAGCTGCGACGAACGGAGCACGGTCGGGCGGGCGCCATGGCGGTCGGCGAGGATGCCGGCGGCGAACAGCGAGACGAGGAAGCCGAGATGCCAGGCGCTCTGGATGGCGCCCGCCTCGCCGGCGCTCAGGCCCCAGGCGAGCGACACGGCCGGCAGCACGCCGGAGTAGGCCGAGAACATCATCGAATGGCCGGCCCGCCCGACATAAAACCAGCCAAGCCAGCGCGGACTGCGTCTCATGGCCGGTGCCGCTGGTGGGCGCCGCAAAAAAAGGCGGCCAGACCGGCCGCCTCGACTTGCCACCGCACCGGCAGAGGCTCCGTGCTTGCGCTCAGAGCCCGCGCTGGGAGCGCTTGCGCTCGATCTCGGTCAGCAGGCGCTTGCGCAGGCGGATCGACTTCGGCGTGATCTCGACCAGTTCGTCGTCGGCGATGAACTCGATCGCCGATTCCAGCGTCAGCTGGATCGGCGGCGTCAGCGTCACCGCCTCGTCCTTGCCGGAAGCGCGGATGTTGGTGAGCTGCTTGCCCTTGATCGGATTGACGACAAGGTCGTTCTCGCGGCTGTGGATGCCGATGATCATCCCTTCGTAGAGCTTGTCGCCGGGATTGACGAACATCCGGCCGCGATCCTGCAGCTTCCACAGCGCGTAGGCGACGGCATCGCCGTTCTCCTGCGACACCAGCACGCCGTTGCGCCGCTCGGCCAGTTCGCCTTCGCGCGCCGGCGCGTACTCGTCGAAGACGTGGCTGATCAGCCCGGTGCCGCGCGTCAGGTTCATGAACTCGCCCTGGAATCCGATCAGCCCGCGCGCCGGGATGCGGTATTCGATGCGCACGCGGCCGCGGCCGTCGGGCACCATGTCCTGCATCTCGCCACGGCGCGTCCCGAGCGACTCCATGACCCCGCCCTGGTGCTGCTCCTCGACGTCGACCGTCAGCATCTCGTACGGCTCGCATTCGACGCCGCCGATCACCTTCCTGACCACGCGCGGGCGGCCGACCGCCAGTTCGTAGCCTTCGCGCCGCATGTTCTCGAGCAGGATCGACAGGTGCAGTTCGCCGCGCCCGGCAACGTCGAAAATCTCGCTGTTCGGCGTGTCGTGCACGCGCAGCGCCATGTTGGTCAGCAGTTCCTTGTGCAGCCGCTCGCGGATCTGCCGGCTGGTCACGAACTTGCCCTCGGTTCCGGCGAGCGGGCTGGTATTGACCAGGAACTGCATTTCGAGCGTCGGCTCGTCGATCTTCAGCAGCGGCAACGGATCGGGATTCTCCGGGTCGGCGACGGTGCACCCGAGCACGAGATCCTCGATGCCGGTAATCTGAACGATGTCGCCGGCGATCCCCTCGTCGAGCTCGACCCGGTTCAGCCCGCGGAAGCCGAACACCTGCCCGACCTTGGCCTTGAACGGCGTGCGCTCGTGCTCGGCGGCCTCCTCCTCGGTGCCGAACATGACCAGCACCTGCTGCCCGGTCCTGACCCGGCCGCGCCTGATGCGACCGATCCCGATGCGACCGACGTAGGAGGAGTAATCGAGGGCCGAGATCTGGAATTGCAGCGGCGCATCGACATCGGTATCCGGCGCCGGCACGTGGCTCAACACCGTCTCGAACAGCGGCTTCATGTCCTCGCGCGGCGCGTCGAGGTCCAGTGCGGCCCAGCCGTTGAGGGCGGAAGCATAAACGATGGGGAAGTCGAGCTGCTCGTCGCTGGCGCCCAGCTTGTCGAAGAGGTCGAAAGTCAGGTTCACGGCGTTGTCGGGATTCGCTCCGTCGCGGTCGACCTTGTTCACGACCACGATCGGCCGCAGTCCGAGGGCCAGCGCCTTCTTGGTCACGAAGCGCGTCTGCGGCATCGGGCCTTCGACGGCGTCGACCAGCAGCAGCACGCCATCGACCATCCCGAGAACGCGCTCGACCTCGCCGCCGAAGTCGGCGTGACCCGGCGTGTCGACGATGTTGATGTGGATTCCCTCAAACTCGACTGAGGTGTTCTTGGCGAGAATGGTGATGCCGCGCTCCTTCTCGAGGTCGTTGGAATCCATGACGCGCTCGTCGAGGTGTTGGTGGGCGGCAAAGGTACCCGACTGGCGAAGCAGCTTGTCGACCAGCGTGGTCTTGCCGTGGTCGACGTGGGCGATGATGGCGATATTGCGGATCGGACGATCGGACATGGGGAAGGCCTGAAAAATCAAACGCGTAATTCTAGCACCCCATGCTGCGGCGCAACATCAATCTCCGGCTCATATCTGCCCTTATTGCGCATGGTTTTGGCCGTCTGGCCGAGGCGTGATGGAAGACGAAATGTCGCCTGCAATGGCCCGTCGCAGATTGTCCGCCTTGGCAACGCCAGCCGTGTCGCCGACTCCCTTTGACGCCGCAACCGCCTCATCGAGTGCGACGAGCGCCTCGTCCTTGAGACCACGCATGGCGAGCACCTCCGCAAGCCGCAGGCCGACGACACCGAGACCGTGAGGGCGGCCCAGCGTCGGCAGAAGAGCAAACGCCTGCGCCATATCCTCGCAGATTTCTTGCAGCCCGTCGCGTTCGTGGTCACCCCGCTGCAGCCGGATCTGCGCCATCGAATACCGGACATGCGCAATGCTCTCGATGTCGCCCAGCCGCTCATAGACCGGAAGCTCTTCCTCTTTCCTGATGCGCAGCGCTTCGTCGAGTTGGCCGCGCGCCATCAGGATGTCGCCGATCTTGCCCTGCGTCACCGCCTTCGCGCGGACGTCGCCCAGCCGCTCGAAGGTTGGAAGCACCTCGTCGCCGAGGATGCGCAGCGCTTCGTCGAGTTGGCCGCGCGCCATCAGGATGTCGCCGATCTTGCCCTGCGTCACCGCCTTCGCGCGGACGTCGCCCAGCCGCTCATAGACCGGAAGCTGTTCCTCTTTCCTGATGCGCAGCGCTTCGTCGAGTTGGCCGCGCGCCATCAGGATGTCGCCGATCTTGCCCTGCGTCACCGCCGCATCGTGTTCGCCCCCGCGGCGTTGATGCAGTGGCAACTCGCGCTCTCGAAAATGGATCAGCGCCGCATCGTAGTCGCCGAGATCGACGAGAAGCCGTCCCAGTTCGTCAAAAACGCCCGCGAGAATATCGTCCGGCGCATCCGGATGACCGTCGAGCCAGCCCCGGATCTCGGCAATCCGGCGATTGCGTTCAGCCATCGAACGGTTGTCGGAACCCTCGGGTCTTGGCGCCAGGTTCGCGGCGCTGAAGGGCATCGTCATCGTCGTGCCCGGCAAGCTGTCGCGTGGCAAGAATGCATACACGCCGCTGCGCCAGGCCCAGAGGTCGGGCGCGCCGCGCGAAGCCAGCGCGATGGCCTCAGCGTCGAGCCAGAACACCAAGCGCGTACGCGCGCCGGCGGCGATCCGTTCGCGGCGCACGTTAAAGGCATCCCAGCGCGCCGCGTCGAACCAGCCGAGGGGGACGATCACCTGCACCACCGAAGCGGCGCGGGCGCTCTTGAGCAGCCGGATTTCGAGTGCTGCCACATCGGGGATGCGGCTGCCGCCCAGCGGCAGACGATCGACGCTCAGCCCGGCAGCACGCAGCACCCGCTCAAGCGCGGCCATGACCTCCTTGCGCAACAACTCGTGTGGCGCATCGACCAGCAACCATTGGAAGACGGGTCCATGCAACAGCGACTGCGACAGTCGCAGGAAATCGTCGAAGCACTGTGCGGGCAGGCTGCGTGCGGCATCGAGGCGGATGCGCTCGATCTCGAAGGAGGACCGGGCCATCTCCGACTTCCGGTGCGCGTCAGGCCGGCAGCGGGTCTGCCGCGGCGAGCTTGTAACCCTCCAGCGTGCGCACTACCGGATGGCTGCAGCGCCAGGTGCCGTCGTTGTATTGCAGCAGCGCGAGGCGGTGCAGCAAGCCCTGCGCGGCCTCGTCGTTTCCGCCCTGCGCCGGGTTGTTATCGATCGCCACCAGCAGTCGATACTCGTCGGGCCTGAGGAAGTAGCGGTATTCAGCCGCCAACTGAGCGATTGCGCGCTGCACCACGGCATGGTCGATGCCTTCATCGGCCACCTCGCAGCACAGCTTGAGCAGGCGCAGCAGTTCCCGCGGATGACCTCCGCTATGCTTAACCAGGTCGGCGATGTCGTCATCCGAAGCGAACAGGTGGCGATCGGCACGCCGCAACAGCAGCTCGGTCAACGCCTGCCAGCCGGCGTCGCAGCGGCCGCCATCGCGCTCACAGAGCTTTATCATCGGCAGCACGATGTCCGCATCGAGTTTTCCGCCCAGACGACCATCGTACTTGAGATGCAGCGGCGCGGTATAGATGGCAAGGGTCTCGATCGCCAGCAACTGCTCGGCGTCAAGGACAAAGAACTGCTGCGTGTCTTCACCGCGCATCTTGTCTGTACCGTCGACCAGGAACAGCACCCGTTCGGCGCGACCGCAGCGGCTGAGTTCAGCTTCGGCAGCGCGGATCAACTGGCTGAACGCCGTGGCAAGCGTCGTGAAGCGATTGCGGATTTCCTGCCGCCATTCGCTCTTCTGGCTGGCGCCGGTCTTGAAGGCAGTCGTGAAACCGCCGAACAACTTGATCAGGCCTGGAATTCCGCCGCCCGCCTGCATTCCCGCCTTGATTTCGGCACTCAGTTCGCGCTGACTGCTGCGCGTCGTCACTGCCGCGGCAAACCAGTCTCGCACCGGCTTCAGCGCCTCTTCGTCGAGCGCGTAACCGTCGCCGTGCATGCGTTCGAGCAGCGTTTCGGCCATCGCCATGAGTGCTTCGGCGTACTGCAGGTTGTTGCGGTCGAGCTTGAGCAGAACATCGACCTCGACGACATAGAAGCGTTTCGAATCGTTCAGTTTCCGGGCGTATTGCCGCAATTCGGTGGTCTTGCCACTGCCGATGTGGCCGAAGAACAGAACGTGCTTGTTATTCGGCGCAAGGAAAGCGTTGCTCGCCGGATCCCAGCCGAACTTGCGGGCCAGCCGCTGGAAAGTCAGCTGGCTGCCCCGCGCCGCCTGCGTTTCGACGTAGCGCGGATCATCCGCCGCCAAGGCTTCCTCGTATTCGACCTTCTGCAGAACTTCGAGAATGCTGGCTGGGGGGCGGTAGGTCATGGCGATCGAAGGAGTGGCTTGGGTGCCAGCGAGTATCTGTGCCGCAGTGCACGATGTCAAGCGCAGCCCGGGCGAGCGATTGCACGGACCGCGGGACCGTCCGTCCTCGCCTTCCGCTTCAGACGGCCACCAGCTCGGCGGCGACGCGCTCGGCGATCGCCAGCGACGAGGTCAGCCCCGGCGACTCGATCCCGAACAGGTTGACCAGCCCGTCGATGCCGTGGGCGCGCGGTCCCTGAATGATGAAATCACCGGCCGGCTGGTCGGGGCCGGTCACCTTCGGCCGCACGCCGGTGTACCCCGGCTGCAGCGCGCCGTCGCCGAGGTCCGGGTAATAGCGGCGGATGGCACCGTAGAACTTGGCCTCCAGCCCCTCTTCGAAGGCGTAGTCGGGCGCCGCCGGCCAGCCGCTGACGTCCGGCCCGAACTTGCACTGGCCGCCGAGGTCGAGCGTGACGTGGATGCCGAGCCCGGCATGGTCGGGCATCGGGTAGACCAGGTGGCGGAAGGGGCTGCGCCCGGCCAGCGTGAAGTAGTGGCCCTTGGCGTAGGCCGTCCGCGGCACGCAGGCGGCCGGGAAGCCGTCGAGGCTCGCCGCCAGCCGCTGCGCGTGCAGCCCCGCCGAATTCACCAGCGTCCGGCAGCGCAGCGTGAGCGGCTCGTCGCCGCCGGTACGCACGAAAATGCCGTCGCTACCGACGCTGCCGCCGGTCACCGGCGTGCGGGTGACCAGTGTCGCCCCCGCCTGCGTCGCGTCGCCGAGCAGCGCCAGCATCAGTCCGTGGCTGTCGACGACCCCGGTCGATTCCGAAAAAAGCCCGGCCACCGCCCTCACCGCCGGCTCCAGGCGGGCGACTTCGGCCGCTGTCAGCGGCGCCAGCGGCACCCCGTTCGCCGCCGCCTTCCTGGCATAACCGGCGAGCGCCGGCAGTTCGGCCTCCTCGCTGGCGATCAGGATCTTGCCGATCCGCCGGTGGCCGATGCCGCGCTCGGCGCAGTAGCGGTAGAGCAGTTCCTTGCCGCGCACACACAGCGTGCCCTTCAGCGATCCGGTGGGGTAGTAGATGCCGGCGTGGATTACCTCGGAATTGCGCGCCGAGGTCTGCGTCCCGAACGCCGCCTCGGCCTCGAGGATCAGTACCTCGCGCCCCACCAGCGCCAGTTGCCGCGCCACCGCCAGCCCGACGACGCCGGCACCGACGACGATGGTATCAACCGATTCCATGATGGCCATTCCTGAACATGTCATCCCTCGCGGTTGCGCATGAAATCGGCGGTGTTGAAGAAGTTCTGCAGCAGCTTCGTGCGGACGTCCTCCTCGATGCCGACGTCCTCCATCGCCAGGACCATGCAGGCGACCCACTGGTCGCGTTCCCTGACGCCGATCGCGAACGGCATGTGGCGGGCGCGCAGGCGCGGGTGGCCGAACTTCTCGATGAAGAGGTCGGGGCCGCCGAACCAGCCGGAAAGGAACATGTAGAGCTTGTCGCGCGAATGCGCAAGGTCCTCCGGGTGCATCGCGCGCAGTTCGGCGAACTGGGGAACGCTGTCCATCAGCGCGTAGAAGCGGTCGCAGAGCTTGCCGACGGTGGCGTCGCCGCCGATCTTTTCGTAAGTGGTCATTGCGGCAGCCGGTTGGGTCATGGCGTAAACTCGTAAACGTGAAACCGGGAGTTTACCCGAGGCCAGGCGGCCTGCCGAGTAAGGCCTGCCGCGCGGGCAATTCAGGCTGTCGCCGCATCGCAACCGACATGCAGGATACCGCCTCCGCCAAGTTCCACCTTGCTGCGATACATGGCCTTGTCGACGGCGGCGATGACAGATTCGAGATCGCGGCCGTGCGCCGGATAGTGGCCGACGCCGATCGAGACATTGAAGTCGATACGGTTGGCCTGCGCCCATTCGTTGACTGCCCCCCGGATGCGCCGGGCGACAAACTCGCCGTCTTCGGGCGAGGTATGCGGCAGGATGAGCAGGAATTCGTCGCCGCCGTAGCGTGCCACCACATCGACGCTGCGGACGATTTCGCGAATGCGTTCGGCGACGGCGACCAGGACACGGTCCCCGACATGATGCCCGTGCGTATCGTTGACATTCTTGAAGCCGTCGAGATCGGCAAAAAGCACGACGGCCTCCCGGCCATGAACCTTGGACGAGTGGAACAACTGCATGACACGCTCGTCGAGGGCCCGCCGGTTGAGCATCCCGGTCAACGCGTCGATATTGCGCTCGTGGGCGAGCTTGGCCCTGGTTCGCTCGATCTTGGCGGTCAGCGAATAGGAGTAAAGCACGATGATGACGAAGAACAGGAGGAAGAAAATGGCGCTGACCGAGACCATGGCCAGATAATCCGGCAGACGCAGCCAGACGATGAAGATCGAGGCGCCAAAACAGCCAATGACGGCCTCGCCGAAGCTCTTCAGGCCGTAACGCATGCCGTTGCCGAGAATGATCATGAGGAAGACCAGGAAGGCGGGCGTGCTGAGCGTGGCATCGGCCACGGCAGAAAAGCTGGCTGCAGCAATATCGACCCACATGGTCAGGTGTCGCCGCCAGGGAACATGCGGCACGCGCTGGGCATGCCACATGAAACCGAGGATTTCGACGGCATACAATGACATCACGACATTGACCAGCAGCAGGCTGGCCCACGGTCGAATCTGGGCCTCGCCGCCGAAGTTGAAATAGGCCACGGCCAATCCGCAGAACAACAGGCGAGTCAGGTATTGCGAACGCTGGTCTTCCCAGGTCGGAATGTGCTGCATGCCGCGCAACAAAGCGACATCGATTTTGCTGCCGTGGTTGCGCCGCCGCTCGCCTGTCCGGCGATCCACGCCGCGTCTCTTGTCGTCCCGCCTGTTTTGCATCTCCCCTCCCGACTTCGTGCGTCGTCAGCCGTTGGCGCGAAACACCTGGTGCATGCCTCGGTTGCCCGCCAATCGGCCTGAACGGATTTTTGCCGAAGTATCATCGGTTCCGGAGACTGCGTCAAACCCGGATGGATTCATTTTCCCGATGGGCGCTGCCGGTGCTGGCGAACCGGATGTTTTGCCGGAACCGGGCCGTTCCTGCGGATTGGCGGGGATGTCCGGGCGTTGCCGGTGCCCGCCGGCTGCCAGGCCGGCACCAGCTGCTTCTTGCCGTTGCCGATGAGGTCGGCGCGGCCCATTTCCTTCAGCGCCTCGCGCAGCAGCGGCCAGTTCTCGGGGTCGTGGTAGCGCAGGAAGGCCTTGTGCAGCTTGCGCTGGCGGCCGCTGCGCACGGCACCGACCACCTCGCCGCCCTGGCGGGAGAGTTTCCGGAGCGGGTTCTTCTCGGTGTGGTACATCGCCGTCGCCAGCGCCATCGGCGTCGGCAGGAAGGTCTGCACCTGGTCGAGGCGAAAATTGTTCTTCTTCAGCCACAGCGCGAGGTGGAGCATGTCCTCGTCGGTGGTGCCGGGATGGGCGGCGATGAAGTACGGGATCAGGTACTGCTCCTTGCCGGCCTCGCGCGAGAAGCGGTCGAACAGCTGCTTGAAGCGGTCGTAGGCGCCCATGCCCGGCTTCATCATCTTCGAGAGCGGCCCGGCCTCGGTGTGCTCGGGCGCGATCTTCAGGTAGCCGCCGACGTGGTGGGTGACCAGTTCCTTGATGTACTCGGGCGAGCGGACCGCCAGGTCGTAGCGCAGGCCGGAACCGATCAGCACCTTCTTGACCCCCTTCAGCGCCCGCGCCTTGCGGTAGAGCGAGATCAGCGGCGCGTGGTCGGTGTTCAGGTTCTCGCAGATGTCCGGGTAGACGCAGGACAGCCGGCGGCAGGCGGACTCGATCTTCTCGTCCTTGCACTTCAGGTGGTACATGTTGGCGGTCGGCCCGCCGAGGTCGGAGACGATTCCGGTGAAGCCCGGCGTCTTGTCGCGCATCTCCTCGATTTCGCGCAGAACCGAGCCTTCCGAGCGGCTCTGCATGATGCGCCCCTCGTGCTCAGTGATCGAGCAGAAGGTGCAGCCGCCGAAGCAGCCGCGCATGATGTTGACCGAGAAGCGGATCATCTCCCAGGCTGGGATCTTCGCCTCGCCGTAGTCCGGGTGCGGGCGGCGGGCGTAGGGCAGCTCGTAGACGCCGTCGAGTTCCTCGGTGGTCAGCGGGATCGGCGGCGGATTGAGCCAGACGTCGCGCTCGCTGTGCGCCTGCACCAGCGCCCGCGCATTGCCCGGGTTGGATTCGAGGTGGAAGGTGCGCGAAGCATGGGCGTAGAGCACCGGGTCGGCGCTGACCTGCTCGTACGAGGGCAGGCGCACGACACTGTGCGCCCGCTTCTCCTTCAGCGCGGCCAGGCGTTCGGCGCGCCCGACCAGGCGCACCGGCTGCGCGCCGGCGACGGTTGCGGTCGACGGCGTTGCCGGGCCGGATTCCATGGCGTACGGGTCGGCATGGCGGACCAGCGGCCCCGGCGTATCGACCTCGGTCGAGTCGATGGCCGTCCATTCCTCGCCGGGCAGCCAGCCGCGCGGCACCATGAACGCCGTGCCGCGCAGGTCGCGGACTTCGGAAATCTTCTCGCCGCGGGCGAGGCGGTGGGCGATCTCGACGATGGCGCGCTCGGCGTTGCCGAAGACCAGCAGGTCGGCCTTGGAATCGGGCAGCACCGAGCGGCGCACCTTGTCCGACCAGTAGTCGTAATGGGCGATGCGGCGCAGGCTGGCCTCGATCGAGCCGATCACCACCGGCACGCCGGAAAAGGCCTCGCGGCAGCGCTGCGCGTAGACGGTCACGGCGCGGTCCGGCCGCCTGCTCGCCTCGCCGTTGGGCGTGTAGGCGTCGTCGGAGCGTATCTTGCGGTCGGAGGTATAGCGGTTGACCATCGAATCCATGTTGCCGGCGGTGACGCCGAAGAACAGGTTGGGCTTGCCCAGCTTGCGGAAATCAGCCGCCGAGTTCCAGTCCGGCTGGGCGATGATGCCGACGCGGAAGCCCTGCGCCTCGAGCAGGCGCCCGACCAGCGCCATGCCGAAGCTCGGGTGGTCGATGTAGGCATCGCCGGTAACCAGGACGATGTCGCAGGAATCCCAGCCGAGCGCCTCCATCTCGGCGCGCGACATGGGCAGGAACGGGGACGGGCCAAAGCGGGCCGCCCAGAACTTGCGATAAGCGAAGAGCGGGCGCGCCGCCTGTAAATCCGAAGCCATGGCGTATTTTACCCGAGGCGGCGGACGCCCCGCCGCGTCAGGCGCCGGCGCGCAGGGCCAGCAGCGGCGGCGTGCCAAGCAACTGACGCACCGCCAGCCAGCCGATGCCGACCGAGAGCGCCGCTCCGGAGAACGTCGCCAGCGGAAACAGCCAAAGACTCAGCGGCATGTCGAGCATGAAGACGTTTTCCGCCAGCACCTGGCCGACAACCGCCGCGCCGGCGCCGGCAATCAGCCCGGCAATCGCGCCGACCACCGCCAGTTCGGCCAGAAGCGACTGCCGCAACTGGTCGCGCCCGGCACCGAGCGCCCGCATCACCGACAACTCGTAACGCCGTTCGTCAAAGGCCGTGAGCAGGGCCGACCCGAGCACGATCGCCCCGGCCAGCAGCGAGAACAGGAAGATCAACTGCACCGCCCGGACCACCTGTCCCATCACCGTCTGGATCTGCGCCAGGATGGCGCTGACGTCGACCAGCGTCAGGTTGGGAAAGCGCGCCACCAAGGTACGCACGAGCGCTGCTCGCGTCTCGGGAAGATGGAAACTGGTGATGTAGCTCGCCGGTGCAGACTCGAGCACGCCGGGCGGCGTCAGGACGAAGAAATTGACCCGCATCGAATCCCAGTCCAGCTTGCGCAGATTGCTGACGCGCACCCGCGTCTCCTGGCCCCCGATCGTGAAACTCAATTCATCGCCGACCTTGACCCCAAGCGTCCGCGCCAGACCCTCCTCGACCGAGGCCAGCCCCTTGCCCGAATCTCCGGGGGCGAACCAGTCGCCGCGGATGACCCGGTTGCCCGACGGCAGATCGGCGCGCCAGGAAAGGTTGAATTCGCGTTCGATCAGGCGTTGGGCGCGCTCGTCGTCCGGGTAGCTGGCGGCACTCACCGTCCGCTCGCCGATCCGCATCAGCCGCCCGCGGACCATCGGCGCCAGTTCGACGGCGATGCCGCTGGCGGCGAGCGCGTCAGTAACGGCCTCGCGTTGATCCGGCTGGATATTGACGATGAAGCGGTTCGGCGCATCGGGGGGTGTCGCCCTCAGCCAGACATCGATCAGTTCGCTGCGGGTCACGGTGAGCAGCAACATCGCCATCAGCCCGAGAGCCAGCGCGACGATCTGCAGGGTACTTGCCGCCGCGTGTCGTTCGAGATTGGCGAGCCCCTGCCGCCAGCCGAAACCGCCGCCCCCGCGCAGTCGCGAAGCGACGCGGACACCAAGGCGGGCGAAGAGCCAGAAGGTGAGCAGCGCCCCGGCAAATCCGCCAATCGCGTAGGCGCCCAGCCGCAAGTCGCCGGAGACCAGCAGCAGCAGGCCGGCTAGCGCCAGGACGCCAAGCCCATAGCCGCCGGGCAGGAAGGGCCGCGGCGGCCCCAGTTCGCGGCGAAAGACGCGCAGGGTCGGCACCTTGCTCAGTTGCAGGAGCGGCGGAAAGGCAAAGCCGAATAACAGGACCGCGGCAACCGCGCCACCCTGGACGAGCGGCAGCGAGCCCGGCAGGGGCAGATGCAAGTCCAGCAATTCCGCGAGCCACGAGACGAGGATGAAATGCACGGCAAAGCCGGCGAGACAGCCGACTGCCGCGGCCAGCAGCGCCAGCCAGACGAAGAGCGCCGCATGCAGGCGAATCAGGCCGGACTGCGTGATGCCGAGGCACCGCATCACGGCGCAGGCGTCGAGATGACGCTGCATGTAGCGGCGGGCCGCCAGCGCCACGGCGACGGCAGCGAGGACCACGGTCAACAGCGTCGCCAGACCGAGAAAGCGCTGGGCCCGGTCGAGCACGCTGCGGATTTCCGGCCGCGCGTTCCGCGTGTCCTCGAGCCGCTCGCCCCGCCCGAGGCGCGGCTCGACCCAGTTGCGGAAGCCCGCAACGGCGTCCACAGCGCCGGCCACCATGAAGCGATAGGTCACCCGCGAGCCGGTCTGAATCAGCCCGGTTCCCGGCAGGTCGTCGAGATGCAGCATCAGGCGCGGGGCGAGCCCGAGGAAGTTGATCCCGCGATCGGGTTCGAAAGTCAGGATGGCCGAAACCGGGAAAGTCCGCTGCCCGAGTTGCAGATTCTGCCCCGGCCCCGTCTCCAGTGTGCTGGCCAGGCGCTCGTCGAGCCATACCGTGCCTGGCGCGGGGCCGCCCGGCGCCGCCTCTCCCGCCTCGCCGGCGCGGTCCGCCCGGCGCAGCGTCCCGCGCAGGGGGTAGGTAGCGCTCACCGCCTTGATGTCCGCCAGTTGCGCCTGCCCGCCAGCCAGCACCATGCTCGGAAAGCCGACCGTTTCGGCCGTGTTCAGTCCGCGCCTGACAGCCTCGTCGCGGACCGGCCCCGGCCACGGATGATCGGAGATCAGCAGCAGGTCGCCGCCGATGAGTTGCCGGGCTTCCTGTTCGAGCGCCAGGCGAACCCGGTCGGTGAAGAATCCGACCGCCGTGACGGCCGCGACGGCAACCACCAGCGCGGCGAGAAGCAAACGGAGCTCGCCCGAACGCAGTTCCCTCCCGAGCAGCCGCCAGCCAAGTCCGGTCATCTCGGCAGGCTGGACCAGCGCGCGCGGAATTCCGCCGGTGCCACTGCGGTTCCGTGCAGGAAGCCCTGCAGCTGATGGCAACCGGACGCCTTCAGAAACGCCGCCTGCTCGGCGGTTTCGACCCCCTCCGCCACGACTTCGAAGTCGAGACTCTGGGCGAGCGCCATCACCGAGCGGATGATCGCCTCGTCTTCCGGATTGCTGCCGATGCCGGTCACGAACGAACGGTCGATCTTGAGCTGCTGCACCGGCAGCATCTTCAGGTAGCTGAGCGACGAATAGCCGGTACCGAAATCGTCGAGCGCCAGGCTGATGCCGATCTTGCGCAGGCGATCGAGCAGCGAGAATGCATCATCGACGGCCATGACCACCGACTCGGTTATCTCGAGCTTGACCCGGGAAGCCTCGATGCCGGTCTCATCGAGGATTTCCACAAGGGTGTCGACGAATTCGGGCCGCTCGAGCTGCTTCACCGAGAGATTCACCGAGACCTGCGGCAGTTCGAAGCCGCTCGCATGCCATTTCATGACCTGGCGGCAGGTCTCGCGCAAGACCCAGGTGCCCAGTGCGATGATGATGCCCGAATCCTCGGCCAGCGGAATGAAACGCGCCGGGGGTACGTTGCCGAGTTCAGGGCTGTCCCAGCGGACCAACGCCTCGGCGCCGACCAGACGCCCGCTCTCGGCTTCGACCTGCGGCTGCAGATGAACCGAGAGTTCGCCATTGCCCAGGGCACGGCGCAAAAGCATCTCGATCTGAATCCGTTCCTGGGCGTCGCGCGTCATTTCCGGCGTATAGAAATGGTAATGGCCACGCCCCATCGCCTTGGCGCGAAACATGGCGCTGTCGGCGTTGCGCAGGAGGTCGCTGACCGAGGTGCCATCGCTGGGGAATACGCTTATGCCAACCGATGCCGAAAGATACAGTTCGTGTTCGCCGAGGTGGAACGGCAACTCGAAGGCGCCGATTACCTCGCGCGCCAGCATCTCGACCTCCTCGTCGGTGCGTACGGCTTCCATGACGCAGATGAACTCGTCACCGCCGAGCCGCGCCAGCATGTCGATCAGCCGGACGTGCTCACACAGGCCGGCAGCCACCGAAACCAGCAATTCGTCGCCGACTCCGTGGCCGAGCGAATCGTTGACCTGCTTGAACTGGTCGAGATCGATGAACAAGACCGCCACGCGGTGATTCTTCCGGGCGGCATCGATCAGGCTGGCCTCCAGGCGCTCGATAAAATAGCGGCGGTTGGCCAGGCCGGTCAAGGGATCGTGGTAGGCGAGATAGTTCAACTTGCTCTCGGCCTGGCGGCGTTCGATGATCTCGCCCTTGAGCTGGCGATTGGAACGTCGCAGTTCCTCGGTCCGCGCATCGACCTGAACCTCCAGCGAACTGCGCGCCGTCTCAATTCGCTCCGCCTGGTCGTAGAGGATGCCCTGAGCCCGCCGCACCACCAGAAACTGCGCGAAGAACAGCAGGGCGAAGACCGCGACGACGACCGCCGTGACCAGCCAAAGCCCCTGCCGGAATGGCGTCATGAACGGCGTCACATCCTGATACAGCTCGAAGACACCCTCGACCGCCCTGCCCTCGCTGGAAATCGGTACGTAGCTGGCCAGCAGATCGATGTTCGAGCGGCTGCCGGCGAGGGTCTCCACGCGGTCGTAATGGTTCAGGTCGCTGGTCACCTCGCCGGCGAGCGCCGACTTGAATCCCGGACTGTCGAGCCGGCTTTCACCGACCTGCGCGACATCAGTCGAAAAGATCGTCACTCCGAGGCGATTGTAGATCCTGAACCTGGCCACGCCCGTGCCTTCGAGCAGTGTGCCTACCCTGGTCTGCATCTCCTGCGATTCGTCCGACGCCTCGAGCATCGAGGCGTCGATGCCCACCGACGCCGCCATCAGGCCGGCCAGCGGCACACCAAGGGAATTCTCGATGACCCGCGCCATCGCCACATTGCGGTCTTCGGCCAGCATCGTCATCTGGCGTACCGACACTTCGCGGTACATCGTGCCGAGAAGTCCGGCAGCCAACCCGATGAGGATCAGGCTGAGCGTCGAGAAATAGCGGGAAAGGTTGAACATGTTTGCCTACCGGAACTTCCGCAGAGCTTATTCGATGTCGCGAATCCGCGCCACCGCGTCTTCGACGCGCCGGACGGCGATGACTTCGATGCCGGCAATCGCCTGCTTCGGGCGATTGGCCTCCGGTATCAGCGCCCGGCTGAAGCCAAGCTTGGCGGCTTCTCTTAGGCGCTCCTGTCCGCGTGGCGCCGGCCGGATCTCGCCGGCCAGCCCGACTTCACCGAACACTATAAGTTTACCTGGCAACGGCTTGTTTTTCATCGAAGATGTAATCGACATGAGCACGGCAAGATCGGCTGCCGGCTCGCTGATCTTGACCCCGCCAACGGCATTGACGAAGACATCCTGATCGAAGCAGACGATTCCGGCATGGCGGTGGAGAACGGCCAGCAGCATCGCCAGGCGCTGAGCGTCGAGTCCGACCGTAAGCCGACGCGGATTGCCATTCGAGGTATCGACCAGCGCCTGGATCTCGACCAGCAGCGGCCGTGTTCCCTCCTGCGTCACCATCACGCACGAACCGGCGACATCCTGCCCGTGTTGCGACAGGAACAGCGCCGACGGGTTGTTCACTCCCTTCAGCCCCTTGTCGGTCATGGCAAAGACGCCGAGTTCGTTGACCGCGCCGAAGCGGTTCTTGACCGCGCGCACCAGCCGGAAGCTGGAATGGGTGTCGCCCTCGAAGTAGAGCACCGTGTCGACGATGTGCTCGAGCACGCGTGGCCCGGCCAGCGCGCCCTCCTTGGTCACGTGGCCGACCAGGATGACCGTGATGCCGGCCTGCTTGGCCAACCGGGTCAGCTGGGCGGCGCATTCACGCACCTGGGCGACCGACCCGGGCGCACTCGAGAGCTGCTCCGACCACAGCGTCTGGATCGAGTCGATGACGGCGACCTGCGGTTGCTCGGCCTGCAGGGTGGCGAGGATGCGCTCGAGATTGATCTCCGCCATCAGTTGCAGCGACCGGGTGTCCAGTCCGAGCCGGCGCGCGCGCAGCGCGACCTGTTCGCCGGATTCCTCGCCGCTGACATAGAGCACCCTGCAGCCGGACGACAGCAGCGCCAGCGCCTGCAGCAGCAACGTGCTCTTGCCGATCCCCGGATCGCCGCCAATCAGCACGACGCCGCCGGCAACGAGACCACCGCCGAGAGCGCGGTCGAATTCGGCGATGCCGGTGGCAATGCGCTCGGTCTCGCGCGCCTCGATTTCCGAAAGGTTCACAAGACGGGGAACCGGCGCCAGCGACTCGAAGCGGTGCCCGGTCGGCTTTTCCGCGACACTCTCGATCAGCGTGTTCCATTCCCCGCAGCCTGGGCACTGCCCCTGCCATTTCGGGCTCGTAGCGCCGCACTCGCTGCAACTGTAGATCGACTTGCCTTTTGCCATGATGGAACGAGGATACACCACACGCAACGTGGCGGCGCGCTCGGCCAGATCCCCGATCTAGCCGGCGAGCGTTGCCGGAACGCGCGGCGCCAGCGCGCAGAAGAGTTCGTAGGCGATCGTGCCCGCCGCGGCGGCTACCGCGTCGGCCGCCACGATCCCGCCGGCGCCGTTGCCCCACAGCGTGACCGGCGCCCCGATGCCGGCGTCGGGAATATCGGTCAGGTCGCAGGCCAGCATGTCCATCGAAACCCGCCCGACGGTTCCCGTCGTGCGCCCCAAGACCGCAACCGGCGTGCCGCTGGGGGCATGGCGCGGATAGCCGTCAGCGTAGCCGCAGGCGACGATGCCGATGCGCATCGGCTGCTCCGCGACGAAGGTGCCGCCGTAGCCGACCCGATCGCCCGGAAGCAGCCGCTGGACGGCGATTATCTCGCTCTCGAGCGCCATTACCGGCTGCAGTCCGAGGTCGTCGGCGCTGCAATCGGCAAACGGGCTGGAGCCGTAGAGCATGATCCCGGGCCGCACCCAGTCGGCATGCGTCTGCGGGTAGCGCAACAGCGCCGCCGAATTGGCCAGGGTGACCGGCCCCGCCCAGTCGCCGGTCATCGCGGCAAAGCGCCTCATCTGCTCGTCGACACCGCGGCCGCCGTCGGCCTCGGCGAAATGGGTCATCATCGTCAGGGTGATGTTGACAAGTCCCGACAGCATTTCGCGTGCCCTGGCGAGGCCGACCGCATCCAGTCCCAGCCGGTTCATTCCCGTATTCAGCTTGAGATGGATCGCCAGCGGCGAACCCCGGGGTGCGGCGGTGAGCAGCAGATCGAGTTGCTCCAGGCAGTGAATGACCGTGCTCAGGCCATATTCGGCCACCGCCCGCGCGTCGCGCGCGCCGAAGACCCCCTCGAGAAGCAGGATCGGCTGGCTGATGCCAGCCAGACGCAGGTCAACGGCGTTGTCGCATTCGAGAACGGCAAAGCCGTCCGCTTCCGCGCGCAGCGTGTCGACGGCCCGCCACTGGCCGTGGCCGTAGGCATCGGCCTTGATCACCGCCCAAGCCCTGGCGTCCGGGGCCAGCCGCTTGGCCAGCCGGTAGTTGTGCAGGAGCGCGGCGCCTGAAATCAGCGCCCGGATCGGTCGGGAGGTCGTCATGCAGCAGTGTCCTTGAGTTTCTGGCGCGCGAACTGGATGAAGGCGCCGACCAGCCGCGACTGGAAGCGGTCCTCCGGCTGGATCAGGTACAGTTTGCGCCGCAACGGCGGATGCAGCGGAATCGCCCGCAGCGTTCCGAGTTGCACTTCCCGCGCGACCTGAGTGCGCGCCATGATCGAGAACCCGAGCCCGGCCGCGACCACGGCCTTGATCGCCTCCGGGCTGCCGAGTTCCATCGGCGTCCTCAGCCCCTCGGGCGGCACGCCGTTGTCCCGGAAGTAGCCGGCGACCATCTCCCGCGTTGCCGATCCCGGCTCGCGCGAGACATAGTCATGGCCGGCCAGCGTCCGCGGCCCGACCCTTTTCGCTCCGGCCAACGGATGCGCCGGGGCGCAGATCATGGCGAGGTCGTCGTCGCGGCAGAAGTCGCAGGTCAGCCCCGGCTGCCGGGCCGCCGCCTCGATCAGGCCGACAGCGACCGTGTGGCCGGCGACGCGGCTGGCGATCTCCTCCGAATTGGCAACGACCATCTGCGGCCTCGCCTGCGGATAGCGCGCGCAGAAATCCACCAGAACGCCGGCCATCAGGCATTCGGCGACCATGGGAGTGGCCCCCAACGGCAGCGCCCCACGCACGTCGCCGGTCATTTCGCCAAGGCGCGTATCCAGTTCATCGCCGAGGCCGAGAATCCGCTGCGCGTAGGAAAACACCAGTTCGCCGGCCGGCGTCAGCGTGATGCCGCCCCGCCGGCGCTCGAAGAGACGGGTGTCGTATTGCTCCTCGAGTTGCCTGATCTGGAACGTGACCGCCGGCTGGGTCATGAACAAGGCCTCGGCCGCCCTCGTGAAGCTGAGATGTTCCGCCACGGCATGAAAGACCTGCAGACGCCGGTCCGCCATCATGTTTCTCCCTGTGAATCGCGCCTGCTATTCAAACACAAGACACGGGGCGATAGCCACCGGCACCCGGAAAGACGCCCATTTTACTGGGTCGACCGCACGATCCGCCGCCTTGTGTCGCCACGGTTCCGTGGTATAACCTGCGACGAAAGCAATATAACGAGACAAGAGCCCAAGTGCCATTCGGCTTCTACATCATCATGGCCGCGCAGTTTTTCTCCGCGCTGGCCGACAACGCCCTGTTGATAGCCGCCATCGCCGCCTTGCGCGACATGCACGCGCCATCCGAATACGAGCCCCTGCTCAAGACCTTCTTCACGGTTTCCTACGTTGCGCTCGCCGCTTTCGTCGGCGCCTTTGCCGACTCGATGCCGAAGTGGCGCGTGATGTTCATCAGCAATGCGATCAAGATCGTCGGGTGCAGCATGATGTTCTTCGGCGCCCACCCGCTGGTCGCCTATGCCGTCGTCGGCCTCGGCGCTGCCGCCTACTCGCCGGCCAAGTACGGCATCCTCACCGAATACCTGCCGCACCGCCTGCTGGTCGTCGCCAACGGCTGGATCGAGGGCCTCACCGTCGGCGCCATCATCCTCGGCGTCGTCATCGGCGGCA
>WBZM01001565.1_pt1 | contig 22165 bp, 23 predicted proteins | sample 5204271 | NCBI WGS metagenome assembly WBZM01 (sample SAMN12344346, study PRJNA552823) | activated sludge metagenome | biome: Activated sludge suspended growth; feature: Nitrification reactor; material: Wastewater; isolation source: activated sludge from nitrification reactor of wastewater...
CCCTTGATCAGGTTGCGCTGCGGATCGACTTCGTCCGCGCCATCGATGGCGAGGTCGATGTGGTCGATCTCGTTCAGCGTTGTCAACGGGATCCCGTACTCCTGGGCCAGCAGTGAGGCCTGGAACGAGGTCGGCACGCCGACGATGTCCTGCACCTCGCCCGCCTGCCACCGTCGGCCCAGCTCCTGGATCATCAGCGCCGCGGTTGATCCGGAGCCGAGGCCCAGGATCATTCCGGACTCGATCCGACCGGCCGCTTCCGCGGCCACCAGTTCCTTCATCCGCTGCTGCACATCCACGCCTGGCACGATAGTGCCCAGCCGTGGAGGTGGTGCATCCGATGGCGTATCGGCCAGCAGCCATGGGGCAGGATGGACAGCATGCCAGGACAGAACCTCACCCGGGACGAGGCCGCCCGTCGTGCCGAGATCATCACCGACGTGGCGTACCGCGTCGACCTCGACCTGACGGGCACCGGTGACACGTACCGGTCACGCACGACCGTGACTTTCCACTGCACCGTCGCCGGCTCGAGCACGTGGCTGGACCTGATCGCTCCTGGCGTTCGTTCGATCACCCTGAACGGCCGTGAACTCGATCCCGCCGCGCACTTCGTCGACTCGCGTATCCACCTTCCGGACCTCGATTCCAGCAACACCGTCGAGGTGGTCGCCGACTGCGCATACATGAAGTCCGGTGAAGGACTGCACCGCTTCATCGACCCCGTCGACGATGAGCAGTACCTGTACACCCAGTTCGAGGTCGCCGATGCCCGCAGGGTGTACGCGTGCTTCGAGCAGCCCGACCTGAAGGCCCCGTGGCAACTCAGCGTCGAAGGGCCGAGCCACTGGGTCGTCACATCCAACGCCCCCACGCCCGAACCCACCTCTGTACGCGAGGGTGTGAATCGCTGGGAGTTCCCTGCGACCAAGCCGATCTCGACGTACATCACCGCGCTGGTGGCCGGGCCGTACCACGTCGTGCGTGAGGTGTACTCCGGCCCGCACGGCGAGTACCCACTGGGGGTCTTCTGCCGCAAGTCCCTGGCAGAACACCTCGACGTCGACGACATCCTTCTCATCACACGTCAGGGCTTCGAGTTCTTCGAGCGCATCTTCGAGGTGCCGTACGCCTTCGAGAAGTACGACCAGTTGTTCGTTCCGGAGTTCAACGCCGGCGCGATGGAGAACGCGGGGTGTGTCACATTCCGGGAGGACTACGTCTTCCGTTCCCGGGTGACGGAGGCGGCCTACGAGAACCGCGCGAACACGATCCTGCACGAGATGGCCCACATGTGGTTCGGGGATCTGGTGACCATGCGCTGGTGGGACGACCTGTGGCTCAACGAGTCCTTCGCGGAGTGGGCCAGCCACTACGCGAACACCCATGCCACCCGTTTCACCGACGCCTGGGCCACCTTCGCCAACCAACGCAAGGCGTGGGCCTACCGGCAGGATCAACTGCCATCGACGCATCCCATCGCGGCAGACATGGTCGACCTTGAGGCCGTGTACGTGAATTTCGACGGGATCACCTACGCCAAGGGGGCGTCGGCCCTGCGGCAGTTGGTCGCCTTCGTGGGCGAGGAGGATTTCCTCAAGGGCCTTCGCAGTTACTTCGCCCAGTACGCGTGGTCGAACACCTCGCTGAACGACCTGCTCACCGCCTTGGCCGACGCGAGCGGCCGGGACCTCAGCCACTGGACCCAGCAGTGGCTGCAGACCTCCGGGGTGAACATGCTGCAGGCGGAGATCACCTCCGGTCCGGAGGGGCAGATGGACCGCGTGACCGTGGTGCAGAACCCGCCCTCACTGCCGGAAGGTGTGGCTCCGACGTTGCGGGACCACCGGATCGCCATCGGTCTCTATGAGAGCGGCGACGACGGCGTCCAGCGGACCCATCAGGTCGAGGTGGATGTCACCGGCGCGCGCACGGAAGTGCCGGCCCTGGCCGACCGCGCCCGCCCTGACCTGCTGCTGCTCAACGACGACGACCTCACCTTCGCGAAGATCCGCCTGGATGAGCGCAGCCTGGCCACGGTGACCGAGCACTTCGGCGATGTCTCGGATCCGCTCGCCAGAGCGCTACTCTGGGGCGCCACCTGGGACATGACCCGCGACGGCGAGATGAGCACCGGGTCGTTCCTCGATGCGTTGGCCGGCGGCATCGCGCACGAGACCGAGGTGGGCATGGTCCAGCAGGTCCTGCGCCAGGCCGACAGTGCTGTGGCCTTGTACGCCGCTCCTGAGAACCGTGATCGCTACGCCGACCGGATGGCCGACCTGCTGAGCGACTTGGTGCACCAGGCCAAGCCCGGCAGCGACCACCAGCTGGCGTATGTCCGCGGACTCATCTCCTTCGCACGTCGCGACGAGCATGTGGCACTGCTGAAGGGACTGCTGGCGGGAACCACCACCATCGAGGGTCTTGCGGTCGACACCGACCTGCGATGGTCGCTGTTGCGCCGACTGGTCGTGCTCGGTGAGGCCGGTGGCGACCAGATCGACACCGAACAGCAACTCGACGACACCGCCGCGGGTCGCCTCAACGCAGCCGCATGCCGGGCAGCGGTGCCGACCACCGAGGCGAAGGCGGCCGCCTGGGATTCGTGCCTGCATGACACGTCACTGCCCAACCACATGCTCGGTGCGATCATCGGCGGCATCACCGTCCCGGATCACCGGGAGTTTCTGCGTCCGCACGTGGAGCAGTACTTCGAGTCGCTGCCTGAGATCTGGCGCGACCGCACCCACGAGATCGCTCAGGAGATCACGCTGGGGCTCTACCCCCACTCGCTCGTGGAGACCGCGACGGTGGAGCGCACGGATGCCGTGCTCGACGGCACGGTCGACATTCCGCACGGCGCGCGCCGGTTGCTCGGCGAGGGTCGGGACGGAGTGCTTCGGTCGCTGCGCTGCCAGCAGCGCGACGGCGCCTGACGAACCGCATGCGTCGAGTGAGGTAACACTCGACGCCAGGAGGAGGCAGCGTAGGCCTGCGTGGGTCAGCGCCCACAACTGTCGCGAAGTTGGGGCGACACACCAGCCCCCACCGTGCTCCGGCCCACAACTGTCGCGAAGTTGGGGCGACACACCAGCGTGTTATCCCAACTTCGCAACAACAACGAGGGCCGCTGCGGCGCAGGGTCAGCGGCTCAGGGACCGCACCAGCGTGCGCAGCAGCGTCGAGTCCGCGAGTTCCTCGATCAGGACCGGCTCGCCCTGCTCATCGGTCAAGGGCACCCGCCAGTTCGGATACTCCTGATCCGTCCCCGGCTGGTTCTGGGTGTTCAGGTCGCCCACCCCGTCGACCAGCGAAAGACAGAGCAGCCTGCTGGGCGCGCGCGACATCAACCGGTGCATCGCGACGGTGATCTGCGTGGGGGTCGGTTCGTCCACCGGCGACAGCAGACCCTCATTGCGCAGCACATTGACCCAGACCTCCACCTCGCGCTCGTGCGACGTGAACGCCTCGTCGTAAGGACGGTCGAGCAGCGACAGCTCATCCCATAGCCGAAGGTGTGAACCGTCGAGATACTGCGCGGTCGGCGGGAGGTCGTGGACCGTGACCGAGGCAAGGCACTCGGTGCGCCAGCCGTTCGGATCGTGGATGGTCTCGCCATCACGCTCGAACAACAACACGGTTGTCCCCAGGATCCCCCGGTCGGAGAGAACATCCCTCGCCCATGGCTCCACCGTGCCAAGATCTTCACCGATCAGCGTCACACCTGCACGTGCCGCTTCCAGACAGAGGATGTCGATGAGTGCCTGGTGGTCGTAACGCACGTACGTGCCATCCACAGGCGGCGCACCGGGCGGGATCCACCAGAGCCGGAACAGCCCGATGATGTGGTCGATGCGCAGTCCACCCGCATGACGCATCACGAAGCGCAGGATGTCGCGGAAGGGAAGGTACTCGGCCTGCGCCAAGGTCACGGGGTTCCACGGAGGCTGGCTCCAGTCTTGGCCAGCGGGGCTGAACATGTCCGGCGGCGCCCCCACCCGGAACCCCTGTGTGAGCAGATCACCCATCGCCCAGGTGTCGGCGCCGAACGGGTGCACTCCGATGGCGAGGTCCTGGATGATCCCGATCTTCATCCCCGCGCGCAGCAGTTCTCGCTGCACATGGTCGAGCTGCTCGTCGAAGATCCACTGCAGCCAGGCGTAGAACTCGACGCGGTGCGGGTCAGGCTCGACCTCGGCGGCGTGTTCGGGCCACTCGTCCCAGCGCGGACCGAACTGCTCGGCCAGCGCGCACCACCGGGCGTACGCCTGCAGGTCCTCGCCCTCCTCCTCGAGGAACGCGTTGAAGGCCACCTTGCGGGCAGGAGACCTCGGCACTTCGAAGATCTTCTCGAGCGCCTGCCGCTTGCCCGCCCACACGGCGTCGCGATCCAGCAGATCGGCGTTCTCGTTGCGCACCCGCAACTGTTCAGCGAGGGCGGACACGAGCGCGACATCGTCAGCCGGCAGATACCCGTGCTCCTCGATCTTCTCCGGGCGGATGTAGATCGGGTGTCCGAACCGGCGGGTCGACGGAAGATACGGTGAATTCTCCATCGGCGTCACGAGAGCGGCCGCGTGCAGCGGATTGACCAGGACGAAGTCGGCGCCGAGTTCATGGGCCGCCCACACCCCGAGGTCCGCGAGATCCTCGAGGTCGCCCAGACCCCAGGACCGGTGCGACCGCACGGAGTACAACTGGATGGCTAGTCCCCAGCCGCGGGGCGCCTCCGGCAGGCGCCTCGGCGCGACAACCAGTGCGTTGTCCTGCCGCACCCCGTCCTCCTGCTGAACCCACAACCGGTGCCAGCCCATCGGCAGGTCCGGAGGCAGCAGGATGCGCGACTCGGTGAGACGCTGATCCCCGATCCGGTGGTTCTCGACAGGTTCGCAAGGCAGGTCGTAGCGCCGGCCACCGCCTTCGAGTTCCACCCAGATCAACGGTGGCTTCCCGTCGGGGTGATGCACCCATGGACCGTTGGTGTCCTGCTCTCGGACCACCCACAACGGAGGCAGCGTCCGCTCCCAGTGATCCCGGCGTCGGTGCGCGAGGGCCGCCTCGTAGTCGGCCTCGTTGTCGGCCTGCACGCCGAGGGCGTGCAGGGTGGCTTCGACCGTCGACTCCGGCACCACCCGCAGCGACCCGCCGAGATCCCAGTACTCGGTGGCCACCCCGCAGGAAGTGGCCAACTGATCGCGTGCGCTCACCAGACCTCCGGCTTCCGATCGGACCAAGGGTGCGCTTGCTCAAGCTGCGCGGCGAGGCCGATCAACGTCTCCTCACCGAACATCTTGCCGACCAGCATCACGCCGATCGGCAGCCCCTCCTCGGTCCAGTGCATCGGCACGCTGATGGCCGGCTGCCCGGTCATGTTGAATGCCGCGGTGAAGGCGGCCCACCGTTTCTGATTCTCGAAATCCCGGGCCGGGTCAGCACGGTCGACGATGTCCTCCACCAATGGCGCCACGCCGTTGACCGTGGGCATCACCACAGCGTCGAACCCGGCCCACGCGGCCAACGTCGCACGGGTCTGGATACGCAGCAGCGAGACGGCCATGGCCAACTGGATGCCGGTCACCTCCCGGCCCAGGTCACGTAGGTGACGTGTCAGAGGCTGCAGTCGCGCCTCATCGTCGGGCATGACCGGCGTGAGCAGCGCGAGGGTGTGCCAGACCGCCTCGAACTGCGCCACGAGGTCGGGGCCGAACGGGCGATTGATCGGGACGACCTCATGACCGAGCTCCTCGAGCCACTTGGCCGTCTGCTCGGCCGCAGTCACCGACTCCGGGTCGATCGGCACATCGGCGATGATCGGCTCGGTGAGCAGTCCGATGCGCAGTGTCCCGACCGGAGCCCGGGCGGCCGCCAAGAATCCAGTAGACGGCGGCGGCGCGTGGAAAGGGTCCCCCGGGAATTCCCGGGCCATGACATCGAGCAGCGCGGCGGCGTCCGCCACCGTACGGGCGATCGGACCGCTCGTCACAAGGTCGCCGATCGGGTCGCGGATGGGGCCGTTGCTCACGCGCCCGCGGCTCGGCTTGATCCCCACGAGCCCGTTCGCCGATGCCGGGATCCTGATCGACCCACCACCGTCGGAGCCGTGCGCGATCGGGGCCAGCCCGGCTGCGACAGCCACCGCCGCACCGCCGGACGATCCTCCCGCGGTGCGGCGAGGATCCCAGACGCAGCGTGCCGGCGCGCTCACCTCCGGTTCGGGTTCGGTGTAGCAGGGAAGACCGAACTCCGGCGTCGTCGTCTTGCCGGTGAACACCAGTCCCGCCTCACGCATGGCCTGAACGACGTAGTCATCCTCGTAGGACGTCAGATCGAACACCGCCGAGCCCATCCGCGCGTTCGCACCGACCATGAAGTTCAGATCCTTCACCGGGCACACGACGCCGAACAGGGGGCCGTGCGCCTCGCCGGCCGCCACCGCGGTGTCGGCTGCGCGTGCCTGCTCGATGGCGACATCCGGCGTGAGCACCACGTAGGCGCCGGGCACACCCTCCCCCCGGCCCAGGTAGTGCTCGGCGAGTTCGACCGCCGTGATCTCACCTGAGCGGATCGCGGCGGCCTGCTCCAGGGCGCTCACATCGTGCAGACTCACGACTTGCGTGCCTTGCGGGCCGAGCGCCGGCGGAGCATCAGCAACAGGTACATCACGGCCGCACCCGCCAGGAACGTGCCGATCAGGATCCAGATCAGTGGGATCGTCACCGTTGTCACCACAAGACTGACCTCGACTGTTTCCCTGTTCAGCAGGAAGAACAGCAGACTGAAGACCACGAGCACCACCAGCGCGACGATGCGTGCGATCGGCTTCCAGTCCCCCGGACCCGGGGGCTTGCCGTATCGGTGTTCCTCACCCTCGGAGTTCAGCGGAACACGGTCGGGCTGCTTGTCGTGCGAGGCCATGCCCCCGATTCTGCCGACAGTGCGCAACCCATGCGAGTCCGTACGCACAATGGTGGGGTGGACCAGGCCAGCAACCTGTGGGAGTACCTCCAAGGTCCCCCACTTCAGATCCTCATCATCGTCCTGCTCGCGGTGGCGATCCGGTGGATCTCGGTCGCGGTCCTCAACCGCATCATCAAGCGGATGGCCGCTCAGGGCCGCAGGGAACGCCTCGGCGAGACCCGGCGCGCCGAACGCACGCAGGAGCTCAGCGAAGTCCTGATGAGTCAGCGGCGTCAGCAGCGCGCCGAGGCGATCGGAGCACTCCTGCGGTCGGTCATCACGGCGACCGTGCTGATCATCGCGCTGCTGCTCATCCTGCCGATCCTGGGCATCGACGTGGCGCCGCTGCTCGCCAGCGCGGGCGTGCTCGGCGTGGCGCTAGGGTTCGGGGCACAGAGTCTGGTCAAGGACTATCTGTCCGGGATCTTCCTGGTGTTCGAGGATCAGTACGGCGTCGGCGATCTGGTGGACCTCGGCGAGGCGGTGGGCGTGGTCGAGGACGTCACGCTTCGGATCACCCGGCTGCGCGACCTGTCCGGCGTGGTCTGGTACGTGCGCAACGGCGAGATCCTGCGCGTGGCGAACCAGTCGCAGGGCTGGGTACTGGCCGCTGTCGACATCCCCGTCGCGTACGACGAGAACCTCGACAAGGTACGCGAGTGCATCAACGCTGTGGCCGAGGACATGTACGGCGACCCGCAGTACGACGACATGCTTCTGGGCAAACCCACGTACGCGGGCGTGGAGTCTGTGAGCGGTGAAGCGGTTTTCATCAAGGTGATCGCGAAGGCCGCCCCGGAGAAGCAGATCCCGCTGACGCGGGCCATCCGCGCGAGGGTCAAGGAGTCCTTCGACAGGGCGGGCGTGCGGGTCCCCATCGTGGTGCGACCGTACCCGCCGGGCGCCGGCGGACCGGGTGGCCAGCAGCCGCCGAAGTGACGTGGACTCCCCGAGCGAACCGCGCGATACGTTGGTGGCATGACGACCCCATATGAGGAGTTCGGAGGCCCGGACTTCTTCGAGGCGCTGGTCGCGGACTTCTACACCGGCGTCGCTGCCGATCCCGACCTGCGACCCATGTACCCGGAGGAGGATCTGGGGCCGGCGCAACGGCGCCTGCGCATGTTCCTTGAGCAGTACTGGGGAGGCCCACGCACTTATTCAGAAGAGCGCGGGCATCCCCGACTGCGGATGCGACACGCACCCTTCGAGATCACAGAACACCACCGGGACGTATGGCTCAAGCACATGCGCGACGCGCTCAACGACCGCGAACTCCCACCGGAACTGGATGCACAGATGTGGGACTACCTCGTGATGGCGGCCAACAGCATGATCAACCAGCCCACAAACGCCGTGCGCGGCATGCCACTGGATCCACCCGCCCCCATGTGAGTCGGGATGCGCAGGCCCGGGGGCTGAGCGACACTTACGGAATGCGTCTGCTCGTCACCGGAGCGACCGGCTACATCGGCGGCCGGCTCATCCCACAACTCCTGGGCCGCGGCCACGAGGTCCGTGTCCTGGCTCGCCATCCGGAGCGGCTGTCCGAACGCTCGTGGGCCGACCGGGTCGAAGTCTTCGCCGGCGACGCCACCGACCCCGACGCCTTGCGCGCTGCCATGACGGGCATGGACGGCGCCTACTACCTGATGCATTCTCTGACCGCCGGTCACGGCTTCGAGGAGCAGGAGCGGGCGATGGCCACCACCTTCGCCCGCAGCGCCGAGCAGGCTGGCCTCAAGCGCATCGTCTATCTCGGCGGAATGGTCCCGGACGTACCGCCCCGGAAGTTGTCCGCCCATCTGCGCAGTCGCGCCGAGGTCGGCCGGATCCTGCGGTCGAGCGGCGTCCCCACCATCGAACTGCGTGCCGGAGTGATCATCGGCTCGGGCTCAGCCTCGTTCGAGATGTTGCGGTATCTCACCGAACGACTGCCGGTGATGATCACACCACTGTGGGTGAAGACCCGCACCCAGCCCATCGCCGTGCGCGACGTCCTGTACTACCTCGTGGGAGCGATGGAGTACGACGGCGAGGTCAACCGCGCCTACGACATCGGTGGCCCGGACATCACCACGTACGCAGGGATGATGCACGGATTCGCATCCGTCGCCGGCCTGCGACGCCGCGCGTTGTTCCCTGTGAACGTGCTGTCCCCCGGTCTCTCGGCGCACTGGGTCGGCCTAGTGACGCCAGTGCCCAACAGCATCGCCAGGCCACTGGTCGACTCCCTGAAGGTCGAAGTCGTGGCCCGCGATCACGACATCGAGGACATCGTCCCGGATCCGCCGCAAGGCCTCCTTCCGTTCCGTGAGGCCGTGCGCCTGGCCATCAAGCGCGTGCAGGACGCGGATGTCGCCACTCGTTGGTCGAGCGCGTCGGTGGCGGGCGCCCCGAGCGACCCATTGCCCGAGGATCCCTCGTGGTCCGGCGGGAGCCTGTACACAGATGTCCGCGAGCAGACCGTCGAGGCCGACATCACCCGGGTGTGGGACGTCGTGGAGGGCATCGGCGGTGAGCACGGGTGGTACAGCGCCAATTGGATGTGGCGGGTGCGGGGACTGATGGATCGCGCCGTCGGCGGGGTCGGCCTGCGCCGTGGCCGTCGTGATCCGGACCGGACGCGCGTCGGGGACGCCCTGGACTTCTGGCGCGTCGAGGCACACGAACCACCGGTGCTGCTGCGGCTGCGGGCGGAGATGAAGTTACCCGGTCTGGCCTGGATCGAATGGCGCTTGGAGTCGCTGGGGCCGGATCGCACATTCTTGCGGCAACGGGCGGTCTTCCACCCGCGTGGACTGGCCGGCCACGCCTACTGGTGGTCGGTGGCCCCCTTCCACGCCTTCGTGTTCCCGCCCATGATCCGCGGGATGGCACACCAGGCCGAGTCCGCACAGCCCTCCAGGGAGTCAGCGCTCCCGCAGCGCGTTGGCTGACCTTGACGCCGCAATCCAGGAGGTGATGTCGGATCATTGAGGGGTGCACGAACCGCTGTCCCTCGAACAGTTCCGGCAGTTGGTGGATGGCGCTCGGGACGTCATCGTCGTTACTGAAGCGGACCCACTCGACGAACCGGGTCCCCGCATCGTCTACGTCAACGAGGCCTTCACCCGGCTTACCGGCTACACCCCGCAGGAGGCCATCGGTCGCAGCCCCCGATTCCTGCAGAAGCCGGACCTCACCGACGTGGACACCGTTCACCAGGTGCGTCGCAGCCTCGACGTCGGCGAACCGTTCGACGGGCCCATCCTCAATTTCGGTAAGGACGGCACCCCCTACTGGCTGGACATGCACATCTTCGCGTTGCGCGACGCCGACGGGAACGTCACACACTTCGCAGCGATCGAGCGCGATGTCACCGCCCGCACACTTCGCGAACTCGAATTGCGCTCGGAGGCGAACACCGATCCCTTGACCGGACTGTTCAACCGACGCGGCCTCGAGCACCGTGTGCGCAGCGCTTGGGACAACAGCCCCGGAACCACCAATGCCGTCATCCTGCTGGATCTCGACACCTTCAAGGAGGTCAACGACGGCCACGGTCACGCGGCAGGCGACGAGGTGCTCACGTGCTTGGCAGGGGTAATGCTCAGTTCCCTGCGCGACACCGATTACCCGGTGCGGCTCGGCGGGGACGAATTCGCGCTCGTCCTGCTCGACACGGACTGGTCCGAGGCATCCGCGGTGGCTGAACGGGTACGCCATGAATTGGCCCGAGTGCTGGCGGACGGCGATCTGCCACCCACCACTGTCAGCGCCGGGGTCGCTACCGGGAACAATGCCACACTGACCGACACCATGCACGCGGCCGACAGTGCGCTGCGCACTGCGAAGTCGGGGGGCCGGGACCGCGTGACCCTGGCCGATCCACAGATCAGCGCGTGAACCCTTCGAGGTGCCTGCGCAATCCCGTGGGCACGGGGGTGGGCCTGTTGTCCTTATCGATGCACACGATCACCGTGCGAGCTCTGGCGTAGACGACCTCGTCCGCCACCACCTCATGACCGAACGTGAATGACGTGGTGCCGATCTTGTCCACCCAGGTCGGGATCTCGACAGGCTCACGTCGGTACGGCATCGGTTTGCGGTAGTCGACCTCATGGCGAGCCACCAACAGGCCCGCCTCCCGGGTCACTCCCGCCGCTGCGGCGTCGGCGAGGAACTCGATGCGTGCCTGCTCGAAGTACCGCAGGTACTCGGAATTGTTGATGTGCCCGAGGGCGTCCATGTCGGACCACCGGAGGGCCACACGTGCGGTGTACATCAGCCGCGGGTGAGTTTGCGATAGGTCGCGCGATGCGGTCGCGCCGCCTCCGGGCCGAGCCGCTCGACCTTGTTCTTCTCGTACCCCTCGAAGTTGCCTTCGAACCAGTACCACTGGGAGTCGCCCTCGTAAGCGAGGATGTGCGTGGCGACGCGGTCGAGGAACCACCGGTCGTGGCTGGTGATCACTGCACAGCCCGGGAAGTCGAGCAGCGCGTTCTCCAGGCTGCCCAGCGTTTCCACGTCGAGGTCGTTGGTCGGCTCGTCGAGCAGCAGGACGTTGCCGCCCATCTTGAGGGTCAGGGCGAGGTTCAGCCGGTTGCGCTCCCCGCCGGACAGGACCTTGGCCGGCTTCTGCTGATCCGGGCCCTTGAAGCCGAACGCCGAGACATACGCCCGCGAGGGCATCTCCACCTTGCCCACGTTGATGTAGTCGAGACCGTCGGAGACGACCTCCCAGACCGTCTTGGTCGCATCGAGGCCTGCGCGGCTCTGATCGACGTACGACAGCAGGACCGTGTCACCGACCCGGATCGTCCCTGCGTCGGGTGTCTCGTCACTCGGACCGCCGGCGGCGTGCACGATCATCTTGAAAAGTGTGGTCTTTCCGACCCCGTTCGGACCGATGACACCGACGATGCCGTTGCGTGGCAGGTCGAAGCTCACGTCGTCCATGAGCAGCCGGTCGCCGTAACCCTTCATCACGTGGTCGGCCACCACCACGACGTTGCCGAGGCGCGGACCCGGCGGGATCTGGATCTCCTCGAAGTCGAGTTTGCGGGTCCGCTCGGCCTCCGCGGCCATCTCCTCGTAGCGCTGCAAGCGGGACTTCGACTTGGCCTGCCTGGCTTTGGGGTTGGATCGCACCCAGTCGAGTTCGTCGGTGAGCCGCTTACGCAACTTCGCGTCCTTGGCGCCTTCGACCTTAAGCCGGGAGGCCTTGGTCTCGAGGTAGGTGGAGTAGTTGCCCTCGTAGGGGTAGCAGCGGCCGCGGTCCATTTCGAGGATCCACTGGGCGACGTTGTCCAGGAAGTACCGGTCGTGGGTGATGGCGACCACCGTGCCCGGGTACTTCTCGAGGTGCTGTTCGAGCCACTGCACACTTTCGGCGTCGAGGTGGTTGGTCGGCTCGTCGAGAAGGAGTAGATCCGGCTGGCTGAGCAGTAGTGCGCACAGCGCCACGCGCCGTCGCTCACCGCCGGACAGCACCGTCACGTCCGCATCGCCGGGCGGGCACCGCAGGGCGTCCATGGCCTGCTCGAGTTGGGCGTCGAGATCCCAGGCGTTGCGCCGGTCGAGTTCCTCCTGGAGTTTGCCCATCTCGGCCAGCAGGGCGTCGTAGTCCGCCTCCGGGTCGGCGAGCGCTTCGGAGATCTCGTTGAACCGCGCGATCAGGCCTTTGGTTTCAGCCACACCGAGTTCGACGTTCTCCAACACGGTCTTCGAGTCGTCCAGCTTCGGCTCCTGCTCGAGGATGCCCACGGTGTACCCCGGGGACAGCATCGCGTCGCCGTTGGACACGGTCTCCGTGCCGGCCATGATCTTCAGCAGCGTCGACTTACCGGCGCCGTTGGGGCCGACGACGCCGATCTTCGCGCCTGGCAGGAACGACAGGGTCACGTCGTCGAGGATGACCTTGTCGCCGTGTGCCTTGCGGGCCTTGCGGAGGGTGTAGATGAATTCAGCCACCCCGCCAGGGTAGTTCGTCGCCGCCCGCGTCGAACCAGGCCCTAGGCGGCCACATCGCTGCGCAGCACCTGCGCCCGGGTCCGGGTGAGGTCCGGACCCACCGCCCAGGCGTCGATCTCGAGATAGGGGCGTCGGCCGGTGTCACAGATGCGCAGCCGACCGCCCACCACGACCGGATCGCGGTGCCGCAGGCTCTCGGCCACGTTGTGAGCGAGTCTGCGCCGACAGACCACCGACAGAACCGTCGGTGGCACAGGGCTCCACAGCCCGGTAGCCGGGTCCTTGCGGCGGGAGTGCATGATGACGCGGAACCTCGCGACGCTCGCACCTGCCTCGTCGGTCTCCAGAGCGACGTCTGAGGCGAGGGATCCGGCGATGATCAGTGAACTATGCATACCTCGAGGATCACTGCGTTCGACCCTCGAGGTAAGGCACCCGCGCGGATCTGTGGATAGCTCAGACCTCTGGGGCGCCGTGGATCCGCTCGCAGAACTCGGCGCGCTCGTCGGATGTACGGCGCGCACGACGTCGAGGCGGGGCAGCGCTATCCGATCAGCAACGTGGGCGAGCGGATGCGGTTGAATTGTGCCGATGAGCGAGCACCTTTGGGACCGTGCCTACTCCTTGGCTCGGCCGGTCGCGAAGAGGATGATCCCGCCTCGCTGGCGAGAGCCCATCCGCCGTCGCCTGCGATTGCCCGACCCCGAGGTGATCGAGTTGCCACCGACGCCACCCGATCCGCAGATCCAGGCTCGCGCAGGTATCTCCCGGCGTTACGGACTCGATCCCGACACCTTGGACGGCGCTCTGCTGCACGACGTGGAGATCGAGGCGATCATTGGCGCCGTCGAGGCACGCCCCGGGGGATCCTTCCTGGTCTTCGGCTGCGGGAACGATTCGCGACTCTGGGAGCGGGTCAATCGAGCCGGTCGCACCGTCTTCCTCGAACACCACCCTGAATGGGCGGCCCGCGTCTCCGAAACCATCGCCGCCGAGGTGGTCCCGGTCTCCTACTGGACGCGGAGAACCCAGTGGGCCGACCTCTTGGACCAACCGGAGCGCCTCGGGATGAATCTCCCGTCCACCATCCGCGACCACTCGTGGGATGTCGTCTTCGTCGACGGCCCCACGGGCTTCGACGACGACACTCCCGGCCGGATGCAGAGCATCTTCGAGGCCTCGCGACTGGTGTCTGCCGGAGGCATGGTCTTCGTACACGACTGCGAACGACCGGTTGAGGCGGCCTACTCGGCGGTCTACCTGGGCAGTGCCCGCCAGAGTGTCAGCGTCCGTGGCCATGCACTGCTCAACGGATACTCCTTCTGAAGCGAGAGCTCCATGCCCCACCCCGGCGCCAGAGTGCGAGGTCAACGTCACACAGGGCGCTGACGTTCGCCAAGCGTTCCTGTTTCCACTCGAGGCTGCTTCGCTCCGGAGTCGGGAGGGTGTCCGTGGCGTGATACGAGACGACACGCTCTGAGCGATCGGGCCCGAAGTGATCCCACAGAGCGGTGTTGGCGACGGTCTCAGGCAGGGCGGCATGCCGCAACCCGCTGGCGCGAAGCGCCTCGTTGATGTGGTCCTGATTCGCCGGCTGCTGTTCGCCGTACTGATGCACCGCGCCACTCGACAGTTCGTGGGCCATCCGAAGAAAGAAGTCCCCGACCGCACGAGACGGGTTGATCAGCATCTGCCCAATGTTGTAGTGGTCGTCACGGTCGACGATCTCTCGCGCGAGCAGGAGGTCCTTACCCTCAAGCAGGGGCAGCGCCACCGGCGCAAACGGGCGCAAGTAGATGACATCGGCATCCGTGACCAGGAACGGGTGCCGTCTGCGCGTCGCCCACTGCCCGACCAACCGCAACTTGTTGAACACATGTTGATCGAACCCCGGTGTGCGGAAGTCGGCGTTCCCCCGCGCCCGGCTCGTCCGGTCGACCACCACATACACACGTCGCCATCGCAGACGCCGCAGCGACGGCAGCATCCAGTCATCGAGTAGGGGCTGATACGCCGGCGTCACGGTAGAGAGAACGTCCAGTCGCACCACGAAACACTAACGCGCCGAGACGATCCCCCGGCTCACGCCTCTGGCGCGCCGTGGATCTGCTCGTGGAACTCGACGAATGCGGCGTAAGCCCGCGGGGCGTAGATGGATGACGGACCGCCACCCATCAGCAACGTGACGCCGATGGCCTCGGCCGCTTCCTCAAGGGTGGCACCGTTCTTGGCTGCGGCGCGTGCATGGGATGCGATGCATCCGTCGCACTGGGTGCTGACCGCGATGGCAAGCGCGATGAGCTCCTTGGTCTTGGTGTCGAGCACGCCGGCGGCGAACGCCGCACCGTGAAGAGCCCCGAAACCCTGGTAGACATCCGGGATCATCTTGCGCAGTTCGCGGGTCTCAGGACGCAGATCGTCCAACACCTGCTGGCCGTAGGTCATTCTCTCCTCCTTGTGTCGGTCTTGCACAAGCATACCCCCTGGGGTATATTGGTCTCAACGCAAGGTATACCCCCCTACCCTATTCAGGAGTCATCACATGTGCAGCCCTGCCACCTGCCCCAGCTGTAAGAAGGTCACCTACTCCGGATGTGGCATGCACGCCACCCAGGTCCTCAGCCGCTTCCCTGCGGAGCAGCGCTGCGAGTGCCGGTGACCTCCGTCGGCGTTCCGGCCGAGGACACCCCGGCCATCGTCAACAGGCTCAAGCGGGCGCAGGGCCAGATCGGCGCCGTGGTTCGCATGCTCGAAGAGGGCCGCGACTGCCGTGAGGTCCTCCCCCAACTCGCAGCGGTGAACAAAGCTCTCGACCGGGCCGGCTTCGCCATGGTTGCGAGCAGCCTGCGGGAGTGCACCACTCACCCCGAAGCCCACGACAAAGCCGACCTCGCCGAACTCGAGAAGCTCTTCCTCTCTCTCGCCTGACCCACCGAAAGGACCACCTTCGTGATCGAGCAGATCTCCGTCACCGAACTCAAAGCCCTCATGGATGACGGCCGCGCGCGCGTCGTCGACGTCCGCGAGAAATGGGAGTACGACGGCGGCCACGTACCGGGCGCCGAATGGATCCCGATGTCGCTGGTGCCGCTTCGCCGCGACGACCTCAACACGGCAACACCCACCTACATCATCTGCCGGACCGGCAACCGTTCCGGACAGGTCGTCATGTGGCTGGCACACCAGGGCATCCGCGCCATCAACATCGACGGCGGCACCGAGATGTGGCAGCGCAACGGCTTCCCCGTCGTCACCGCAAGCACCGAAGGGATCCACTCCTGATGAGCACTCCCGAGATCATCGTCATCGAGACACCCAACCTGGGCGACCGTTCGTACGTGGTCGGCTATGAGGACACCGCCGTCGTGGTCGACCCCCAACGGGACATCGATCGCGTCTATGCCGCCCTTGCCGGCCGGAACTGGACGGTCACCCACGTCGTCGAGACTCACGTCCACAACGACTACGTTTCCGGTGGACTGGTGCTTGCCGAGGAATTGGGCGCCACTTATGTGGTTCCGGTGGGTCACGACTACCAGTTCGATGCCGCTGAGATGGGCGACGGGGACACCTTCGAGTCCGGTGCCATGTCATGGCGGGTCATGCACACCCCGGGCCACACGCCGCACCACGTCTCCTACGCCGTGGCCACGGACGGCGAGGACCGCGCCGTGTTCACCGGTGGATCCCTGCTCTTCGGCAGCGTCGGGCGCCCCGACCTGATCGGCCCGGACGCGACTGAGGGCCTGGCCCATGCGCAGTGGCACTCGGTCCGCAAACTCATCGACGGTGTCGCCGCCGACGCCGCCGTGATGCCGACCCACGGTTTCGGCTCCTTCTGCAGCGCCACCGCGACCGTCGGGCTCGAGTCGACCGTCGGCCACCAGGCCACATCCAACCCGGCCGCACTGCTCACAGAGCAGGAGTTCGTCGACGAACTCCTCGCGGGTCTCGACGCCTTCCCCGCCTACTACAAGCACATGGGGCCGGCCAACGAACTGGGCGCGCGCGAGATCGATCTCTCCCCCGCGGAGAACGCCGACCCGGAGGAACTGCGTCGGCGCATCGAGGCCGGCGAATGGGTCGTGGACCTGCGCCAGCGCCGCCTGTGGGCCGCCGAACACATCAAGGGCAGTCTGAGCTTCGACGCTGAAGGCAACGCGATCACCTACCTCGGATGGCTCATCCCGTGGGGTACGCCCGTGACGCTCCTCGGCGCCACCCAGGAGCAGATCACCGAGTTCCAGCGCGACATGGTCCGCATCGGGATCGACCGTCCGGCGGCACAAAACATCGGACAGCCCAACGCGTGGAGTCGCGGCCCAGAAGACATCGGCTCGGTGCGCCGCGCCGACTTCCATGAGTTGGCGAAGGCTCTCGATGAGGACTCCGAACTGATCGTGGTCGATGCCCGCCGCAAGACCGAGTGGCAGGAAGGGCATGTGGCCGGGGCACGGCACGTGCCGCTGCACGACCTTCCGGACAACATCGGACAGATCAAGGCCTGGAGCGATTCTGCGGCCCATGCCGGCGCCGATCCGACGGTGTGGATCTCCTGTGGCAGTGGCTTCCGCGCCATGGTTGGGGCCTCTCTGCTGACCCGCGCCGGTGTGCCTGTGGTCGTGGTGGACGATCAGTTCAGCAACGCGGCCGTGGCCGGGCTATCCATCGTTCGCGACGAGCACGCCATGATGCTCGGCGACGCCTACACCGACTGAGGCGGCCATGGGACTGTTCGACCGATTCAAGGTTCCTTCTGTCAGCGGCGCGGACGCGCGTGAATGGGTGCGCTCCGGCGCGCAGATGATCGACGTCCGGGAAACCGGGGAATGGAACGCCGGCCATGCACCGCAGGCCATGCACATCCCCCGCTCACAGATCGACTCGCGGATCAGCAGGATCTCGACCACCAAGGACGTCGTGGTGGTGTGCCGCTCCGGAAGTCGGGCGCGGGCCGTGACCTCGCAACTGCGCAAGCAGGGCTACGAGGCCTACAACCTGTCCGGGGGGATGCGCGCCTGGCAGTCCGCAGGTGGCCAGGTGCTCGATCGCCGCGGCCGTCCGGGAAGGATCGCCTAGGCAATCGTGGAAATGCTCGAGTTCGCCCTCATCGGGATCGCCCTGGGGCTGTCGCTCGGCCTCTTCGGAGGCGGCGGCGGCATCCTGGCGATCCCGTTGTTGGTGGCTGCGGGCGTTCCCACCGACGAGGCCGGCACCACATCCCTGGTGGTGGTGGGCATCGGCGCCATGGGCGGCCTCATCCCCCACGCCCGCGCCGGGCGGATCGCCTGGCGCGAGGGCGTGCTGTTCAGCGCGCTCGGAGCGGCTGGGGCGATCGCCGGATCCCGCCTCGCGCTCGTCACTGACGACCGGTTCCAGTTGTGGGGCTTCGCCCTCGTGTTGGTGGTGGCCGGGGCACTGATGCTGCGCAAGGCGCTGCGCACGGGCGATGGGGGGCAGGCAGCCACACGCGAACGCCGCGCCTGGTGGCTCGTGGTCGTCGCCGCGCTGATGGTGGGACTGTTCACCGGGTTCTTCGGTGTCGGTGGCGGCTTCCTCGTGGTGCCCGCGCTCGCGTTGGTGATGGGCATGAGCATGTACCAGGCCACCGCCACCGCGCTGCTCGTGATCACCCTGAACTCGGCGGTGGCCTTCATCCCCCGCGCCGGCGAGGCGCTCGACGTCACGGCGACCGTCGTCGTGGCCGCATTCGTGCTGATCAGCAGCGCCCTGGCCGCCCGCTGGTCGAACCGTTGGTCCGAACGGGGCCTGGGCATCGGCTTCGCCAGCCTGGTCCTCGCTATGTCGGTACTCACCCTGGCGCAGGCGAGCGGAGCCTGATCGTGTACCGAACTGGTTGATGCTCCACCGACGCCAACCAGTTCGGTACACCCGTCGGTGGACATTTGCCTCGGATCGGACTCAAGTCCGTACTGAACTGGTTGATTAGGCGGGAATGGCACCCCGGCTCAACCAGTTCGGTACACGACCCGCCGCGCAACACCCCGCATGGGAAGGGCACCCTTGGGCGCATGGTCGATACCGAAACCGTGGCACCACGGGGCTCCTGGGCCACCGTCGCCCGCATCTACTGGGGCGTGGTCGCCGCGATCGGGACTGGCGCGTTCCTCCTGAGCTGCTACATCTCTGTCACGCAGGAAGGAAATGGTGGCGCCTTCAACGGGCTGTGGTTCACCCTGAGCTACTTCACCGTCTGGAGCAACATCGTGGCGTTCATCGCCAACTGGATGCTCTTCGCCGATCCGGCACGTGACAGCCGCGGCTTCCGCTGGTTCCGGATGACGAGCCTGGTGATGATCACGGTGACCGGGTTGGTCTACGCGATCGTGCTCGCCCCGCTGTACAAGCCCGTGGGCCTAGGTGTCTACACCAACCTCGGGTTCCACTACATCGTTCCGTGGGCCACATTCCTCGGCTTCCTGCTCTTCGGGCCTCGCCCACGGTTCAGCCTGCGTGAGGTGTTCACGATGCTGGCCATCCCCGTGGTGTGGCTGATCTACACCCTGTTGCGCGGCCTACTCCTGCTCCAACCCCCGCCCGAAGCTCCAGCCACCACACTCGGCGAGCCACAGCACTGGTATCCGTACCCGTTCATCGACGTCAACGATCCCTCACCGTTGATCCCCGGCGTCGAGTACGGCGGATATGCGGGGGTCGCGGTCAACATCGTGGCCATCGTGATCCTCGGGCTGCTGTTCGGGTTCATCTTCCTCGGCCTCGACCGAGCGTTGAGTAAGGGCCAGAAGCCGACACCTCTGCCGCAGGGGTAAGCCCGCGAATCTGTGGCACAGTGCAGCATGCCCACTGCACTGATCACAGGCGCCACCTCCGGCATCGGACTGCACTTCGCGCAGCGTCTGGCCACTGACGGCTACGACCTCGTACTCGTCGCCCGCACGCGGGACACCCTGCAGAAAGTGGCCGCCAGCCTGCAGCTCGAACATGCCGTCACCTGCGAAGTCCTTCGCGCGGACCTCGGCCGGCTCGCGGATTGTCGCCGCGTCGAAAACCGGCTCACCGACCAACCGGTCGACCTGCTGGTCAACAACGCCGGGTTGGGACTCTACGACGGCGACTTCGTCGAACATGATCTCGAGGCCGAGGATCACCTGCTGATGGTCAATGTCCGGGCAGTGCTGCGGCTGACCTACGCGGCGCTGGGCCCGATGCTGGAACGCGGGGATGGCGCGATCATCAACGTCTCGTCCGTCGCGTCCTTCGCCCCGGACCCGAATGCGCCGACCTACGCAGCGAGCAAGGCGTGGGTGACGTCGTTCACCGAGGGTCTGCGTGAGCAGGTCAACGGGTCAGGGGTGCGCCTGCTGGCGCTCACCCCCGGACTGGTTCCCACCGAGTTCCAGGAGCGGGCCGGAGTCCAGGCGCGCGTGCCAGCGCCCTTCTGGCTCGATGCTGACCAGGTCGTCGACACCGCACTTGCCGACCTGCGTGCCGGCCGAGGAGTCAGCGTCCCCGGAATCGCCTACCGGGCAATCCGGGTGGCGATGCAACTGACACCGCGCCGGGTGTACCTGCCGCTGTCGGGAACCCTGCAGAAACGCCTCACCTGAGCGTCAGGCCGGCGGCACCGCGTCAACCACGGGGGCGATCTTGCGGAAGTACCGTGTCGGCACATGCTTGCCGAGGCTCGAGATGTTCATGCCGATCGCCACACTCGCGCCGGATTCGGGGTTGTGCATCACCAGGACGGTATGACCAAACCCCTCTCCGGTGTGACCGACCCAGCCCTCCAGGCTGCCCATCCCCACCAGGTACTCGTCGTACTCCGGACCCTTGTCGAGCGGGGCACCTTCCAGACGCGTCTGCTGCGTGTCCGCCTCCAACAACGCGCCCGAGCCCAGCGCTGTGGCCCACTGACACATGTCGCCCAGTGTCGAGGTCATGGCCCCGGCCGGGCCGAGCACCGTGAAGTTGTTCGGCTCCGGCTCGGGCTCGCCGTTGTCGGCGAGCGTGTAGCCGGTCGGGTGGTCGCCGGGCCACTCATCCACCGCCGTCTCGTAGCGGGTCTGCGTCAGACCGAGCGGCTCGATGATCTGTTCGGTGATCACCTCATCGAACGGCTGGCCGTACTCCTGGGCCACCACCTCGCCGAGCAACAGCGTGTTCGTGTTCGTGTAGACCTTCTTCTCCCCCGGCGCGAACTGAGCCGGTTCCGCCAACGCGTAGGCGATGAGCTCCTCGGTGGTGAAGGCCCGTTCCGGGTCGGCGACATAGTCCTCGATCCAGGCCTGCGTGGTGTACTCCGGCGCACCGCTGCTCATGTCTGCGAGTTGCCGCAGGGTGATCTCGTCGCCGTTCGGGACGTCCGGGATCCACTGGTCGATCGTGTCGTCCAGACTGATCTTGCCCTCGTCCACCAACTGCATGATCATCGTCACCGTGTAGGACTTGGTCACGCTGCGCAGCGGCCAGTACATGTCAGTCGTCATCGGCGTCTGCGACTCGATGTCTGCAAGACCTTCAGCAGTTGCCCATGTCTCGTATCCGGGGATGCACACTTCGACAGCCGCGCCGGGCACATCGTTGCGCGCCATGGTCTTGGTGAGTTGCGCTTCGAGCGCTTGGGTGGTCTGCGCGGGCAGGGCCATCGGGGAGGCCGCCGAGGCGGGCGGCGAGGTGGAGGCCGCGGGTTCAGCCTGGTCCGACGAGCACCCCGCGAGCAGGATCCCCGTGCCGACGATTCCCACAGCCAGACGCTTGATCATTCAGCAACCCTAGTCCTGCGGGCATCAGAAGGCACCCACGTCGAGCACACGGACCACTGCCGTGCCCGCTTCATCGCTGGCCGCGAGGTCGACTTCGGCCTCGATGCGCCAGTCGTGGTCCCCTTCCGGATCGTCGAAGACCTGCCGGACGACCCATCGCGAGGGCTCGTGCTCGATATGCAGCAGCACCGGCCCCCTCGCCGCCGCACCCGTGCCCACCTCGTCGTGTTCGGCGTAGTACCCGGCCATAGCCTCCTCCCAACGCTGCGCGTCCCAGTCGGCGTCGAGCTCGGCCAACTCCTGCCACTTCCGCAAGGCGGCCAACTCCACGCGCCGGAACATCGCGTTGCGGACCAAGACCCGGAATGCCCGCACGTTGGCGGTGACCGGCGGCGGCCCGGCGTCGATCACACCGGGATCGAGCTCGTCGGCGGCGGGGTTCACCAACTGTTCCCATTCGTCGAGCAGGCTGGAGTCCACCTGGCGCACGAGTTCCCCGAGCCACT
>WBZM01001566.1_pt1 | contig 22120 bp, 22 predicted proteins | sample 5204271 | NCBI WGS metagenome assembly WBZM01 (sample SAMN12344346, study PRJNA552823) | activated sludge metagenome | biome: Activated sludge suspended growth; feature: Nitrification reactor; material: Wastewater; isolation source: activated sludge from nitrification reactor of wastewater...
CTGATTTCGCCGCGCTCGAGTTCCTGCGGACCGATCACTCCGGCGAACAGCGGCAGGCCCGAACCGCGAGCTCCGACGGCACGCTCGGGATCGATGCTGACCGGCTTGCTGAAGCCCGGGCCGTCCAGGGTCCAGGCCTTGCCGAACTGGTAGGAGATCGTGCCGTCACCCTCGCGGCGGGCGCGCCAGAAGTCATATCCCATGCCGTTTTCCCGGTCGATCACGCTGAGCCAGCCGTCGTAGCGCGGGTCGGGAGTGGTGTTCGCGGGAATGTTCAGGCTGCCTGGAACCTTGGGGTCCGCGGAACCGCACTTTGACTGGCGGCAGGTGAGTTTTGTGGTCACCGAATCGGTGGTGTTGGCGGCGACGATCAGCGGTGCCCAGACCTGGGAGTTGATGAAGATGCCGTCGTTCACGATCTGGCGGGTGAAGGTGACGACCCCTTCCTTGCCCGGTTCTTCCTTGGCGGCCCGGCGCTGCGTGGCCAGCTCGAGCAGGCGGTCGGAGGCGTCATCGACCGGCAGGCCTTCAACCGTTGTGTTCCAGGGGCTGTCGGCGGAGAAAAGCCGGCCTTCGGCGACCGGATCGGTGCCGGCGGTCACCGCGGAACCGGTGCCGGGCACGGTTTCACCCGTCGTTTCATTCGCCGTCGCGGCGGTATCGCCGGTGGCCCCGGTAGCCCCGGTCGTCGACTTCGCCGACTTGTCGCCGGAATCACCGCTTTCCGAATCGTTCGAGCCGCAGGCTGTTACGAGCAGCCCGAGCAGAGCCGTGAAGGCAAGCACGAGGATCCAGCGCTGCATGTTGCGCTTCGGCACTACTCGCCCTCCAGGGTCGGTGCCGAGGAGGTGCCGTCATTCGGTTCCACCGTGCTGCCGTTGTTCGACGGAGTGGGCGAAACCGGCGTGACATCCGTTCCCGTTTCGGAAGGCGTGGTCAACTCGGGTCCGTTCGGATTGAGCGGCGAGGTCGGGGTGACCGGATTGGGGGAAGTCCGGGGCTGGTTCGACTGCTGCTGGTCAGTCTCATCCGGAGGCTTGGTCGCGGAGACCTTGACCAGCACATACCGGTCGGTGCGGAAGACCGGCGTGAAGCCTGCTTCTCCGCCCTGGACGGCGGTCGGCCACTTCTTGGCGATCTGGTCGCCGGCCCGGCTGGTGGTGATCAGCATGTAACGGACCTGCTGGTCCGGGTTCTCCGCGTTCCAGGTCCAGGGATCGTCGATCGCCGACTGCCAGTCGTCCTCGCCGCCATCCACCCGGTCAAAGAAGTTCTGGGGCCGGCCGGAAGTGATCATCACTCCATAGCTGAAGTTCTGGTCGACCAGAATCGAGCGACCCTCCTGCGGGATCTCGTTGTTCAAATATCTGGCCATCGCCAGTTCGGGATCGATGCCGACTGTGTAGTCAGCCAGCGACTTCGTGCCTTCCTGGCTGTCTCGATCGTCGATCCAGCGGGTGAAAGCCTGGGCCTGGTTCTGGAATCTGTACTCACGCATGGCGTTCCAGCTCAGGGGAATCGCAACGATCAGTCCGACCGCAAGAATCACCGCGGAAACGACTCCCCAGCCATCCTTCCCGAACCAGGCGACGGCGGCGACTGCGAAGACGGCGAGGGGCAGGCCGTAGGAGATCTGAAGCAGGTAGGCCTGGTCAGCGGAAACCGCCCGGATGACCGGAGCGGCGGCGATGCAGAGCCCGACCATCAGCAGCCCCCAGCCGGTCACGTCGTTCTTCAGGAAAGATCCGATGATCAGGAGGAATCCGGCTATCAGAGCCAAAGGAGCCACTCCGAGGGTGACTTCAAAGAGAGCCCCGAGGCTCCCTCCGATATCGGTGTTGATCGCCTGCAGGGCGCCCGTCGTGTTGACCTGGATCACCCCGTTCTGGGTCGTGAGCCACTCGAAGGGGTTGCCCAGCAGCACCCAGTTCATCAGGCACCAGAAGAGCAGCGCGTAGGTGACCGGGGTGAGGAAGAGCAGCAGGCTTGACCGGGCCTTGAGTCCGTCGTCCTTCTTGCCGGCGCTGATGATCATGATCGCCACCATGAAACCGACCGCGACGAGGGCGTATCCGTAATCGACCATCACGGCCAGTCCCATGGCCAGTCCGGCACCGGCAATGTGCCTGGTCTGATCGGTGACCGACCAGGCAATCGTCGAAGAAAGCGCGATCGCGAGCAGGCAGAATCCGAGCGTTTCGGGATCGCCGTTGGCAGCGAAAAAGGCGAACATCGGGTTGAGCCCGAAGAGAATCAGCAGGATGATGCGGAAAATCAGGTTGATGTCACAAATCCGCATCAGCGAGTTCAGGTTCGCCATCAGCAGCCCGGCCGTGATCGCACCCAGAACCGGCATGGCGATCAGTGAGGTCGCCAGCGGCTTGATCAGGCTGAACGGCATGTAGGCGATCGAACTGAAGGTCGCCGCATCGAGCCCGATTGCCGCCAGGCGCGGCGGATCGTTCCAGAAGACCATGTAGGCCTCGTTCAGGTGCGCGAGCGAAACGAAATCGACGATCCGCCCGTCGGTAAGCATGAAGTAGCCGAGGACGCCGTAAATGATCGCGAAGACCGCGAAGACCAGGCCGCTTTCCCAGTTGGCCCGCGGTGCCTCCGGGCTGAAGGGCCGCGGTTCGGGCGGCACTTCACCGATGCTCGAAGCGATCTCGGGGTCGATGTAGGTCCGGCGAACCGTCCTGGTCCGCAGTTCTTCCTGGACGGCAGCCGTGCCCCCGTCTTCGATCACGGGATTGATGTCAATTCGCTCGTCGGCCATCAGGCTGTGCCTGCCTTCCGCGGAGTCGTGGAGTGGGCATGCTCGGCACCGCCGCCAAGGTCAAGACCATGTTCCGTCTTCTCCCAGTAGAAGGGGTTGGTCAGAAGCTGACCGAAGCCCTTCCAGGCGGCGACTGACATCAGCCCCCAGTAGAAGGGCAAAAAGAGGGCGTACGGAGCGAGGCTGTAATCACCGCGCCGGACCGAGGCCGCCAGCCCCAGATACACGAAGACGAAGTTGCCGAAGAAGAGTTGTGATGCGGCGAGGAAGTAGACCCAGCCGGGGAAGAAGTCCTGGATGATTCCAAGCTGGGTCAGGGCGAAGACCGTGGTCAGGAACCAGAAGATCGGGTTGATGAGGAAGGTGAAGGTGCCGCCGACCAGGAGCTGGAAGGAAAGGAAGCCCTTCAGTCCGACGTTGGAGAGGAACCGGAACGGGTTGCGCATGTAGACCAGCCAGGTCTGCAGATAACCCTTGATCCACCGGGAACGCTGGCGAACCCAGTTCCCCACGTTCGTGTTCGCTTCCTCGTAGGTGGTCGAGTCCATCATCGTGGTCCGGAAACCGGCCTGATGCAGACGGACGCCGAGATCGGCGTCCTCGGTCACGTTGAAGGGGTCCCAGCCACCGACCTCGACCAGTTCTTCCCGCTTGATGTGGTTCGAGGTGCCACCCAGCGGAATCGGATCCCTCCGTGCGTCAAGGCCGGGCAGGACAAGGTCGAAGAGCATCGAGTACTCGATCGAGAACCAACGGGTGAGGAGGTTTGTCTGCTGGTTGAAGAAGTTGAGCTTCGACTGGATGCAGACGATCGAGTCATCGAGGTTCCGGAACATGTGGACGGCCTTCTTCAGCTGAAGCGGGTCCGGGCGGTCCTCGGCGTCGTAGATGACCACGTACTCGCCCTTGGCGCCGAGCAGGCCGAAATTGCATGCTTTCGGCTTGGTCTGGGGCTGCGACGGGGGCACGATGATCGCGTTGAAGTGCGGAGGAAGGTCGAGATCCATGATGGCCTCGATCGTTTCCTCGTCGTCTTCCTCGCAAAGGAGGCGCACGTCAAGCTTGGTCTTCGGGTAGTCGAGGGACTCGATACCGGCGACGAGGTACGGAATGACCGCTGCCTCGCGGAAGAGCGGCACCAGAACCGTGTAGACGGGCAGATCGCGCTCATCCATGGCCTCGAGGACGTCGTCGCTGGTGTCGACCAGATAGCGGTGACCGAGGGCGGCGTAACCGGCAATCAGCCGGTAGGCGGAAGTAAGGGTGTAGAAGATCGCGAGAAGCGCGAACACGGTCGCCATGGTCGGAATCGGATTCCAGATGAGGAATCCGAGGAAAACCAGAAGCAGGACGACGAGAAAGACCTTCTGGCCTCCGCTCAGGACCTGATGGGCAGAACTGTCCGGGAACTTCTCCTTCAGGCCAAGCGTGGCCGTCTCCGTGTAGCGCTCGCGGTTGATCTCGCGCTGGAGTCTGGATATCTGGTTCGGGGTGGCAAGGAACTGCTGGACTTTGCGCCCTGAGTAACTCTCTACTTCAGCTTCACCCTCGTCCAGACGGTCAGCCACGGCGAGGTAGATGCTCTCCCCGTCAATGGCGATCGGCACGCAATGGAGTCGGTGACACATCTCATCGGGCAGGACGTCCCTCGGGGCCTTGTCTGCGTGAAAATCGGAAAGGTCGACGGTCGGCAGGTCCATCTGCTCGGAAAGGACCCTCAGGAGTTCGGTTTCCTCGACGGCGCCGCCGTGGACCAGCACTTCACCGATGCGACTGCCGGTGCGGTTCTGCTCGGCCACCGCTTCCGCAAGCTGTTCCTCAGTCACCAGGCCCTGGCTGGCGAGGCTCTCGCCGAGCCGAGGGGGAACCGCGAGACCGTGCTTGAGGAGATCTTCGGCGGAGAACTGGGCACCTTCGGGCCTGCCGTTGCCGGCGAACAACCTGTCGATCGCCAGGTCGAGCTCGGTCTGGTCGGCGAAAAGCCACCGGGTCTCGTAACCGGTCTGTTCGCGTACGGCTCGATCGGCGGCCGGGTTGAACACGAGCGGGCCGGCCATGGTCAGCAGGCCACGGTCGAATTCGATCGGAATTATGTGGTACTGCCTGCAGATCTCGACCGGCAGCAGGTGCGCGACCGCCGAGCTGAGCGTGACCATTCGCTCGCTGACCCCGTGTGTGGAGTCACGAACAAGCAGGCGCTGGGCAACCGAGGTGACCATCAGGAGTTGACCTCGCGGACTGCCGTGGTGGTCTCGACCGTCTGCACGGTTTCGGTCTCGGTCGCGGTGACGGTGGAACCGCTCCCGTTCCCGCTCCCGTTGCTCTCGTCACCGTTGCCGCGTTTGCGATCACTGACGAGCATCCAGATGATGCCGCCGAGGAAAACGAAGAACGGGACGATCAGGAAAAAGCCGAAGAGCAGCGCAAAAGCGATGAGTATGCCGATCACGAAGATCAGCGCGCCGAATACGCCGCCGCTGTTGTTCACAGGCCTGAGGGAGCGGCCACGCCGCTCTCGCGCCCGCCCATCGGTTGGGCCAGTGCGATCGTCACCGAGTCGCTGGAGGACTCGGTCACGTCAAATGCCACCGGCAGCTTGCGACGGAGTGAGGAAATCAGGGAAACGCCTTCATCAACCTTTGTGTCGATGGTGGCCGAGTCACCCCGAAGCTCGCGCAGAGTCGCTTCCTCGACACCTTCGGTGTTTGAGAGCGCGTCTTCGACAACCCGGGCCAGGCTCAGATCGTGAAGGGGACGAACCACGACGCTGACGTCACCTCCTGTGGGCAACTCGAAGTTCTCGGCGACCGGAGCGGGCTCGCTGATCGGGATCCCGCTGCTGTTGACGGGAACCCCGGGAAGGGATCCGTGGGGATCTGTCGAAGCTTCTAGCCCAGAACCGGGAACCGGAACAGGGCTGCCGCCACCACGAGCCTCGAGGGCGTCGAGACGGGCGGACATTTCCTCCCTGAGCTTCCGGATTTCCTTGAGAATTTCTTTTGAACGGTCTTTGGCCACCAGGCTCCCGATAATATCGGCGGAAGACAGACTCTAGAACAATGAACGGTAAGAGCCTGCCTTCGGTGAGTGGCCACTATAGGTGAGGAACGGGAGAACCGTCAAGTACGAAAACCTGAGAATCCGGCCATTCGGCATGCACCCCAACCACCGGGGGTATGAGGATGTGACGGAGTACCGGCATAACCAGGTCCGATATGGCATTGCGTTCGTCCTGATTACAGCCGTCTGTTTCGCGGTGACCCTGATTTCATCGACTGAAATCGACTGGGCCCTGTACCTGGGTGGGTGGATTCTTGCATTGGCGGGAGTCGGTGTGGCCCTCCTCCATCCCTCCTTCTGGCTGGCCGCCCCTTTCGGTGCCCTCGGCGGGGCGATCATGGTGCGTGGTGGAACCGACGGACTGGAAGCGGGAATCGGACCGCTGCTCCTCATTCCGGTGCTGGCCGTCGCCGTCTACGGTTCGAGGCGGGCCTTGATCACCGTGATCATCTGCGTCGTGGCCGCTGTAGTAATCGCCCAGGTCGCCACGGCGGAGGAAGGTGTGGAGCTCAACCCGGTGTGGCGACAGGATCTTGTGCTCGCCGTGATGGCGACGGTCCTCGGCGTGGTCATCCAGGATCTTGTCACCAGGATGCGCCTTGAAAGGAACCTCGCCGAAGAGCGGGGGCGCATCATCGAAGAGCTGGCTCTGACCGACGCCCTGACCGGGATCGACAACCGCCGGGGATGGGAAAGGGCCATCCGTCGTTCGGTTGGTCAGGCCAGGCGGCACTCACAGCCGCTCTGCCTGGCGATGCTCGACCTCGATTACTTCAAGCAGTACAACGATGCCAAGGGCCATCAGGCCGGTGACGACTTTCTGCGGCGCATCGCCCTGAACTGGGAGGAAATGACCCGGATCGAGGACCACATCGCCCGTTACGGCGGTGAGGAGTTCGTGCTGACCCTCCCAAACACGGATCTGGATGGAGCAAAAACCATCGTCGAGCGGCTTCGGACCTCGCTGCCCGAAGACCCCGGCGACGAGGTGGCCAATGCCGTGACCTGCTCGGCCGGCATCGCCGAATGGGACGGCGCCGAAACGGTGCGAGAACTGGTCAGCCGGGCCGACCAGGCCCTCTACACGGCGAAGAACAGTGGCCGCAACCAAACGGTCGCGGTGGAAACAACCGGGTTCAGGACCGGACAGCTGAACTGAGCAATCGGCTCGCGGGCCGATCCAGTCCGCTCAGCTGCCGGGAGTCCAGAGCTTCGAAGGGCCGGGATCGGGACCCGCGGGACCCTGGTCTCCCCCGGTACCCGCTTCCTCGCCGCCACCGCTCTCGGCACTCTTCTGCGCGTAGAGCATCTGAACCTGACTCAGCGGATCGGCGATGGCCTGACCGACCTCTGCGGGCAGCAGGCTCACGATCGCCCTGACAGCTTCGATTCCGATCCGCGCCTGTTCAAGGTCGACTTCGTCTTCCTTGACGATCCGGCGGGCCGAAAGGTTGAGGACGCTGGCGACGGTCTGGGTGAGGAGATCCTCGACCCTGATCTCCTTCATCTGCGCTTCCAGCATCGCCCGTTCCTCATCGGTCAGGGGCGGCGGTCCTCCCGCGTCTTCAATCGGTTCTTCGCTCATGGCTCAACAATAGATGGCGAAGCCCGCCACGACCCGGGCGGCTTCTTCAGGCCGAGTAGGTGCGCGTCGTCTCTTCGACGGTGGACCGGTAGATCTCCTCGATCGTGGAACCGGCCTCCAGCTGGTCGCGCATTCGACGGGCGCCATTTCGCTCCGGCAGTTCAACGTCGATCCCCAGGCCACTGCGCGCCGGCCCGGTCCACTCGAGGACCTCCTCGAGCATCTGGACGGTTTCGATTTCGCGCCTTCCACGGAAGTCGATCATCTGCCCGTCGAGTCCGTGCCGGATCGCCCGCCAGAGGTTCTCTTCGATCTGCCTTCCTCGAAGTGGCTCATCGACCTGGCGACCTTCATCGAGGTCGATCGCGGTCTGGGCGACCACGGCACAGATCAGTCCCGCGAGGGCGGTCGACTCCTGAGCGGTGGTCTGGGCGTCGCAGATCCTCACCTCAACCGTGCCGAAAGCATGGTGTGGACGCACTGACCACCAAAGCTGGGTCGCTTCGACAATGGATCCGAACTGCTTGAGGTCATCGATGAAGCGTGTGTACTCATCCCAGTCCCGAAAGGTCCCTGGCACTCCGCAACGGGGGAAGGTCCGGGTGAAGATCTCGGTCCTGATCGAGGCGAGACCGGTGTCCTGACGGTCGAGGAAGATCGAGTTGGCCGAGGCAGCCAGCAGGATCGGCAGGAGTTCCCTCAGCCTGTCGCAGACAGCGATCGCCCGGTCAGCACCACGGATCCCCATGTGAACGTGAAGACTCCAGGTGTTGTTTCTCTTCGCGACCCATCCCAGATCCTTCTTGAGGCGCTGGTAGTGGGGCGTGTCGATGATCTCCTGTTCGAGGTAGTCGGCCCATGGATGGGTACCGAGGGAGGCAAGCGCCACCTCCTTCCGTGCGGCGATCGCGAAAAGGTGGCGCCGCTTCTCCTCCTGCTTCGCCACCGCTTCATTCATCGACTCTGACCTTCCCGACCGGATCTCGATCTCGGAGGCGATCAGCTCCCCCGCGGCGGATTCAGCGAGAACCGGATCCTGCCGGGCGGCTTCGTAGAGCTCCGGGTAGCGATCGACAAGGTCGAGGGATTCCGGGTCGAGGATCGCGAACTCTTCCTCGAGTCCGATAGTGAAATCCGTGGAGGCGTCGAACACCTCCCGCACTTCGTCCATTTCCAGCAGGCCGTGATCTGACAATTCAGGACAGGTAGAAGTAGAGGGCGTAAAGCAGGTCCACAGCCGGGCTCGAGGTATGGACGGTAACTTCGGGCGGAACCTGGAGCAGTTGCTCGGTGTAATTGAAGATCACCGAGACGCCAGCCTCCACCAGGCCGTCGGCGACTTCCTGGGCCGCTGCAGAGGGCACCGCGAGCACGCCGACGACGATCGCTTCCTCTTCAACCGCATCGTTCAGTTCGGAGAAGTCCCGGACCGTCAACTGGCCGACCTGCTCGCCGATCATCTCGGGGTCCACGTCGAAGAGCGAGACGATCCGGAAGCCGTGGTCGGCAAAGACGTCAGAACCGGCGATCGCCTGACCGAGCTTCCCGGCTCCGAAGAGAGCGATGTTGTGTTGCCCGGCGGTCCGCATGATCTTCCGGATCTCGTCGATCAGGTAATCGATCCGGTAGCCGACTCCACGCTTGCCGAACTTGCCGAATCCCGAGAGGTCCCGGCGTATCTGGGTCGGGTTGATGTGGGTGTATTCGGAGAGCTCCTGTGAGGAGATCGTCTCCCGGCCCATTTTGCGGGCCTGGATCAGAACCTGGAGATACCGGGAAAGCCTCGCTGCCACTCCGAGCGCGAGGCGTTCTCCCTCGCCTACAAGGAGAGGATTCTCCGACCGGGATCTGGAAGACGAAGGCATCGGGCTATCAGGGTACTCGTAGTCAGCCCTCACCCTCCGACCCGAGGGTGATTGCGGCATCCAATCGTTCAGCGTCGAATGCGAGGTCGCTCACCTCTTCACCGTCGACCAGGATGACGGGTATTCGTTCCAGATAGCGGCGGTGCAGTCGGTCATCGAGCTCGATGTTCACTACATCCAGGGCCACGTCTTTCGGTCGCAGTCCGCCTGGCTCTGCGTACCGGGCTTTCAGGTGGGAGTTCAGTTCGTCCAGAGCCACGTCACAAAGGTGGCAGCCCGGACGACTCAGAAAGGTGATTCTCAACGGCTTCCCCGGGGTCCGGTCGCGAAAGCGTCGAAGCCGAGGTAATCGGGGTAAGCCAGCGGTTGGCTGAACCTTGCCGCGCTTCCGATCATCGCCGCGTTGTCGGTGCAGAGCTCCCGCCTGACTTCCTTGAACTGGATTCCCCTCTGGTCGCAGAGGTCCCGGACCGCGGCACGCAGAGGACCGTTGGCCGCCACACCTCCCCCGAGAGCCACTGCCGGCCAGTCTCCGCGGTCGAGCGCCCTCTTGACTTTCGAGACGAGTTGTTCGACTACCGCGGCCTGGAACCCGGCGGCGAGATCGGCTGCGCGGTCGGCAACGCCCTCGTCTCCGAGGTCGCGGCAGATGTAGACGAGAGCCGTCTTGAGTCCGCTGAAGCTGAAGTTCAGCCCGGGATCACGGGTCATTGCCACTGGAAAGGTGAACGCATCGGGGTCGCCGTCCTCTGCCAGGCGCTCGATCCGTGGTCCCCCCGGGAATCCAAGCCCGAGCATCCTCGCTGCCTTGTCGATCGCTTCTCCCGCAGCGTCGTCGAGAGTCTCACCCAGAACCTCGAAGCCTTCGTGGTCTGTAACACCTGCCAGCAGGGTGTGACCACCTGAGGCAACCAGACACAGGAATGGGGGCTCCAGAGGTTCGGGCTCGAGGAAGTTGGCAGCAACATGTCCGTGGAGATGGTCTGCCGGGATGAGCGGGAGGCGACGGGGTGCGGCGATCGCCTTCGCGGTGCTAAGCCCGACCAGAAGTGCCCCGATCAGGCCGGGCCCGGCCGTGACCGCAACTGAATCGATGCCGTCCAGGCCCATGCCTGCCTCATCGAGAGCAGCCTGCACCACGGGCCCGGTCAACTCGAGGTGATGTCTTGACGCAACCTCGGGAACCACTCCCCCGTACCGCTCGTGTTCGGCCTGGGACGAGATCACATTCGACAGCACGACCGGACCATCCAGAACAGCGGCGCAGGTGTCGTCGCAGGAAGTCTCGATCGCCAGAAGCGGCATCAGGTAACGGGCACCCCGGCCAGTTCAGGGTCGCCCTTCCACATGATCACGGCATCTTCGCCGTTGTCCGGGTAATAGCCCTTGCGCAGTCCGAAGGAGCGAAAGCCAAGCCGCTCGTAAAGTTCGATCGCCGAGTTGTTGCTGGGACGGACCTCGAGAGTGATCGGCTCCTCGTAGCCGACCCTTGCGCAGGCGCTACCAATCAGGAGCGTCGCGAGACCCCTGCGGCGGTGGCCGGGATCCACGGCGATGTTCATCAGGTGCCAGGCGAGGTCATACCGGGAAAGGATCAGGTACGAGGCCACAGAACCGTCAACGGTCGCGGCCAGCGCCACCGTGTCGGTCTTGCTCATTTCCAGTGCGAACATGCCGATCGTCCAGGGGCTCTTGAAGGAGCGGCGCTCGATCGAGACCACGGCAGCCAGGTCCCCGTACTCGAGGTCACGGATTTCGACCCCGGGAATCATTCCGCCGGTTTCAGCCGGACTGGCTGCGTCCAGGTTCCTTGTTGCTGTCTCGTTCAAGCCAAAGCTGTGCATCGGGTACTCGCAGGTAGAGGGGTTCGAGGGTTTCCGGTCCTGTCTGTTCGGCGGCCGCACCCAGTTGGCAGATGGAGCGCCCGTTCAGCCGATGAACCGGTGATCCGGCTGGCTCTGTTACTAACCCGGCCCGGACCAGTTCGTCTCGGAATCGTACTGCGCCCGGTCCGCCAACAACCGGCCTGTCCCCCGAAACGTCAGCTTTCCGGATGTGTTCGACTAGTTCCTGGGGTCCGCAGGCGAAAGGCGGCTCGAGGGCATTTCCCCGGGAATCGAATAGCCCCCCGAACACCTCCCCCCTGCGGGCATCCAGGAGCGCCATGACCCTCCCGGCGTCTGTCGACCCGCCAATCGAGCGGGCCAGGGCCGCGAGGGTGGATACGCCAGTCGCAGGGGTCCCGGTCGAAAACGACAGCCCCGAGGCGGTCGCGACTCCGATCCGGATGCCGGTGAAGGTGCCGGGCCCCTTGCCGACGGCGATCCGGTCCACCTCCTCCCATCCGCCAAGTACCGCGGCGGCCTCGCCGGCCGCCTCAAGCAACGCCTGGCTGTGGACCGGACGGCCGTCAGGAGGCAGACAGAGCTCGAAAGCGAGGCGCTCGCCGTCTGTTGCAGCGACGACCGTGTCGTCGGTCGCAGTATCGAAACCAACCACTTTCATCGCGGACACCGGTAATCTGGCCGACAGGCAAGGACGCCCCACGGCACATACAAGACTGGAGAAGCATTGATGATGGGAAACAGGAAAATCGGCACGGGTCTGGCCATTCTGGCAGTCACGGGTCTCGGCGTTTTCGCTGCGGGTTGTGGCAGTGATTCCAGTACGGATTCGGTGAACGACGCGCTTGACAACGTCAACCAGCAGCTCGAAGAGGCGAACCAGAACGCGCAGGAAGCGATCAACAACGCCAGCGAGCAGGCCCAGCAGGCCCAGGATCAGGTCCAGCAGCAGCTCGACGACGCCCAGAAGCAGCTGGACGAAGCACCGGCCCAGCAGCAGATCCAGGACGCCCAGAAGCAGCTGGATGAGGCCCAGAAGCAGGTCGAAGACGCGATGAACCAGGCGGGCCAGTAGCCGCGCGGACCTGAATCACTCCGGGGGTTCGATCCTGATCCTCCGGCTGCCTTCATCAAGGTGATCGATGGCCACCCGGCCAATCCGGGTGGCCATCGTCGTTAATTCCTCCTCCGCACTGCCCGGCCACTCGACGAAGCTGGCCCGGTCCGTTCCGAAGTACTCGGCCAAGAGGCCCGGGTCCTCGCCCGCAAGATCACCAAGCCGGTAGAGGTCCAGGTGGGCGACCGGAAAACGCTGGCCCGGCGAGTCGTAGAGCCGACCGACCGTGAAGGTCGGTGACGGGATGGCCCCGGTCACTCCGAGTTCCCTGAGCGCTGCCCGGACCAGGGTTGACTTGCCGGCACCGACCTCCCCGCCGACCAGCCAGAGGTCGCCGGCCCTGGTCATTGAGGCAACTTCCCGGCCGGCCGCGGCGGTCCCCTCTTCCCCGGCTGCAATCCGCTCGTGTGACCGATCTACGCCGTCCGACATGGCGGCAGCCTATAATTGCCGATGGCTGCCACCCGGATGTCCGGGGGTGGACCTTGAAGCAGGAACGCACCGAAAACCAACACTTGATCCGTCTGGTATCGCCGAAAGGGAACTGGAACGGCAATATGAAATCTTCAGACACAGCGCTTGATGCGCCAGTGATCGTCGGCCCGGGCCGGGTCGGCAGGTCTCTCGCTGCCGCACTGCCGGCGGCCGAACTCCGAGGGCGATGTGACTCCGTCGACGACCTCTCCGGCCGGGTGGTCCTGCTTTGCGTGCCTGACTCGGAGATCGGAAATGTCGCCAGGAGAATCGGCGCCTCGGGTGCCGTTCCGGCCCTGGCCGGGCATACGAGTGGAGCGACATCCCTGGAGGCGCTTTCCGATTGCGGCGCCGAGGGTCGCTTCTCCGTGCACCCGCTCCAGACTGTTCCGGACGGATCCACAGACCTTCAGGGTTGCCCTGCCGCAGTCGCAGGCGACTCAGGCGATGCCCTGGAATTTGCCCGGGGCATGGCTGCAGCCGCCGGGATGACCGCCTTCGAGATCTCCGAAACGGACCGTGTGGCCTACCACGCCGCGGCCAGCATCGCATCCAATTTCCTGGTCACCGTGGAACAGACCGCGGCGGAGATCCTCGGTGGAATCTCGGTCGAGAATCCTCGACAGGTCCTGGAGCCGCTGGTTCGTCGAAGCCTCGAGAACTGGATCGACCGTGGCTCAAGCGCACTGACCGGCCCGATCGCCCGGGGTGACGAGAGCACCGTGGAGGCGCATCGCCAGGTCCTGGCAGAACGCTGGCCGGAACTGCTCGACTTTTACGACTCAACTGCCGACCGCACCCGTTCCGTAGCGATGTCAGCGGGTACCTCATGAAAGTGATCCGCACTCCCGCAGAGATGCACGATCTGCGGGCCGAGCTTCGCCGGCAGCCAGTGTCCGTGGGCCTCGTGCCGACCATGGGGTATCTGCATGAAGGGCACAACTCGCTGCTCCGACGGGCCCGGGAGGAGAACGACGTGGTCGTGATGAGCCTTTTCGTCAATCCGACCCAGTTCAGGGCGGGCGAGGACCTCAGCACCTACCCCCGCGACGAGGAGCGCGACCTTGCGATCGCAGAGGGTTCAGGAGTCGATTACGTTTACGCGCCAGAGCCGGACGACGTGTATCCCGCCGGGTACTCGACCAAGGTCGAGGTCGAAGGCTTGACCGAAGTCCTCTGCGGAAGCGAGACCAGCCGCGGCCCAGGCCATTTTGCGGGTGTCACGACGGTGGTGGCCAAGCTCCTCAACGCGGTCGATCCCGATGCCGCCTACTTTGGCCAGAAAGATGCCCAGCAGGCGACGGTGATCCGGCGCATGGCGGAGGACCTCGAGTTCCGGACGAGAATCGAAATCCTGCCAACCGTGCGGGAACGCGACGGACTCGCGATGAGCTCCCGGAACGCTTACCTCTCTCCCGAAGCGAGAGAGCGCGCCACCGCAATCTGGGCGTCGCTGCTGGAAACCGAGTCCGTATTCGCCGAGGACGGCCTCGATGCCGCGGTAGATGCGGGCCGCCGCCATCTGGAGATGGCCGGCATAACCCCCGAGTACTTCGAAGCCCGGTATCCGGGCACCCTCGATCCCGCCGACGGCGAGGGAGAGGAACCGATCCTGGTCGCGGTCGCCGCCAACGTGGACGGCACCCGGCTGATCGACAACATCCTGATCGAACCCTCGAGAACAACCAGGAGGAACCCCGAATGAGCTCCGGAATTCGAAACGAAGGCGAGGAGCGCCGCCCGGTAACCCTGACCCGTCTCAGCGAGATGCACGAAGCGGGCGAACCCATCGTGATGATCACCGCCTACGACTTCCCCTCAGCACAGGTGATCGAAGAGGCAGGTGCGGACATAGTCCTGGTCGGCGACTCCGCCGCGAACTGTGTTCTCGGCTACGACTCGACGGTTCCGGTCGGCATGGAGGAGATGACCATGCTTGCCAAGGCCGTCAGGCGTGGGCTCAGGACGCCGTTTCTAGTGGGCGACCTTCCCTTCGGCTCGTACGAGGCCTCGAACGAACTGGCCATCGCCAGTGCCCAGCGGATGATCAAGGAAGCCGGCTGTGACGCCGTGAAGCTTGAGGGCGGTGGCACCTCGGTCGAAAGGGCAAGGGCGATAATCGAAGCGGGAATACCGGTCATGGGTCACGTCGGGCTGACCCCGCAGACCGCAACGGCACTGGGAGGAATGAAGGCACAGGGCCGGACGGCTCAACAGGCGATCAAGGTTGCCGAGGACGCGGTGGCCCTGGAACAGGCAGGCTGCTTTGCCATCGTGATCGAGGCCGTTCCCGAGGCAGTCGCGGAGATGATCGTGGCCAAGCTCGGCGCACCCACGATCGGCATCGGTGCCGGCAACGCAACCGCCGGGCAGGTGCTGGTGCTTCACGACCTCGCCGGGATCAACCACGGTCACGTGGCCAAGTTCGTCAAGCGCTACTCGGATGTCCGCAGCGAAATGCTTCGGGGTGTCGCGGGCTACATCGACGAGGTCAGGCGAGGAGTGTTCCCCGCCCCCGAGCACGTCTACAGCGTTGACCCTTCAGAGCTGGAACCCCTGAGGCAACGCCTGAACCGGGAAGACCTGGAGTCGGCCTCCTACCTCGAGTCGAACGGTTCCTGGGACTGGGAACCGCTTTCTTGACTTAACTGCAAGTCGGCGAGCTTCGCCCCGCCTCCGTTCAGAACCCGCCGGCCCACTAAGCGAAATAATGGATGGGCCGGCTCCGGTGTTGCCGATACGGGCCGAAGGCTGGTTCGGGAGGCCGGCGGTCAGGTGAGGAATTCGACTTCTCGGATGACCTTTGCGGGTGCGCCGGCTGCGATGGTTCCGTCGGGTAGATCCGAGGTGACGACGGAGTTGGCTCCGACCACGCAGTGATCACCGATGGTCACCCCCGAAGTGACCACCACGTTCACTCCGAGCCAGACGTTGGATCCGATACGCACGGGGCCTTTGCTGGTGAAGCCCTGCCAGGTGATCGGGATCGTCGGATCATCGAAGCGGTGGCTGGCATCGCCGATAAAGCAGCCGTTCGCGAACATGACGTGATCGCCGACGGTCACTTCGTTCTCCGCGGCGACCATCACGTTGCGGTTCAGCCAGACGTCTTCGCCAAGTGTGACCTTTGCGTGATCGGACATCGTGATCCAGCAGCCCGGCTCGAAGTGGCACCCCTGGCCGATCTCCAGGCGGCCGGACCGCAGGCCTCCGAGCAGGTCGCCCTCGACGGGATGCCTGGCGTAGGCGCCCCTGCGGGCCATCTCGCGGTCAAGCATCAGGCGGCGAAAAGGGCGGTGAGAGCGCTCGTACCAGCGCCGTTTCTGCCACCACATCTTCCACCCTCGCTGGTCGCTCATACCAATACATTGCCAGAGGTGGATAGGGTGCGGCCATGACGGCGATGAAGGGGTTCACTGATGCTCAGGCGTAACGTCGAAGAACCGGAAGAGCCGGTCTCCGAAACGGAGACCGCCGCACCGGATCCAGCCGGGACCACGGATCCCCCCAGCCCGGTGGCTGAGGAACAGTCGGAAACCACAGAAGCATCGGCCGAGACGGAGGCTTCACCGCCTCCCCCGCCTCCACCTGAGCCCGGACCGGTGGCGCACCACTCCCCCGAACCCCAGACGGCAGCCGAGCGCCTGACGGCCCAGCAGCAGTCGATCCACGATGAGCCTTTGCCCGATCCCAAAGCGGCGATGAAGGAGCGGAGGGAAGCCTCAAGGCTCCAGCGGAAGGCAGACAAGGAAAAGCGCAAGGCGGACAAGAAGGCAGCCAAGGAGGCCCGCAAGGCCCGCAGGAAGGGCGACCAAGGCGGCCCGATGGAGCTGGACCCACTGGCCCCGACTTCTCCTGCTTCAGCGCCTCCTTCGACCCCTACGCCGGAATCGGCCCCGCCGGCCTTTTCACCAACCGCGGCGACCGCCGCAGCGGCACCTGCTGAAGATCCGGCGGAACCGGTCACCCCCGAGCCCCCGGTGGAGCTTCCCCCCGTCTCACCGCCCGGCGGCTCGCATGGCCGGGCCCCGAGGCGCACCGCCGCCCTGATCGGAGGTATCGACCTGGGTGGCACCAAGATCGCCGCTGCGGTCCTCGACTCCGACCACAAGGTGGTCTCCTACCGCCGTCGTCCGACACCCGACCGGGGAGGTCCGGCCGATGTGGTTCGCGCGATGGCCACCACGATGCAGGAAGCCGCCATGGACGCCGGCACGGAAGCCCATCGGCTCCTGGCAGTCGGGGTCGGCTCGCCCGGATCCGTCAATGGCGAAACCGGCGCGGTAAGTGGTGCAGGCAACCTTCCCGACTGGGACGGAACTTTCCAGCTCGGAATGGCCCTCCGCGAAGAGCTGGGCACCGACGTGAAGGTCGGAAACGACGTGCAGGTCGGTACCCGCGGCGAGTACGAGCTCGGCGCCGGGGTCGGCTTCTCGAGCCTGCTCGGTGTCTTCTGGGGAACCGGTGTCGGTGGTGGAATCATCATCAACGGAGAACCGTGGCTGGGTCGGGGACGGGCCGGCGAGATCGGCCATACCCTGGTGCGCCGCGGAGGTGCCAAGGGCCTGAACGGTCTCAACGGAACCGTCGAGGCCTATGCGGGACGCAAGGCCATGGAAGAAAAGGCGCTCCGCGAGGTCCGGAAGGGACGCAAGACAAAACTCTTCAAGCTGATGCGCAAGCACGACAAAACTCACCTCACAAGCGCGATCTGGCAGCGAGCACTAGAGGACGGAGACGAACTGGCAGAGGACCTGCTGAACCGGGCGGTCGGCGCCCTATCGGCCGGGATTGCCTCGGCGGTGAACCTGCTCGACCCTGAGGCAGTGGTTATCGGCGGTGGACTCGGAGTGAGGTTCGCGGACACTCTGGTGCCGGAGATCATCAGCGGAATGGACCAGTACCTCCTGAACAAGGACAACCCGCCGGCGATCAAGGTCGCTGCCCTTGGTGACGAGGGTGGTGTTATCGGCGCCTCCCTGCTGGTCAAGGAGGCTTTCGAGGTGAATGGGGCCCCTACGGCCTGAGGCCGTTTTCGTTTCTTGATTCACTGAGTCAATAAAGGCTGACATTCGGTACTCTGCCCGGATCGCTTCGATCATCGACTTCCCCAACCCCGTGAACGAGAAGGCCGCCAGAGTGGTGGCCGGATGTGTCGTGCTGCTCTCTCTGGTCGGTCTCTTCACCGGCTGGATGTGGCTGCTTCCGGTGATGGCTGTCGGCTTCTGGCTCCGGGTTGCCTCCGGTCCGCGCTTCAGTCCCCTCGGTCTGTTCGCAACCCGGGTCGCCGCTCCACGGCTGGGTGACGAGAAGCTGGTTCCTGGCCCACCCAAGCGTTTCGCCCAGATGATCGGCGCGGTGACCACAACGGTCGGGGCGATCCTGGCGTTACCACTCGGAGTCGAAGCCGCGGGCTACGTCGTGTTCGCGATCATGGCAGTCTTCGCGACGCTCGAATCGGTCTTCGCCTTCTGCGTTGGCTGCCAGATATTCGCGCTCTTGATGCGAGTCGGGGTGATCCCCGATGAAGTCTGCGAGGCCTGCGCCGATATCAGTCTGCGCCGGGTCTGAGCGCGAGTTTGTGACCGGGGCTGTCGGCCTGGAGCTTCCACGCCGAGGCAGCTTCTTCCAGTGGCAGGACCTCTACTTCCAGATCGAGGTCACCTGTCGCGGCAAGCGAGCACATCCTCTGGAAGGCCTCCACCCGGACTTCGCGGGGTGGCCAGAAGTTGCGGAAACCGAGGATTGAAACGAGGCCTCCACGAAGCTGTCCGGCTGAAATCGGAGCTTCCACCCCGGCTGAGTTTCCGACCTGCACCAGCCTCCCTCGTGGCTTCATGGTCCTCAGGGCGGCCGCAGCCGGAATTCCCCACAGCCCGTCGATCACCAGGTCCGGCCCGCCTTCGGTCGCCTGGTGGATCTGTTCCACGAGTTGTTCCAGATCTCCGTCCGATCCGATCGCAGCGTCGGCACCCAGAGCCAGAACCTTTTCCCGACCCCGTTCGCTTCGTGCCATGCCGACAACCCTGCCCGCACCCATCATGCGGGCAGCCTGGACGGCCACCTGCCCCACGGATCCGCTCGCGCCCAGTACAAGCACCGTCTCGCCGTCCTTGAGCTGTCCCCGCCAGTCGAGGGAAAGCCAGGCCGCAAGACCGGCAACACCGAAGCCAATCGCCTTCTCTGGCGTGATTCCAGGAGGCAGGGTGATCCCGCTCCCCTCGGTGATCACGGCGCGATCCGCCATGGAGCCCCAGGGGAAATGGGAACCGTCGAACCAGACGACCTCCCCGTCGGCCATCCGGCCAATGCCCTCGGTACCCGGGACGTATGGCAGGGGCGGTGCACCGGCATCGAACTTTCCGGATGCGATCGCCAGATCGACCGGATTGATCCCCGCCACCAGCACCTCGACTATCTCCGCCGGACCGGCAATCGAGTCGGCGTAGGGACCAGGCTCTCCGGGCGCGTCAACGTCAACCAGTTCCGGGGGTTCACCGTAGGTGGTGATGCGGGCGGCTCTCATCAGGCGGCCAAAGCTACTGGCTCGAGCACGCCACGAAGAAAGTCGCCCGTGTAAGAGCCCTCTGTGGATGCGATTTCCTCGGGAGTGCCGGTCGCCACGATCTCGCCGCCTCCATCTCCGCCTTCGGGCCCGAGGTCGACGATCCAGTCGGCGCTCTTGATCACGTCCAGGTCGTGCTCGATCACGACGACCGTGTTGCCGGCATCGACCAGTCTTCCCAGAACCTCGAGCAGTCGACGGACGTCACCGAAATGGAGGCCCGTGGTCGGCTCGTCGAGGATGTAGAGGGTGTTGCCGGTCGCCACCTTGGAAAGCTCGGCCGCAAGCTTGATCCGCTGCGCCTCACCTCCCGAGAGAGTGGTTGCGGGCTGCCCCAGCCTCACGTAGCCCAGGCCAACATCGTTCAGGGTCCGCAGCCTGCGGGCCACCTTGGGAATCGATTCGAAGAAGGGAAGTGCCTCCTCGATCGACATCTCGAGCACGTCCGCGATCGACTTGCCCTTGAACCTGACCTCGAGGGTCTCACGGTTGTAACGATGGCCGTGACACTGCTCGCAGGGCACGTAAACGTCGGGCAGGAAGTGCATCTCGATCTTGATCTGGCCGTCGCCCTTGCAGACCTCGCAGCGGCCGCCCTTCACGTTGAAACTGAACCGACCCGGCTTGTAGCCACGGGCCCGGGACTCCTGGGTGGCGGCGAACAGCTGACGGATCTGGTCGAAGACGCCGGTGTAGGTGGCCGGGTTCGACCTCGGGGTCCGGCCGATCGGTGACTGGTCGATGTTGATGATCTTGTCGATCTTCTCCATCCCGTCTATTCCGTCGTGGGGACCCGGGCGCATCTTGGCCTTGTGGAGACGGTTCGCAACCGCGGGGTAAAGGGTCTCGTTCACGAGGGTCGACTTGCCCGAACCCGATACGCCGGTCACACAGGTCAGCACTCCCAGGGGGAACTCGGCATCCACTCCGGTCAGGTTGTGCTGCCTCGCACCCCGGACCGTGAGGGCGTCGCTCCAGCTTCTCCGCTCCCCGGGGACCGATATCTGCTCGGTGCCAGCCAGGTAGCGGCCGGTCAGTGAATCGGGGTTGGCGGAGACCGACTTCGGCGGGCCGGCGGCGACCACGTCTCCCCCGTGCTCGCCGGCTCCCGGGCCGAGGTCCACCAGGTAGTCGGCTGCACGCATCGTTCCTTCGTCGTGCTCGACGACGATCACCGTGTTGCCGAGGTCCCGAAGTCTTTCGAGGGTCGCGATCAGCTTCTCGTTGTCACGCTGGTGAAGCCCGATCGACGGTTCGTCGAGGACGTACATCACCCCTACAAGGCTCGAGCCGATCTGTGTCGCGAGCCGGATCCGCTGCGCTTCGCCACCGGAGAGCGTCCGGGCCGACCGGGCCAGTGACAGGTAGCCAATACCGACGTTGACAAGGAAGGACAGCCGCTCGGCGACCTCCTTGACGATCAGCCGGGCGATTGCCCTTTCGGTCTTCGTCATCTCGAGCGATTCGATCCAGTCCCGGGCAGACGTGGCGGACATGTCGGTGAAGTCCCGGATCGAGAGGCCTCCGACAGTAACCGCGAGGCTCTCGGGTCGGAGTCTGGCGCCGTGGCAACTGGGGCAGGGCTGCTCCGCCATGTAATCCTCGATCTTCTCCCTGACGGCCTCCGAGTCGGACTCCTGGTATCGCCGTTCGAGATTGTTGACCAGTCCTTCGAACTTGACCTGGTAACTGCGCTGGCGTCCGGCCCGGCTGCGGGTCCGGATCGTGTGGCGCTCGGTCCCGGTTCCGTAAAGGAAAACATCACGTTCCTTCTGGGTCAGGTCCTTCCAGGGTGCGTCGATGTCGATGCCGTAGCTGTCGGCCACGGCTTTGTTGAGCCGCCGCCAGTAGCCCGAATAGCCGGTGCGCCAGGGCTGGATCGCGCCTTCGGCGACCGAGAGGGTCGGGTCCGGAACCACCAGCTCCGGATCAATCACCTTCTTGAAGCCGAGACCGGTGCAAGTCTGGCAGGCCCCGTGTGGGGCGTTGAAGGAGAAGATCCTTGGTTCGAGTTCCGGCATCGATGTGCCGCATTCGAGGCAGGCGAAATTCTCCGAGAAGGTCATTCTCTCGCCGTCTATCACCTCGATCTCGACCAGACCGTCGGCCAGGGAAGCGGCGGCTTCGACAGATTCGGACAGTCTGCGACGAAGGTCTGTCTTCATGATCAGGCGGTCGACGACGAGGGAAATGTCGTGCTTGTACTTCTTGTCGAGTTCGAACTCCTCGTCGAGCATTCGCATCTCGCCGTCGACCTCGACCCTCGAGTAGCCATCGGCGCGGAACTGCTCGAAGAGCTTTCCGTACTCACCCTTCCGGCCACGCACCACTGGCGCAAGGACCATGAACCGGGTGCCTTCCTCCATGGTCATCAGCTGGTCGGTGATCTGCTCCTGGGTCTGGCCCGTGATCGGCTTGCCACAGTTGGGGCAGTGAGGTTTGCCGATTCTGGCCCAGAGAAGTCGCAGGTAGTCGTAAATCTCGGTGACGGTTCCGACAGTTGACCTCGGGTTCCGCGATGTCGTCTTCTGGTCGATCGAGATTGCCGGGGACAGTCCTTCGATCGAATCGACATCGGGCTTCTCCATCAGCCCGAGGAACTGCCTCGCATAGGCGGATAGCGACTCGACGTAACGGCGCTGGCCCTCGGCGTAAATCGTGTCGAAGGCAAGGCTGGATTTGCCGGAACCGGAAAGGCCGGTGACGACGATCAGCGAGTCCCGGGGCAGGTCAAGGTCGATCCCCTTGAGGTTGTGCTCGCGGGCCCCGGTGATGAGGATACGTTCGGAACGGGTCACTCAGAGCATTCTAGGGAACCGAACACACGTTCGTTC
>WBZM01001568.1_pt1 | contig 22090 bp, 13 predicted proteins | sample 5204271 | NCBI WGS metagenome assembly WBZM01 (sample SAMN12344346, study PRJNA552823) | activated sludge metagenome | biome: Activated sludge suspended growth; feature: Nitrification reactor; material: Wastewater; isolation source: activated sludge from nitrification reactor of wastewater...
AATCGGTGAAGGTGTAGGCAAACGTCCGTGTCCCTTCGCACGCCAACGGATATGGTACATCGGTCACCACAAGCACTGGTGTGAGCACATTGCCACAGGCATCCGACACACTTGGCGGAACCGGTGCGGTGGCATGCGCTGGGCAGGTCACAGTAGATGCCGTAGAACTTGCTGTCACTGTGAACGGCTGCCGCTCGATGGTATAAACAAAGCCCCAAGTGCGGACGGTGCCAGCACAATCTGTGTAAGTATAGGTGTAGGTGCGAGTACCCTCGCAAGTGATTGGGTTGGGCGCATTGGCGATGACCGGGCCAGTTGGCGACAATGTTTTACCACAAGCATCCACGACCGTAGGTGGTGTTGGCGTTACCGCCAAAGCTGGGCAGGCAACCGTTGCAGCACCATTTGCTGGCACTGTGAAAGTCGGGTAAGCTGGCACCGTAAAGGTAGCCTGGCAAGTGGTAGTAAAAGGTGCACAAGTGCTGGTGTAGGTGAAGGTCACCGTCTGGGTCACAGCCGTTGCGGAGCAGATAAGCGGTGCGCCGGGGCTATTGTTGGTCAGTACACCGTTGCAGCCGCCAGTTCCAACGGCTGTTGCCAGCCATGCGTTGTATTCGGCAGTAAGCTGGGCCTGTGTCAGGCAGGCGCTGGAAGCCGTGGCCGGGGTCGGGCAGGTCAGCACCACATTAGGTGCAGCTGGCACTGTGAATATCGCCTGACAGGTGGTCGTCAATGGCGCACAAGTGCTTAGATAGGTAAAGGTCACGGTCGTTGAACCACCACAAGCGCTTGGTGCACCCGTGTTGTTGTTCGTCAAGGTGCCGTTGCAGCCGCCCGTTCCGCTGGCAGTGGCCAACCAAGTAGCAAAAGCAGTGTTCACCGCCGCTTGTGTCTGGCAGGCTGTGGTCGTCGTATTGGTCGGGCAGGTAAGTACCACTGGCGGCACGTTCGATACCGTAAATGTTGCCTGACAAGTGGAGGTTAATGGCGCACAGCTGCTGGTATAGGTAAAGGTCACGGTGGTTGCGCCTCCCGAGGCAGGAGGTGCGCCAGTGTTGTTGTTGGTCAGAACGCCGTTGCAGCCGCCACTGGCGCTGGCCGTAGCCAACCAAGTAGCAAAGGCTGCATTGATGGCTGCCTGCGTTTGCCCAAAAGCCTCCAATTGGTTGGTCGGGCAAGTCAGCACCACAGGTGGTGGGGCTGGCACCGTAAATGTTGCCTGACAAGACTGGTTGCCGCAGGCATTGATATGGGTGAATGTTAGCGTCGTGCTACTTCCACAAACCGAAGGCACTCCTTGGGTACTGGTCAACGAACCATTACAGCCGCCGCTGAAGCTTGCGGTATTGAGCCAGTTGGAATAGGCCGTATTCAGTTGAACCGGTGTCTGGCAAGCCGTAGTGGTCGTATTGGTCGGGCAGGTGATGGTCACGGGCAGCGTTGGGGACACCGTGTAGGTGAACGACCAAGTACGTGTATTGCCTTCGCAGTCTGTGTAGGTATAGGTGTACACCCGTGTCCCTGCGCACGTTAATGGGTCAGGGGTGTTTACGACAACCGGGCCAGTAGGCGTCAGTGTTTCACCGCAGTTGCTCGTCACCGTTGGCGGTGTGGGCGTGGTGATGTCAGCTGGGCAGGACACCGTTGCCGAACCATTTGCCGGTACGGTAAAATCATTTCTTTCAATCGTGTAAGTATATACCCAATCGTGGCTATTGCCCTCGCAATCTGTATAAGTCCAGGTATAGGTCTTCGTGCCTTCGCAAGCGGGCGTGGCACTGACGACAGGGCCTATTGGTATGATGGGTTCACCACATTGGCTCATCTTTGAGGGCGGAGTTGGTACCACATTGGCTGCCGCCGGGCAACTGACCGTTGAACCGCCGTTTGCTGGAAGGGTGAAGTCGTTGCGCTCGATAGTGGCTATCCAACTCCAAGTATTCGTATTGCCAGCGCAGTCCGTCAAATTCCAAGTAAAAGTCTTGGTGCCCTCGCAGGTGATTGGGTCGGGACTGCTGGTAACAGTCGGGCCGGTAACTGTCACTGGCCTGCCACAGGCATCCGTAATCGTATTAGGATATGTTGGTGGCGTAAACGATGGGCATGGTACTGTAAAAGTGCCAGGTAAATCTACGGAGAGTGTAGGTACATCAAGTGTCCAGACAAACGACCAATCCTTGCTGTGACCAGCGCAATCGGTGTAAGTAAAGGTGTAGGTTCTGGTGCCCTCGCAGGTCAGTGGGTTCGGGGCGTCAACCACAACAGGCCCAGTCGGAATGATAGGCTTGCCACAGGCATCACTTATCACTGGCGGAATCGGTTGCTCTGTTTGCGCAAGGCAAACCCTTATAGCGCCTGAATTGGGTGGTCCGTTGAAATCCGGGTACGCTGGCACCGTGAAAGTCCTCTGACAAGTGGTGGTAAACGGCTCACAGGTGCTCGTGTAGGTGAACTCGACCGTTTGGCTGATAGCCGTTGCGGAGCAAATAGAAGGTGCGCCGGGGCTGTTATTGGTCAGCACGCCGCCGCAGCCGCCGGAGCCGGAGGCCGTTGCCAACCATGCATTGTATTGCGCAGTCAGTTGGGCCTGTGTCAAGCAGGGACTGGATGCCGTGGCGTTGACCGGGCAGGTCAGTACCACGGGCGGCGTTGACGATACCGAAAAACTTGCCTGACAAGTGGTGGTCAGCGGTGCACAGTTGCTCGTGTAGGTGAAGGTCACGGTGGCTGTGCCGCCTGTGGCAGGTGGAGCGCCCGTGTTGTTGTTCGACAAGGCACCGTTGCAGCCGCCGCTGCCGCTGGCCGTTGCCAACCATGTAGCAAATTTGGCATTGATGGCCGCTTGCGTTTGGCCGAAAGCCTCGGTTTGGTTTGTCGGGCAAGTCAGCGACACCGTTGGAGCTGCCGGAACCGTGAAGGTGGCTTGGCAGGTCGTGGTGGTTGGCGCACAGGCACTGGTGTAGGTGAAAGTCACCGTCCTGCTGCCGCCACAAGCAGATGGGGCGCCGCCCAGTGCAACACTGTTGTTCGTCAAGGTGCCGTTGCAGCCGCCCGTTCCGCTGGCCGTTGCCAACCAAGTGGCGAAGGCAGCATCCACGGCTGCTTGTGTCTGGCAGGCTGTCGTTGTGGTATTCGTTGGACAGGTAAGCGTCACGGTTGGCGCTGCTGGCACGGTGAAGGTGGCCTGACAGGTTGTTGTTGACGTTCCACAGGTGCTGGTGTAGATAAAAGTCACCGTTCTGCTACCGCCACAAGCAGATGGGGCGCCGCCCAGTGAAACACTGTTGTTCGTCAAGGTGCCGTTGCAGCCGCCGCTACCGCTGGCCGTTGCCAGCCACGTGTTGAAGGCAGCGTTCACTGCTGCTTGTGTTTGGCAGGCTGTCGTTGTTGTATTTACGGGGCAAGTCAGCGACACCGTTGGTGCAGTCGGCACCGTGAAGGTGGCTTGGCAGGTCGTTATAAATGGAAGACAGGTACTGGTATAGGTGAAGGTGACGGTTCTACTACCCCCGCAGGCTGGCGGGGCACCGCCCTGTGCAACGTTGTTATTTGACAAGACGCCGTTGCAGCCGCCCGTTGCGCTGGCCGTTAGCAGCCAAAGCGAAAAGGCGTTGTTCACTGCTGACTGGGTCTGGCAAGCCGTCGTTGTCGTGCTCGATGGGCAGTTCAGTACCACGGGAGGATTGACGGCCTGAAAAGTGATAGACCAACTGAGGACGGTGCCTGGTTCGAGATTGAGGTCGTCCGCTACCCGGAGTGTCCAAATTCCATTAACGGCACTCCCATTGAAAACACTGGCCAAGGTACCCGGCCCTTCCGGCTGAAAATTGCCAGTGAAAGGTGCTGACCCAGCCGTAATATTGGTACTCGCTGCATCGGTAAAAACCGTGTTGGTATAATTGAAATCATTGTCCCCGTTATCGTCTGAAAGGTTAATAATGGTCGTACCATTTGGTCCAACTAACGAAATATCCAAATCGGAGTCCCATGTGTGTGTGATATCGATGGTGACGTTGGCAATGGTGTAGTCTGTACCAATCGTACCTGGAAGCCCGGTAACATTGGCCGTAAAGTCAAAAGTACCAGGGTCAGGGATTGGACCTGTCGTACCATTGAACGTCTGGGCATAGGAAAGGTAGGGCTGCAAAAAGCCCAGTAGGAACAAGCAGGCCATGCCCAAGTATCGCCTTGTTTGTTTTGGAGGTGAAAAATGATTTTCCAGCAATGGGATTTTTAAGTTCAAATTTTTCATGTGAAATGATTTAAAAAATGAAATGGGTTTATAGATGATTGAGCAAAGACTCCCCGTTTCCGTGCGGATGGGGGTCTGCACAGGTGGAGGTGGATTCCGATTAAATTCGAGCAATTGGGATGGAGTTGGGCGTTGTGGCTTCACAAGCCACTTATTGAATACCCCTCAAAGATGACCCAAGCCCAAGGGGAAAAAACGGACAACAAGGGCGGAAACCCCGGCCATTTCCTTGCATTGGGTGAAAATGGGGACTTTTAGGGTGGAAAATGGGGACATTGATGGATGGCAAGAGATTTCCGAAGTCTTCGAGACTTCGGAAATCTGGCCACCGCTCATTTGCCAGCCACCGCCCGATTAATCCTTATCTCCGCAATTTTCGTAGTGACCGGGATTTTCGTTTTATCCACTTCATAGCTGAAATTGGGCATATCCAAACGATAGGACAGTGTGCCGTTGGTGGCATTGGTGCGGCCTTCCGATTCCGAGCCGTGTACTTCAATATTTGGAAATACTTTCAGCAAATCCTCGTAAGTACTGCCAACCATGATGCCTTCCGCTGTCTGCGCTTTTGGCGTTTGCACCACGATGTCGCCTACCCTATCCGCATCATTCGGGTCGGGCAGGAAATACCCGGCGGGGTTGTTCTCGAAGTCCCTTATTTCATAAACCTCGAAGCTGCCCTCGCCTGTTTTCAACTGCGTTTTTTTGATACCCTCCTTGTGGTTGGAAATCAATTCTCCAATGGTGATACCCCTGAAGGAATTGTGGCCAATCACCATTTGGGTGCGGCCCGGCTCGATGCTGATGATTTCCGTGACCTTCAGTTGTTGCGCATCCGCCAGCATGGAGGCTTCGCCCTTGAAGCTGACTTTGTCGCCCACCTCACAGGTTTTGTATTGCTCCCGTCCACCAAGGTTTACGATGGAAACGAGGGCAGCGTAGGTGCCAGCCGCATCGGTCAGCACGTCGGCGGTGTAGCCGTCCTTGCCGAAGTTGATGGCCGTGACCCTACCGTTGATGGTGATGGGTTCGGCGGATGCTGAACTTGCTTCAGTGCCGGTATTTTCGGTACAAGATGGGAGCAAGCCCGTTGTCAGCAAAAGGAAAAATGCAATGATGATGGATGTTGCTTTCATACGTTCAATTTTGAAAAGATTGGTAATGGTTTGTTGAACACGGCTCAAAGATGCCCCTAGCCCAAGGGGAAGAAGCGGACAGTTTGGGTAGAAATCCCGGCCATTTCCCCTGATAGGGTGGAAAATGAGGACTTTTAGGGGTGGAAAATGGGACATTGTTTCTGGGTTGATAGCGGTTGATAAGGTTTTTGAAGTTGATTATCAACCCTTATCAACTTCATCAACTCCTTATCAACCTTTCACATAAATCCCTTCACCGTTTTAAAAACGTGGATAACCCGTTTGGATGTTTTTTGCACAATCAGCCGGTGCAGTTCCATCGCCACGACGGGGTGCGCTTTTTCCATTTCGGCTAGCGCCTCGGTGGTGAGGCGATAGACGATGCTCGGTGCATCGGCCATGACCGTGGCGGTGCGCAATTGGCCGAGATAGAAACCAATTTCACCCACCATTGTGTCGTCCACCATGGTTTCGAGGCGGATGGGGACGGCACCCTCCTTTTCCGAATAAGTGGAAATCCTGCCGGATTCGATAAAAAACAAATCATGCGCTACCTCGCCTTGGCGTATGATTTTGGTGCCGGGCGATAATTCCATCCGATTTAAATATTGCAATAGGGTTTCCGCCTTGGTTTTATCCTTAAAATATTCCGTGAATACCGTGAGCAGGTTGCGGGATTGGTAGGCAGGCAGGTCGCTATTTCCCAAGAGATAATCCTCCCGCCATTCCAATGCCTCATCCAAGCTGGCAAATTCCGTGAAACCAGTTGTGGCTGCTGTTCCCTGCCCTATTTTCTGCATCAGCCCTTGGTATTTGGGCGGCATTTGGGCAAATATCAGGGTGATATTTTTTTGCCTTAATTGCTGCAACAGCTTGTGAAAACTCTGCACAACGGAGGTGTCAATCCCGGTCACATGGCGGAAATCCAAGATGACGGCGTCAAGGGCCACCTGATGGGCGTCCGTGACCCTTGACATGATTTTTTCAAGCAGGTTATGCGCCGTTCCGAAGAATATATAGCCTTGCAACCCGAATATGGCAATGCGGTTGGCATTCACCGACAGCCAATCATCGTGCATGGCGTTTCGAGTCACCCGGCTCCTGAGCGATGCGCCCGTTGATTCATACCGGATGACGCTGATTTTGCTGTATTTAAACAAGAAAAAACTGGCAGCGGCAAGGACGCCCACCCCTACGGACGCCACAAATCCGAGCCAAAGCGATGTCACCACAATAGCGCCTATAATGGTATTGTCAGATGGGGTGGCATGTTTTACAAATTTAATCACCCAATGGTCAATAAATTGGTAGCCAAAATAAATGAGCAGGCCGCCAATTACGAAACGTGGGATATAACCCAGAAAACTTGCGCCAGCAATAAGCACCACCAATGGCACAATGGCACTCAAAATGCCGGGCAACCGGGTCTTTGAACCCAGGCGGTGCTGCATCACCGTAAAAGTGGCGGACGGATAACCCACGAAACCGCCGCCCAATAAGCCAGCAACTAAATTGCTGGCACCCATTGTTTTTAATTCATAATTGGGTTTTACGTCAATTCCTGTTGAAAATTCAATGGCACTCAACATCAGCAGGCCGCTAATAAAACAGACGAGTGGTATAGTGACAATGATGCCGATTTGACCAACAAAAACGCTCCAGTCTATTGCATTTATCTGGTTATAATAAACGCTCGGATGGTGCCATAACTGGTCATATTGAAAAGGGCCAAGCAAGAATTTACCAGCCGTCATTTCATTTATTCCCAAGCCCTGGGCAAAGCCAATTAGGTAGAAAAGTAAAACGGCCAACGCCAATACTGCTGGAAATACCAACGCATTTTTCCAACGGGCAGTGGCCAACCACAGCGCAGCAGCCAATGCAATCCCCGGCAGCCATTTTAGGATGAATGCAGGGCTAAATAATTGGGGAATTGAAGATAAACTGACATTGATATTGGTCATGGTCGCCATGCCACCGAAGACCAAGGCAAAGCCAACCGAAGCCAATACACCACTGATTACGGGCATCGGTAGGAACCGAACCAATCGCCCAAGTTTCAACCAGCCCGAAATAAATAATACGATTCCCGTGAAAATGGTCGTGAGCATTAAGGCAAAAAGGGCCACCGTCGTCTTATCGCCCATGGGCATGGACAATGGCAATATCCCTATCAATGACGACACCATCGCTGCTTGAATAGGCGGGGTAACGCCCTGCACATGCGAGATAACGCCCTCCCCCGAACTGGTAAATGCGGCGAATAAATGAAAAACCAAATTGCTGAACAAGGCCATTCCTATGCCGATGGTCAGGGCTTCAGGAACCGCCTTCCCAAATACCAATACCGCAAATGATATGGACAATATGGTGGTCATCAGCCCAATCAATGCGCCGCTGATGATGGCGGGCATGAGGCTGCCCCGCATGAACAGGTGCGAAGGCTGCAGCTCTTTGCCGATGGCAGCCCATTTGTTATTTGCGGCTGATTTCTTTACCATGTTGAATTAAACTCCGTAGGGATTGGTAAGCCAGATAGGGATTGCTAAGCCCGCTTGTCCGACCCGCTCAGGCTTAGCAATCCCTCCTATCGTCGGGCTTACCAATCCTTCGCTGAATGGCCTATTCATTAAAATCCAAATTATTCTCAAAATTATCCTTGAGTTGGATGATGGAAAATGCACTCAGGAAAACAAACACCAAGCCCACGGTCATTCCAGCATTTAATGTCCCAATTGATGGGATTAAATAGGTAAAGAGCCAAGTGCCCGGTATGGTCAAGGCTCGAAGTAGGTTGGTGGCGCTTGTGGTAGCAGTCGCACGGAGGTTGGTGCCGAATTGCTCCGCAATATTGGTCACAATCACGCCGACATAGCCCAAACTTGCCCCTAATAGAATGTATTTAAAGATGAACTCATCCACGGTTACTGGTTTAAGCAGGAATAAGTTTAATACCGCAAATACTTGGATGGCACAGAAGAATAAAATGGTCATCTTTCTGCTCTTTAACAGTTTGCTGATAAGATTGCCAATCACATCAAAAAAGGCATAAGCCAGCATATAATACAGCAAAACTTGTGGCGTGGAAACGCCCGCTAATCCGAATGCCTTGGCGAATTCTGGTGCCAGCGTCACATAAAATGCCGTGAAAAACATGGCTGGCGCACCTGAAAAAATACAAAAAATGAATTTTTTAAGGCTTTCCTTATTTGTCACCAAATGCAAGAAATTGCCCTTTGATACTTGCTGGCCGCTGAGCCCCTCAAAAAGCTGGCTCTCCTTGACACTGTACCTGAATACTAAAAGTAGTAGCCCCATGCTACCCCCGACCAAGTAGGAGGTTTGCCAGTCCATTTTGGAGGCCACCATTGCGGCTACTGCCCCGCCTAAAAGTCCAAAAGCGGAAATTATCATGGTGGCAATGGTCCGCTTGTTTTTCGGCAGGTTTTCAGCGACCAAAGTAACACCGACACCCAATTCGCCCGCCAAGCCCAAGCCGGTGATGAATCGGAGTATGGCATATTCTGGGACGCTTGACACAAAGGCGTTCAATAAATTGGCAATGGAATAAATAAATATCGAGGCAAACAATATGGACAGCCGCCCTTTTTTATCCGCCAACATGCCCATGAGGATGCCGCCCAGCAACATCCCAAACAATTGCCAATTCAGCAAGGTCAGGCCGACGCTTTGCAATTGGTCTTCTGGAATGCCAATCGCCAAAAGGCTCGGCCTCCTTACCGTGCTGAACAGCAGAATATCGTATAAATCAACGAAATAGCCCAATGCTACGGCGATGACGGCTATCCAATGGTTGTTTTTTTTCATTGTCTAATAAGTTCGTTCTTTAATAGTTTGTGGAATTAACCCCGGAGGGGTTGAACATGAATAGCCCCGGATAAAATCCGGGGTAAAATATGGCATTCATTTCAATCAAAACCCCGAAGGGGGTGAATGTAATTGGCTGACATTCAACCCTTTCAGGGTTGTTTCCCAAATTGCATTTATACCCCGGATTGCCTGTCTGCCGACAGGCAGGCATCCGGGGCTATTCACATTAAAGCCCTTCGGGCTTGTACCGCAAAGCATTTCAATGAACAGATAAACTCAAACGTTCAGCCCCCATCTGCTGCCCGAAAAACATGGAGCGGGGCAGCACATTGCAATATTTTTTATTGGCATCGTATAGTTCAGTGATGAGCTTGACAGCACCATCAGCCGTGGCTACCTCATGCATGCCTTTCCCTTGTTTTATAACCGTTCCTGCTGGTTTTCGAGCAGTGTTTGAAATATAATGCGCTGAATGGATTTTATAAACTTGGCCATTAATAATGGTTTTTGCCAAACCTCCAGCTAGGTTCAGGGCCAAGGTTTTGCGCATGATTACGGCAGTAGGCTCCGTTATATCCACCCATTTTTCTTCTTCCTTAAATGGCCCACCGTAGGTAGCCTGCCCATCATCCTGTCTAATTCCCGGCTTGCCGGAAATGGCTTTTTCCATGCCGCTGGCAATGCAGTTTTTAATCAATTGGCCCCATCTAACTGCGGTGTCCTGTGTGACAATTTCAGGCAGCGGCTCGCATTCCTGGCTCAATATCTCGCCCGTGTCATAGCCTTGTGCCATGCGGTGCGCAGTTACACCATATACCTCCGCCCCATCATAGAATTGACGCAAAGGATTGGGGCCACGGTAATAGGGCAGCACGGAAGGGTGGATATTCACGGCCCCATACGTCGGGATTTGGCAAATATCTTGGGCAACCTGATGGGCAAAAGTGAAGCACAAGATAATATCCGGTTTAAATTGCGGCAATATCGGCCCAAGCACCGAATTCATCCTCGATGTGACTATCGTGTTCACATGGCTCGGAATTAATGGCAGCACGTCTTTATAAGCTGGCGTCGCCCTTGTTTTAATACCGGGAGAAGTGACGGCCAAGACATGCTCATGCCCATTTTCATGTATCCAATCGGTCACGAATTTATAGGCCGAAGGCAAATAATTAAAAGTGACGACCCTTAGTTTTTTGCCGGAATTGCCATTCATGTTATTATTTCGTACAATGGTCGGCGTGGATAGTTCTACTGTGTCAAAATTGTTCATTTTGAGATTTATTTTTAACTGTTGAGATGGTTGAACTCGGATTTGCGCCAGTCTAAGGCGACACCTCCAAATGGCCACTCAGGTCTTGGAAATTTGCACATCTGTAGCGGCCATTTGGAGGCGTCACCTTAGCCCCCCTATGACCCCAAAAATTCGATTAAATGGAATTTGTAACCCCCTCCAACCGCCGATTCATCACATAAAACCAAAGCGGTGGAAACAACGACAAGACCACCATCGCCGGATAACCCGTTGGCATTTGAGGGGTATTTGGCAATGATTTCAAGATCTGGTATTTTAAGCTGCCATTGTAATGGTGATCGGAATGGCGGGACAAATTGAACATCAATGCCCTGCCGAAAACATGGTCGGAATTCCAGGAATGGTGGTGGCGCACAGGCTCATACCTGCCAGTTTCATCTTGTTTTCTTTTTAAACCATAATGTTCGATATAATTGATTGCTTCCAAAAGGAAAGTGCTGATGAGCACCACGACCAAATAAACCCCTAACGAATATGGCCCCAATATAAAATAAAGGCTTGTCAAATAAGCAATCGTAACAAGCGTGTATTTAACCATTCGATTGTGCAAGGAAAAAGGGGAGTGGCCTTTAAGTTCTGTCTGTTTATTCTCAATTTGCCATGCCTGAATATATCCCCCAACCTGCGACCGCAGCCAAAAAGTATAGAGCCATTCCCCCTTGTTGGCGGTGGATGGGTCGGTCGGTTTGCCGACGTTGAGGTGGTGCCCTCCGATATGGTAAGGAATAAAATGCAGGTTAATCACCGACAATAATTGTATTTGCCCAATAAAATAAGCGAAGCCGTGGTTGGTTCGGTGGCTCAATTCATGGCCAATATTGAAACCAAAAATGCTGCACATCAGCCCCATTGTCACGACCCTGCCCCAAAACTCCCGTGTCCCAAAAGGCGTATTCGGGATAATCGTGAAAAAATAGGCGAAATTCACCAAATAAACCGCAACGGCTATGTACAGCAACCAATCATAGAAGGGGGCGTCCTTCTCGTCTTCCGCCAGTTTTTCCTCGATATTCGCTGAATCCACGGGCAGCGTCAATTCCAGGATGGGGAAAACGCCAAAAATGAGGAATATCGGTGCAAAGCTATGCCACCCATCGTGGGTGAAACCATAAATGCCTACCAATGGCAAGGTAAAAGCTAATAGGAATTTTAATTTTCGCATTGTTTTAGAATTATTGGTAGTACCTCATAAGGAGGTGACATCTTTTTTCGCAGCTACTATTAGGCAATAGTGCAGTATTTAACAGCGAAAAAAGGTGTCATCTCCTATACAAAAAGGTGTCATCTCCTTGTGGCCAGACCGCATTAAGATGACACCTTTTTTCCTTTTAAATCCTGCTTAAAGTTGAAAATCGTGGTTGGAAAAAAGATGTCACCTTAATGCTAAATCGCAACCCCATTTGCTGATTCTACCCGACCATTGTATAAAAATGAGGTGCTTAATCTCACCCCTTTTTTCTCCAATAAAAAATAAGACCGCATCATCCCTTTTCCTTTAATCGCTATTTCCCCACAGTCTTCATAGCTATAAGCATCGCCCAGCGAGTTTTTAACGTCCTCTGTGATATGGATTTTCTCAGGATGCCCGCTGGCTTCAAAACGGCTGGCGATATTGACGGAGTCGCCCCATAAATCATAGGCGAATTTCTTATTGCCGATGACACCCGCCACGGCGTGGCCCGTATGGATGCCAATCCGCAGTTTCAGGTTATATTTCGTGGTGTATTTTTCCTTGATGACCTGGTTGATTTCGATGGCCATATCGGCGATGCTGCGGCAATGGTTAGCATCGGGCACTGGCAGGCCACCCACGGCCATATAGGAATCGCCAATGGTCTTGATTTTCTCCACGCCGTATTTATCCGCCAAGGCATCGAACTCGCTGAAAATTTCGTCCAGCATGGCCACCAATTCATTCGGGCCCATTTTGCTGGCATAACGGGTGAAGCCCACGATGTCGGCGAAGAGGATGGTCACATTTTCAAAGCTGTCCGCCACGGACTGGTTGCTGTTGCGCAGCTTCCCGGCAATGGAATCTGGGAAAAGGCTCAAGAGCAGGCGGTCTGATTTTTCCCGCTCCATCGCAAGCATATCCTTGTACTCGGTGTTTTCGGTGAAAAAGAAATAGGCAAAATACAGCGAGATAAACATGCTGTCCAGGGCGACGATGATATTGAAAACCCGGAAGGTTTCGGTAGGTACGGTAAAGATTGGCCCACGAAGCAAGCCCCAGGCTATCACGACCGAGAAGGCCAAAATCATCAGGCCCATGTAAAAGAAAAACTGTTTTTTCTCCTTCCTCGAAAACAACAAGATAGTAGCCAGCGGTACAAAGACCAAGTGCAGTGTCACAATCGTATCAAGGCCATAATAGAGGGAAGGCACACCGGTAATCAGCAGGGCCAAAATCAGCATACACGAGCGGCCAAACCTAAAGGGCAGTCCCCAAAAGGCCGTCCCGACGAACAGCAGCGAGTAACCAATCCAGATGAACAGGTCGAGCCAGAACATCTCCCACATCTCCAGATAGACAAAACCCAAGGCCCAGGTGCCCATCACAAAAACCATCATCAAATCGAGGATGAGGAAGATGGTGACGTTGCGCTTCTCGTCCTCATCGAAATGATGGTAATGCTTCTGAATGATTTGCTGAACGAACGGTGATTGCATGAGATTCATGTATTGCGTTTTTTCTGAACACGCTTCAAAGATGCCCCAAGGCGGAAGGGAAAAAGCGGACAAGCAGGGTGGAAGCCCCGGCCATTTCATCGGTAAGGGTGGAAAATGGGGACAGATAAAGGGGAAAATGGGGACATGGCTATATCCTTCGGGCTGTGTCGGGGTAAATCACCACTGTTAGAGTTTCAAACTCTAACAGTGGTGATTTACCCCGACACAGCTTCTAATTAGTAACAAAGGCGTTAATCCGCCCCGCCCTCCCCTTTCGACGGCGCCGTAAGAATCACCCCAATATTGAAAAACCCGCCGCTCTTTGCATCGGCCTTGAAGACTCCGTTATCAGTGCCTTTCAGCTTGAACTTACGGGCAGCGCCGAGGCCGCCGAATGCCTCCAGCAGGATGGTCTCCGTCACCTGCAAATTGACCACCACCCCCATGTTCACACGGGAGTAGATGATTTTGTTGATATTGTTGGGGATGACCTCCGTGTAGGCTGCATTCAGGACGTTGAAGTTCCCGCCGTTGGTTTCCAGACGGAGGCCGAGGCGCAGCTTTTCCTGCTCGCCGACCCGGTAGAGGTAGTTCAAATAGGAGGGCAGCAGCACGTTGATGAAGTGCTTGTCGTGGCGGTAGCGCAATTGCAAAGCAGGCAAAAACCGGGGGTCGCCGAACTGCGTGGTATAGACCGCACCGCCGCCCAGCGTCCAGTAGTCGCTCAGTTTTGCGGAAGCCAAGAGGGAGGCTTGCAGCAGGAAATCGTCGCTGCTCAGTCCCTCCTTCAGGTCGGAAGCGAGCGTCGGCGTGATGCCCGCCAGCAATTTCCACTTTCCGCCAAGGCTTTGTATCAGCATCGGGGAATAGGAAATCAAGTGCAGGTCGCTCGTGTGCTTGGCATCCAAGAACAATTGGGAATGGTGGGAAATCTGCTGCACGTTCGCATAACGAATGGTGTTCAGCAAGACTGTCTTCTGGTTCTTGAACTTGAGGGGCAGCCGGACGAAGGCACTGGCCACCTTGGATTCCAGTTCCGCCCCCGTGGGCGAGTCCACTACCTTGGTACTGAGGTGGTGCGAATAGTTGACGCCCGCCAATTGGAAGCCTTGGGCTAGGAGGGCATTGGCGGCAAGCAAAAGCAGGAGAAACAAGAGGGTTTTGATGGTCTGCATGGTCTGTGTTTTTAAAATTAGTCGGTAAAAGGAACAATCGCTCGCTCCTTTCTGAATACCTGGCAAATGTGCACCGGGGGCAGGGAGATGGATGGGACATGTAGCGGGGAAAAAGGGGACATTTTGGCTTGTGAGGGTAGGAAATGCGGACAATACTGGCTGGCTACGGTGGCTGCGTTTTATTTTGTGGCCAGTTACGTGCCAATGCAAGGTGTAAGCCTGAATAATTGAACCTGTACCTGCGAGGGAAAGCCTATGAGCCGGTAAAAAAAAGTAAAGCACAAATTACAGTTACTTATCGCTGTTTACAAATTGTAAATGCCGCTTTGCAATGTCAAAGGGCTTTCTACAATTTACAAATGCCGCTTTGCAATTGCAAAACGCCTTTTAAAAGTTTTAGACGCCGCTTTGGTATTGCACAGCGGCGTAAATTTTTTGCAGAAAAGGAAATGAAGTTGCTCAGGCGTGTAAACTTATTTTTTACGCCAATTGCTCAGGGCTTTGGCAGGTGAAAAAGGATTTTTTGCGGGGCTGGGTTGGGGGAAGGGAGTTTGTAGGAAGTGGAAAGAGAGGGGGATGGGAGCGTTGCTTTGATTGATTTGGGATGAACGTTTGGCTTGCTGCCGTGCCGCCGTGCGTTGGGTTTGTGGGCTGGCTGTTCGGCGGCATGGACAGCTATCCGTTGTTCGCGGTTGTATTTTCAGTTTACCCTAATTCATTTTGCTTTTAAATAAATATCTTGAGGCTGATTTCCATCACTCCATGGTGTTGCTGAAAAAATATTTCTAATTGAGACTAAACCATTTTTTTTTAATCTTTTTAAGACATTAATTACCTCTGGGTGTTCAAAAGATTTTCCTTTAATATATGTCATTAAAATCGTCTCTTCTCCATTAGAAATTTCAATGGTATAACCCAGAACGGGAATTACTTCATCGCCAGAAATATTAGTTCTCAACTCAATAGATTTCATCGATTTTATAACTTCCAGAGGATACTCTCCAGAAGTTATTAGCCCTTGACTACTTGTTGTTATATATTGCTTAAGCGTGATTCTTTCAACAGACACTATAATCGTGTCAATTACTTCATTTCTGTTTTTTAAGACTATGGGGGTATTCCCTCTTGGGGTGGTAATCTTTAAAATGTAATTTTCTTTCCCAACTCTCTCACTTATTATTCCAAAAGGCGTCTCAATGCATAGTGAGTCTTTACTTCCAAAGCCTGCAATTATCAGTTTGTTATTTACTCCAATTAAAAGAGGATTGTCTATGGTAACAATTTGCCCAAACAATACTGAGGGGGTAAGCATCATGAATATTATCATTCTTTCCATTTTATCAATTGGATAATTTCATCATTTTTAAATAACCGCTAACTCCTGCTTGACGCATTGCATGTTTTGGATTGTCGACAATCCAAAACATGCAATGCGTCAATCCCCATCCTGTGCGCCACAAATAACACACAAAACCTTGGGCTTCCACCGCTTCCATGTCTTGTAAAATTGTCGCCATTCAAAACATGCAATAGCCCGCTTTCAGGCCATTGTTTCTTGTGTCCTCCCAAAGTATGTCTTGCTATTCCCCCGGCGCTCCCTCCCGCCGTACCGTGTGTGTTGCTTACAGCCGCTAAAGTAGCCTGCGTTTTCCATCCTACCAATACCAGCATGGGAGAAATGAGAAAAAAAGGGAAAGTGAGGGGCGTTTTTAACGCAAGGGCGCTAAGGCGCAGGGGCGCAAGGAGGATGGGAATGCTTTGCGGCTTAGCGGTCTTTACAACTAAATTAAAACTGCCGTTCATAGGAGCCTCAGGCACCATAAGCGAAATGGTACACTGAATAACCGTCTTTAAGGTTTTGTGGCATTAAGTTAACGAAAAAGCGCTTGCTGACCTGACGGCCCAAGTGCAGGGCTGTGTCAATAGTAGAAGCCTTGTCCAGCAACTGATATCCGCATTTATGGAACATAGCAGCTGGCTCGTCCTGCAGTTCAATAAAGGAGGCGCCATGCAATTTCAATTTATCATTGAAGGGTTTAGCCAGTTTTTGATAAAAAAGCTTGGACATCAACTCACAAATATAGTGGTGGCGTGGAAACAGGCTGCGGAGGGTTTGTAATTGTTCCTCCCTTTGTGCCTGTGTGAGGTACATGAGCACGCCTTCCACCACGAAGACGACGTCGGTGTGGGAGGTAAAAGCTGCCAACTTATCGGCGAGCGGCTCCAAATCGAAGTCTGTGGGAATGCGTTGGAGCGGGTTTCGGCAACTGGCGGCAGGGAGCAACTGTTCTTTATAGGCAAGGATTTCGGGGGCGTCAATTTCCACCCAATTTCCCCCGTACATTCGGAATGGCCGGGCGTCCAAGCCAGCTCCCACGTGGATGATGGTGACTGCTGGGTTTCGGCCAAGATGCCTCCTCAAATGAGTGTCAACGAGGTAATGTCGGGCTTGGTTGCTCGCAATCGGATTGGTTTCCGCTTCAAAATTCTTCCAATATTCGAGACCCGATTCCCCCATTAGTTTTTTTGCGAAATAATCCCCGACGATGGGGTGGGTGGTGGCTGCGTCGGCCATGCGGCAACCGGCGCAGAAAAAGGCGGTTTTGGAAACTTCTTTCATTTGGCGTTGATTTTTGGCAGCTTATGGTAGCCAAAAGCTTTTCTGCTCATTCCCACCAAGCCTGCTTTGTGATAGGTTGGGATTTGGTGCTTGCGCTTAAAACCGTTCAATTTTTTGCAAATATTTCGGCCTCCTACAGCCCCGTTCCTTGTGGGTTGTGAGAAACAGTTTATTAGTTTTTGAAAGAGAACAGTGGGGCTGTTTGACTGAAAAAAAGGTAGTCATGTGGTGGAAATATGGATGCCGATTTAATCATTAAGAAGCGTTTTTAAGCCAAGTTATCAAAATCCCTAACTAGCGATAGCGCATCATTGTTACAAAGATAACAAAAGTTGAAAAAGGCAAACCATTGATAGAAGGGGCAAAGTCGAGCAGAAAATAGGCATCTATGCCCCCTCACCCCAAATACTCCGACGGCCCCTTCCCAAAATGCAGCTTAAACTGCTGCGAAAAATACTTCACGTCCCGCATGCCCACCTCGGCGGCGAGGCGTTTCACGGAGTCCACTTCCCCGGACTCCAGCAGGCGGCGGGCTTCCCGGAAGCGGGCCTCGTTCAGGTATTCGGAGAAGGAGAGGCCCGTCAGCAGCTTGAGGCGGCGGCGGATTTGGCGGGTGCTCAGGAAGATGGCATTGCCGAGGGCATCCAAGTTGAAATCATAGTCGGGCAGTCTTTTCAGCACCACGCTTTCCACCTCGGCCAGCCAATCCAAGTCGGCTTGGCTGATGGGGGCGTTGGGCAGGGCATCGTCTTCCGGCTGCGCCACTGCGCCGTCTGGTTCTACTTCCAGTTCTTCCGGTGCAGCGGCGAATTGGCGGCGGGCTCGGGCGTTTTTGAGCAGGTTGCCCACCCTTGCCAGCAGCTCTTCTTCCACGAAGGGCTTGACGAGGTAGGCGTCCACGCCGATGCGCAAAGCCCTCAGCTTGTCGTCCAATTCGGCCTTGGCGGTGAGCATGACGACGGGGATGCTGCGGTATTGCTCGGCGGTTTTCAGGGCCGTCAGCAACTGGAAACCGTCCATGATGGGCATCATCACGTCGGAGATGATAAGGTCGGGAAAATGGCACGCTATGGCCTCCTTGTCCAACCAAGTCAATGCCTCCTGCCCGTTTTCTGCGGTGAAGACCCGGTAGGATTCCTGTAGCAATGATTCGAGGTACTCCCGGATTTGGTAATTGTCCTCGACCACCAAAATCGTAGCTTGGCTGGGGGCGAAGAGTTGCTCGACCTTATGCTGATTTTCAATAGCATGCCCGCTTGCCCCTGTGGGGTTTTCCCCAAGGGGGCTTGCCCCCTTGTAGTTGCCGTTGGCTTTTTCCAATTCGGCCATTTGGAGGTTTTTTATCTCCAATGCCTCACTATCGCCCAAGGGCCGCATCACTTGTTTTTTGGGGAAAACAATGGTGAAGGTGCTGCCCACGCCCAGTTCACTTTTTACACTTGCCGTTCCCCCGAACAGCTTGGTGAATTCCTGTACCAACGCCAACCCGATTCCCGTGCCGCCTTCTTCTGCATGGCGCTGCGTGGACTGATAAAAACGGTTGAAGATATGCGGCAAATCGTCCTCTTGGATGCCCCTGCCCGTGTCCGATACCTCCAATTGAAGGGAATGCCCGATGTCGTCTAATTTCACCGACACGCTGCCGTTTTTGGGCGTGAACTTGAATGCATTCGACAGCAGGTTGTTGACGATTTTCTCAAACTTGCTTTCGTCCAAATTGATTTGCAGCTGCGCCTCCGCCCGGTACTCAAAGGAGAGGTTGATGCCTTTTTTCTGCGCATAAGTCTCGAACATGCTGACCACCCTTTTCAAATAAGGATAAAGGGTCACGGGCACTTCGTTCAGGGCCAATTTATTGGCTTCCAGCTTGCTCAGGTCGAGGATTTCGTTGGTAAGGCGGAGCAGGTCCTGGCCGTTCTGCTGCATCAGTTTCAGCTGGGTGAACTCCTTGTTGTCGAGGTTCTTGCTTTTCAGGATATTGTCCAAGGGGCCGAGTATAAGGGTCAGCGGCGTGCGCAGTTCGTGGGTCACGTTGGCGAAGAAATTGCTCTTCATCCGGTCGAGTTCGCTGAGGCGCTGCGCTTCCTGGGCGGCCAAGTCCATGCGCAGTTGTTGCTCGGTTTTTTCCAGTTCGGCGTTTACCTTGTCTTTCAAAGCCGCTTCTTTTTCCTTGATTTCCAACCTAAAACGATAGGCCAATGCAAATGCCATGGCCAACACCATTCCGCTTGCATAAATCAAATTATAGCCGCTATTTCGAGGTGTTTCCAAAAAGGTTAGCTCGTATATGCGGTAAGTCAAGGAGACAAAGGGCATGAAAGCCCCAAGGCAGAAAAACAGGGCTAATTTATCCTTTGAGAACAGTAGTAACAAAATGCCAAATATGTTGGTGACATATACCAAAACCGTGAAGATGGCCCTAATTTGAAACCAAATACCATCGGGGGCTTCTAATAAGAAACGAGAAATAGTGCCAAAAATAAATGTCAAAAAGTATAAGAATATGGTGGTTCCCAATAAAAAATGCGCCTTTGGAAACCGCTGCTTGGTGCCCACATATACCCTGCCCAATTGCAAAAGCGCAATAGCCTGAAAAATGGTGGTAACCAGCATGAAAAAGATAACCCCCCTTGGGTTTTCCGGGAACAATAAATTGTAAACTTCATTCCGGTGGAAGGCAAAAACCCCATTCAATAAAACAGCTGATTGAAAAATAAAAAACCACACATAAACAGGCTTTTTAATCCAAATTAAAAGCAAGGTGGCAAACAACCATAATGCGATGCAAGCACCCAGGAAAATATTCTCACCTACTTGCTTAAAGGACATATACGTTGGCGACAGGATGACTTTTTCCCGTACCAATTCTAGGTCCACCTGCAAGTTGCAAGGCTCCGCCATGCTCACCTTGCACCAAATATCGAGGGTTTCGCCCGCCCCGATATTTCCTTTAATCATGGATGGAAGTAAATGCCTGGGATAATCCCGCTGCGAGGCTGGCGAGATAGTCCCCGAATGGCCGACGAGCGTTTTACCATCCTGCCCTACGCTGAAGGTTTGCACCTCCTTAAAAGTCGGCTCATAAGGCCAGCAATCGCCGTTCCGGTGAAAAACCAGGCCAAAGGCATCGGGCTTTGCGGTGGCGGTCAGGCGGATTTTGAACCAATAGCCACGATGTGCTTTGATGGGGAAAAGCGGGCTGGCTTTCAGGTCAAGCAGCTTGGCATCGGCCAGTTCCCCGGCTTGCAGTTTTTCATAAGAAAGGGGCTGTTTGCCCTCCTCCAAAATCCATTGTAGGGCGGGGAGCTTCAGGGTATCGAATTCGCCTTGGATATGGAAGGTGGTGGCGGGGGAAAGGGAAACAGTTGAGCCTGTTTGCGCTCGTAGGGAGCAAGGGAAGAAGGAGGCTAACAGCAACGCAGTCCATACAAAATATAGGATGTATGAGTGTTCGTCAGGCGAAACAATCTTGCCAGCGAATCTTTTTTGCGAGGCAGGGAATAACCCAACTGTAAGGATATTTGCCCCCTTTTTTTCATATTCTGAACGGGTGCTCATTCGCTGTGATTAGGTGTTGTTTGCACAAATGTAGCAAACAATTCCAATTTACTATCAAATAGGTGGCAGCTAATGGAGTCTTTGAAGGGCGCACCACCAAGTTTTGGGCAGTGGGTGCTGGACAGATGGGAATTTCAAACTGAGGCTTTTTCTGCGAACATAAAAATGGCTTTTTTTGTACCTTCGGCAAATGAAAACACTGAACCCCATCCATGATTATTACGAAAGCATAGCCGGTTCCTACGATTCGACTCGGTTCGGGAACAGCTACGGTGATTTTATCAATTCGCAAGAACTGGCTTTTCTATACCGGAGGTTGGAAATGCCCAAAACCAATATTTTAAACATGGGCTGTGGCACCGGCCGTTTCATGGAGTTTGCCACCGATGGGCTTGATTTCAGTGAAAAAATGTTGCAGGTTGCAGCGCAAAAATATCCGAATCGCAAGTTTCACCATGCCGATGCCCGCACCACGAATTTTGTGGACAACAGTTTTGATGCAGTGATTTGTTTGCATGTGCTGATGCACCAAGACAAGGCAAGCTCTGCCCAAATCCTTGGTGAATGCCATCGGATATTGAAGCCGGACGGCCTGCTCCTCGTGGACTTTCCGAGCGCCCGCCGCAGGAGGCTCTTGCGGCACCAACCCGAAGGCTGGCACGGTGCAAGCGCCTTTACCTTGGCCGAATTCCAAGGGCTTCACAGCCAGGAGTTCAGGCTGGAGGCGGCTGTTGGTGTCCTGTTTTTCCCCATCCACCGATTGCCGATTTTGCTTAGGAAACTCGTTTACCCAATTGATAAAGCCCTATGTCGCTCGCCTTTACTCGAACTATCAAGCTACCTGCTGTTGGCACTTCGCCGAGGCTGAACTTGCGCAGGCTACTGCCCCAACCCATCAGGCTCGCCTACCAGGTGGCGAAGCGCCAGTTGATAGACCTAAGTACGGGGGCCAGCTTCCATTTCGCTAAACCAAGCCATAAGCTGGCCTACCTCCCCCATTCCATCGAATTGGCGCAGCCAATCATTGCGAATGCCTGGCTGGAGAACAAACAGCATAATTTCCGGCAAGCGGCCATGTATGTGAACGCCGTCACAGTGCAGCCCGGGCAGGTTTTTTCGTTTTGGAAAATCATTGGCAACCCCACCGAAGGGAGGGGCTTCAAAAAAGGGAGGAACCTCGTGAACGGGCAAGTCAGTGAAACCTTTGGGGGCGGGCTTTGCCAGGCATCGGGCATCCTCTACCATACTTCGCTCATCGCCGGGCTGGCCATCGTGGAGCGCCACAACCACTCGGTGGACCTATACGCCAATGGCGAGCCACGTTTCACCCCGCTCGGTGCGGATGCCACGGTGGCCTTTGGGTACAGGGATTTGCGGGTGGCTAACCCGTTTGACTTTCCTATCAAGTTTGAAGTGGAGGTGGTGGGAGAAAAACTGCGCTGCATTTTGCGAAGCGAAAAACCAATAACAGCACAAATAATTGATTTTCAAGCCATTGAACACACGGATTCCACCGAAGTGATGGCCGAGCTC
>WBZM01001570.1_pt1 | contig 22078 bp, 12 predicted proteins | sample 5204271 | NCBI WGS metagenome assembly WBZM01 (sample SAMN12344346, study PRJNA552823) | activated sludge metagenome | biome: Activated sludge suspended growth; feature: Nitrification reactor; material: Wastewater; isolation source: activated sludge from nitrification reactor of wastewater...
ATTCACCCATCATTTCCGCCGAAGCAGAGGCACCAAGCAATAAATCTGCTTGAATAGTTTTTGCACCTATTTCTTCAGCAATTTGTATCCCTTCAGCATAAATTGCAAGTGATTCCCCATAATTACCGGCAAGTCTTTCAGTTGCACCTATTTCCAAGAACACTTCAGCACGACCTTGTGGCTCATTTAATTCAGTATAAATGGAAAGTGCTTCACGATGGCAGTTGAGAGCCATTTCAAAATCATTACGCCGTTGATACACATTACCAATATTGGTTAAACATGTGGCATAACTGTGTTTATCGCCTAATTTTTTTGTTAAAGCCAAAGATTGCTGCTGATAATCTAAAGCAAGCTCATAATCGGAAAGTAACTCATAGTTTTGACCAATATTACGAAGAGTTTTCGCTATACCAAATTCATTATGAAACTCTTTGAAATACTCTAAAGATTGGAATAAATACTGTAATGCTGTTTGATGATGTTTAAGTTTGTAATATACCCCTGCAATATTATTCGATGCAATGGCAATCCCCTGCTTATCATTTGTTTCTTCTTGTATGGCATGAGCTTTTAAGAGATAAGCAAGTGCCTCATCAAATTGGGCAACCATTTGATAACAGTTTCCGATATTGCTATAACACATAGCCATACCGAATTTATTCCCCATTGCTTCAAATAAATGCAATGCAAAAGTATGGGACTCAAGCGCAGAATCGTAATTTCCTAAACGGAATTGAATATTACCAATGCCCGAATACACCTGGGCTTCACCTCGTTTGTCACCGATTTCCTGAAAAACATTGAGAGCTAATTGTGTATAACGAAGTGCTTCATTGTAATTGGAAAGCATAAAAAATGCACTGCCGGAATTATGCAACCCCCGAGCTACGCCTTCCCTGTACATTGCTTTTTCGGCATATGCTAATGCTACTCTTGCCATTTCAAGAGCGGTCGTGGGTGCAGCACCCTGTAATCGCCATGCCTTATCATTGAGAGCATCTGCCTTACCTTTGTCGTCTTTAAGACCGCTGATAATCTCATCAATATATGAAGGAAAAAGCTCTTTACCTTTATGTTCCGTTTGATTTTCCAATAGTATATCCTTAGCTTCACAGATTCTATGCAAGAAATATACCAATCACGGTTCTTACAAAGAAACGAATACTTATGTTTATAATTTTCAATAGTTTAACTTACATTAAAACGTATAACGCCAACCAAGTTTCACTTCCCAAAGTTTTTGTTGACGCAAAGCATTTGCCGATGCATTATTATTAACAGCAGACGTAGTAAGCTGAAGAATAACATTATCCAAAAAGCCCTTATCGAAGAAAGCACTTAAAGGAATGTCTATGGAAAAGTTGTTGTTCGATGCCAAATCTCCTATACTGCCACCGACACGCCATTGTACATCCCCGACAATTTGACCGGCAAGAGACACATTGGCATTACTAATGTCACCCACATTTCCATTAAAATTAATCGTAGCTTCACGAATAAATGTACCTTGTAAGAGCGAACCAAGCTGACTTGTTATTAACGATGAAGCGCTGCCGGACAAATCGCCGACCAGACTGCCTCCTTGACCTGTCGATTGTGTACCGAACAACTCAGCTTTTGTTCTTCCAAAAACAAGTAACATAAGAGCATTTTCTGTTAATTCTTCTTTGCTCCCCGTACCGGGAACTTGATCAATAGAATAGGAAAATGACACGATTGGTTCTTTTTTTGTTCCTTCTATTTTTACTTCTACCGAATACTCTTGTTGCTTAGAATCAAATGTGCGTTTCTGGCGCAATACCGCAGTTAAATTCATACGCGGATTATCTAATTGTCCTGTTTCAAAATTAACGCTTCCTCCGGCAGACAATGTTTTGACAAATTCATAGGTTGATTTATCTTGAACAATTAATTCACCGAACATCTGGAATTGTCCGAAAGGTTCTCTGCGGAATAATAGAGCTACATTTTTATCTTTCGGATTAACATATGCTATCAATCTTTCAAAATTACCAAGTATCATGGTCAATTTAAACTTATTTGGCACGATAAGAATATTCATATCGTATTTCATCTTATCCACAATACTCGCATTTATTTTTGCTTCACCTTTTTTTGTTGATGTTTGTTGTGATGAATTCTCAATACCAACAGTATCATTGATAGTTTTTATAGAATAAGTATGTTTTCCGGAAACACTATCTTTTTCATAACGAAACACAGATATTTTTTTCTGGAATTTTTTGTCGGGGGGCATAGTAATATCCGCATCTTTGACAACAATATCACCGGTGAGAACAGGTTTATCTAATGTACCTCTCAAATGAATCGGATTTTTGCCGCTTGCAATAACAAATTTTCCATACATTGTCGGCATTGTTGCCTCGCTCGCAGGACTTAATACCATTAATTCCGGTGAACGAATAATAATATCCAAATACTCAATACTAAAACCATCAACAAGAACAGACCCCGTTACTGATGCACGCCCTTTCGGATAATCGTTACCATCATTGGCAACAAGCACCGTATCTATAGTCACAGTATTATTGCGCAAAGTCATCTTTCCTGCCGCTTTGTATAGTATATTGGACGACAATGTAACAAATGATGCTTTGTAAAATCGCACGGTACCGCCATAATCCAATTTATCTGCTACAATCCCTTTAACAGTAATGGAAGCATCGCCCATACCTTGTACTTTTGTAACACCCGGAATAAATGGCGCTACTGTCGCCAACGATAATTCTTTAGCATTAGCTTCAATATCAATCGGTTTGGTCTTACTCCACCTATTCTCCACTTCTTTCAATGCAATATTCAAAGGCAATGAATTGACTCGTATAGTCATTGTTGTCGGATTGCCTTGCAACAGTGAGTTTACAATATGTAATTCTCCCATAATAATCGAATCTTTACTTTCCGCATGTACTATCTGATCGCCAACATATACATTATTATATTTAAGTTTTTTCATTGATGTTTGCATTGTTACATGAGGATTTGAGAAAGCACCATTTGCTGTCAGTACCAATGAATCTACTGTACCTTCAAGAGTATGAAGTAATGATTTTGCAGAGCCATCAATAAATGGGAATGTTACTATATCAGGCAAATTAAATCCATACACTCCAACAATCAGATTTGTAAAGTTATCCATCGAAGCCATACCGGATATCCGCAATATTTCCCCGTCTTTTCTCTGCATGAAACATTGTTTTAACAATAATCCATTTGTAGAAAACTGTCCGATAATATCATTATTTGCATTCCATTCATACCCACTGTACGAAAATTGTAATGATGAAAGAATAAAACCAAGAGAATATTCTTCAATGGAGAAGATACCTCGTAATTGCGCTGCAAACTGATGTGCTATATCGGCACCGACAAAGACATCGGCTTTATTTTTTCTCAGCACGAGATACAATGACGGTGAATATAAATCCAAATCATTTACAGAAAACACTGTATCAACTTTGAGTGTTACAGCAACATATTCAAGTGTAGAAGTATCTTTTTCATGGAACATACGAGAATGAAACGAGAAAGAAAGTTTTTCTGACCGTATATCATTTTCACCTGTTTTGATATGCAAAGAAGAGCAGGAAATGGTATCAATATTTATATCGCTAAAATTTCTGTCCCCTTTTATTTTACCTTTTATTTTACCGTATATGTCCAATGTTATATCAGGCACAAATAATTCTACAGGCGACAAATCTCGACACTCTATAGAGAATTGTGCATTAACAGGTTTCTGGAATACTTCCTGTGTGGGCGGTGTAATTTCAGTATCTTGAACCGCTACACCTCGTATAGTATTCGTTTTTTTTGTTGCATTATCTATAATAGAAGTAACATTTCCTGTTACACGTTGTATTAATCCAAGAATAGAAAAATCCCCATGTATATCTGCATCAAGTGGCGTAGAACGCAGACTAATTGAACGATTATGATAATTCTGCCTTTTCATAATACAAGACAAAGTAAATGGCATTAATGCACGGTCTTTGAGAAGGAATTGCTGCATATCTGCTTCGATTACTCCGGTCAGAGAATCTATGTGTGTGCCTTGAATATCAACCCTAAGAGCACCACTCAATGATAAATCTATATTAGGATTCGCAGCAAGGTAGCCAACATTAATATTGGAAAATGTAGAATTAAATTTGCTTAATGGGTAATCAAGGTCACGAAAATCAAAATTCCCTGACCCTTGGAGGAATGAATATGTGTCATCTGAAAATATATCAACACTATCGGCAACGGTAGAATCAGCAATACCCAAACGTATGGTATCTAACACTATAAATCCACCATCACGGCATGAAGCATCTACTTCGAGCCGACTAAAATAACGACCTGCAAAATGTGAACGTTGTGACTGAATACGCATATCTGCTGCCAGTTCTTGCAAGGAGAATCCCTTACCATGAGCTTGCATCCGCCCATTCAAAGAACTTTCCGCAGTTGAGCTATGAACAATAGGAGCAAGATTCAATGCAGAGTATGTAATATCGGCATTATATCCCAAAGTATCGCGCAAGTAAAGTGATAAAGTCCCACCTACAGTACCGGAACGTGTAGATATTGGCTGTACATCAATATAAATACTATCTCTCGGAAAACCGTAGATATATCCCTTGGAAATTTTCGCTAGACCAATAAAATCAAGAGCAGGTAATTGGAGTACTGTTGCATTATTACGAACCTCATCATACAAAATGGTGCTCTTTTCAAGCCATGCCTCAAATGAAAGTTTGTCACCATGTGTGATATTGCGTAAACGTCCCTCTGCTTTTAAGACCGATTGTGCTGTATGAGCATAGATATTTGGTACAGTCAAGTCATTCAGAGTACCATGTGCATTGAGTGTTAAGCCATATACGCCTGTAAAATTAGCATAAGGTAAAAAAGCACATAAATCATTGCCATAAAATTTCTTTGCATCAATATCAATTAATAATTGCGTGCTGTCGGGATTAAAACCATTAAATATATTATCTATAACAAAGACATTGAGCGAGAGGTCTGTGCCCGGTGTTTGGACATGAACATTTTGCAATCGTGCAGCAGTATTTGAAATATGTGCATCACACCCCAAGTTATGTAAAACAAAGCCCGACATCACTTCAACGAAGGAAATATTCGACAAAGAAATATCGAAATGCTGTTTCGCAATATTTGCATTACCATTCAATGTACAATTCAACTGTTCTAAACGCATTTGATCGAAAACAAATGCCGAGCGAAAAGGCGGTCTTATTGCAGTAGAATCATAACGGAGAACAGAGCAGTCACGTAATTCTAAGGAACCCAATAGTATATCCCAATCGAACGGCTTGCCGGCACTGGTGTCCGCCGATGGAGGAAAAATTCTTTCTATATTCCACACACTGTCTTGATTGCGTATCATACGTATTGTTGCACCATGAATAGCAATACATCCAACGGAAATAGTCTGTCTTGAGAGCGCCTGTATATCCGGGTTTAAGGTAATTTTAGGAATTATTGCTACGGTATCGCCGTCCTCAGCTTGAACAACAACGGAACGTATTTCAAGACCCGCATCCCAAAATAGTTCAAAATCACGGATATGGATTGATCCAAGTAAAGACTCATTGAGCTGGTCCAACACCACTCCAAGAACAAATTGCCGTACAGGTTTTAACTCCAAAACTAAAACTGTTGAAAACGTTACAGTTCCAATAAGAGCTATGAGAGCAATGAGCAAACCCTTCGAAAAACGAAAAAGCAAACCACGACGTTTTTTTTCAGCTTCGCTATGCTCAGTAATTATTGGTGCGTTATGTGGAGTTGTGTCTGCCATATATGCAAAAATATGTCCTTACCTGTTTCTAATGGCTAAACGATGTACGACTTAGAAAAATGTATAATACAATAAACTCATTCGATGCCATTCGCCATTGCAAAAAATTAACAGTTGAGTTGGGTTGAAAGTGGAATCGCTCTACGATGTATAGAACCCTGAATTGTAGCACCATTCCGCGTTTATTGAATGCATCCTGTTTCCTTGTATGACGGATTCTGAGTACCTCCTCCGTTAAAGAACCATTGAGGGTAACACAAAAAAAACAGCAATACTTACTTAGGTGCTCCTTTCGATGTGTGAAGCCACACCCCAAGCTCTCTCAACTCTGACCATTCAAAAAATACGCCGCCAATTTACGGAAATTGATATTTTTGACAACTGGGGCTATTAATTACATTTTTTTAGGAGGTTCTATGGTGAAGACTCTCTAAACGACGCTTGCACCGAAGCGCGAACTCTGGAATTATTGTGAAAGAGGTGGCTATACATCAAAAACCAGGTATCAGGTAGGCTTTCTCCCTTTGATGGAGAAACTGCGCTGTGGCAACATCGGTGTGCTAATGTTCATTCCTCTTTTGTTCAGGGTGAATTGCCCGACCATAGAGCGAACATTGTGAATCTGTCCGTTCAATGTTTCATTTGATTCTGCAATTGTCTGCACTTCAGTGGAAACCGATGAAGTAACACCTGCAATTTGCTCAGTATTACGTGCCAAATCTTCGGCTACGGCTGTTAATTCCGATTGCGCTGCGGCGAGTGTCGTCAAATCGGTAGCCACGTTTCGGGCGCGCGATTCTACTTGTTTCATCAATCCGACTACCGTCGATGTGGTGCTTTGAATTCCTGTTATTTTTACGGAAATTTCTTTCGTTGCAATATGGGTACGGTCTGCAAGTTTGCGGACTTCGTCTGCCACAACTGCAAATCCCCGCCCTGCGTCGCCTGCACGGGCAGCTTCGATAGCGGCATTAAGCGCGAGAAGGTTGGTTTGCTCGGCAATATCACTGATAGTCAGAATAATATCGCCGATTTCACTGCTGCTGCGGTCGAGCGCAACGACAGATGCAGCAGAATCCTTCATGGTGATTGCGGCTTGCTCGGCGTCTTCCCGCGCACGGCTAACATTGCGTGCATTATCGTCAATCGTTGCCGACATTTCTGCGATAGCCGAGGCAACCTGCTCGATACTAGAACTGCTTTCTGCAGACATAAGCACTAATTGTCGCACCGATTCCTGAATATTGTCCGATAACTCCCCCAGATTATCAATCGCACCGGCTACCTGAAGCATAGCAGAGTTGATACGACCGACAGAGTCGGTAAAACCTTCGAACAGGCGTCCGATTTCATCATCGTTTTTACCAGAAATACCTACTGTTAAATCACCGCCGGCAAACCGTTCCATTTCCTCCAGAAGTGCTGAAATACTTTCGGATAAATACCGGCTTTGTTCTTTGGCGGCTCCAACGCCTTCGGCGACTTTGCGTTCAACGGCAGATTTTTCGTTCTGCAAGTCATTTTGCATCACCCGGATCCGCTCGGTCATCATGTTAAATGTGTCGGTGAGCTCGCCAATGTCATCATTGCTTGAGTTGTCTATTTTCAGCGAAAAATCACCCGCAGCAACTTTGTGCGCGCTATCATTTAATTTGACGAGCGGCTTGGTTATATTCTTGGCCAGGTAATAAGCTAAAAATACGCCGAATGCCACAATAATCACCACGGAAATATTCTTTATCCACGAAATGCGCTCCATTGATTTTTCGATGTCAGCCATAGAAATGCTGTAGGCATTCGATAGTGCGTATTCAGTTTCTCCACACACTTCCTCTTGTTTCATAGCTTCTTTTGTAGCAACTACGATGGATTCAAAACCACTTTTGTAGTCGTTCCCTAACTTGATAAATGTATCTTTTGACGCTTGCGAAACGTTTGATTCGGCGACTGCCGAAGTAAATTTACCAAAGGTCTTTCCAAATTTCTCCACGTCTCCGTCCTTGCGTCTCAGAAGGAAATCCTTTTCATTCCGCCTAAGGGAAAGTACCGTAACCAAAATGTTTGCTTCTTGAAGTTCATCAGCAAGTGCTTGCAATGCATGCGCTTGCTTGCGAAACTCTCCTTCGATACCTCTTGTTTCGTCTAATCCCCGTTTCTCAATCAATCCGAGCAGTTTTCCGAATTCGTCCAGATATTTTGCTCTTGGATCTGCGACTCTTGCATACTCTTCACTGCCTTTATAGGGTAAAATAAGGGAATCTGACTTGGCAATATACTGTCTAACTGAATCCACAAAATCTATTTTTCGCGATGTGGTGAATTTCATTCTGAAATTCAATGCAGCATTTACAAGATGCTGCGATTCATAATATTTTCCCTTGAGTTGCGCCTGGCTGAGGATGAAATAGTCAACGGCAACAACGGCCAGGATGCACCCTACAAGCATGGCAGAAAGACCGAGAATCTTACCGAAAACAGAACGCTTTCTCATAACTACCCATTAAGTATTGCAAGAATTTGTCTCAATAGTTTTTTGTCAATTAGCATTTAAACAGGGAGATTACTTACCATTTCAGTACATTCACTTCATCCACATACACTGTTTGCTTTTTGCGGAAAAGAGCAAGGACAATAGCCAATCCAACCGCTGCTTCTGCGGCAGCCACAGCCATGACGAAAAACACAAATATTTGTCCTGCACTGTCACCCATAAACTGACTAAAACTTACTAGAGTAAGATTGACGGCATTGAGCATCATTTCGATTGACATAAAAATGACAATAGCATTGCGGCGCACGATGACCCCAATGACGCCAAGCATAAACATTATTGCCGATAAAATCAGATAAAATTCCAATGGTATGGTTTGAAGCATTTTACTCTCCCTTTAAGTAACTGTTTAAAAATTATTCAGTTCGGCGATAGCCGTGAAGAGCCATATTTGCTCCCATCGGCATAAAACTTTCATTATCCGGTAATGACCATGTCCCTAGACCATCAACATAACGATTGAACATACAAAAAGCGGCTGCAATAAGTACGGTATCGTGAATTTCTCTGTCAGTGGCTCCTTGCTCATGCGCCGATTGTATATCTTCGGGAAGCACAAATTTACCGCCTTGCTGTACTTTATGTGCTATTACCAATAGTGCTTTTAACTTGTCGGAAATTTCAGTATTGGCAAATCCCGACTTTATTTCATCAATGAATCGTGAATCTTTTCCTAAATGCACTGCTGCGGCTGCGCCATGTGATGTATGACAAAAGTGGCAATCATTTTTATATGAGACAGATGAAGCTATTATCTCACGTTCACCTGTTGTAAGTGTAGATTCTCCACGCAACAAAATTTCAGCAAGTTCACATAATGGTTTTGCTGTATCCTTGCGATAATCAAGTAAACCGACAATACCCGGCAGCACATCATTATGTAATGTTATATGTGGCATTTACACTGATTCTTTCTGCTGTTTTTTTGCCAAAAGGATAGAACCGACGATAGCCACAAGTAAGAGCAATGATATAGCTTCAAATGGGAACAAATACTCTGTAAACAACACTGTGCCTATGGATTCTGCCGTGCCATTGAGGGCTGCTTTATCACTTAGTTGATTGTATCCGGTGGGCTGACCAAAGAATGCAATGGCAAGTTGAGCTATCATTAAAACGCCCATAGAAACTGCTATACCTGTTCGAACATTAAACCGTTCATTTAATGCACTTTCTTTACCAAGGTTTAGCAACATCACCACAAACACCACCAATACCATAATAGCACCGGCATAGACAAGAATCTGAATAGCAGCCAGAAACTGCGCATTTAACGTGAGGTATAATCCTGCAAGTGCAAAAAAATGAAGGATTAACGACATTGCAGAAGCAACGGGGTTTTTATTGATAATCACAGAAACGCCTGTTGCAATTGCCGCAATGGCAAGTATAGAAAATAGTATGACTGTCGTACTCACGTATGCTCTCCGTAATCTTTGGATAAATATTACAACAAAAATAAAAAAAAGAGACTCAATGATGCATATTTCAGACCATCGAGTCCCTCATAGAGAAAAAAACTTATTATGGGAAGATACCAAGTTGATAATACGATACCGCAATTTTATCAATAGCCGATATGAAAGCAGCAACACGCATATCATGAACATTTTTCTTTGTGCGCCAGATATTCATAATTTCATGATAGGAAGAAATCATCGTATCCTCTAACCCTGAGTTTACAAGATCTTCTTCATCAGCACCGCGAGTAAGCATTGAGCGTTCTTCAGCCGATAATGAATGACCTGTTAATTTTTCGACCATGCTGACTAAGTTATGATTGCCGCGCTCATCGAAACGTTTATCCATACGACCAAAGCGAACATGGGAAAGATTTTTTAACCATTCAAAATAAGAAACAACAACACCGCCTGCATTCAAGAACATATCAGGGATGATGAGAATACCTTTTTGTAAGAGAATAGGTTCTGCTGCTGCTGTGACAGGTCCGTTCGCGCCTTCGGCAATAATTTTGGCTTTAATTCTACCCGCATTGCCTAAGTTGATTTGAGCTTCTAAAGCACATGGAGCAAGGATATCACATTCATATTCCAAAACTGAGTTACCGTCTTCGATAAATGAAGCGCCCTCAAAACCCTTGATTGAACCGGTAGCATCATAATGTTTTTTGAGTGCGGGAATATCCAAACCATTCGGATTAACTACCGCACCATCCCATTCGATAATGCCTGTGATAACACAACCATGTTCAGCTAAGAACAAAGCACTGTGATAGCCAACATTACCAAAACCTTGCACAATCACTCGTTTATCTTGAAGACCCGGTTCTAAGCCGATTTGCTTCATTAACTCTACATCATTGACTGTTTCACGTACACCGAAGAATAAGCCGCGACCTGTAGCTTCGGTACGACCACGCACACCGCCTTGTGGAATAGGTTTACCGGTCACACAGGCGATTGCATCAATTTCACGACCATTAAAGGCAGTATATGTATCGGCAATCCATGCCATCTCACGTGCACCGGAACCATAATCGGGCGCAGGTACGTCCACAGCCGGACCGATAAAGTTTTTATGGATAAGTTCTACTGTATAGCGTCGTGTGATACGCTCTAAATCCTCTACAGAATAATTTTTCGGGTTAATTTTAATACCACCTTTACCACCGCCGAAAGGTACATTCACAACAGCACATTTATAGGTCATCAATGCAGACAAAGCCATTACTTCATCTTGATTAACCATATCGCTGAAACGAATTCCACCTTTACATGGTAGTTTATGCTGACTGTGTTCGGAACGCCATGCTTGAATTACCTGCACTTCACCTTGGATTCTTACAGGGAATTGCATATAATAAACCGAATTGCATGCACGGATTTGATCTAATAAACCTTTAGGATACTCAAGTAAAGCCGCTGCTTTATCAAAATTCATGTTTACTGACTCAAAAAACGGAATATTTTCCGGATTATGAGAAATGTCGTGATGTAATGTGGACATAAATAATTTTTAGTTAATTGTGAATAATTACGGTTACAAAAATACACCCTTTGAGGAATACTCGAAGGGTAACAAGACTTACAAATTGCCGCGAGATGCCTGTTCGCGCTCAATTGCCTCGAACAATGCCTTAAAATTGCCTTTGCCGAATGACTCCCCGCCTTTGCGTTGAATAATTTCAAAAAACAAGGTAGGGCGATCTTCAACCGGACGTGTAAATAATTGCAGCATATAGCCTTTATCGTCACGATCCACCAGAATTCCTAATTCACGCAGAATGGATATTTCTTCATCAATATTGCCAACACGCTGCAATAAATCATCATAATACGCATCGGGAGTACGAATAAATTCTATGCCATTTTGTCGCAATGCTTTAATAGTTTCGATAATATTTTCCGATTCCATTGCCACATGTTGCACACCTGCGCCATTATTAAATTGTACATATTCCTCAATTTGTGATTTTTTCATACCTTCGGCAGGCTCATTTATAGGGAATTTTATCCACTTATTCTCATTGGCAACCACCGTAGAACGCAATGCTGAATATTCGGTAGAAATATCTTTATCATCGAATGATACAAAACGGCTGAAACCAAATACATCATTGTAAAAATTCACCATATTTTCCATTTGATTCCAATCCATATTCCCAACAATATGATCAACATATTGTAATCCAACCGATTGTGCAAGCATGTCCTTTGGGGTGGGTTTGAATCCGGGAAGGAATATCCCCGTGTAATTTTTTCTTTCGACAAAGGTATGTATAACATCACCATACGTTGCTACCGCACTCAAAGTGACACTGCCAAATTCATCTTCAACCGTATAAGGCTCAGTAACGGGCGTAGCTCCGCGAGATGTTGTGATGGCAAAAGCTTCAGTAGCATTGGCAACCGTTAATGCTATGTCCTTTACGCCGTCCCCATGTTTCACCAAAAACTCATTCGCAGGATGCGCCGCCGTTAATGGTGTGGTCAAAACAAAGTTAATTTTATTCTGACGTAAACAATAGGAGGCTGTCTCCCGATGTCCCGTTTCCGGTCCACGATAAGCCACTAATTCAAAACCAAAAGCTCGACGATAATAATATGCTGCTTGACGAGCATTGCCGACATAAAATTCCAAGTGATTTGTACCTAAGATTTCGAACAAATCATGGCTTTCTGTTGCTAATTCGGCAGATGTTTGCATTCGCTGTAACTCCCTAAAAAATAATATTTATTGTTCATTCATAATAAGTTCAGGCATATCGGCGATAAGTTCTTCCACCGTTGCCAGCATCCTGTCATTTTGTAATGGCAGCCCCGTACTGATTCGCACACATGTCGGCATACCAAATCCTTGCAATGGGCGAGTGATAATACCCTTTCTGAGCAAACGCTCATAAAGTGCTTGGGCATTTTCTACCGAAAAACACTCAATCATAATAAAATTGGCTGCCGAGTAAGGAACACGCAAACCCCACTCCAAAGTTTTTGCATAAATTCGACGTAACTCACTACTATTCATTTCAACTGTAGCACGCAAAAACTCTTCATCTTGTAATGCGCCCAAGCCCGCTGCGGCACCGGGACCCGTAGGATCGAAAGATAATTTGACACGCATCATCGCATCAATAATCTCCGGTGAAGCAATCCCATAGCCAATGCGCAAAGAAGCCAAACCATACACTTTTGAAAATGTCCGTAATGTTAAAACATTGGGGTATGTGTAAGATAATGAGTCGGGATAATCTTGTTCCAAATCACGGCTGTATTCAAAGTATGCTTCGTCCATTATCACCAGAACGGAATCGGGCACTTTTGCCATAAGTCGTTCATATTCTTCACCTGTGATATATGTTCCCGTTGGGTTATTAGCATTTGCTATATAAAGAATTTTCGTTGTCGGCTCAATGGCATCTGCAAGTGCATCAACATCAAAACGATAGTCTTTAGTCAATGGTATAAGTTTCTTTTTAGCACCCGAAAGTGACGCAGCAACAGTGAATCCTGCAAAAGTGCCTTGCGCTGACAACAATGTATCACGTTGCGAATCCGTAAATGCTCGAATGGCTGTGTGTATCAATGCATCAGAACCATTATGGCAGATTACTTGCTCAAACCCAACACCAAAACGCTGCGCAATAGCTTTACGCAATGCCATACCACCATCATTGTAAATAGATGCTTTTTCAACAGCTTGTTTAGCATATTCTAATGCAATCGGCGATGCACCTAATGGATTCTCGTTCGATGCCAATTTGATTAAATCGGTCAAACCATATTTTTCACTGATTTCTTCAATGGATTGCCCCGGTTTATATGCCGCCGAGTTTTGTATGTTTGAAGGTAATATAATCATAACTGCAAGTATTGTTTAGGTCTGCAAAACTACGAATGATGAACGATACAGTACAACATTCACTTGAGGATTTTTCTATTGTGATGCACCGATTCCACGATGAACCGAACAAATATAACACCGCTCTCTCTTATCAAGCTGATTCCTTTTCGTAATTTGCACAATATTATCGAAGCGCAAATATGGAGTCCATCATAAAATTATTGCCGGAGTTTCTGGCTAATCAAATTGCCGCAGGCGAGGTTGTCCAAAGGCCGGAATCTGTTATTAAAGAACTTGTCGAAAATGCGATTGATGCCGGTGCAACAAGCATAGCTGTTGTCATACATCAAGCCGGCAAATCACTCATGCACATTATTGACAATGGCAAAGGTATGTCTCCCGAAGATTTGCCTCTTGCAATCAAAAGACATGCAACAAGCAAAATAGCTTCGTTGGATGATTTGCACAGAATTATGACTTTGGGATTCAGAGGCGAAGCCCTTGCTTCAATTTCTGCCGTGGCTTTGCTCGAAATTCGCTCCAAACAAAGCAATCAAGACATCGGATACAGATTATTGGCAGAACCGCTCAAACCCGAAACCATCGAACCATTCCATTGTGATAAAGGTACTCAAGTCATTGTGAAAAACCTTTTTTTCAATGTTCCGGCTCGTAAAAAATTTCTCCGTTCCACCATTACGGAATTTAGGCATATTTCCGAAACAATGATCAAGTTTGCTTTGGCAAGACCCGATATTCGTTTCAGCTTCTCTGATGAAAAATCAGCAATCATAGACGTTCATCCCGAATCATTGCAAGAAAGAATCCGTTCTCTGTGCGGTAATGCCATTGCCGATGCCCTGCATGAATTACACTTTGAACGCGATGGCATACTATTGAACGGCTATGTCGGTAATCCTTCAACAGCACAACACACAAGAGGAAATCAGTATTTATTTTTAAATGGACGAGCTATTGTCAGCCGTTCCTTAAATTTTGCCATTTCTCAAGTCTATGAGCCATTTATTGCAAAAAACACTTTTCCTTTTTTTGTGATAAATATTTCGGTTAATCCCGAATCGGTTGATGTGAATATTCATCCTCAAAAACATGAAGTAAAATTTGATAATGAAAGGGCTCTTTTCAGTATAATGCAAGAGGCAACATTAAAAGCATTAAATACTGCTCATGATATTCCGGTCATTACTTCACCGGAATTTATTGCACAACAACCCTTTGCATCATTCGGCAATAATAATGAATTAGTAAATCGAGTAACAGGTGAAATAATATCACCTTCATCGTCCAAAAACACATCCGGTTCTTCGTCAGATTTCAGACAGCAAATTCCTTCATCAAAACATAATGAATGGAACTCGAAAAAACCATTTATTTCACAACAAGAAATAAGCGCGTATGAAGCATTATTCGGAAAAAACTCAGCACAGGATAACGATGTAACTACTCCCCTTTTTACACCGGAAGAACAATCGCTGACTGTATCGCAAATCCACAATAGCTATATCGTATATCAATCTGCAGACGGATTATATATCATAGATCAACACAATGCCCATGTGCGAATACTCTATGACAAAGCAATACAATCACTTACAATAGAAAAAAATACACAGGAATTACTGTTTCCGGTTACGGTACCATTAACAACAACGGAAAAAATGCTTGCAGAAGAATTATATGAAAATCTCCTTGATTTCGGATTTTCGTTTTCTTTCGATAATAATACGGTCATTATTACAGCAGTGCCATCTCATGTGCCGCACGGTAAAGAGGAGCAAGAACTCAAAAAATTATTAGCACATATTGAAGAAGATATTTCCTCGGCACAATTAGATGCTCAAAGAAAAATCGCATTAGCGTATGCACGAAGTCATGCAATTTCTTCAGGCACGGTATTATCACAAGAAGAAATGAAAGCTATTGTTCATGAAGTAGAAAAAATGGGCAAAAAGCCAATTAATCCTTATGGTAAACCCATTATGATGAGTATCTCACTTGAGGATTTTATTCGAACATTTAGAAATTGATATGACAAGAATTATCACACCGGAAATATGGGGAAGAAGTCAAAATTATACTTTCATTTGGATGTCAATATGATAGCGTAAGAAAAAATCATATTTACAGATTGTATGCACAAACAATATTCTTATGAGACGATACAGAATGTATGTGGCGCGAAACAGGATATTATATTTCCCTCCCAAAATATTGGTATAAAGTATCCGTAACTTTTATACCGACGCATTTTTCCAGTTCATGTCTTTCAGCTTTTTTCACATTTTCTACCGACCCAAAGGTAATTAACAATTTTTGAGCAGTTTTTTCTCCGATGCCGTCAATACCTGTCAATTCCGTTTGAAATGTACGCTTATCACGCAGTGTACGATGATATTCGATGGCAAAACGATGCGCTTCATCACGTAATGATTGAATAAGCCGTAATGATGTTGATGTTTTGGGTAACATCACAGATTCTGATTGAAATGGCAAAAATATTTCTTCTAACCTTTTCGCTAAACCAATAACAGGAATCTGAGGATACAAACCAAGAATCGTCAAAACTTCAACAGCAGCAGATAACTGTCCTTTACCACCATCAATAATAATAAGATCAGGTTTTTCTGTCTTTTCTGCTAAGACACGACTATAACGACGTTCAACCACTTCACGCATGGCTGCAAAATCATCATTTCCTTGTACTGTTTTTAGCTTAAATCGGCGATAATCATTTTTTTTCGGTTTACCATCAATAAAACATACCATTGATGACACATAGTCAGTTCCTTGAATATGCGAATTATCGAAACACTCGATGCGACGCGGTGGAGAAGATAAACGCAAATCTCTTTGCAATGCAGCAATGCCACGCGGTAAAGCATTTTCTTTTGCGGCTCTTTGCACATGAAGTTCACGCAATAAATAATCGGCATTCGTTTTTGCCAATGAGATAAGTTTCTTTTTATCGCCAATTTTAGGAATAGTAAATTCTATACGAGAACCTCTGCGTTTTTCAAGCCACTCTGCAATAATGTCAGCACTTTCAATTTCTTCTTGCAAAATTATTTCTTCAGGAATCATATCCGTATCAATATACCATTTTTCAACAGTTTGGCGCAATATCTCCGATTCTGTTTGTTCAACGGAATTACCGATATAAAAATGTCGCTTTCCAATCATTTTTCCTTCACGCACGGTAAAGACAACAACGCAAGCATCTTCATCATCACGAGATAAAGCAAAAATATCTTGATCTTTATCATCGGCAGATACTATTTTTTGTTTTGAAACATATTCTTTTAAAATGACTAAACGGTTTCTTAATTCGGCAGCGCTCTCGAAGCGTAAATCATCAGCAGCACGCATCATTTCTGCTTCAATATTTTGTTCCAATTCCTTGGTTTTTCCTTGTAATATAGCAACTACACTTTTTATATGCTCCATATAATGAATTTGATTAACTAATCCTTCACAACCTCCCTCACATCGTTTAATATGATAATCAAGACACACCTTGTATTTTTTTTTCTCAATAGACTCTTCTGTTAAGGGCAAATCACAACTTCGCAATGGGAACATTGAGCGCAAGGTATCCAATAAATAATACATATAACGCCCATCAGTATAAGGTCCGAAATATTTACTTCCGTCACGTATTACTTTTCTCGTAGAAAATACTCGTGGAAACGGCTCTTTGGTTATCCGAATATAAGGATACGTTTTATCATCTTTCAATAAAACATTGTATCGCGGCTTTAATTCCTTAATGAGATTATTTTCGAGCAAAAGTGCTTCGGGCTCTGAATCCGTAATAATCGTCTCAATATCGCGAATTTTTGCAATCATAGCCATACTTTTTGCATCACGCTTTTTTCCTTGGAGAAAATATTGACTTACCCTGCGCTTCAAATTTTTTGCTTTTCCAACATAAATCACCACACCCTTATCATTTTTGAACTGATAGATACCCGCATTTGTCGGCAACTGAGGCAGCAAATGTTTGATATATGTATTTTCAGATTCTGTATTCATAGCCTTTGTTTTTGTTTTCATGGAGAAATCACGTAACTTCGCAATATACGATATAGACGCGAATTACAATAATATCAGTCACGAGTTTGAAATCTATGCAAGCAACAACACCTTCGAAGAGCGACATGCAACGATCGCTAAGTCTTTTTGACTCAACAATGTTAGTCATTGGTTCCATGGTCGGCAGCGGCATCTTCATTGTCAGTGCGGACATCTCACGCCAAGTCGGCAGTCCTTTCCTTTTGCTGTTAGCATGGGCTTTGACAGGGGTCATCACACTGATAGCTGCTCTCAGCTATGGCGAACTTGCCGGCATGATGCCCTCCGCAGGCGGTCAATATGTTTATCTGCGCGAAGCATATAATAATCGTATTGCTTTTCTCTATGGATGGACACTTTTTCTTGTCATTCAAACTGGAACTATTGCTGCTGTTGCCGTAGCATTTGCAAAATTTACCGCTGTCTTTTTTCCCGCAGTCTCTGAAAATTCACAACTATTTTCACTTCCTTTGGGGCAATCTTCATTTACTATTTCCGGTGCACAAATTCTTGCCGTCATCAGTATCTGGGTCTTAACGCTTATTAATATTCGCGGTGTGCAAGCCGGTAAAATTGTCCAAAATATCTTTACTTCATCAAAATCATTGGCACTTGCCTTTGTCATTTTACTCGGTATCATTATCGGGAGCAATGCTAATGCCATCAATGCAAATTTTGGTGATAATTTTTTTGTCATTCATGGCGATGCTTCCAACCTTGATCTATGGTCATTATTTCTTGTCTTTTGCGCTGCATTAGTGGGAAGTATTTTTTCAAGTGATGCATGGAATAATATTACATTTACCGCAGGTGAAGTGCGCAATCCCAAGCGTACCATCCCTTTAAGTTTAGCCATTGGAACGGGCATTGTCACATTATTATATATTACCGCAAATATCTCATATCTTATGGTCTTACCTTTACATGGTGATGCGATGGCACTTGATGTAATCGGCAAAGGAATACAATATGCTGTCAATGATCGTGTGGGAACTGCTGCAATATCTGTTATTTTGGGCAATAATGCAGTGTTAGTGATGGCAGCATTAATTATGGTTTCGACATTCGGTTGCAATAATGGGCTTATTCTCTCCGGCGCAAGAGCATATTATGCGATGGCAAAAGATGCTTTATTTTTTAAGCAGGCAGCGGAATTAAATAAGCAAGGTGTCCCCCAAAATGCACTTATTATTCAAGCGATTTGGGCTTCCCTACTTTGTCTTTCCGGCGGCTATGGCGCACTGTTGGATTATGTCGTCTTTGCAGTATTACTTTTTTATATTTTGACTATAGCCGGAATATTTATTTTACGGAAAAAACAACCATCGGCAGAACGTCCTTACAAAGCATTCGGTTATCCTATTTTACCCGGTCTTTATATTGTTCTTGCTTCAATCATTGCACTTGTTTTGCTCTTTGAAAAAAGTGACACCTCTTTACCCGGCTTATTTATTGTTCTTCTCGGCATCCCCGTCTATGAATTTATGAAGAGAAGATAAAAATGAGTGAATATATGTATGAAATTTTATGAAATTATTATGTAGTTTTATTTGTTTTATTGTGGATCAAATAATTAATTATTGTCCAATGACGTTTAACTTGTTGTTTGATACTATTATTCGTCATTTTTTTAGATGCCTTATAAGCATAAGTTAAGAAATTCCCATAGTTATAGAAATCACTTTTGACAAATTTCTTCTTTTTTGAATCGTACACATATCTACGTATTCTTTTTGCACCCTTATATGAAAATTTCTTTAATATACGACGTTTGAATAGCTCTCCATTATACCATATTGCGTAATTTTTTGATCTTCGTATATATTTTTTCATTTTTCTGTAAAATCGCGAAAGGCTACCTGATTTCAAAAGTGTTGTTTTTCCATTAAACTCAAAACCAAGATATGTTAAATTTTTATTCCAATTAATTGAATCACCATACACTTGACCGCATTGAAGGAACTCTTTGTCTCTAACAAACTGGAACTTCTGTGTTTTTGAACTATTTATCTCCAATTCACATATTTGTATTTCTTGCTCCAGAAATACATTTATTGACTCCGATTCTTTAGTAGGACAAACAATTACAATGTCATCAGAATATCTTCTATAAAAACCACCGATACTTGAAACAAATTTATTAAGATTACAATCAAATTCAAGTAAATATATATTTGCCAATATAGAACTTATTGGGGAACCTTGAGGAATACCAAAATTTCTGATTTTTTTATCTCCATTTTCATTCTTAAAGTACTTTGTAGAGCGAAGTAGTTTACCCTTTACACTCAGAAACTGTTTTGTATCGCAAAATGCAATTGCATTTTGATTTCTTAAATATTTTATTTTGCTTACTTTTTTACGCTTTACATTAGAGTACTCACCTTCTTGGTTATATACTCCAGTGTAAATCTGCGATTTGAACTCATTAAAAATATCATTTATGTGAACATAACTATACCGTGTAATATTCTTATAAACATTAAAGTGATCGCGAGGAAGTCTGCTCTCATTGAGTATAGTACACCAACTCTTTAACAATTTTTTATGATTAATTGTATCAAAAAAGTTGGACACATCATACGTTAATACGTTAAACTCATTACAATCATATTGTCGTATTAAATTAAAGACATCATTTGCAAAATCTATATTACATTTACATTGGGAATCTTTACTTTGCGGATTAACTTTTATTGACCTATAAGCGTTTACAACCTCATGCAAATAATACTCTTTCGACTGAATAATTTTTTCATATTTATCCGAAATTTCCATTGCATAATAGCTGTATATCATTGAGTCTAAATGACTCGCATAATATAATTTTCTTACTTTATGACCTGCTTTTCGTTTAGCTTTACCATCTTTTCTTATTACAGTGCCGTCTTTTTCATTATATTCTTTCCTAAACTTACGAACACTTGATGTCTTGTGAATAAAAGGCAAAAATGAATGTTTTGAAACAGTATTAGGATTTGTAACATAGTTCTCAATCCAAATATAACGATCCTTTGGCTTCAATGGTAAACCAATGTGGGGATAGCGTTTAATTTTGAACCAATCTTTTTGACTCATAAAAATAATAGTGAACAGTGAAGTTTGATGCGGAGCATTGCTTTTACATAATGATATATCATTATGTGAAGTGTACATGCTTAAATCGGCACTAAAGAATTTATATTCTGTTGCCGCTCCGACTCAATCCGGGTATCGAAATATTTATTGTATATTGCATATTGATTTACATTATGAAACCTTTACAAGACACAACTATCTCGGCATTGTTATCAACATTGGAGTTGATTCTACGAATTGCAACATTATACGTCGAAGGTGAAACTTCTTGGTACATTTGCATTTCTGAAATGCTAAGACCCCCACATTTTTTCTTTCGATCATGTGGGACATAGATAGAATCGACTCTATCTAAAATAAAAACGCATACTTCAGCGACTTCACTGCTCACATTGTTTGTTCATAATTAGTTAATTATTTCTTCACTCTTCCCCCACCTCAAACGCCTGATGCAACAATGCTTTCAGCAATTGCTCGGTGGCTTGTTGGTTGGCGATGATATGTTCTTTTAATTGTTTGGTTTTAGCAAATTGCTTTTCGATTTCTGCCACAATGCGTTTTTGCTCGGAGAGTGGGGGAAGGGGGATTAAAAATGATCTTATATCATCCATTGAAATATTATCATTTGTCGAGTTTTTACGTTCGTGAATGATTCTTTGTGTTATGGATGATTTTACTACAACATCAATAAATTTTGGGATGATTACATCACCCAAAATCTTAATTGTAGCAACTCTTTGATTGACTACCATAGGTTCAAGTAAATTTTCAACAAAGTATGATTTACCAACAGTCCCACCAGTCATTGCTAATAGAATATTCTCTTTATCTAATAAAAATGATTTTAGCTTTTCATTGTAATTATGTCGAACAATAGAATCGTTGATGAATCCATTTTTATCAAAGTCTGAAATACGAATTACACGAATTCCGTCTTTAGTATAATCAGTGCTTTTAAAAGCATATCCTCCATTTATTTCACAAATCTCCCCCAACCTACACCACACCCAAGTTGAAGGAATTTCAAATGGAATTTCTTCGGGTTTGATGGGAGGTAAAGGTTTTTCTTTTTTACCTAATTTCGCTTTCTCTGCTTTGATGCGTTTGAGCAATTCATGTCCTGTTTCCTCTTCTTCATGCTGCTCACCTGCAAGGGGAGCTGTCCGAAGGACTGAGGGGTCACGTAATAATTTTTCCCGCGTATGTAAGTGTTCAACCAC
>WBZM01001572.1_pt1 | contig 22059 bp, 20 predicted proteins | sample 5204271 | NCBI WGS metagenome assembly WBZM01 (sample SAMN12344346, study PRJNA552823) | activated sludge metagenome | biome: Activated sludge suspended growth; feature: Nitrification reactor; material: Wastewater; isolation source: activated sludge from nitrification reactor of wastewater...
GGTGACACCGAAGGAGTCGTAGTCAAGGACCTCGCCGACGCAAGTACTTCGGGACCCCCGCTCTTTGGCACCCCGGGAGCGTTCCTGCGCGGAGCGCGGGCCCCTCAAATGAGTGCAAACGGCAACTGCGTGATGTTCTCGGCCCGGGGCAACAACGCAATCACCGGGGCACTCGGAAGCATGCAGTCCACTTACGTCTACGTGAGGTCGGGCACCTGCCAGAACCCGCGCGCCCTTGTACCGAAGCTGACCGCTGTGAGCCTGAAACCCTTCAAGTTCCGCGTCGCGAAAAAGGGCAAGGGTGGCGCGAAGGTCCGCTTCACCCTCAACACGAAGGCCACGGTCACGATCAGGGTCGACCAGAAAGCCAAGGGTCGCAAGGTCGGGAAGAAGTGCGTCAAGCCGAATGCGGGAAACAAGTCGAAAAAGGCATGCAAGCGCCTGGTCTTCAGGGGCAAACTGACCAGAAAGAATCGGGCAGCCGCAAAGAACACTGTCGCCTTCAGCGGCAGGCTCGGCAAGAAGGCGCTCCGGCCGGGCAAATACCGGGTAGTGATCCGGGCAGCGGGACCGGGCGGAAAGTCTGAACCGGTCTACAGGAGCTTCCGCATCGTCAGGTAGCTGCCTGACGGTCGTCCTGCCGTTACTCGGATTCGCCGCGGTAGAACTCGGTGGAGAGCATGTCCATCAACAGGGCGTCATGCCAGCCCTTGCCGTCAGGATCCCGCTCGGCCCTGCGGGTGACGCCCACCGGTTTGAAGCCGACCTTCTCGTACACCCGGATCGCCGCGTGGTTGTTGACAGCCGGGTCGATCTCCAGCCGGTGGTGCCCCCTCGCTTCGAAAAGGTAACGGGCGACATCCCTTACCGCCCGGGTCCCGATTCCCTTGTTATGGAGCGCCGGATCGATGAAGAGGTCGATGCCAGCGTGGCGGTACTTGGGGTCGTCCTCCTCCCAGTACTGGATCATGCCGCCGACCTGGCCGTCCACAAGGATGGTCAGCCGGGTCGACTCCGGTTCATCCCAGGGGAAGTCATCGGCCGGTTCATCCCACCAGCGGACAACACCCGGCCGCTGATGGATCCAGCGCAGATCGCCGACGTGGTCCTCGGCCAGAGGCCTGAGAGAGATTCTGCCGGTGTCGAGGTCTTCGGGGTCGGGACGACGGGAGACACCCTCGTCCTCTTCCCCCCGGGTCGGATCGTCTTCCATTTCAGGTTCAGGCTAGAGCGAGCAACAGCACGGCATGCGGATCAGGCATGGGCCGCAATCGGCATTTCGCGAGCGCTCTCCAGCCCCCAGGGCATAGGCTTCCGGAATGGCCCAACACTTTCTCAAGCCACTCTTCGACCGGGTCGTAATCAAGGAACTGGAACCGGACCGGATGCGGACATCCGGGCTCGTCGTCCCACCTGGAACCTCGGAGCCGCCGCCTCAACACGGGATCGTTCTGGCGGTCGGCCAGGGAATCGACTGGTGGGAGGCCGCAGGGGTGAGAATGCCCGTGCGGCCAGGTGACCATGTCGTGTTCCCGGCCCAGGCCGGCAACTGGGTCGAGGTCGATGAGGAACGGCTGCTGGTCTGTCGGGTAACCGAACTGCTCGGGGTACTCGAAAATGCCCGCGACCCCGAAACTCCGGAGCTCGGCGGCGAGGTCATCGAGTAGATCGCAGGTGCAGCGCTTGGGCCCGATCTCCCCCGGATCGGGCCCAGCGCCTCCCTGCGTTGTTGGTTCCCTCCCAATTGGAACCCTGGCTGCCAAACCTGGCGGGTGACAACCGCCCCTTATAACCGGATAACCGCGTAGTTGTTTCGGTCCGCCTCCCGGGGAGCGAACGCTTGTCCCGCCCCCACGCGTAGTCTTTCCTGCGATGGCCCTCTCTATCGGAATCGTCGGGCTTCCCAACGCCGGGAAGTCGACCCTCTTCAATGCCCTGACAAAGAACGATGTACTCGCCGCGAACTATCCGTTCGCGACCATCGAACCGAACGTCGGGGTGGTTGGCGTGCCCGATCCCCGGCTCGAGCAGCTCGCCGGGATCTACAACTCGGAGAAGATCCTGCCGGCGACAGTGCAGTTCGTTGACATTGCCGGAATCGTGAAGGGAGCCTCCGAGGGTGAAGGGATGGGGAACAAGTTCCTTTCCAACATCCGCGAGTCGGATGCGATCTGTCAGGTGACCCGGGTGTTCAAGGACGACGACATCACCCATGTCGATGGTGAAGTCGAACCGAGGAACGACATCGAGACGATCCGGATGGAACTGATCCTTGCCGACCTGCAGACGATCGAGAACGCCCTCCCCCGCCTGACCAAGGAAGCAAAGCGGGACAAGGACCTCGAACCTCAGGTCCGGGCCGCCGAACAGGCGAAGGAGATCCTTGAATCCGGCAAGGGAATATTCGAGGCAGGGTTCGATTCAGAGGCGGTGCGCGAGCTCCACCTGATGACTGCCAAGCCCCTGGTGTACGTCTTCAATTGCTCCGAGGAAGAACTCGCAGACGAGGCCCTGAAGGACAGCCTCCGCGAGATCGTCGCCCCGGCCGAAGCGATCTTCCTTGACGCGAAGTTCGAAGCCGAGCTGGTCGAGCTTGACGATGAGGAGGAGGCCCGCGAGATGCTGGCCGACATCGGGGTCGATGAACCCGGTCTCGACGTCCTGGCACGGGTCGGATTCCAGACCCTTGGACTGCAGACCTACCTGACCGCAGGACCGAAGGAGACCCGGGCCTGGACCATCCCGATCGGTGCCACGGCCCCGGAAGCGGCCGGAGTCATTCACACCGACTTCCAGCGTGGATTCATCAAGGCGGAGACGATCTCATTCGATGAACTGCTCGAGTACGGCTCGATGGCCGACGCCCGGGCCGCGGGTAAAGTCCGCCTCGAGGGCAAGGATTACGTAATGCAGGATGGCGACGTGGTCGACTTCAAGTTCAACGTCTGACCACTTCCTGACCCCGGCTTTCCGTGGCGGTACGGCCGGTATGCTCGACCGGAAACCAGTCAACCGAGGGGGAGAAGAATGCCAGCCGCCTATCAGGCCGGAGATCTCCAGCAGATCTTCCAGCGAATCAATGAACGGATCCGGGCTATCGAGGAGCAGCTCGAAGTGTTGTCCGAAAAGGCCGGAGTCCCATACTCACCCCCAAGTGAAGGTGCGCCCAAAGAGGTAGTAGAACTGGCCCGCGCCGGAAAGACTCTGGAGGCCATCAAGAAGTATCGGGAACTGACTGACGCGGACTTCGAAACCGCCAAGGCTGCGGTTCACTCGATCTAGAACCGGTCAGTGGATCTGGTTGCGGAGGTTGCCTATCCGTACCGCCATCATCTTGAGCAGGTTCTCGAAGAGGATCGCGACCAGTGAGGGGTCGGCGCCACGCAGCACTTCCAGTTCACCTGCCTCGAGTACATAGGCGGATACGGCGGTGTCAGCTACGGATCTTCCGATCCGGGGGGAACCACTGAGCATCGGAATCTCCCCGAGGGTCATGCCGGGAGAGAGGGTTGCGACGCGGCGCATCTCTCCGTCGTCGGCCCGGAGGAGGATGCTTATCTTGCCTGCAGTCACGAGGAGAATCTCGTCGACTTCGGCTTCGCTCTCCTCGTAGATGACTTCACCGGCGTCGTAGTCACGGTGGTTGAGGTGCCGGGCCAGAAGGGCAATCTGTTCGGGGCTCATTCCGATCGTCGCACCGTGCTGGGCGAGGCTCACTTTCAGGTCTGACTCGACTTCGCCGTACTTCTCGAGAATCCCCTGCTCGCACCATTCGAGGGCGAGATCCAGATCGGGGAAGGTGCGGACCGGATGCAGACCCTCCCGCTCCCTGTGGCGAGCCAGTTCATCCGCGAAAACCGGATGCCGGTCGAGGTCGGAGAAGGCGATCTCGCCCCCCGCATCCTCGTAACTCTCGATCAGATGGCTGAGAATCGGTACGTCAACCAGGTCGATTGACCGGACCGCGTTGAAGTCGAGCACAGCGAAGTCTGTTTCATCTGCTCCGTTGAGGGTTGCGCTGGTGATCAGCTCGCCGGCCGCGAAGGAAAGCTCGCCCTGAAGCTCGAGCACCTTGACCCGGCTGCCGTGGGCCAACAGGACCTGCTGCTCGGCCTCGCTTCGCATCCGGTTTGACCGCGACTCGATGCAGGTGCGCTCCACCCTGACCGGCGGCGGCGGGCGGCGGGCCGGACTCATCACGTGAAGGTGAAGCTCGTCGGAGAAGTCCTCGCAGACCTTGATTCCGCGCACGCTGTTGCCGTGAACGTCAAGCGGAGGAGAATAGACCGCGATGCCGAGCTGACCCGGCAGCACGGCGATGATCCCGCCGGCGACACCTGACTTGGCAGGAAGCCCGACGGTGTAAAGCCAATCACCGGCCGAGTCGTACATGCCGCAGCTGGCCATCACGCTCAGAACGTTCCGGACCGTGTCTTCCCTCAGGACCCTCTCTCGGGTGACCGGGTTGAAACCGGTCGAAGCGAGGGTCGCGGCGATCACAGCCAGGTCCCGACAAGTGACCAGGGTCGAACACTGGCGGAAGTAGGTCTCCACGACTTCCTCGACCTCATGATCGATCACTCCGGCGTTCCGCAGGAGGTAGGCGATCGCCCGGTTGCGGTGACCGGTCTCGTTCTCGGAGGAGAACACCTCCTCGTCGATGCTCAGGTCCCGTCCGGCGAAAGCCGAGTACTCGTTCAGGATGCGATCTATCGGCCTGTCGAAACCGAGAGGTTCGATCAGGGAAGTTGTCGCGATGGCCCCGGCGTTGACCATCGGGTTGAGCGGGCGTCCGGTGCCGGGCTGCAGGGTGATCGAGTTGAAGGCTTCCCCGCTGGGTTCGACATCAACGTGCATTCGGACCTCCTCCTCACCAATCGCTTCCAATGCGAGAGCGAATGTCAAGGGCTTGGAGATCGACTGGATCGTGAACTCGTGGCGGGTTTCTCCCACCTCGTAGACCGAACCGTCAGCGGTGACCATCGAGATTCCGAACCATGAGGGATCGGCCCTGGCCAGCTCCGGGATGTAGCTCGCTACCTCGCCCGACATGTCATCCGCATGCCGTTCGCGCAGACGCTCCAGCAGTGCCTGTACCGGCGAAGAGATGCGGATCTCTGAATCGGTGCCACTCATGCGTCACTGGACTCTCGCACATGCACGGCGCGAGGTTTTGGCTAGGCTCAACCTGTGAGTCCCGCTGCAGCAAGGAAGACAGAGTCGCTGCCCACCGCGGCCGTAGAGGATTACGCGAAGGCGATCTACTCGCTTACCGGCTGGGGTGAGGAGACCGCATCCACGAATGACCTGGCTGAACGGCTCGGTGTAAAGGCGGGGTCGGTCTCGGCGATGATCAAGAAGCTGGACGAGGCCGGGCTGGTGGAGCGCGTGCCCTACCACGGCGTCCGTCTGACGGCCGATGGCACCAGGGTTGCGATGGCAGTGCTGAGAAGGCACCGCCTGCTGGAGCTCTTTCTCGCGGAGGTCCTCGACGTCCCGTGGGAACGGGTCCACGATGAAGCCGAGATCCTCGAGCATGCCCTTTCGGAGGACCTGACCGACCTGATCTCAGCCAAGCTCGGCAACCCGGGTTTTGACCCGCACGGAGATCCGATTCCGGACCGCGACCTGGAAATCGTCGAGACCGAGACAACGGCACTCGCTGACCTGGCTCCGGGTGACACGGCCAGATTCGTCCGGGTCTCGGACTCGAACCCCGAGATGCTTGCCTACCTCAGCAAGTGCGGGATCGCCGTCGGGGACCAGCTGGAGCTGACCGATCGCCAGCCCTTCGATGGTCCGATTACCGTCAGGATCGACACCGCCACCCACGTGCTGGGCCTGACCCTGGCCCAGGCGATGCGCGTCGACCACACAGGCTGAAGCGGCTAACCGGGCTTCGGGCCGCCCGGTATCGCGATGCCCGAAGGTCCACCCGGGATCGGTGTCGGACTTGGGTCAGGTTCTGGCTCCGGCACCGGATCGGGTGTCGGGGCCGGGTCTGTGGGAACGCTTGGGTCCGAAGGCGCCGGCGGGTCGCTCGGGGTGTCGGCGGGAGGTGAACCGTTTGATCCGCCCGGGTTGCCACCCCCTCCCCCTGAGCCGCCGGTGTTTCCGGAGCCTCCCGGGTTGTCCGGATTGCCCGATGAGGAGCCGGATGGGGTCGTCTGGCCGGGAACGGACGTCGTTTCCCTGGTCGAAGGATCGGTGGGATTGCCGTTGGCTCTCGCCAGCGCCCGACCACGCTCCTTGTTGGCTCCCTTTGGGTCATCGGCAACCTGCTGCTTTCCGGAAAGTCTCTCGATCGTCACCTGGCTTTCAGACGATTCCCTTTCGGGGGCGTTCGCTTCGGCCAGCAGAAGGAAGGCGAGAAGGCCCGCAACCAGAACCGAGCCGGCACCAACCAGGGCGGCGCGCCTGGCACCGCTCCCGCCGGAACCCGAGACGGTGGCATCTCCAGCTCCGCCTTCGCCTTCGCCTGGAGTCCGCTCGACCTGTGACCAGTCGTGTCCGTTGATCTCGCTGGCCCGGGCCATGATCTCCCGGAAAACCCAGGCGGCCGGAAGCACCGGGGCCCAGGCCCGGTAGGAGACACCGGCCTCCGCCATTTCCTCGCTGGCAACCTGGCAACTGGAGCAAGTGGACAGATGGGTGTTCAGCCAGGCTTCGTCGAGTCCGGACTCCCCGTCCTGGCGGCAGGCGAGCTCGCCATGGGCCCTTTCGCAGTCATCCGAAACCATTGCGACGGAGGCTGCGGCACCTGCCCTCATTTCCTTTCGCAGGGAAATGCGCGCCCTGGAAATCAGCTGCGAGACCGCGTTCTGCTTCATGTCCATGACGCCGGCTATCTCGTCATAGGTGAGCCCGTCGAGTTCACGCAGGGCAAGCACCTCCCGCTGCCGTTCGGGCAACCTGGCGTTCGCTGCCTGAACCGCCCCCTCCTGGGAGCTGGCGAGGACCGACCGTTCCGGATCGGACTCCAGGTCCGACAGCTCTCCCCGGTACGGGGATTCGGCCTGGTCGGGAACCGGGCCGGTCGGTTCCAGTTTCTTGCGCCCTGCGATCACGTCGTACCCGGCATTCCGTGCAGAGGTGTAGAGGTAGGCACCGAACTGGAGGTTCTCCGTGTCGAGTTCGGGGAGCTTCGCCATGACCCGGATGAACGCCTCCTGGGTCGCGTCCTCGGCTTCATGCCTGTCCCCGAGCAGGCGAAGCAGGTAATTGAAGATGCGCTTTTCGTACGACTCGTAGAGTCGCGCGAATGCCGGGCCGTCCCCCTCTGCGGCAGCCCGGACGAGGTTAGTCTCCTCGGACCCGGAGAGCATTCCATCAGGGTAACACCGCTCCGGGTCCGGGAGTTCATCTTTCTCGCCTTCTCTTCCTGATTCGTCCTGCGGCACTCTCACCGGGCTCCGGCGACGCGCAGGGTCCTTCCGATGCTGCGCTTGTTGCCGGCCTTGTCGCGTGCAGAAACCCTGACCTTCAGCTTCGGGGCCAGGCCACGTGCGCGAAGCGCCTTGCGGGCCGGCTTCGACAGCTTCAGGGAAACGACGGCTGTGCTGCCCGGCTGGACCGAGAAGGTGCCCTTCGCGGCCTGCTGGCCACCAGTCGTTCTGACGACCACCTTGCCGCTGCAGGGGCCAGAGATCTCGGCGGCCGCACAGCGAATCCTGAGCGCCGTCCTGCCCGCCCGGTTCACTTTCAGCTTCCTGCTCTGGACCTTGACGTCGACTTTGCGGTCCTCGGTGATTCGCCAAATCTCCCAGCCGTGGGTTCCGTCGTCGGCGGAGAAGTAGAGCGACTTTCCGAACGGAGTGAAACCGTATGGCTCACCTGAACCGTCCCCGGGCAGGATGTCCCTGACCAAGCTGGGCGCACCACCGCTGGTCTTCCACAACTCGAAGCCGTGCTCCTCGTCCTCGGCCGCGAAGTAGATGCTGCCCCCGAACCGGATCAGATGCGACGGGTTCGAGTCCTCTTCGCCCGGGTTTATGTCGCCGAGCATCTCGACCTGGGTCCCGTTGGTACGCCAGACTTCGTTGCCCGACTCCTGGGTGCCGGCCCGGAAGTAGAGGTACGAGCCGAGCTGGGTCATGTAGTTGGGGTCCGAACCCCAGCTCCCGGGGTTGATGTCGGCGACCAGGTCGATGTTGGCCACCGGAACGGCGCCGTCGGTTCGGAAGAGCTCGTTGCCCGTCGAACCGTTGCTGGCGCTGAAGTACAGGTGACCGTTCATCTCGACCAGGTTCTGCGGGTATGAATCGTCAGCCCCCGGATCGATATCCCCCACGAATCCGGTGGTGATCCCGTTGGTTCGCCAGAGCTCCCAGCCCGCAGCGAAGTTGTCGGCCTCGAAGTACAACCGGCCATTGAACTCGACCATTCCGTTGGGGTACGAGTTGGCAGGTCCCGGATTGATATCAGCGACGAGGCTGGACCCGACCCCGTCGGTCTGCCAGAGCTCTTCGCCAACGACTCCGTCGTTTGCTGCGAAGAAGATGTCGTTGCCAAGCCGGGTGAAGCCCGACGGATTGGAGCTGTTGGCACCCGGCCGGATGTCCTTCACCAGAGAGGCGGAATTGCCATCGAAGCTCCAGGGTTCACGGCCACTGCCGGGGAGTTCGGCCGCGAAGACCAGAAAACCGTTGAGGACCTTCAGCCCATTGGCGTGAGAGGAATCGGGACCAGGGTTTATGTCTGCTGCGATCTCGGTCACGACACCGTCCGTTCGCCAAAGTTCGCGCCCGTGGCCATCCTCGGAGGCAACGAAGTACAGGTGTCCCTTGAATACCGTGAGGGAACTCGGGCCGGAATGGCCGGGACCCGGGTTGATGTCCCTGACAAGGCTGCTCTTTCCCCCGCTCAGCTTCCACAGTTCCTGACCCTTTCCTGCAGCATTGGCGGTGAAATAGAGATCGCCGTCAAACGGGACGAAGCCGCTCGCTCCTGAATCGCTCGGGCCGGGATTCACGTCCCGGTACATGTGCGGAACCATCGCCGCATCGGCGCTGGTGCTGTTGATGGTGAACATGCCCGCCACCATCGCCGCGAAGCCGACAAGGGCGATCGCGATCTGTGCCAGTCGAAGGCTGCGACTGGCGGTCTTCGTTGTTTCTGCTGTGTTCATTCCGGTTCCTCTCGTCTTGGAAGTTGAGCGGGCGCCAGGTGCGCCCTTCATTCCTGTAACGAAGAGAGGGCCGGTTTCTTACGCGGCTCCGGAATTTTTTTGAGGATGGGTCAGGCGCCGAGCTGTTCGCGGAGGTCTTCGACCACCGCTCGCAATCCGGCTAGTTCCCGCGAGAGGTCGCCGATCTGTCGCTCCAATCCTTCGATCCGCTCACTCTCGGGTGTATCGACCGGGACCGGAAGCGGCTCGGATGAACTCGCCGCCTCGGGTTCATCCGGGACGACCCCCGCAGTCACTGGTCCGGCTTCCGGCTCGTCCTCGAGGCTTTCTCCTCCCAGCAACTGCCGGTAGCGGTCCTCTTTCTGTCCCGGCCGGCGTGGAAGCCGCTCGACCAGTTCGCGACCGGCCAACGCGTCGAGGGTTGTCTGGAGTGCGTCCAGGTCGTGAAACCCGAACATCCTCTCCGTTCGCTGCTTGAGCTGGCCGGGTGTCTGCTCTCCGCGAAGCATGAGCACCGCGAGGACCGAGATCTGATCCTCGGAGAGAGACAGCTCGGTGTCGAGCAGGTGCCGGTACTTGGGCGAACGGCTGGTGTGACCGGAAGCGCCGCGGATCCAGCGTCGGCGGCCCAGCTCTCCGAGCGCCTTGCGGATATCCGCCTCGTCGTAATCAACCACGGGCTCGCGGTTGGTCGACTGGTTGCAGGCGAGTCTCAGCGAGTTGAGGGTAAGCGGGTACTGGTCGGGCGTGGTCCGCTGCTTCTCGATCAGGCAACCGAGCACCCGGATCTCGACATCTGTCGGCCCGATCACGATTCCTGCCTCTCGGAAAGGCCGGCGGCTTCGATCACCCTCTGGGTGGCCTGGGGGACGGTGATCTTCTCGGAGTCCACATCGGCCCGGGCACCGGCAATAGCATCGTCAACTCCGGGCCGGGAGTGGACCGCATCGAGAACCGCCTCTTCAATCATCGAGTCGAGCCAGCGCTCGGTCTGGTGCCGTCGACGCTCCTCCAGCTGGCCGCTCTCTTCGAGCAGCGCCCGGTGCGCCTCGACCGCATCCCAGATCTCGGTCAGTCCGGTGCCTTCAGCAGCGGAAGCGATCTGGACCGGTGTTTCCCAGCCGGGCGTTGAGGGCGGCAGCATCCTGAGGGCATGGCGGTAGTCACCGCGGGCGCGCTTTGCCAACGGAACCCGGTCACCATCGGCCTTGTTGACGACGATCACGTCCGAGAGTTCCATGATTCCCCGCTTGATTCCCTGGAGTTCGTCACCGGCCCCTGGAACCAGCAACAGCATGAGACAGTCGACCATCTCCGCCAGTTCCGCTTCGGACTGGCCGACCCCGACCGACTCGACGATGATCACGTCAAAACCGGCGGCCTCGCAGAGCAGCATTGCCTCGCGGGTCTTTCTGGCGACTCCACCCAGGACCCCACCCGAGGGGGAAGGCCGAATGAACGCATCCTCGTGCGAACTGAGCTGGTGCATCCGCGTCTTGTCGCCAAGGATCGAACCGCCGGTACGGGCCGAGGTTGGATCGATCGTCAGGACGGCGACCTTGTGACCCCGCTCGATCAGAAGCAGCCCGAGCAACTCGATCGTGGTCGATTTTCCAGCCCCGGGCACACCGGTTATTCCAACCCGGATCGCCTTGCCCGTTTCGGGCAGCAGGTCAGCGATCAGTTCCTGGGCATGTTCCTGATCATCGTGGCGGCGACTTTCGGCCAGGGTGATCGCGCGCGAAAGCGCTCCGCGGTCTCCCCCGGTGATGCCTTCCTTCAGTTCCTGGACCGAAGGACGAGTTGACATCAGGCCGAGGGTGACCCGGTCTGGACGTCGAGCCCGCGCTTTTCGATCAGGAGCAGGAGCAGCTCTTCCGCTGCCTCACCGATGACCGTGCCGGGCGGGAAGATCAGGTCCGCGCCAGCCTCGTGGAGAGGTTCGAAGTCAACCGGTGGAATCACTCCACCCGCGACGATCGCGATGTCTTCGCGGCCGAGGTCATCCAGCGCCTTGCGGAGGGCCGGAACCAGGGTCAGATGGCCGGCGGCAAGCGTGCTCACGCCGACCGCATGGACATCGGCTTCAATCGCCTGACGGGCGACTTCCTCGGGAGTCTGGAAGAGCGGCCCGATGTCAACGTCGAAACCGAGATCGGCGAATGCAGTAGCGATCACCTTCTGGCCGCGGTCGTGGCCGTCCTGGCCCATCTTGGCGACGAGGATTCGTGGCCGGCGACCATCCGCTTCCTCGAATTGTTCAACCAGGCGCTTGGTGTCAGCGAAAGTTCCCTGGTCCACACCGACCTCCTGTTGATAGACACCTGCGATCGACCGGATCTCGGCCTGATGCCGACCGTACTCCTTCTCAAGCGCGAGGCTGATCTCGCCGACCGTGGCATGGACCCTTGCGGCCTTGACACCCAGGTCGAGCAGGTTGCCCTCACCGCTGCGGGCAGCGTTGGTCAGATGTTCAAGGGCCTGCTGAACGGCGGCATCATCACGCTCGGCCTTGAGCCGCTCGAGTTTGGCGACCTGCGCCGCACGGACCTCGTTGTTGTCGATCTTGAGCACGTTGACGATCGCGTCGTTCTCGGGCTTGAATGAGTTCACACCGACCACGGTCTGCTTGCCGGAGTCGATCCGGGCCTGGGTGCGGGCAGCTGACTCCTCGATCCGTAGCTTCGGAATGCCGGCCGCGATCGCCTCCGGCATGCCGCCGGCCTCGTCGATCTCCTTCATGTGAGCGAGCGCCTTCAGGGCAAGCTGCCGGGTCAGGTACTCGACGTAATAGCTACCGGCCCAGGGATCGATCACCCGGGTGGTCCCTGATTCCTGCTGCAGGAAGAGCTGCGTCTGGCGAGCGATACGGGCCGTCCGGTCGGTCGGCAGGCCGAGAGCCTCGTCCAACCCGTTGGTGTGGAGCGACTGTGTGTGGCCCTGGGTGGCGGCCATCGCCTCGACGCAGGTGCGGACCACGTTGTTGTAGACGTCCTGAGCGGCGAGACTCCAGCCGGAGGTCTGGCAATGGGTCCGGAGCGACATCGAGCGCTCCTTCTTCGGATCGAACTCCTTGATCAGCGAGGCCCAGAGCAGGCGGCCGGCCCGCATCTTCGCGACCTCCATGAAGAAGTTCATCCCGATCGCCCAGAAGAAGGAGAGCCGGGGTGCGAACTGGTCGATCTCCAGGCCTGAATCGAGGGCGGCCTTTACGTACTCGACGCCATCCGAAAGTGTGTAGCCCAGTTCGAGGTCGGCGCTCGCCCCCGCTTCCTGCATGTGGTAGCCGGAAATCGAGATCGAGTTGAAGCGGGGAAGTTCCTTCGAGGTGTAACCGATGATGTCGGAGACGATCCTCATCGATGGCTTGGGCGGATAGATGTAGGTGTTCCGCACCATGAATTCTTTGAGGATGTCGTTCTGGATCGTGCCGGTGATCTGGTCATGGGGCACGCCCTGTTCTTCTGCGGCGGCAATGAACAGCGAGAGGATCGGCAACACGGCACCGTTCATGGTCATCGAGACCGACATCTCCTCGAGCGGGATTCCGTCGAAGAGGGTGCGCATGTCGTAGATCGAGTCAATCGCGACGCCGGCCATTCCGACGTCACCGGCCACCCGGGGGTGATCGGAGTCGTAGCCACGGTGCGTCGCAAGATCGAAGGCGATCGAAAGGCCCTTCTGGCCGGCGGCGAGGTTGCGCCGGTAGAACGCGTTCGACTCTTCTGCCGTCGAGTAGCCCGCGTACTGGCGGATGGTCCACGGCTTGTTGACGTACATCGAGGGGTAAGGACCCCGAAGGAAAGGCGGGAAGCCCGGCTTGGTGTCGAGGAAGTCGATTCCTTCGAGCGCCTCCGAGGTGTAGGCAGCGTCGAGGGTTATTCCTTCGGGGGTCTCCCAACGAACCTCGTCCCCGTCCTTACCGGCGTGCTCCTCCAGGATCGCGTCGAGTTCAGCCCGATCGGCCGGCGACTGCTCGACCGGCCCGAGTTCCACTTCGGAGAAATCCGGAATGCCGCTCATGACTTCACCTCCACGCCGAGGCGTTCAAGGGTTGCGGTGAGTACCTTGCTGAGATTCACGCCATTCTTGACGAGCTCGTCAGCACCGGCTGCCATGGCAGCCTCGTTCAGTTCGGGAGTCGAATTGACCATGTAGACGTAGCTCGCGCCCGCTTCCCGGAGCTGCCTGACCAGGTCGCTGACTGCTTCGGGAGTCTGGTTCTTCCCGGCGCAGACGGCGACGAGATCGAAACCGCCAGCCTTGAGGGTCGATGCGAGTTCCTCGCTGCTGTCGACGGCTCCGCTGGGAACAGTCTCGACGCCGGCCACCTCGAAGAAGCTCTTGGCCCAGTTGGCGTAGTTGACGTGGCTGGCGATCGAGCCCATGCAGGCCAGGAATATCTGGGGGCGCTCCCCGCCCGACTGTTCGTGTCTTGCGGCAGACCGGCGAAGCCTCTCGAAGGGGGCTGAATCAGGGCGCAGATTGAGCGCAGGCAGCGAGAAGGTCTCGCCCGCAGTCGCGGCGAGGATCTCGTCGACCCTGGCCCCTGAGCTGGCGAGCGATGTCGCGGTCGCCAACCACTGGTCTGAATCCGCGCCGGCGAGGCGGTCGAGTCCGGAGAGTTCGGGCCGGGCCAGGAGCCGTTCCCCGTCGGCGGCAACCCTGGAAAGGTCGGGCATCTCCGGTTCGGCACCGTCGTCCCCCAGCATCGGGAACTCGTTGACGCCGGTCATTACCCGTCGCCGGTGGTTCAGGTCGTCCTCGCGCTCGTCGGCGAGGCCGGTCAGCGTCGTGGCGATCAAGCCTGACCTGAGGGCAGCAAGTGCTCCGCCCTCCCGCTCGATCTCCCGGAACCGCTCCCAGCCTGCCTGCGCAAGCTCGTTGGTCAGCTCCTCTCCATACCACGACCCCGCGAGCGGATCGGCGATACGCCCGAGCGATGATTCGTCCTGGAGGATGGTCTGGGTGTTGCGGGCAATCCGGCGGCCCAGATCACCCGGCTGGCCGATCATCCGGTCGAAGGGAGTGACGGTGACGCCGTCGGCGCCCCCGGTGCCTGCCGCGAAGGCGGCGGTTGTGACTCGAAGCATGTTCACCCAGGGATCAACCGCGCTGATCATCCGGGCCGAGGTTGTCGCGTAGGTCGGCGAGTGACGATCTGCCTCGTCGACACCTGACTCCTCCAGTACCCGGGCCCAGAGTCGACGGATCGCCCTGAACTTGGCCATCTCCAGAAACTGGTCGGGGCCAACCGAAAGGTCGAACTCGATCTGGCTGGCAGCCACGGCCGGATCAAGTCCCGCGGTCACGGCCGCGCGGAGGTACTCGACGCCGGTGGCGATGGCGATACCAAGTTCCCAGCCAGCGGTGGCGCCGGCTTCAACGTAGATCCCGGTCTCCACCGCGAGGGCCCGGGCGGCGGGCCAGTCGCGTGCGGTCTCGGCTGCAAGGGCACCGGCCCTGGCCAGAACCTCTTCCGGTTCCGCAGCCAGTTGACCCGTCCGGGCCAGAGCGGCGAGTGGGTCATGTCGGAAGGACCCACGTGCCTGTTCCGGCGAAATGCCGGTCTCGCGCCAATGAGCCGCGAGCAGTGCGGCAGCGGCGGGCGCCGCGGCACCCGCTTCAAGCGCCACGCGGACCATTTCAAGGTGTACGCCCTCGAGCACTTCACTCAGATGGTCCAGGTTGGAGATGGCGATCCCGTCAACGCCGCGGGCAGCGTCAAACCCGGGCGTGCCCGGCGCAAGTCCCTCCCGGGCTGCCTGATCGAACCGGAGGGTGAACTCGTTCACGTTCCCGTTCAGGTCCTCGAGCAGTTCGGCGTTTGCCCGGACGCGATCGGGGTTCGTCTGTTCCTGCCGGATCTGCCAGTGACGGCCGGCCCTGGTGCCGCGCACGAAGGGCGCCTTGCCCGGGAGTCCGGATGGATCGGGGGCGATCGCGTCCTTCGGGGTGTAGAGCCACTTCGCTTCAACCCCGTTCTCGAGCAGGGTCATCAGGGCTACGTTCTCGTCACCCTTCGTCGCAGCTTCACTCCACTGCTCGAACGAAACGGGTTCGAAACCGTCAGCGAGGGACTCGGACATGACACTCCAGAGAGGTAAACACGGGGCTTGCAGGGTACCTGTCCGGGGCCGGCTTCCGCCTCGCCGCTCTATGCTGCTGCCACTTGAGAAGGGAGCGCAGACAACCGCCCCAGTTGCCGGTGGCCCCGACCCGGTTCCGTTTCGCCCGGGTCCAGACCGACCCGCTAAAAGCGATCCTCCAGCGAGTCGGCCTGGCAACCGCCTTGCTGATGCTGGTCACCCTGATCACCTACATAGGCAGGGATGCCTACATCGACAACGAGGATCCAAGCCAGCCGCTGACCTTCATCGACTCGCTCTATTACGCAACGGTGACGATCACCACAACAGGGTACGGCGACATCGTTCCGGTGACCCAGGGCTCGCGCCTGATCACGACCATCGTCGTCACCCCGATCAGGATTCTGTTCATCATCCTGCTGGTTGGTACTACGCTTCAGGTCTTGGCCGAGCAGTCCAGATTCCAGTTTCGCCTCCGCAAGTGGCAGCGTGACCTCAAGGATCACGTGGTCATCTGTGGATTCGGCGTGAAGGGTCGTGCCGCCTACGAGTACATCCGGGAGCACAGCGAAGAAACAGAGGTCGTTGTCATCGACGAAAACGAGGATGCCCTCGATGAGGCCAACCGGCTTGGCATTACCGGAATCAGCGGCAAGGCTTACGAGAACCCGATTCTCGACGCGGCCCGGGTGGGCACCGCGCGGAAAGTAATCGTCGCACTCAGCTCCGACGAGCAGACGATCCTGACCGTCCTGAGGATCCGTGAGTTGAACAGTGACTGCGTCGTCATCGCCGCCTGCAAGGAGGAGTCAAACCGCGACCTGCTCGATTCGGCCAGGGCGACCGAGGTGATCGTGTCCTCCAGCTCCGCGGGCCGGATTCTGGGAATGGCCGCCGAGACACCGGAAGCAGCCCGTGTGGTCAACGACCTGCTCACCTTCGGCGACGGCCTGGATATCAACGAGAGACACGTCGCGGTAGACGGCGAACCTCTCGAACAACTCCACACCGAAACCGCGATCGCCGTCATTCGCAACGGCCAGGTCCACCGGCCGGGAGACGAGTCCTGCGAAGTCCTGCGCCGCGGCGATCAGGTCATCTACATCGAACAGACCCTCCCCGACGCCGAGCAGGCCGAAGAGCAGAACGTCTGACCCGGGCCATATGGCAGACCAGCAGGTGAAGCAGGAAGTCCTCGACCTCTTCGAGCGGGATGTGATCGAACCGGCAGAGGACTTCAACGATCCGGGTCAGGAATGGAGACGGCTCTTCTCCGAGTTGTACGGGACCTTTTTTCTGGTCCTTGTGGCCGCTGGCGGTGGAATGATGGGCCAGGCCTTTCCCGACACCATCAGCCGTGCGGCCGCGGTAGTCGCGCCGGGGCTCATGGTCGCGGCGATCATCCTCTTCATGGGCAGGATTTCAGGCGCCCACCTGAACCCAGCGGTCAGTTTTGCCTTTGCCCTGCGCCGGGACTTTCCCTGGCGCAGAGTGCCCGGATACATCGTGGTTCAGTTGATCGGAGCGACGCTCGCTTGCCTGTTCCTCCAGCAGGTGGTCGATGTCTCAGCCGTATACGGCTCCAACTATCCCGCAGACGGTTACTCGAACGGTTCGGCCTTCTGGATGGAAGCGGTCCTCACGTTCGGCCTCCTCAGCGTGATCCTCGGGACTGCTTCGGGAGCGCAGAACGTCGGCACTATCGGGGCGCTGGCGGTTGGTTCCTACATCGCCCTCGCGGGACTCTGGGGAAGTCCGATCTCGGGGGCTTCGATGAACCCTGCGCGCACCTTCGGCCCGGACCTGATCGGGGGCGACTTCACCGCGTACTGGGTTTACGTCGCCGGCCCCCTGCTGGGGGCGACGGTCGCCGTAGGGGCGGCCTTCCTGTTGAGAGGCTCCGGCGGCGGGAGAATCGGATCAACGGCCGCCCAGGGCGACCTGGAGACCGAGGTCGCCGACCCCGACAAGCCCTGAGCGGCAAGACTGGGCCACCCGGTCTGTACCGGATGGCACCAGAATTCAGGAGAGTTCGACCGAGCTGATTACCTGCGGTTCGAGGGGCATGTCGCGGCCGTCGGTAGCGGTCGCCTCAATGGCATCAACTACGTCCATGCCTTCGACGACCTCACCGAAAACAGTGTGCTTGCCGTCGAGCCAGTCGGCTGCGGGAATGGTCACGATGAAGAACTGTGAGCCGTTGGTGTTGGGACCGGCGTTGGCCATCGCGAGAGCTCCACGGACGACCTTGTGGTCGTTGAACTCGTCTTCGAAGGTGTACCCCGGACCGCCGGTGCCGGTACCGAGGGGGCACCCGCCCTGGATCATGAAGTCCTTGATGACCCGATGAAAGGTCAGGTCGTCGTAGAAGCCGTCGGCGGCGAGCTTGCGGAAGTTCTCGACCGTCTTGGGCGCGTCGTCATCGAAGAATTCGATCGTGATCGGCCCGGCCGTGGTGTTGAGCGTTGCTTTGGACATGCCGCGAGCCTACACGCCGGGAGCGCTCACAGCCCGAGGCCCTGGACACCACCCTCGTCGTATCCAAGATGATGGCCGAGTTCGTGGCGGACCGTCCGCTCGACCTGGTCGGCAAGCAACTGCCGGTCATGCCCGAAGTCACGGGTCAGCGTGTCTTTGAAGATCACGATCCTGTCCGGGAAGTTGTCGCGGGCGATGCCGTCCCCCTGATAGAGGCCGTAGGCGTGGCGCTCGCGCCCCTGGTCGGAGACGATCACCGGCACTGTGGCGATCACCTCCTGAAACTGGTCTGGCAGACGCTCGATCGCCCTGACGATCAGGGCTTCGAACTCTTCGTCGGTGATGTGGGCCTCCATGCCCAGATCATGACGAATCGGTCTTAGCTACCTAGAATCTTGGCTTTCTGAGCGGCAAACTCCTCGTCGGTGAGGACGCCACTCTGGTGCAGCTCGCCCAGTTCCTTGAGCTGTGCGATCGGATCGGCCGCTGCCGGCGCAGGCGCGGCTGGGGCCTGTTCCACATACTGCTGCTGTGGCGGGGCCTGCTGAGCCTCCTGCTGTGCCCACCTCTCACCCTGACGGCGGGAAACGCGATTGCTGACGGCGGTTGCGGTTCCGGCCACCACGGCGGTCCGGGCAACTCCTCTGATTAGTCCTGGCATTTTCTTTCCTCGTCTTTCTCGTGATTCCTAGGCTTCGGCAGCGTCCAGGCTGGCGATCAGAGCCTGAACCGGGATCCGGCCACTGGCTACAAGCTGCCCGCCGGAACGGCGAACGGCAGAGGCGAAAGGAGCAGCCCAGCGGTTTTCATATACGAGCAGTGCGGCAGCCCGACCGGTTTCCAGTGCTTCCCCGGCCTCAGCATGGTCGGACTCATCGATGAGCCCTGAGGAGGCACCCTCAAAGACGGCGAAGGACTCGGTGTCACCACCCAAGTCAGAGATCTCGAGCTCGGTCACGGATCCGTCCTCGTTCTTGACGATGAACGCAAGATCAAGGATGCGGATCAGGCCACTGTCGACCAGATCAACCAGGTACGGAATGGCCTCGCCGGTCGGCTCATTGTCGGGCCACTCGACCAGGATGTAGTCGACCGGTCCCATGTCTTCGATTTCTTCGCTCAATTGACTGTCCTTCCTCGACTTTCCAGAAAACTCGACTTCACGCAATCTATTTGCATGCGTTTCTTTCGCGTCACCCGAAGCGGATGATTGCTGACCGATCCGATCACTCGCCACCATCCAGGAGCCCGAGCCGTCGACCTTCCATGACAGCTTCTGCCCGTGAGTTCACTCCGAGCTTTCGATAGAGGGAGTTGGCTTGTGTCCTGACGGTGTTCTGCGAGAGGTAGAGCTGCTCACCGATCGAGCGAAACGAATGATGACTGGGGAGAAACTGAAGCGTCCGCAGCTCGGCCCTGGTCAGGTTCATTGCTCCCGCTGCCGGCCGAGCGAGAGTCACCCGGGCTTCCTCGAGCCATTGCTCCAGCCGGGTTGCACCCTTGGTGCGCCCGACGAACACCTCGGCCTGGCCGAGAAGCTCCGCGGCAGTCTCGAACTGCCCGTTCTGGATCATCGCCTGGCACCTCGTAAGAGAGAGCTCCGCCTCGTACCAGCCGACGTAGTCCTCCATCGTTTCGCTGAGTCTCCGGCTTTGCTCCAGGGCAGCTACGGCCTCCTCGGATTTGCCGACCCTGATCAGCACTTTGGCGAGCACCGAGAAGACAAGTGCCATGGCGGCCATGGACCCGAGGCCACAACGCCGAACCTGGTCCCTTGCCCTGGAGATATGCCTGTGAGCGTCAACCGGCCGCCCCATTTCAAGATCGAGCAACGCCAGGTGAGCCAGCGCAAGACTCTGGATCACGGTGGACACGGCGGATGCCTCGCGGGCCGCAACCCGAAGCGTTTCTTCTGCTCTGTTGTCTTCCGTCAGGAAGTACCCGATGCCCTCGTAAAGCTTCGCGGAGACCTGAAAAGGACTGTCCGGACTGATTAGTTCGGCGGCCAGTTGAGCGTCCCTAATCATGCCTTCAGGCCCGTCGGGTCCCATGGTGGCCCTGGCGTTCAGAAAGTCCCCGTAGCTCGGAGAATCCTTGCCGATCAGGCGCTCGGCAATTGACAGCCAGTAGAAGCTCTCGTCACCGTTGCCCATGACCAGTTCCCGATGGGTCCGCACAATCACCAACGGCGGATTCCTTCTGACTCTGTCGTCACCTATCGAGGCGAGCCAACGGTCCAGGGTCGCGATGCGTCCGCGACCGGTGATGTCAGCGATGTCCAGGAAAATCATCGAGCCCGCCAGTTCGAAGTCGCCCGACGCAATCGCGTGTTCCGTGGCCCGAGGGATGTCCCCGTTAGCGGCAAGCCAGGTGGCCGCCCGGAGATGGAGGTCATTCGCCTCCTCGGGTTCCCTCCTTGCCAGTTCGGACTGGAGCATTTCCTGGAACAGATGGTGATAGCGAAAGCTGTTCCCCGCCCGGTCCAGGGGGACTATCAGGACGTTTTCGCCAGCGAGCCTTTCCAGGAGCGCTTGCGATCCGGACTGCTGCATCACGGCGTCGCAAAGCGGTCCGTTCAGCTCGTTGAGGATCGATGTCCGCCACAGGAAACGGGCATCGTCGGCCGGCATTTCCTGGAAAAACTCATCGTGGAAGTACTCGACCACCATTCGGTCCCTTCCGTTGAAGCCCGACATGTCTGACGGTCCAGCTCCCTGCTTGATTGCCAAACCCGCAAGGTAAAGAGCGGCGGGCCAGCCCTCGGCGAGTTCATGAATGCTGTCCGCTCCGTCGCCGAGCTCCAGGTCCAGTCCGGCAAGTAGCTCACGGCTTTCCCGGCGGGTGAGCGCAAGTTCGTTGATCCCCAGCTCATAGAGCTCTCCCCTGGCGCGAAGCCGACCGAGCGGCAGACCGGGCTTGTTGCGGGTAGCCAGGACCGCCTGGGAACCCTCCGGCAGGGCAACGATGGCCGTATAGAGAACCTGCCAGGCGGAATCCTCCACCAGGAGGTGCGCGTCATCTATTACCAGCACGAAGGCCCTCAGCTCGCCGATCGCCTGAGAGACCCTCTCGAGCAGGACCGCGAGATCAGGGACGGGTGTCCTCAACGACTCGATGCTCTTCGAATCAATCCCGGTGGATCCCAGGGCCGTAACGAGTGCTTCGGCCAGAAGGGCCGGGTCATTGTGGCGGGATTCGCACCGGATCCACGCGAACGGTCGCGCGTCGGCGGCATCCCAGAGCTTCACGGTGGTCGTCTTCGAGTAGCCCGCTGGTGCTTCCAGCACGACGACTCTTGACCTTCCGGCGGAGGTGAGGCCATCGATCAACCTGGTCCGTGGGAGCAGACCGCCGGGAACAGGGGTAGCTGCCCCCGTCCCGCTTCTTGCCTCCGTCGCCGATTCCACCCGCCAAGGATACGCCTACGGGTTCATCCGTATGGGGTGAGGTCGTGAACGAGAACGCACCTAGTTTCCCCCTGACACGTCCCCAAGAGTGACCGCGATGCGGTCAGAAGGAGTTGCCACATGCGAGGAGCCGGAAGGGCTACATTCGCCGCCGTAATGCTGCTGGTGCTCGGCGTACTGAACGTGATCTACGGGATCGCGGCGCTCGACAAAGCCAGCGTGCTCGTCAATGACACACGCCTCATCTTCACCAACCTGAACACCATGGGCTGGGTGACGATCATCCTGGGCGCGATTCAGCTGATCGGGGGATTCTCGCTGCTCGGCGGCAACACATTCGGCCGCATCATTGGCGTGATCGGCGGAACCCTGGGTGCGATCGGCGCCCTGCTTTCGATCGGCGGAGCTTTCCCCTGGTGGTCCCTGGCGATCTTCATCCTCTGTGTCTGGGTGACCTGGGGCATCATCGTCCTCGGCGATGACGAGCCGGAGTCGATCTGAGTGAGCCGCTTCAAGGGCAAGATCGCGACCGATATTCGCGATTCGCAGCCTGACTGGACTCCCTTCCTGGCCCCGAAGGCCAGGAAGGGAGCTCCAAATGTCCTGATGCTCGTCTGGGACGACGTCGGGTACGCCACCATGGACGTGTTCGGGGGACCGGTTGAGACACCCAATATGCGGCGCATCGCCGACCGGGGCGTCAAGTTTTCGAACTTCCACACCACCGCGCTCTGTTCACCAACGAGGTCATCTCTGCTCACAGGGCGGAACGCCACATCGAACGGCATGGCGACAATCGCCGAGTTCTCGTCCGGTTTCCCTGGGATCTCAACCCGAATTCCGTTCGAGAACGGGTTCATCTCAGAGGTACTGGCCAGGGAGGGCTACAACACGTACTGCGTCGGAAAGTGGCACCTGACGCCTGGAGAAGAGACGAACATGGCCGCCTTCAAGGGTC
>WBZM01001573.1_pt1 | contig 22054 bp, 17 predicted proteins | sample 5204271 | NCBI WGS metagenome assembly WBZM01 (sample SAMN12344346, study PRJNA552823) | activated sludge metagenome | biome: Activated sludge suspended growth; feature: Nitrification reactor; material: Wastewater; isolation source: activated sludge from nitrification reactor of wastewater...
CAGCCCGATGACGCGGCTCGACTTCACGCCGGGCGCAGGCTCCAGCTCGTACAGCGTCACCACCGGACCCGGCCGAACGTTGACGATCTCCCCCTTCACCCCGAAATCGTCCAGAACGCCTTCGAGCTCCCGCGCATTTTCGTCGAGGACTTCCGGCGCCATGTTCTCGAAGTCACTCGCCGCGTGCTCGCGCAGGAGGTCGAAGGACGGGAATTCGTATGCGCCAACGTTCAGAGCCTTTGCTCGAACGACTCGGCCGTCATCGCGAGGAGCGTTATTTGCGAAGTCGGCTATAGCCGACTTCGCAGAGCTGCGACGTGGCGATCCATCCAGCGGCGCCCGGTGGATGGATTGCTTCGCTTCGCTCGCAATGACGGGCATGGCCGGCGCGGCTTGCGTCTGCGCCTTGACGCGCACGCGGCGTTTTTCTTCCGGCGCCGGCGTCCTGGCGACCTCGCGCAGGCGCGCCGCGCGGACATTTTCGTCGTCCTGGTCGTCCTCGTCGCCATCGCTCGCGGCGCTTGCGACCAACAGGGCGGCAAGGCGCTGCAATTCGTTGCGCGGCTGCGGCGTCTCGCGCGGGTGGATGCGCGGCATGGGCGGGGCGCGGCGGAGATCGGGCGAATCGAATTCCTCGATCACGACGCGCTGCGCGGCGTCGCCGAGAAAGAATTCCGTGCGCGCCATTTCCGGCGAACGCGGAATGAGAATTTCGACGAGCGGACGGGGCGCGTCGTTCGCATCGGCCGCAGGCGCGGGCGCCGGTTCGATGGCCGGCGCAACAGCGAAATTCGACATGGCGTCATGCGCCTGCGCCGTCGGCTGCAAAGACGCCTCGGCCGGCAGGATGGCGACGATCTCGGCCGGCGTTTCGGCCGCCGTCTCCACGGACGCCGAAGGCTTGCGGTCGGGCGTGCGCGTGAAGCGCACCCAGCCGGGCTTGCGGGTCTGGCGCTCGATGCGCGCGGCGGCGTCGACTTCCTCCTGCGCGCGGCGCTCGGCTTCGAGACGCCGCAATTCTTCCTTGCGGCGGGTGAGCTCGGCTTCGGACGACCGCGCGAAGCGCACGTCGCCCGTGGCGGTCCTGGCTATGAGCCCCGGACGCGGCATGGCGACGCCTGCCTTGAAGAGAAATTCGGCCGCTTTGGCGGAGGCCTTGTCGGCAGCGTCCATCGCCGCCTGCAAGGGCGCGCCCATGGACGCAAGCGGCGCCGTCGGCGCGAATGTCTGCGGAACGGAGATCGGCGGGACGGCCTGCGCCGGCGTGACGGGCGGCGGCGCCGGCGCGGCGGGGGGCTGCGGACGTCCGTCCGCCCCGACCTCGCGGATCATCACGGGGTTGACGTTGCGGCGCGCGATTTGGCGCCGTGCCTGCTTTCCGCCGCTCTCGTCCTTGAGGGCGTCGAGCATTTTGGCGATCCAGGCGTCGAATGTCATGAGAAGGTTCCGGAGGGACGCAACACAAACGTTAGGGTTAACCCGCCGCGGTTAAGGCGTGGTTATTTCGCGGCGGTTTTGCGGCTCCGGATTCGTCCACAGGCGCCTTTGACCCGCCGGCGGCCGGCGCCTACGAATTGCCTCCCCGGAATTCTGAGTCGGACTTCAATGAAATCGATCAACCTGCGTATCGCCGAGGAATTGAAGGTCGCCGAGCGGCAGGTCGCCGCCGCGGTCGAGCTTCTGGACGGCGGCGCGACCGTTCCCTTCATCGCGCGCTATCGCAAGGAGGCGACCGGCGCGCTGGACGACACGCAGTTGCGTTCGCTGGAAGAACGGTTGCGCTACCTGCGCGAACTGGAGGACCGTCGCGCGGCGATCCTCGACAGCGTGAAGGCGCAGGGCAAGCTCGACGCCGCGCTGGAAGCCCAGATCAACGCCGCCGACTCGAAGGCCCGGCTCGAAGACATCTACCTGCCCTACAAACCGAAGCGCCGCACCAAGGCGCAAATCGCGCGCGAGAATGGGCTGGAGCCGCTGGCCGAAGCGCTGCTGGCGCATCCCGAACGCGATCCCCGAGAGCAGGCGGCCGCCTATGTGAAGCCCGAGGCGGTCGAGACGCCGGAAGCCGCGCTCGAAGGCGCGCGCGCCATTCTGGTCGAGCGTTTCGCGGAGGACGCGGAGCTGATCGGCCGCCTGCGCGAGGACTTCTGGAAGCGCGGCGCGCTGACGACGAAAGTGCGCGAGGGCAGGGAGCAGGCCGGCGCGAAATTCGCGGATTATTTCGACTTTTCCGAACCGCTGACCAAACTGCCCTCGCATCGCATTCTCGCGGTGATGCGCGGCGAGCGCGAAGAGGTTCTGGACCTGCGCATGGCGCCCGATCCCGCCGCCGACCCGGCTTCGCGCGCGCCGGGGCCGTATGAACTGGCGATTGCCGCGCGGTTCGGCGTCGCCGACCGTGGACGACCCGGCGACAAGTGGCTGACGGATTGCGTGCGCTGGGCCTGGCGCACCAAGATCGAGATGCAGCTTGCGGTCGACCTGCGGCTGCGGCTGTGGACCCACGCCGAAGACGAAGCGGTGCGCGTGTTCGGCGCCAACCTGCGCGACCTGCTGCTCGCCGCGCCCGCCGGGGCGCGCGCCACCATGGGGCTCGATCCGGGCTTCCGCACCGGCGTGAAGGTGGCTGTCGTGGACGCGACCGGCAAGGTCGTGGCGACGACGGCGATCTTTCCGCACGAGCCGCAGCGGCGCTGGGACGAGAGCGTCGCGGCGCTGGCCGCGCTCTGCGCGCGGCACAAGGTCGATCTCATCGCCATCGGCAACGGCACGGCCTCGCGCGAGACGGACCGGCTCGCGGCGGAGCTGTTGAAGAAGCATCCCGAGATCAAGGCGACCAAGGTCGTCGTGTCGGAAGCCGGCGCGTCGGTCTATTCGGCCTCCGCCTATGCGGCGCAGGAATTGCCGGAATTGGACGTGACGCTGCGCGGCGCCGTGTCGATCGCGCGCCGCCTGCAGGACCCGCTGGCGGAACTGGTGAAAGTGGAGCCGAAGGCGATCGGCGTCGGCCAGTACCAGCACGACGTCGCCGAACACAAGCTCAATCGCTCGCTCGACGCCGTGGTGGAGGATTGCGTCAACGCGGTCGGCGTGGACGTGAATACCGCTTCCGCCAAACTTCTCGCGCGCGTGTCGGGCGTCGGCGAGAGCCTTGCGGAATCGATCGTCGGCTATCGCAACGAGGCGGGCTCGTTCCGCAATCGCGCGGAGCTGAAGAAAGTGCCGCGGCTCGGCGCGCGCGCGTTCGAGCTTTCGGCCGGCTTCCTGCGCATCAACGGCGGCGAGGACCCGCTCGACCGCTCGGGCGTGCATCCGGAAGCCTATCCGGTGGTGCGGCGCATCGCGCAGAAGGCGGGCGCGGATGTCGCCGCGCTAATCGGCAACGCCAAGATTCTTTCGTCGTTGAGGCCCGCCGATTTCACCGATGCGCAGTTCGGCCTGCCGACCGTCGTCGACATATTCAAGGAGCTGGAGAAGCCCGGCCGCGATCCGCGCCCGGCCTTCAAGACGGCGGATTTCAAGGAAGGCGTCGAGACGATTTCCGATCTGAAAGCCGGCATGATCCTCGAAGGCGTGGTTACGAATGTCGCGGCCTTCGGCGCCTTCGTCGACATCGGCGTGCACCAGGACGGGCTGGTGCACGTCTCGGCGATGAGCCGCGCCTTCGTGAAGGACCCGCGCGAGATCGCCAAGCCCGGCGACATCGTGAAGGTGAAGGTTCTCGACATCGACGTTCCGCGCAAGCGCATCGGGCTCACCATGCGGCTCGACGACGCGGCCGAGGCGCGGCAGAAACCGGGGCAGAAAATGGACCGCGGGCAGGAGCGTTTCTCGCGCACGCCCGAGCGGCCTTCGAACAGCGGCGGCGCATTGGCGGCGGCGCTCGCCAAAGCGCAGGGGCGGCGGAGTTAAAAGCGACGCGCCGGCTCGCTCTTGAGCGTAGCGGCGCTATCTCAGTCGCGGCGGAGGGACGCCGATGACGACGACCGAAGAGAAGCGCGCTGTCTTTCGCGCGCTCCACGCGCAGGGATGTTTCATCCTGCCCAATCCCTGGGACGCGGGCAGCGCGCGCATGTTGCAGAACCTGGGCTTCAAGGCCCTGGCCTCGACGAGCAGCGGATTTGCATGGACGGCCGGACGGCCGGACTATGGGGTCAACCGGGCGGCCGCGCTCGCGCATCTGAAAGTATTGTGCCGGGCCGTCGACCTGCCGGTCAACGCCGATTTCGAATCCGGTTTCGCCGCGACGCCCGAGGGCGTGGCCGAGAGCGTTCGCCTGGCGGTCGAAACCGGCGTCGCGGGACTGTCGATCGAGGACCGCGATCTCGAGCGCGGCGGACGGCTCTACGATACGCCGGCCGCGATCGAACGCCTGCGGGCGGCGCGGGCTGCGATCGAGGCGAGCGGCGCCGATGTCCTGCTAGTCGCGCGCACCGAAGCGCTGCTCGAGGAGCCCGACGCCATCACGCGCGCCATCGACAGTCTCGTCGCCTTTGCGGAAGCGGGCGCGGATTGCCTTTACGCGCCGGGCGTGCGCAAGCGCGCGGACATTGAGGCGATGGCGCGCGCTGTCGCGCCCAAGCCGCTGAACGTGCTGGCGATCGATCCGACGATGACGCTTGCCGAACTCGGCGATCTCGGCGTGCGGCGGATCAGCGTCGGCGGGGCGCTCGCCCGTGTCGGCTGGGCCGCGACCGTCGCCGCGGCGAGAAAGATCGCCGAGGGCTCGTTTGCGCCGCTCGCCCAGGGGATGCCGTCCAAGGAGTTGAATGGCCTATTTGCAGGCTTTTTGGAATAGGCGGGCTGCCGCGGCTCGACGGCGCTCCCGTCGTCGAGGCCGGCGAGCGCGGCGCGCGGGAGGCTTACGTTCGCGTAACCATCCGTTCGGGCTGCGGCGTCGCCGCGCTTGCATAAGCTGGCGGCTTGCGGTCCTGTCGCCGCAGGAAAGCAAGGGAATCACGCATGGCCGCCAATGTCAGCCCGCGCGCCGGACAACTCGCCGACCCCCACGACCTGATCGACGTGTCGCGGCTGGTCACGGCCTATTTCACGAACAAGCCAGATCCCGCCGAAGCCGGCCAGCGCGTCGCCTTCGGCACGTCGGGCCATCGCGGCTCGGCGCTCGACTGCGCCTTCAACGAAAACCACATTCTCGCGATCTCCCAGGCCATCTGCGACTACCGCCGCGCGAAGGGAATCGACGGGCCGCTGTTCGTCGGCGCCGATACGCACGCCCTTTCCGCGCCGGCGCTGGCGAGCGCGCTCGAAGTGTTCGCCGCCAACGACGTGACCGTGACGATCGACGCACAGAACGGCTACACGCCGACGCCCGTCGTCTCGCACGCCATCCTCTCCTACAATCGCGGGCGCACGGAGCATCTGGCGGACGGCGTCGTCATCACGCCTTCGCACAATCCGCCGCAAGACGGCGGCTTCAAGTACAATCCGCCGAACGGCGGCCCGGCCGACGGCGACGTGACCGGCGCCATCGAGAAGGCCGCCAATTCCATGCTGGCGGCGGGGCTGACGGGCGTGAAGCGCACGACTCTCTCGCGCGCGCTCGCCTCCGAGCTGGTGCAGCGGCGCGACTACATCGCGCCCTATGTCGCCGATCTCGCCTCCGTGCTCGACATGGACGCGATCCGTTCGTCCGGCGTGAAGATCGGCATCGATCCGCTCGGCGGCGCGGCCGTGCATTACTGGGCGCCGATCATCGAGCGCTACAGGCTCAACGCCACGATCGTGAACGATCTGGTCGACGCCACTTTCCGCTTCACGCCGCAGGACTGGGACGGCAAGATCCGCATGGATTGCTCCTCGCCCTACGCCATGGCGAAGCTGATCGACCTGAAATCGAAATTCGACGTCGCCTTCGCCAACGACACGGACGCCGACCGCCACGGCGTTGTCACGCGCTCCAGCGGGCTGATGAACCCGAACCATTATCTGGCGACGGCGATCGACTATCTCTTCCGCCATCGACCGGAATGGAGCGCGAATGCCGCCATCGGCAAGACGATGGTGTCGTCGTCGGTCATCGATCGCGTGGCGGCGCGCCTGAACCGCAGGCTCGTCGAAACGCCGGTCGGCTTCAAATGGTTCGTCGACGGGCTGATCGGCGGCGACTTCGGTTTCGTCGGCGAGGAAAGCGCCGGCGCTTCCTTCGTCAAGCGCGACGGCTCCGTGTGGACGACCGACAAGGATGGAATCATCCTCGGCCTGCTCGCCGCCGAAATCACGGCGCGCACGGGCCGGGACCCCGGCGAGAATTACGCCGCGATCACGCGCGAAACCGGCGCGCCCTTCTATGCGCGCATCGACGCGCCGGCGAATACGGCGCAGAAGAACGTGTTGAAGAAACTCTCGCCCGAGCAGTTCGGGGCGACGACTTTGGCGGGCGAAAAGATCACGGCCAAGTTGACGAAAGCGCCGGGCAACGGCGCGGAGTTCGGCGGGTTGAAGGTCGTGTCGGAGAACGGCTGGTTCGCGGCGCGCCCGTCCGGCACGGAAGACGTCTACAAGATCTACGTGGAAAGCTTCCGTTCGCCGGAGCATCTCGCCGAGATCCAGAACGACGCGCGCGAGGCGCTGGGGAAAGTGTTTGCGGCGAGCGGGGCGGGATAGGACCGCGAGCCTTCAGCTCACGTGTGCCGCCGGCAAACCCGCGGTCCGCCCTCGTGCTTCGAGACGCCGCTTTCAGCGGCCTCAGCATGAGGACTATCTGGCGATCCCGGACCGTCATAGCGCGTCTCGAACCATGGCCGCTCGAACGATGCTTCGTCGGCAATCCGGGCGAGCCTGAAGGCTCGCGGTCCGATGCTCAGTCCACCGTCACCGCGCGGATCGGCTTCCAGGCCACGCCGTCGAACTGCTGGATGATGAGCTTCTTCAGCGGCGCGTAATCCTTCGGATTGGTGTTGTAGGTCACGCCGTCCATCAGCGCGGGCGCGGTGACGTTCTTCATGTTGGTCGCCTTGGCCAGAATGTTCTCCGGCGTCAGTTCATCGCCGCAATCCTTCAGCAGCTTTTCCAGCACCACCGCCCAGGAATAGGCGCTGAAGCCGATCTCGTTCACGGGATCTTCCTTCGGCAGGTATTTCTGCATGAAGGTCTTGTAAGCGACGACGCCGGGATCGTTCTGGTTGGCCGGGTCGCCCGAGCGCTTGGCGCCGCTCGCGGTAATGATGCCCTTGGCATTGTCGAGGCCGGCCGCCAGCAGCACGGGCTGGCTGACGGAATTCGACACGACCAGCGTCATCGGCTTCCAGTCGATCTCGGTCAGCTTCTTCAGCACCTGCGCGGTGGTCTTGCCGAGGCTCGCGTCGTACAGCACGTCGGCGCCGCTGGCCTTCAGCGCGAGGATCTGCGAATCGACCGTCGGGTCGATCGCCTCGAAGGTCGCTTCCTTCACGATCATCGTCGCGGCCTTCGCGCCGAGCTTGTCCTTGAAGCCCTTGACATAGTCGCGGCCGAAATCGTCGTTCTGCATGAGAATGGCGACCTTGGCGGCGGGCCTGGTCTCCATCAGCCATTGCGCGTAGACGGCGCCTTCCGTCGAATAGGTCTGCAGGATCGGCGTCGTCCACGGGAAGTTCTGGGGATCGTTGAACTTGGAGGCGCCTGTCGACAGCATGAGCTGCGGGATTTTCCTGGCGTTGAGATATTTCTGCACGGCCGATTGCGCGGCCGTGCCCGAAGAGCCGAACAGCATGAACACGCCGTCGTTCTCCACCATCTTGCGCGTCTGCTCGACGGTCTTGGGCGGCGAGAAGGCGTCGTCGGCGGAGATGAACGTGATCTTGCGGCCGTTGACGCCGCCCTTCTCGTTCACCATGTCGAAATAGGCCTGATGCACGCGGCCCATGACGCCGTAGATCGACACGGGGCCGGAATGCGGCATGGTCTGGCCGATCTTGATCTCGGTGTCGGAGACGCCCTGCGGACCGTATTTCTTCTGCGCGCTGGCGGGCGCGCCGAAGGCAAGGACGCCGCCGAGCGCCAGAGCCGTGATTGAAACCCTCATTGTCTTCTCCTCGATTTCAGGAGCGCGCGACTATGTGGGCCGTCATTGCGAGCGAAGCAATCCATCTACCGGGACTTGATTCAGATTCGGGGATGGATTGCTTCCTCGCTGCGCTCCTCGCAATGACGGCTATCAGTGCTGCAATCAAACGATCCGGCTCTTCTTGTCGCCCCAGTAGCGATCGCGCAGCAGGCGCTTGTAGAGCTTGCCCGTCGGCAGGCGCGGCAACTCCTCGGCGAAGTCGATGGAGCGCGGGACCTTCTGGCGCGACAGGTGCTGGCCGCAGAAGTCGATCAGCTCCTTCTCGAAGTCCGGCCCGATCTCGACGCCGGGCATCGGCTGCACGACCGCCTTCACCTCCTCGCCGAGATCGGCGTTGGGCACGCCGAAGACCGCCGCGTCGGCGACCTTGGGATGGGTGATGAGCAGGTTCTCGCATTCCTGCGGATAGATGTTCACGCCGCCGGAAATGATCATGAAGGTCGCGCGGTCGGTGAGATAGAGATAGCCGTCGTCGTCGACATAGCCGACGTCGCCGACCGTGCTCATCGAGCCGTCGGGCGAGCGCGTTTCCTTGGTCTTCTCGGGATCGTTGAAATATTCGAACGGCGAGCCGGACTTGAACCACAGCGTGCCCGACTGGCCGTTGGGCACGGGCTTCATCTCGTCGTCGAGAACATGCAGGTCGCCCATGATGAGCTTGCCGACCGTGCCGCGATGGCCAAGCCATTGCGGCGTGTCGCAGGCGGTGAAGCCCATGCCTTCGGTCGCGCCGTAATATTCGTGGATGATCGGTCCCCACCACTCGACCATCTGCTCCTTCACCTGCACGGGGCAGGGAGCGGCGGCGTGAACGGCGATCTCCAGCGAGGACGTGTCGTATTTCCTGCGGACCTCGTCGGGCAGCTTCAACATGCGCGAGAACATGGTCGGCACGAGCTGCGTGTGCGTGACGCCGTGCTTCTGCACGAGTTCCAGATAGTGCTCGGGATCGAAGCGCTCCATCACGATCACCTTCGCGCCCCTGGCGATGGCGAGGTTGACGGCGGCCTGCGGCGCCGAGTGGTAGAGCGGCGCGGGCGAGAGGTAGATCATGTCCTCGCGATAGCGCCAGAGCTTGTCGAGAAAGTCGAAGAGCGGCAGGCGCTGCGTCGGCGGCTGCTCGGGCAGGGGGCGCAATATGCCCTTCGGCCGCCCGGTCGTGCCCGACGAATAGAGCATGGCGGTGCCCAGATACTCGTCCGGGATCGGCGTCGTCGGAAAGCCCTTGGTCGCTTCGTCGAGGTTGAGAATCTTGTCGCCGTCGCCCGGCCCGTCGACGACCAGCGTCAGTTCGACCTTGGGGCACGACTTCAGCGCTTCCAGCGCCACGTCGCGCTTGGCCTGCGAGGTGACGAGAACCTTCGCCTCGCAATTGTTGACGATATAGGCGAGCTCTTCCGGCGTCAGGAAGGAGTTGACGCAGGTGAAATAATAGCCCGAGCGCTCGCCGGCGCCGCAGCATTCGACGTAGCGGGAATTGTTCTCCATGAAGATGGCGTAGTGGTCGAGCCGCTTCATGCCGCGGGCGCGGAGAAAATGCGCCAGCCGGTTCTGGCGGGCCTCCAGTTCGCCGTAGGTGATGGTTTCGCCCGAAGACGCCATGATGACGGCCGGCTGGTCGGCCTTCGACGCGGCGTAGACGCCTGGATACATGTTTCCCTCCTGCTTGTTCGTTGGCGTCAGTCTAGGCGGGAACGCGGGGGAGCGAAAGTCGTCGGACAATTCCGTATGGTGAAAATCGCGGCGCGGCGCGCATCGCCTGTTGATGCGGCATCCGGCGGCTTTGACACCGGCGACGCGAACGCCTAGGCAGGCGTCGCACGTCCGCCGCAGGGCGGCAGAGGCAGAGGATGGCGATGCTCGGCTGGTTCCAGAAGCTGATGCCCCGCGAAGACAATTTCTTCGACATGTACACGCGCCACGTGGCGACGGTGACGGCGGGCGCGGTGGAGCTGCGCGGCCTGCTGCACGGCGAGGGCGATTTTTCCGCCCATGCGGCCGAGATCAACCGTCAGGAGAATCTCGCCGACGAAATCATGCGGGAAATGCTGCTGGCGGTGCGGCGCACCTTCATCACGCCGTTCGACCGGTCAGACGTCGCCGGCCTCGGCACGGCGCTCGACGACGCGATCGACCAGATGAAGCGCACGGCCAAGAAGATGGACCTGTTCGACATGCGGGTCTTCGAGCCCAAGATGGTCGAAATGGGCGACGTCATCGTCGAGGCGTCGGAAATCGTCGGCCGCATGGTGTCCATGCTGCCGGAGATGCGCGCCAACAATTCGCGTATTTCCGCGCTCAACGTGCAATTGGCGCGGCTCGAGGAGAAGGCCGACGAATTGCACGATCAGGGCGTGAAGGCGCTCTATCACGCCCATCGCACCTCCGACACGATGAGCTATGTCGTCGGCAGCGAAATCTACGACCATCTGGAAAAGGTGGTGGACCGGTTGGAGGATGTCGCCAACCGCATCGTCGATATCGTGATCGAGCATATGTGAGCCGGCCGCCTTGTCCGCCTCGCTCTCCGTCCTCGTCTTTCTCATCGTCGTCGCGCTGGTCTTCGACCTGCTGAACGGACTGCACGACGCCGCCAATTCCATCGCCACCATCGTCTCGACGCGCGTGCTGCGGCCGCAATTCGCCGTCGCCTGGGCGGCCTTCTTCAATTTCATCGCCTTCCTGTTCTTCGGCTTGCATGTCGCGCAGACGGTGGGCACCGGCATCGTCTCGCCGGGCGTCGTCGACGATCATCTGATCTTCGGCGCGCTGATGGGGGCGATAAGCTGGAACCTGATCACCTGGTGGGGCGGCATTCCCTCCAGCTCCTCCCATGCGCTGATCGGCGGCCTGGTCGGCGCGGGCGTCGCCAAGGGCGGGCTCTCGGCCATCGTCTGGGCGGGGCTGAGCAAGACGGCGGCGGCCATCGTCGGCTCGCCGCTGGTCGGCTTCATCCTGGCGCTGTTTCTCGTGCTCGCCGTCTCCTGGATTTTCGTGAAGGCCTCGCCCGTCGCGGTCGACCGCTATTTTCGCAGCCTGCAATTCGTCTCCGCCTCGCTCTATTCGCTCGGCCACGGCGGCAACGACGCGCAGAAGACCATGGGCATCATCGCCGTGCTGCTGTTCACGCACGGCCAGACGGGCGCCGAATTCCACGTGCCGCTGTGGGTGGTTCTCTCGTGTCAGGCGGCGATGGGCATCGGCACGCTGTTCGGCGGGTGGCGCATCGTGCACACCATGGGCTCGCGCATCACGCGGCTGCAGCCGGTGCAAGGCTTCTGCGCGGAGACCGGCGGGGCGCTGACGCTGTTCGGCGCGACCGCGCTCGGCATTCCGGTCTCCACCACGCATACGATCACCGGCGCGATCATCGGCGTCGGCGCGGCGCGGCGCGTGTCGGCGGTGCGCTGGAGCGTGGCGCAGAACATCGTCGTCGCCTGGGTCGTGACGCTGCCGGCGGCGGCGCTGATCGGCGCGTTCTTCTACTGGATCGCCACGCTCGTCTTCTGACGCGCTTCCCCGGCTGCGCTGGATTCCCGCATTGGCGGGAATGACTTCGTTGTTTCGCCTTGCGAAATCGTTCGTCCGCATGACCGCCATGCGGGAAGGGCCTTTCGCATCCCGAATTTTCGTCTATTGTGCCTGCCGATTTAAGCGGACGATTAAATTGCGATCCGCAGGGAGGCGTACAGGATGCAGCTCGACAATACGATTTCGGCCGTCGTGACCGGCGGCGCATCGGGGCTCGGCGCCGCGACGGTGCGGATGCTGGCCGCGCATGGCGTGAAATGCGCGATCTTCGACCTCAACGAGGAACTCGGCGAAAAGCTCGCCAAGGAAGTCGGCGGCGTGTTCTGCAAGGTCAACGTCGCCTCGACCGAGGACGTCGACGCGGGCTTCGCCAAGGCGCGCGCCGCCAACGGGCAGGAGCGCATTCTGGTCAATTGCGCGGGCGTCGGCGGCGGCGCGGCCAAAACCGCCTCGATGGACCGCGAGACCAAGAAGCCGAAGGAATATCCGCTCGAGAATTTCGAGCGCATCATCAACATCAACCTGATCGGCACGTTCCGCTGCATCACCAAGAGCGCCGCCGGCATGTTGAACCTGCCTGTGCTGCCGGACGGCGACCGCGGCGCCATCGTCAACACGGCCTCGGTCGCGGCGGAAGACGGCCAGATCGGCCAGGTCGCCTATACCGCGTCGAAGGCGGGCGTCGTCGGCATCACGCTCGTCGTGGCGCGCGATCTCTCGGATTCGAACATCCGCTGCAACACCATCCTGCCGGGCATTTTCGACACGCCGCTGCTGGCGCGCGCGCCGGAGAACGTGAAGGCGGGGCTCGCCGCCATGGTGCCTCATCCCAAGCGCCTCGGCCGCGCGGAAGAATATGCGCAGCTCGCCCACACCATGATCACCTGCGGCTATTTCAACGGCGAGGACGTGCGCCTCGACGGCGCGATCCGCATGGCGCCGCGGTGAATCCACCTAGTCCTCATGCTGAGGAGGCCCGAAGGGCCGTCTCGAAGCACGAGGGCGCCAATGGAACATGCTTCGAGACGCGGTGCTGCGCATCGCTCCTCAGCATGAGGGACTGGGAATTCGAAACGAACACGGAAGGAAACACCCAATGAACGAAGCATGGATCATCGACGCGTGCCGCACGCCGCGCGGCATCGGCAAGGCGGGCAAGGGCGCGCTGTGGGACGTTCATCCCCAGCAGCTCGGCGCGACCGTGCTGAAGGCGCTGGCCGAGCGCAACAAGCTCGATACCAAGGAAGTCGGCGACATCATCTGGGGCACGTCCTCGCAGGTCGGCCCGCAGGGCGGCGATCTCGGCCGCATGTCGGCGCTCGACGCGGGCTATGACGTGCGCTCGTCGGGCGTCACCATCGACCGCTTTTGCGGCTCGGGCATCTCGGCGGTCAATTTCGCCGCCGCCTGCATCATGTCGGGCATGGAAGACCTGGTCATCGGCGGCGGCACGGAAATGATGTCGATGGGCGGGCGCCGCGGCGACGGCCCGATGATCATGGACAACGGCAATATGCGCCTGCGCCTGCATCACCCGCAGACGCACCAGGGCGTGTGCGCCGACGCCATTGCGACGCTCGAAGGCATTTCGCGCGAAGCGCTCGACGAAGTCGGCTACGTCTCGCAGCAGCGCGCCGACGCCGCGATCAAGGAAGGCCGGTTCAAGAAGTCGATCGTGCCCGTCTACAAGGAAGACGGAACGCTCGCGCTCGACCACGACGAATATCCGCGCCCGCAGACGACGCGCGAGGGCCTCGCCGCGCTGAAGGCCGCCTTCCCGGCGCTCGCCAACGCGCCGCTCGACGACAAGGGCACGACCTATCTCTCGCTCATCCTGCAGGCCTATCCGGACCTGCAGATCGAATACAAGCATCACGCCGGCAATTCCTCGGGCGTGGTCGACGGTTCGGGCGCCGTGCTGCTGGCCTCGGCCGACTACGCGAAAGCCCACGGCATGAAACCTCGCGCGAAGATCCGCGCGATGGCCAACATGGGCGACAGCCCGGAGCTGATGCTGAACGCGCCGGTGCCGGCCGCCAGGAAGGTGCTGGAGAAGGCCGGCCTCAAAAAGGAGGACATCGATCTCTGGGAGATCAACGAGGCCTTCGCCGTCGTGTCGGAAAAGTTCCAGCGCGACCTCGATCTCGATCGCGACAAGGTCAACGTCAACGGCGGCTCGATCGCGCTCGGCCATCCGATCGGCGCGACCGGCGCGATCCTGATTGGCACGGTGCTCGACGAGCTGGAGCGCCGGGGCAAGCAGTTCGGCCTGGTGACGATGTGCGCGGCCGGCGGCATGGCGCCGGCGGTGATTATCGAGCGAATGTAAATGGCTTGATGCGGCCCTGCGACCATGGTTCGAGACGCGCCGCTCGCGCGGTGCTCCTCACCGTGACGATGCGGGGGCGCACAAAAGAGTCCTCATGCCGAGGAGCCCGCGCAGCAGGCGTCTCGAAGCACGAGGGCGACGATCAGACTGGGCGCGTCGCAACACGCGCCCTTTTCATTTCCCTTCCATCGCCGAGACCCTGATGAGCCGGTGGAAGAAGCGGATCACCTCCGCGTAATTCTCCACGCCGATGCGCTCGTTGGTGCCGTGGAAGCGCGGCAGGTCTTCCGGCTTCGCGCGCACCGGCAGGAAGCGGTAGACGTTGGGCGTCAGCCCGCTCATCTGGCGCGAATCCGTGCCGGCGATCACCAGGCCCGGCGCGACGATCGCCTCGGGCATGGTCTCGCGGATCGTGCGCTCGATCAGCCTGTAGGCGTCGCTGTCGGAAGGAGAAACGGGCGAAGGGTCGCGGCTGACGCCGATCGTCGCCGTTTTCAGGAGCGGATTGCCGACGACATAACGCACGTGCTGCATCACGCTTTCGGCCGTGTCGCCCGGCGCGATGCGGAAATTGACCAGCGCTTCCGCCCTGGCCGGGAGCACGTTCGATTTCTCGCCGGCGTTGAAGACCGTCAATGCGGTCGAGGTGCGCATCATCGCGGACGAGGAAGGAGACCCGGCGAGCGCGGCGCGCGCCAGCGGCTCCGTGATCCAGAGATTGGCAAGGATCAGACGATTGATTCCGCCCATCTCCGGCGCGAGCGCTTCCAGCGACTGGCGCGCGACGCCGGTCAGGCGCGCCGGCATCTGGTTCGTTTCGAGCTTGTAGACGGCTTCCGCCACTTCGCCGATGCGGCTGCGGATCGGCGGCATGGAGGAATGGCCGGGCGCGCCCTCGGCCGAAATCGAGACCGTCGTCGAACCTTTCTCCGCCAGCCCGATCAGCGCGACCGGCTTCTCGATCCCCGGCACGACGCCGGAGGTCACGATCATGCCCTCGTCGATGACGAATTCGAGCTTCACGCCGCGCTCGTCGAGCAGTTTCGCAATGGCGGTCGCGCCGCGCGGGCCGCCCACTTCCTCGTCATGGCCCGACGCGATGTAGATCGTGCGCTTCGGCTGCGCGCCGGAGGCGGCCAGCTTCTCGACGGCCTCGAGCACGGCGAGCAGGTTGCTCTTGTCGTCCCAGGCGCCGCGGCCCCAGACGAAACCATCGGCGATATCGCCGCTGAAGGGCTCGTGCCGCCAGTCCTTCTCGGTTCCCGGCGCGACCGGCACGACGTCCTGATGCGCCATCAGCATGATCGGCTTCAGCGACGCATCCGACCCCTGCCACATGTAGAGCAGGCTGAACTGGCCGACCTTCTCGCGCTTCATCGCCCGATGCGCGGCGGGGAACGTCTTTTCAAGATAATCGTGCAGCGCCAGGAACTCGTCGCCCGAGGCATCGGGCCTGCCGTCGTAGGAAATGGTCTTGAAGCGCACGGCGCCGGCGAGACGCCTGGCGGCCGCATCCGCATCGACGTCGATCTTCGGCGCGGGCGCAACCGACGCGCGCGGCTTGCTCTCGCCGAAGGCCCGCCAGGCCATGATCGCGACGAGCGCGCCGACGATCAGCACGAGAAGGCCGAGCGTGCGGAAAACCCATTTCATCGGTCGGCCTTTCGGTTCCCACGGCGGCCGTCGGCGTGACGGCTCTTTATATGAAGCGACATTGACGAGGGACGAGGGACAGATCAAGGCCCCGGCCAATCCATGCGGATCGGTCGCGGCGCGCCTGCGCAGGCTTACGGAACGGCGCGGCGTGGACGCCCGGCACAAGCGCGAGCATGACGGTTCATGCGCCCAGGTCGGCGCGCTACGCCATCATCGCCAGCGCGCGTGCGAAAAAGTCCGCGCCGCCGAAATTGCCGGATTTCAACGCAAGCTGCATCGCGCCGTGCGGCCCACCGACCGTGTGCAGGACCGGCACGCCGGGCGCGATCTCCGGGCCGACGAGAAAGGCCGGAATTTGCAGACGGTCGACTGCGGCGCCCGAGGTCTCGCCGCCCGCCACCACCAGACGCTTCACGCCGCGCGAAACCAGTTCGGCCGCGATGCGCGACGTCGCCCGTTCGATGGCGTGGCCGGCGGCGCCGCGTCCGTATTTTTCCTGCACACGCGCGACGGCGTCCGGCGTGGCGCTGGCGGCGATGGCGAGCGGGCCGCGTTCGATTCGCTCGCCGGCCCAGGCCAGCACGCGCGCGATCTCGGCCTCGCCGTTCATCAGCGCGTCCGTGTCGAGGCGCAGCACCGGCATGGATGCTTCGGCGACGGCGAGCTGCTCCAGCGTCGCCTTCGAGCACGAGCCGGCGATAACGGCCGCAAGGCCGCCGACAGGATCGAGGCGCGGCGTATGCGCGGCGCCCGCCGACGCGAGCGCGCGCGCCAGGCCGAGGCCGAGGCCCGACGCGCCGGTGGAGACGGGCGATTGCAGCGCCGCGCGTCCGAGCGTCTCGAGGTTGGATTCGAAGACGGCGTCGGCGATCGCCGCGCCGAAGCTTTTGGCGCTCATGTCCGCCAGCGCCGCGGCGACGGCGTCCGGCCCGCGCGCGACAGTCGCCAGGTCGACAAGTCCGACGGGCGCTTGCGACTGGCGCGCGAGCACGCGCACGAGATTGGCGTCGCGCATGGGATTGAGCGGATGATCCTTCAGCGGGCTCTCGCTCAGCAATTCGCCGTTGACGAAGAGATGGCCGAGATAGACGGAGCGGCCGGTTTCGGGAAAGGCAGGCGTGACGATGACGGCCCCGGCCTGCGCATCGGCGCGAAACGCTTCCGTCACCCGTCCGATATTGCCGGCGTCGGTCGAATCGAAGGTCGAGCAGATCTTGTACATGACGTGCCGCGCGCCGCGCGCCGTCAGCCATGCGCGCGCCTCTCGCGCCGCCTTCACGGCCTCGTCCGCCGCGACGGAGCGGATCTTCAGCGCGACGACGACGGCGTCGACGTCGGGCAGCGGCAGGGAATCCGGCGGCGCGCCGATGGTTTGCACCGTGCGCAGGCCGTTCTTGGAGAAGGTGTTGGCGAGGTCGGAGGCGCCCGTGTAATCGTCGGCGACGGCGCCAAGCAGGATCGGCATGGCTCAGCTCCGCGCAAAGGGCTTGAACCAGCCAAGGCCGTCCGTCGTGCGCCCGCGCGGATTGTATTCGCAGCCCACGTATCCCTCGTAGCCGAGCCGGTCGAGCTCCGCGAACAGGAAGGGATAGTTCAGCTCCTCGCCGTCGGGCTCGTTGCGCGAGGGCACGCTGGCGATCTGCACATGGCCGGTGATCGGCATGAAATGGCGCAGCGCCATGGTCACGTCGCCGTGCATGATCTGGCGGTGGTAGATATCGAATTGCAACTTGACGTTCGCCATGCCGCTGTCGGCGATGATTTTTTCCGCGAGCCCGAAGTCGTCGAGGAAATAGCCGGGCATGTTGCGGGCGTTGATCGGCTCGATCACCAGATCGAGACCGGCCTCGCCGAGCTTGCGTGCGGCGAGTTCGAGCGCGCCCTGATAGGTGACGAGCGCCTTCGGGTCCGAGGACGAGGCAAGGCCGGCCATCATGTGCAGGCGCTTCACGCCGGTGGCGGCGGCGTAGTCCAGCGCGCGGTCGACGCTCGCCCTGAATTCCTCCGCGCGGCCGCTGAGCGCCGCCAGGCCGCGTTCGCCTGCCGCGAAATCGCCGGGCGGCAGGTTGAACAGGGCCTGGGTCAGATCGTTGCGCTTCAGGCGCTCGGCGATGGCGGCCGGCGCATGATCATAGGGAAAGAGATATTCGACGGCCGCAAAGCCCGCTTCCGCCGCCGCATCGAAGCGATCCAGAAACTGATGCTCCGTGAACATCATCGAGAGATTGGCGGCGAATTTCGGCATCGGTCCTCCCCGCCGCCCCGGCCGTCACGCCCTCGGAGCGCGCAACGACGCCGGCGGCTCGTTCGGCGCATTATGGAGGAGGATGCGGATTTCAGTCGAGTTCGGGGAAAGATGGTAGCGGAGGAGGGACTCGAACCCCCGACACAAGGATTATGATTCCTCTGCTCTAGCCGGCTGAGCTACTCCGCCACACGACGGCGCGCCAAAGGCTGTCGCTGTCGAGCGCGGCGATATAGGCCGTGGCCCGGACGGGTGTCAAGGTTGCCCTTCCGCCTCGATTTTGCGGGCGAAGGCCTCGCCGTCGATCAGCCCGAGTTCGTAGGCCTCACGCAGGCCATCGGCGTCTGTGACGGAGAATTTGTTGACCTTCACGGGCCGGGACGGACGGACCACGGTCCGCAGGTCGGTCGATTCGAGCGGCTTGGCGGAGCGGGTGGACAGCACGAGCGTACGGCCGCCCGCGGCTTCGACGGCGCCGAGCCGCATCAGCGGCGGATTGTCGACAAGCCCGCCATCCAGCGCAGCGCGGCCGTTGACCCGGCCGATCGGCATGAAGGGCGGCACGGAGGCGGTCGCCATCAGCGCGTCGGCGAGTTCCCCGGGCGTGCGGGCGGCATGGGTCGAGAGCCAGTCGGGCTCGAGGCCGAGATAGAGCCCGGCCCGCGAATGGGCCGCCCCCGTGATCGCCTTCTCGATCTGATAAGCGCCGATGGAGGCGAGCGCCGCCACCGCGCCCGGCATCCAGGCCGGAGGATGGGCGACCTGGATGAACATTTCCGGCGCGCGGCGCAGGGCGGCGAGTTCGGGCTCGCCGAAAACCTCCTCGATCAGCGTGCGATACATGCCGCCGACAAGGAAGGGGGAACGGCCGCGCGCCAGAAGCGACCAGTCGAGGCCGCGCTCCGTTTCGTCGCAGGCGCGGAAGACGCGCTCGCGCACCCGCTTGCCGGCGCCGATGAGCGAAAAGCAGGCCTGGAACGCGCCGGCGGAAACGCCGACGACGAACCGCGGAGATTGCGGACGCAGGGCGGTAAACGCGTCCCAGAAACCGCCCTGCCAATAGCAGCGATTGCCGCCGCCGGCGAAGGCGACCGCGGCGAAATCGCCTTGCAGTGGGGTGGCGGCGCTATCGGGCGTCGGGGCGTGCATCGTGGATGCCTACCGCGCTGCGAAAAGCATGTCGAGATTGCGCGCGGCGGGGCTTGGCGCACGGCGTCGAGACGTTATTGTGTCGCCCCGACGCCGGTCAGAGGTCCGGACCAAGAAATCACGGGAGCGAAAGATGCGCGATTACCTGAAGTTCTACATCGACGGCAAATGGGTGGATCCGGTCGCGCCGAAGTCGCTCGACGTCATCAACCCGGCGACCGAGGCCGTGGCCGGCCGCATTTCGATCGGCGGCGCGGAGGATGTGGACCGGGCCGTGAAAGCTGCGCGCAAGGCGTTCGAGAGCTGGTCGCAGACCAGCCGCGAGGAGCGCATGGACCTGTTCCAGCGCATCATGGCGGAACTGAAGAAGCGCCACGAGGACATGGCGAAGGCGATCACCGAGGAGATGGGCGCCCCCGTCTGGCTCGCGCAGCGCGCGCAGGCGGCGATGGGCGCGGCGCATTTCGGCACGGCGCTTAACGTGCTCAAGACCTACAAGTTCGAGGAGCCGCAGCGCGGCACGACGCTGATCGTCAAGGAGCCGATCGGCGTCTGCGGCTTCATCACGCCCTGGAACTGGCCGCTGAACCAGATCGCCTGCAAGGTGGCGCCGGCTCTTGCGGTTGGCTGCACCATGGTGCTGAAGCCGTCGGAAATCGCGCCGTTCTCGGCCCAGATATTCGCCGAGGTGATGGACGCGGCGGGCGTGCCGGCGGGCGTGTTCAACATGGTCAACGGCGACGGCCCGGGCGTCGGCGCGGCGATTTCCTCCCATCCGGGCGTCGACATGGTGTCGTTCACCGGCTCGACCCGCGCCGGCATCGAGGTCGCGAGGAACGCCGCCCCGACGATCAAGCGCGTGCATCAGGAACTCGGCGGCAAGAGCCCGAACATCATTCTCGAGGACGCTGACATGAAGACGGCCGTCACGGGGGGCGTGCGCGCGGTGATGACCAATTCCGGCCAGTCCTGCAATGCGCCGACGCGCATGCTCGCGCCGAAGTCGAAGATGGCCGAGGTCGTCGCGATCGCCAAGGCGGAAGCCGAGGCGACGACGGTCGGCGACCCCTCCGGCAACGCCAAGATGGGGCCGGTCGTCTCGGAGGCGCAATGGACCAAGATCCAGGGCCTCATCAGGAAGGGCATCGACGAAGGCGCGACGCTCGTCGCCGGCGGCCCCGGCAAGCCGGAGGGCCTCGAGAAGGGATACTACGTCAAGCCGACGGTCTTCGCCGACGTGACGCCGGAGATGACCATCGCGAAGGAGGAAATCTTCGGGCCGGTGCTGTCCATCATGCCCTATGACAACGTCGACCAGGCCGTGCAGATCGGCAACGACACCGAATACGGCCTTGCCGCCTACGTGTCGGGCGGCGACTTCGAGAAGGTGCGCGCGGTCGCCTCGCGCCTGCGGGCGGGTCAGGTCGCGCTCAACGGCGCCGGCCCCGACATGATGGCGCCTTTCGGCGGCTACAAGCAGTCGGGCAACGGACGCGAATGGGGCGACCACGCCTTCGCCGAATTCCTCGAGACGAAAGCGATCATGGGAATGCCGAAGCTCGAGGCTGCCGAATAGTTCGCAGCAAATGTCTGGCCGACGTCAGGAGCCGATGAAGTCCTGAGCGTCGGCCAATGACGGGAAGTGACGCGGGCCCAGCAGGGTTTCGACCGTGACGCTTCCGTCGTCGTTGGCGACGAAGGGCCGGTCGCCAATGTAGCCTCGCCTGCGGGGCTCCGGCTGCGGTTGCCGCAGCGCCTCTTCGCGACGCTGGGACGAACGCGCAAGCGCCGCGATGAAAAACGAATCCAGCGCGCCAAAGCCATCGCGCAACGCGGCGAGAAGAAACAATGTGGCGCTTGTCGCCTGGAGCGCGAAAGCGATAGCGAGCCCCGCGACGAGGAGGCCGGTGTCATGCGGCGCGCCGAGCGTGAGCCGGCAAGCCGCCAACAAGATCATGAGCGTCCAGCCTGCGGCCCCCATGACGATGCTCATGGGGCGCGTCGCCGATCCGCCCCTGACCGCCTCGGCCTTCATTTGCGGATATCGTCCTTGGAGACGTAGTTGAACTCCTGAACCAGAATCTCCTTCACCAATTCCGGCGGCACGCGATCGGCCACGCGTCCTTTCAACGTTTCTATGATTCTGCTCAGGTCGGCGCGTTGCAGCTTGCGAAAGTCGGTCTTCTCCTCCGCGTAAAGCAGGCGAAAGGCCTCGTCGAGAATTATGCCGTCGGGAGAAACCGCCGTCGCTTTCAGCGCCGCAGATCCGCCGGTATAGGCGAATTGCGCGACTACGTACCCCTGTACGCGGCCATCGGCGAGGATCGGCACATTGATGATGCGGGTCTTGCGCTGTTCCAGGGTCTGCGCCGACTTGCTCTCGGAAGGTGTCGCCCGGTGCGCCTTCCAGTAAGCGACCGCGTAATTGGTGGACAGACTCAAAATCGAAATCCAGACCGTCAGCAGCAGCGCCTTGATCAAACGTCGAACCTTTTTCGTAAGGACGTCGCCGAATAGGTTCTATCGGAATCCTCGTCGGCTATCGCCTTCATGATGATCGCCGACACATGGCGCGCCGCGTTGATGTGGCAGCGAAGCGCCTTCTGATTTCTTATGATTGCGTCCTTCAGGTCGCTTAACGCCGCCGCCAACTGGGGATCGCGCGGCGCATGAACGAACGTCGGCGAACGTCTCGACAGGTCGAGCAAGCACAAGTCCTTTCGATGGCGAAATTCGCCGTGGTCGCCGGGACCGCCTTTCGCAAGCGCCTCCGTTTCCTCGTCGATCGTCGCCTGAGCTCTCTGAACCGCACGTACGAGACCGTCGAGCGGAGGCTCCGCTGCCGCGGCAGCATGAAGTCCGGCGTTTGAAAGGTCAGCCATGGTTCTGCTCCGATGCGACGCGCGGCAGTCCAGTCGAAATGTTCTCGGGCGCGGGGGACTGCTGAAACACGCTCGCGGACATCGCGTCGGCGAGATGTTGCGCCAGCATGGATTTCCAGATGGATGCTGCGGCGCCTTTGCCTGCGACAAGCCCGCCCTGTTCCGGAAGCATCGTTTCCAATGTCTTCTGCAGAAAC
>WBZM01001574.1_pt1 | contig 22052 bp, 20 predicted proteins | sample 5204271 | NCBI WGS metagenome assembly WBZM01 (sample SAMN12344346, study PRJNA552823) | activated sludge metagenome | biome: Activated sludge suspended growth; feature: Nitrification reactor; material: Wastewater; isolation source: activated sludge from nitrification reactor of wastewater...
TGCCGGCCATCGAGGTCGAGACGCGCGACAATCCGCGGTATGCCGTGATCTGGATGCACGGCCTCGGCGCCGACGGCTCCGATTTCGTGCCGGTGGTGCCGGAACTCGGGCTGGCGGAGGCGCCGGGGGCTCGCTTCATCTTTCCCCATGCGCCGGAAATTCCGGTTACCTGCAACGGCGGCTACGTCATGCGCGCGTGGTACGACATCGTCTCGCTCGACAGCAGCAGCCGGGAGATCGACGAGGCGGGAATCGTGCAGTCGCGGGCAACGGTCCGGCGCCTGATCGCCCGCGAAAACCGGCGCGGAATTCCCTGCGCAAGGATATTCCTTGCCGGGTTTTCGCAGGGCGGAGCGGTCGCCTACCTGACGGCGCTGACCCATGACGAAGCGCTCGCCGGGGTCATCGCCCTGTCGACCTACATTCCCTGCGGCGAACTGCTGGCGCGCGAGCGGACCGAGGCGAACCGTGACATCGGGATCTTCGCCGCCCACGGGCGTGCCGATGATGTCGTTTCAGCGGAACTGGGGCGACGCGCCCGGGACTTGCTGGTCCGCCTTGGCTACCGGGTCGACTGGCACGAATATCCGATGCCGCACGCCGTCTGCATCGAGGAAATCCACCTGCTCGCCGGTTGGCTGCGGGACCGCCTGCCATGAGCAGCGCGGCGGCGCGGCGAGCGGATCTCGGCCGTGGCGAATGGCCGGCAGCCAGGGGCGTTCCGCCGTTCCGGATCGGCGTCGCCGTTCCCGGTGCGCCTGCCCGCCAGTTGCCGGCCGCCCTGATTGCCGCAGATGCCGGCGCTGCCAATAACGAGTCGAAGAAAGACGGCCCCGGCAGCCGGGCGAGCCCGCGCCGGTCCGACTTTCGCTTTGCGCAACGCTGCATCCATTGCCAGAGACTTCCCCGATGACCGCTTCCCGTCCTTCGCTCTCACTGCTGGAAACCCGCATCGTCGGCACCCTCGTCGAAAAACAGCGCACGGTGCCCGACACCTATCCCCTGTCGTTGAACGCGCTGGTGGCGGGGTGCAATCAGAAGACCAGCCGCCATCCGGTGATGGAAGCGAGCGACGGCGAAGTGCTCCAGGCCATCGAGACCCTGGCCGGGCTGGGCCTGGTGTCCGAAGTGAGCGGCAGCCGGGTCGCCCGCTTTACGCACGGTCTTGAACGGGCGCTGGGCGTGGCGACGCAGGCCTCGGCCCTGCTCGCGGTGCTGATGCTGCGTGGCCCGCAGACGGCGGGCGAACTGCGGCTGAATTGCGAGCGCCTGCACCGGTTTGCCGATATCTCCGCGGTCGAGGCATTCCTCGAGGAACTTGCCGCCCGCCCGGACGGCCCATTGGTGGTCGAACTGCCGCGCCTGCCGGGATCGCGCGAGAACCGCTGGGCGCACCTGCTGAGCGGCCAGCCCGCTGGCGGTCCGCTGCCAACGCCGTCACCGGGAAGGGTCATTTCCGGTGACGAGATCGGTCAACTCGAGAAGCGGGTGGCGGCGCTCGAGGCCGATGTCGCGGAGCTGCGGGCCATGCTGGCCGGGCGCCCAGGCGGGCCGGCGGCGTAGGTCGCCGTTCGGCCGGCAACGGTCGCGCCGGGGATCCCCTTGCCGCCGTTCATTGCGCGTAGTGGATCGCCAGCCAGACCGTGGGCTGCTCGGGATCCGTCCAGTCGACGCGGTGCCGGCGGTGCGGGGCGATGTCGACGAAATCGCCGGGGCGCAATTCCCGGGCTTCCGTCTCGTCGGCGAAGCGCAGGCGGGCGGCGCCACGGAGCAGCAGCACCCACTCGCCGTCGGGCTGGTCGTACCAGAAACCGGGCAGACTGCACTGGCCGGTCGAGACGATGCGCTCGATGCGCAGGCCGCGCCGGTTGAGCAACTCCGAAATCTGCTCGTCTGCCGTGGTCGACCGCGGCAGATCGGCAAAAATGCTCTCCATCAGGCGTGCGCCCTCGGCAAATGCTGCTTCAGCCAGGTCACGGCGTCGTCGACGTAGGTGAAGACCACCGGGATCACCAGCAGGCTGAGGAAGGTCGAGGTGATCAGGCCGCCGATGACGACAATGGCCATCGGCGCGCGGAAGCTCGGGTCGGTGCCGAGGCCGATGGCGATCGGCAGCATGCCGGCGCCCATCGCGACGGTGGTCATGATGATCGGCCGGGCGCGCTTGCGGCAGGCATCGAGCAGGGCGTGCCAGCGGTCGAGGCCGTGCTCGCGGCGGGCGAGAATGACATAGTCGATGAGCAGGATCGAATTCTTGGTGGCGATGCCCATCAGCATGATGAGGCCGATCATCGACGGCATCGAGACGGCTGTTCCCGTCACGAACAGCGCCAGGAAGGCGCCGGGCACCGAGAGTACGAGGGCGGCGAGAATGGTCACCGGCTGCACGAAGTCGCGGAACAGCAGCACCAGCACGATGTAGATGCAGAGCACCCCGGTCAGCATGGCGAGGCCGAAGCTGTCGAACAGCTCGGCCATCGCCTCGGCGTCGCCGACCGTCGTGCGCAGGATGCCCGGCGGCAGATTGCTGACGCTGGGCAGGCCGATGATCCGTTCCTCGATCTCGCCGAGCGGCTGCTGGTTCAGTTCGATCTCGAAATTGATGTTGCGCAGCCGGTCGTAGCGGTCGATTTCCGCCGGGCCGCCGGCCAGGCTCAGGGTGGCCACGTTGGCCAGCATCACCGGGCCATTCTTGCCGGGAACGGTAAGGCGTTCGAGCAGCGCGAGGTCCTGGCGGGCGGCCGGCGGCAGGCTGACGACGATGGGGATCTGGCGCTGCGTGAGGTTGAGCTTGGCCAGGCTCTGGTCGTAATCGCCGGCGGTGGCGATGCGCAGCGTGTCGGCGATGGCGGCCGACGTGACGCCGAGATCGGCCATGCGGGCGAAGTCGGGACGCACGACGAGCTCCGGGCGGACCAGGCTGGCGGTGGTGGTGACCGCCCCGATCCCGGGAATCGTGCGCAGTTCGCGCTCGACGACACGGGCGTGTTCGGAGAGCACCTCGCCGTCTTCCCCCGCCAGGACCAGGATGTACTTCTCGCCGCTCGATCCCCCGAAGCCGACCTTGACCTGCACGCCCGGCAGCACGGCAAGCGCCTCGCGCAACTGGCGCTCGACGTCGAGTTTCTTGACGCCACCGCGTTCGTGGCGTGGGGTCATGTTGATGGTCAGCGTCGCCTTGCGCACTTCCGCCGCGCCGCGCGGGGCGAACGGATCGCTGCCGGTGGCGCCGCCGCCGATCGCCGTATAGACCATCCGGACGTGGGGGTTCTGTTCGACGAGCCGGCGCGCCTGCTCGGCGGCGGCGAACGCCTCCTGGAACGTGCTCCCGGGAGGGAGGGCGAGGGCGACCTGGGTCTGCGACAGGTCGTCAGGGGGGAGGAAACCCTTGTTCAACAGCGGCACCAGGGAAAATGAGCCGAAAAAGAAGACGGCGGCGGCGCCCATGGTCGCCAGCCGGTGCTTCAGGCACCAGGCCGCCCAGCGCGTGTAAATGGCCATCCACGCGGGCTCGCGATGCTCTCCCCGCGGCGGCTTGAGGATGTAGGCGGCCATCATCGGGGTCAGCATGCGCGCGACGACCAGCGAGAAGAAGACAGCGATCGCCGCGGTCCACCCGAACTGGACGAAGAATTTGCCCGGCACGCCGCTCATGAAGGCGGTCGGCAGGAAGACGGCGATCAGCGTGAAGGTGGTGGCGATCACCGCCAGCCCGATTTCGTCCGCCGCCTCCATCGCCGCCTGGTAGGGCGTCTTGCCCATGCGCAGGTGGCGCATGATGTTCTCGATCTCGACAATCGCGTCGTCGACCAGAATGCCGACCACCAGCGACAGCGAGAGCAGGGTGACGACATTGAGCGTGAAGCCCATCAGATAGGTCACCGCAAAGGTCGGGATGATCGACAGCGGCAGCGCCGTCGCCGAAACCACGGTGGCGCGCCAGTCGCGCAGGAAGAGCCAGACGACGATGACGGCGAGTATTGCACCTTCGATCAGCAGCCACATCGAGCCCTCGAAGTTCTCGACCACCGGATCGACGAAATTGAAGGCCTCGGTGATGGTGATGTCCGGATGCTCGGCCTTGACCTTCTCGAGGCGGGCGCGCACGCCGGCGGCGACCTCGACTTCGCCGGCGCCACGGCTGCGGACGACCTCGAAGCCGACCACCGGCTTGCCGTTGAGCAGGGCCGCTGAGCGTTGCTCGGCGACGGTGTCGGTAACGCTCGCCAGCTGGTCGAGACGGACCCGGCGGCCGTCGCTCAGCGCGATTTCGAGGGCGCCCAGCTCCTCGGCCGACTTGACGGTGGCGATGGTGCGCACCGACTGCTCGGCGCCGCTGATGTCGGAACGGCCCCCGGAGGCCTCCTGCTGGATCTGGCGCAACTGGCGGGAGACGTCGGCTGCCGTGGCGCGCAAGGCGAGGAGGCGGGCCGGGTCGAGTTCGACGCGGATTTCGCGCGTCACCCCGCCAACCCGAGCCACGGCGCCGACCCCGCGCACGCTGAGGATCGACTTGGTCACGGTGTTGTCGACGAACCACGACAGCGCCTCGTCGTCCATGCGGCTGGAACTCACGGTATAGGTCAGGATCGGTGCGCCGGAAAGATTGACCTTGCTGATGACCGGGTCGCGGAGGTCGCCGGGGAGGTCCGAGCGGATGCGCGAGACGGCATCGCGCACGTCGTCGACGGCCTCCTGCGTCGGCTTTTCAAGCCGGAACTCGATGGTGACCGTGGCCGTTCCGTCCTGCACCTTGGTGTAGATGTGCTTGATGCCCTGCAGGGTGGCGACCGCGTTCTCGATCTTGCGCGCCACCTCGGTTTCCATCTGCGCCGGCGCCGCGCCGGGCAGCGAGGCGGTCACCACCACCGTCGGCAGGTCGATGTCCATGAACTGCTGAATCTTCATTGCCCGGAAGGCCATGACGCCGAGCAATGTCAGCATGACGAAGAGCAGGATGGCCGGAATCGGATTCCGGATCGACCACGCGGAAACGTTCATGGCTGCTTTTCGGGAGCGACGATGCGGACGGTATCGCCGTCGGCGAGAAATCCGGCGCCGCTGGCGACGACCGGCGAGCCGGCGTCGATGCCGGTGACCTCGATGCGCCCGGCGTTGCGGCGGCCGGTAGCGACCTTGGTCAGCGTGACCTTGGCCAGATCATCGCCGCGCGGATCGATGCGGAAAACGTAGGCGAATCCCTCGCGCAGCAGGACGGCCGACTGCGGCAGCGTCAGCGCCGGACGTTGCCCGAGGTCGAACTCGCCGCGCGTGAACATGCCGGCGCTCAGCACCTTGCCGGCCTCGGGGGGCAGGTCGACATAGACGATGCCGTTGCGCGTCTGTGGGTCGACGGTCGGCGCCACGGCGCGCACGATGCCGGTCACGGTGGCGCCGTTCGGGGTTTCCAGCCTTGCCGGCTGCCCGGATTGCAGACGGCCCAGTTCGGCGGAGGTCACCTCGGCGCGCCACTCCAGCCGGCCGCCGCGGATCAGGCGGAACAGTTCCTGCCCGGACTGGGTCAAGGAGCCGACCGTTGCACTGCGCGCCGAGATGATGCCGTCGTCGGGCGCCACGACGCTCGCCTTGGAGCGCCGCAATTCGGCCGACTGCAGGCGTGCCCTGGCGGCGTTCAGGCGGGCCAGCGCGGTGTCGGCGGCGGTCTGGGTCTGGATGCCCTGTTGCGGGCTGTAAAAGCCCTTCTCGCGCAATTGCCGGGCGCGCTCGTTGATCGCCCGCGCCTCGGCCAGCGTCGCCTCGGCTTCGGCGAGCGCTGCCTTGCTTTCCGCCAGTTCGCTGTCCACGGCATCGCTGGCGATGCGCGCCAGCACATCGCCCTTCTTTACCGTGTCGCCGACATTGGCGCGCACTTCGGTAATCCGGTAGTTGTTGATTTCCGGGCCGATGATCGCCTCCTGCCAGGCGGCGACATTGCCGCTGGCCGACAGCGTTTGCGGCCACGGCAGGAGTTGCGGGGCAACGGTGGTGACGGTGAGGGCAGGCTTGGCCTGGGCGGCGGCCGGGGGCGGCTTGTCCCCGCAGGCGGCAAGGGTGAGCACGATCAGGCTGGCGAGGAGCCAGCGTGTCTTCTTCGGTTGGGGTAGGGTCATCTATTCTTCAGGGATCAAACTTGGGGAACCACCCAGTTAACCAGTTGCAGGCCGTCGACCCGGCCATAGTGCCGTTCGTTGTTGGTCACCAGCGCAAGGTTTTCGGCGAGGGCGTGGGCAGCGATCTGGGTGTCCATGTAGCCCATCGGATTGCCAGTGATTTTCTGGTGTGCGCGCAAGGGTGCGTAGCGGTTGGCCGCTTCCTTGTTCCAGTCGAGACAGGGTACGGTATCGAGAAAGGCGTGCACCGCGCGAGCCAGCGAAACGGCTTCGGGCAGCAGTGCAAGGCCATAGAGCAACTCACCACGGGTGATCACCGAGATGGCGATTTCCTCGGCGATCAAACCATCACGAATCCGCCCAAGCAGCGCCGCCTCCTTGCGCTTGATGGCGTAGCTGCAAGTGTCGGTATCCAGTAGATAACGCAGCATCAGAAAATCTCGCGAAATTCTCCGCTGTCGTTGTCGCGCTCGGCCAGGAAGGTTTCAGGAACCTCGGCGGCTTCGATCAGTTGAAACAGGGCGTCGATTTCGCTGATCGCCTTTTTGGGCGTCAGGGTGATCTCGCCGGTGGCTTCGTTCTTGCTGATCCACACTTCATCGCCCGCCAGGCGGAAGGCCTTGGGCAGGCGGACGGCCTGGCTGTGTCCGGAGTGAAAGACTTTGGCGGTGGTGAGCATGTTTCGCTCCTTTGTATATTCATGTTGGTATATACATTATAGCGATGTGGCGGATTCAAAGATAGGCTTCCTGCTCCGCCTTTTCGCCCAGTTCGAGCAGGGCGTCCGCGAGTTGGCGCAGTGGGAGCGGGAGGGGGCGAGCGAGTAAGCGGGCGAGTTGCTGCCGGTCGTGGTCGGTCAGCGGCTTGCGTCGGGGAGCGGTGAGCAGATCGTCGCGCTGCATGGCGAACGGCAGCCAGGGCAAATGTGCGGCTTCCCAGAGCGCCGCCGCCTGCAGCGCAATGGCGATTCCGGCCGGATCAGGGTCGCAGGCGATTTCGGCGGGGGCCGGGGCGCCGGCGAGGAGTTGGCGCATGCCTTCCTGCCACCAGCCGGGAGGAAAGCCGGGGAGCCAGACGACGGCCATGTCTGGCGTGCGCTGGCGGGCGCCGCGCTCGAAGCTGGTCAGGTTCTCGACCAGCCGCCAGACACGCGGCCGACCTTCGCGGCGTTGCGCGGTGGCGATGGTTTCCGGGGTCAGCGCGCTCCAGTCGGCGCTGGCATTCAGGTCGATGATGCCGGTGGCGGTATGCAGGCGGATCGGCCCGGCGACCAGCAGGTGCGGCGTGTGCTCGAAAATACCGCTTTTTTCGAGGTCGACCGCAACAGCCAGCCAACTCCATTCGGCGGCGGTGATGCCTTTGCTGTCGCCACGGGCGAGCAGGGCGAAATCGCGGCGGGTGCCTCGCCGTCTTTCCTCGCGCCAGCGGGCGAGGTTCTTGAGCAGAGCAAGGCGTTGCAGCCGGCGGGTAAGCGGGAGATCGACCAGGGTGACTTGGGCGGCGGCGAGTTCCGCGTCGTTGAAGCGGTGCGCGCTGGCGGCCGCCCAATCGCTGCGCAACCGTTCCGGGTTGGGCAACTGGAACAGTTCACGCAGCGCATCGAGGCGGTGAAATTCGAGCCAGGTGATGTTCCAGCGACTGCCGACGCGCTTTTCGTACTGCACCGACCAGCCGTGGCGCAGCAGCCAGTCGGCGAGTTTGAGGGCAGTTTCAAGTTGCTGGCTGCCAGCGTCGGCGAGCAGGGCAGCCCACTTTCGCCGCGCCTGGTTCGGCTTGATCCAGCGCAGCAGCAGGTCGCTCTGGGCGCCCGGCAGTTCCAGCGGCGCCCCGGTCGTTTCCCGCACGAAGCGCCGCCGGCTGGCTTGCGGGCTGGCCAGCGAGGCGCCGGCGATGAGTTCGCTTTCGATCCATGACATGTTTGGGTCAGCGGCTGCGCATGAAGTCGGCGAAAAGATCGGGGGCGAGGGCGCGAAGTCTTGCGCGTTGCGGAATCTGCGCCGCCTGCTGGCCGGTCTTTTCCAGATGCAGCAGGTCGAGCACCAGGAAGAAGGCGCGTGCCGGATCGCCTTGCACCGGCTGCGCAGGGCGCAGCAAGTCGCGCAGTTCGCCGTGGTGGATCAGCAGCCAGGCCGGGAACCAGGCGAGGTCGTGGTATTCGCCATTGTTTTCAAAGTCGGCCAAAAACTGCAATTTCAGACGGTTGACCGCAACCGGCGCGGTGGCGAGCAGGGATTCGAGCCGCTCGGGGGCCAGCCAGGCCAGTTCGGCCAGCAGGGGCCACCAGGCTTCCGCTGCGCCATGCGTGATCGCGATTTCGCTCATCCAGGCCAAGGGGGCGGGGATGCGGCGCCAGGATGGGATCCTTTCGATGGCGGAACGCGCCTTGCCGGGGGCGTGGGCAGCCAGCCACAAGGGGGCGGCGTGGATTTCCGGATGCGCGCTGTCGCAGTCGAGCGCTGTTGCGGTCTGGGCGAGCGCAGCCCACAGCGGGCGCGCCCAGCGGCTGGCTTGCGTGGCGCCGAAGACTTGCCCGGCGAGCGGCAGCAGGGTTTGCGTGAGTTGCCGGTGTTGCGTTTGCAGATCGCCGGGCTGGAGGTTGCGCCGAAAATCCTTGAGTTGTTCAAGGAGCTGCTTGTGGCTGGCCAGGTCGCGGTGGTGGGGAGATTCGTCGTGCAGGGCAGCGATAGCCAATGCCGTCGCATCGGTGTCATGGGCGGCGAAGGCCATCAACACCGCGTTGTTGAGCATTATGTCGCGCGAGTCCTCGAAGAGATCCAGCTGCATCATTTCGCCTTGGCTATTGCGTGTCGCGCACCAGCACGCCGACGCGCGGCGCCCACGGTTCACCTGGCTTCTTCTTGAAGGTGACCAGGGTCAGCAGCGACGGGTCGTGCACATTGACATTGTGGGTGACCGGCGTCGTCAGCAGGTATTGCGCCTGCGTGGCCTTGAGGAAGCCGGCGACGCGGTCGATGTTGACGATGTCGAGGTGGGCGAAAGGCTCGTCGATGAAGACGAAGCCGCCGGGGCGCGATTCTTCCATCATCAAGGCAATGAGCAGGATCAGCGATTTCATCACCTGCTGGCCGCCCGAGGCGTCGCCGTCGTTCAGCCCCATGAAGCCTTTTTCGTCGAAATCGAACTTGACCGACAGCGCGGCCTGCCCCAGTGCGAGGTCGTCGTCGGCCAGCAGCGGCAGTTCGGCTTCGACCCTGATGCCGGCCATGTCACCGAGGGTGCGCAGGTTGCGGGCGTAGCGGCGCACGGTGGCGCGCAGGACATGGACGTATTGGTCGCGCGCCGCCGTGGTCTGCGCTTCAGCCATCCGGTTGTCGCGCTGGCGCTCGGACAGTTCCTCGCCCTGCCGGGCGGCATCGGCTTTCAGCTTGTCGCGGGTAACGAGGATGCCGGCGTCGGTGATCCAGGTTTTCTCGGCCAGATCGCGTTCGATCTTGTGGATTTCACGGTCGATGGCGGCGAGGTTTTCCCATTCCTTGGCGATTTCGGCATTGCCTGTTTCGTCGAGCCAGTTGGCCGGCAGGCTGCGTCGACTGTGGCGCAGGGCTTGCAGGCGTTTGGCCTGTTCCAGGCGGGCTGGCTTGTTGGCTTTTTCGGCCAGGCGTCTGTCCGCATCCAGCAATTGCGCGGCGATGTCTTCGACAGCGCGTTCCGCCTTACGCCAGGCTTCGTCGGCAGCCTCGCGCTGGCGGCGGGTCAGGTTCAGCTCTTCCCGGACCTGGAGGCGACGCCGCTCCAGTTCGGTGCTCTGGGCTTCGGCAGCGGCGAATTCGCCAGCACGGGCGACCAGACTTTGCGTGGCACTTTCACCGGCCAGTTGGGCGCGGCAGTTGGCAATGACTTGCTCGCATTCGCTGAGGCTGGCTTCGTGTGCGGCGATGCGCGGGGCGAGTTCGGCCAGTTGCGTCTGCACGGCGGCCAGACGGGCAGCGCCGAAACGGGCGAATTCCGGCGCGGCATGGCGACCGCCGCGGCGTTCGCGCAGGTAGCCAGTTTTGGTGACCCAGTCCTGGGCGCGTGGCAACCGGGCGCCGGCATGGGCATCCTCGACGCGCTGCGTGCGGTCGAGCAGCTTCTCGATCCAGCCGGGAACCGGTTTCCGGAAATGCACGACCTCGGCGATGCTGTCCGGCGCGTGCAGCGTCGGTTCGCTGCGGTCGGGAACAATGAAATGGCGGTATTTGTGCTTTTCGCCCAGCGCAAAGGCGGCTTCGGCATCGCGCTCGCGATGCAGGATGACAAGATGGGCAAAAGGGGCGAGCAGGGCTTCGACGGCATTCTGCCAGCCGGTGTCGGTGATTTCGACCAGATCGACCAGCAGGTCGTGGGCGATGCCGGCGGCGTCCAGCGCGGCACGGAAATTCCGGATATCGCCCGGTTCGGCACGTTGACCGCTGGCGAGGGCGGCGATGACGGCCTCCAGTTCGCGCTGCTGGTTTTGCCAGCCGGCGAGTTCGAGGCGCAGGGCATCGCGCCGGGTTTCCGCCTCGCCCTGCTGGCGGAGGATCGCTTCCGGCTTGCCGCCCGCTTCCCTGGCCAGACGCAACAGGCGGTCGCGTTCGCCGAGCAGGCCGTCCAGTCTCCCGGCCTCGCGATTGATCGGCGCTTGCGCGTCGATGGCGCGTTGCTCGTCGGCGAGCGCGGCGGAACGGCGGGTTGCGGCGGCTGCAAGATCTGCCTCCGCTTGCGGTCGACGGGCGTGCAAGGCCGATTTGTCGGCGAGCAAAATGCGCCATTCGCGCCGCATGCCGATGATTTGCGAACTGCCCTTGAGGATGGAATCGCCGAGCAGGTGATACTCCAGTCGGGGACGGGTTTCGCTGAACAAACGGTTGCGCTCGTCGTTCAGCCGGCACCAGGTCCGATAGCTGTCGACGTCGAGCTCGGCTCGTTGAATTCGCAGCTGAAGCCGGTCCAGTTGCGCTTCCAGTTCCACCAACTCGCGGCGTGTGGCTTCCTGATGCTGGCGGGCTTCCTGGTAACGGTCGAGCACCTCGCGGTCGCCGAAAACCTGAAACACCAGGTCGAGCAGAGCCTTGGGCGACAGTTCGCAGAGCTTGTCGGTCTGCCCCTGCTCCAGCGACAGCACCTGGCCGATGGCCGGCGTCAGGCCGGCGCCGTGCAGCACCTGCTGGTATTCGCGCACCCCGAGTTGGGTGGCGCTGCCTTGCAGCGCTTCGATGGGCGTGTCGCCCTCGGCGATCAGGTAATGCCGCGTCCATTCGCCGCCCTTCTTCTCGATGCGGCAAGCCAGCGTCACCGTGTCGCTGGAAAACGGCGGCCAGAACGGACGCCGGCCCGAGGGCTGGCGGCGGTTATCGACGACGCCGCGCAACCAGCAGAAGTCCTCGCCATTGCGCCGGACATAGCGCTTGTAATCGCGCTTCTTCGAGCAGTCGAGCGCGAGCAGCGTGCGCAGGCCGTCGAGCAGCGTAGTCTTGCCGGAACCGTTGGGGCCGACGATGGTGACGATGGCGGCATCGAGCGGCAACACCAGGCGCTGCCAGAAATCCCAATGGACGACTTCGAGCTTTTCCAGGCGGAACATCAGGCGTCTCCGCTCGCGGTCGACGCCATTTTTGCCGCGTTTTTGCCGTTGACCGCGACAAGCACATCGGCGAGCGCGCCGTCGAGAATGCGCGGGGCGAGTTCGGCATAATCGAAGGCGAGATCGAGCAGCGGCCCCTCGTGAAGGACCTTGTTGCGGCGTTCGATGAAACCCAGGCGCGACAGCACGGGAAGCAGGAATTGCAGCCGCGCCTTGCCGCCAAGCAGCTTGCCATAGTCTTCGAGCAGCACGTTTTCCGGCACGCCACGGGCGGCATCATCGCGCAGCGGCGCGACCTGCCGGTTGCCGAAAAGATCGGTCTGGCCTTCGTCGGTGGTGGCTTCGCGGGAGAGCTGGCGTTCGCGCTTGGGCAGGATGATGAGCGCCCAGAGCAGGATGAGCAGGGCGACGCCGTCGCGGTTCAGGCCGGCATTGTTGGAGAGCCAGGCGTCGCCATGCCCGAAGACGGCATTTTCCGCACTTGCCCCGAGCCCGACGGCGACATGGCCGGCGAAGGGGTTGTCGAGCAGGCGCAGACCGGCGGCGGCCAGGCGAAGCTCGATGTCCTGGCGGAAACTTTCGTCGATCAGCAGGCGCCGCACCTCGGCATCGGTCTTGGGCAACCAGCGCTGGGCGAGCAGGCGGGCGATGAACTCGGCGGGCGTATCGGCGTTCATGGCGTGTTCCGGGGCAGAATCCGGCCGCGACTGATGGCGGCAACTTCGTTGCGTCGGGGTGTGTCGAGTAGTTCGTCGTCGGCCCAGCGCAGGGTCAGCGGCAGGGCGCCCAAGGTGACCAGGTCCGGATCGCCCGCCGGGTCGCCGAGGAAGGGGAGCAGCGAGAAACGGTAGGCGGCGGCGCGAAAACTGTCGCCGACAATGGCATCGGCCACCGCCAGCCCGTCGTCATGGGTGCCGAGATCGGCGAGCAGGTGGGTCAGCGCGGCCAGTTCGGGCGGCGGCTCGCGCGGGATTTCGCGGGTATTTTCGGCGTCGACCGCAGCCGGCAGCGTCGAGCGCCGGCGTTCCGGGCGCTGCCGTTCGAGGAGTTCGAATTCGGCGACATCGGCCATCACGTCGGCCAGCACGAACGGGATTTCCGGTACCAGGTGCGTGGTGCCGACGGCGTAATCGGCGAGCTGGTCGATGTCGCGCGTTTTCAGCCAGGCGGCGAGTTCGGACGAGGTCAGCCCGCCTTGCGAGAGGTGCACGCGCTGGCGGGCGATGGCCGCGAGTTCGCGCTGAAAGACGCCGGTCATGCGCATGATGCGGCTCTGCCGGGCACCGATTTCCTGCGCCAGGCGCCAGCTGGCGTCGTCGGGCAAGCCATCGGCGGTGAGTTGACGCATGATTTCGGTGCCTTTTTCCATCCACTGCCAGACGGAAGCGAGCTTTGATTGGGCGGCGAGCAAGCGGAATTCGGAGCCGGAGGCGACGGCGTCGGAGAATTCACCTTCCAGTTCGGCGAGCCTGGCCAGCAGATGTTGCAGGTTTTCCGGCGAAATGCGCCCGGTGGCCCCACCGGCAGCGATCTGGGCGGTCAGGTAGCCCAGTTCGGCATCCTCCTCGGCGGCAAATTGCAGCAGCGTCGATAGCGCGGCCAGCACCATGCGGCCGGTGGGGGAAATCTGGTAGATGCGCCGGTCGCTATCCCAGACCAGCAATTCGTGCTCGCGCAGGCGCTTCAACACCGTTTCGAGCTTGACCGGGTCGATGAAGCCGAAGTGCATTTCGAGCTCGCGCGGTGACCAGCTCGGGTTGTCGGCGCGGGCGCCGATTTCCCGCAGCACCAGCAGGCGAACCATGACTTCCGCCTCGCCACCACGAAAGACGGCGATGCAGGCAGAAATCAGCCCGCGCGCACCCAGCAGCGGGAAGAGCGGCGCAACGTCAGCCGGTTCGACGCCGCGCGCAAAAAAATCGGCGAGGTCGATTCGTTCGGCCAACACGGCCGTCATCAAACCCCCTGCTTCAGGCTCGCCTCGATGAACCCATCGAGATCGCCGTCGAGCACGGCCTGGGTGTTGCCGACCTCGTAGTTGGTGCGCAGGTCCTTGATGCGGCTCTGGTCGAGCACGTAGGAGCGGATCTGGTGGCCCCAGCCGATGTCGGATTTGGCGTCCTCCAGCTTCTGCTGCTCGCTCTGCTGCTTCCTCAGTTCGAGTTCGTAAAGCCGGGCGCGCAGCATGGCCCAGGCTTCGTCGCGGTTCCTGTGCTGCGAACGGTCGTTCTGGCACTGGACGACGATGCCGCTCGGCGCGTGCGTCAGGCGCACCGCCGAGTCGGTCTTGTTGATGTGCTGGCCGCCGGCGCCGGAGGCGCGGTAGGTGTCGGTGCGCACGTCGGCCGGGTTGATGTCGATCTCGATCGACTCATCGACTTCCGGATAAACGAACACGCTGGTGAACGACGTGTGGCGACGGGCGTTCGAGTCGAACGGCGACTTGCGCACCAGGCGGTGGATGCCGGTTTCGGTGCGCAGCGTGCCGTAGGCGTAGTCGCCGGTGAATTTGACCGTGGCGCCCTTGATGCCGGCGACGTCGCCTTCGGACTCCTCCATGACGTCCACGGTGAACCCCTTCCTTTCGCCGTATTTCAGGTACATGCGCAGCAGCATCGCCGCCCAGTCCTGCGCCTCGGTGCCGCCGGCGCCGGCCTGGATTTCCAGGAAGCAGGGGTTCGGGTCCTGCGGGTTGCTGAACATGCGGCGGAATTCGAGCGCGGCGATCTTCTCCTCGAGGCGGGCGCTGTCCGCCTCGACCGACAGGAGGGTGGCGTCGTCGCCTTCCTCGCGCCCCATCTCGAACAGCTCGCGGCCGTCGTCGAGCCCGCCCTGGACTTCCTCGAGGACGAGGACGACGTCTTCGAGCGATTTCTTCTCGCGGCCGAGTTCCTGGGCGTGCTTCGTGTCGTCCCAGATCTTCGGGTCTTCCAGCTCCTTGTCGAGGAGCGTCAGGCGTTCGCGCTTGTGATCGTAGTCAAAGATACCTCCGCAGCTCGGCGGCGCGCTGCGCCAGATCGTCGAGCTTGTAGGAGATGCTGTTGAGTTGTTCGGCTTCCATGTGGCGGTTCCGGGTGGTTTGCAAGACGCCGATTATAGCCGGGCCGGGCGTCACCGGATTGACTGCGAAGGAGCCGGGCGGGATACTTGACACCATGCCCCGCGGGGCGCCACTTTTCTTCCCTTCCGGACTCACTCGCATGCTGCAGAAACTCTCCTCTTTCGCCGGAATTCAGGGGCCGGTCGTCATTATCGTCATCGACGGCTACGGCCTGCCGAAGTCGGACGTCGGCAGCGCCATCGCCGCCGCCCGCAAGCCGACGCTCGACCGCCTGTGCGCCGATTATCCGAACATCCGTCTGCGCGCGCATGGCACTGCGGTCGGCATGCCGTCGGACGACGACATGGGCAACTCCGAGGTCGGGCACAATGCCATCGGCGCCGGGCAGGTCTATAGCCAGGGCGCGGCGCTGGTCGCCAACGCCATCGCCGATGGCGCCATCTGGCAGGGCGAGGCCTGGCAAGAAATCGTCGCCGGCGCCAAGGCCGGGCGCGGGGTGATCCACTTCATCGGCCTGTTCTCCGACGGCAATGTGCATAGCCATATCGACCACCTCAAGGCCATGGTGGTCCAAGCCAAGGCCGAAGGCGTCACGGCCGTGCGCGTCCACGCGCTGCTCGACGGGCGCGACGTCCCGGAAACCAGCGCACTCGACTACGTGGTGCCGTTCGAGGCCTTCCTCGCCGGGATCAGCGACGCCGGCTTCGATGCCCGCATCGCCTCGGGCGGCGGTCGCCAGAACATCACGATGGACCGCTACGACGCCAACTGGGCGATGGTCGAGAAAGGCTGGCACACGCACGTGCTCGGCGAAGGCCAGCAGTTCGCCAATGCCACTGCCGCGGTCAACGGCCTGCGCGAGCAGAATCCCGGAACCATCGACCAGGATTTGCCGCCCTTCGTCATCGGCGAAGGCGGCAAGCCGGTCGGCACCATCGAGGATGGCGATTCGGTCGTCTTCTTCAATTTCCGCGGCGACCGCGCCATCGAGATCAGCCGCGCCTTCGAGGAAGCGCATTTCGACAAGTTCGACCGCGTCCGGGTGCCGGCAGTGACTTACGCCGGCATGCTGCAGTACGACGGCGATCTCAAGCTGCCGGCCCGCTTCCTCGTCGCGCCGCCGGCGATCCGGGACACCCTGGGCGAGTGGTTCAGCAAGGTCGGCCTCAGGCAGTTCGCTTGTTCGGAAACGCAGAAGTTCGGCCATGTCACTTATTTCTGGAACGGCAACCGCTCGGGCAAGTTCGCCGGCGAAACCTGGCAGGAAGTGCCGAGCGACATCGTTCCCTTCGAGCAGCGCCCGTGGATGAAGGCTGCCGAAATTGCCGACGCGATGATCGCGGCGCTGCAAAGCGGTGAGTACAGGACCTTGCGCTGCAACTTCGCCAACGGCGACATGGTCGGCCACACCGGCAATTTCCGCGCGGCGACGATGGCGATCGAAGCGGTCGATCTGCAACTGGCGCGCATCCTGCCGGTCATCGACGCGATGGGCGGCGTCGCGCTGATCACCGCCGACCACGGCAATGCCGACGAGATGTACGAGATCGACAAGAAGACCAAGGCGCCGGCGCAGAACAAGGACGGCTCGTACAAGGCGAAGACCGCGCACACGCTCAATCCGGTGCCGCTGATCCTCTACGACAATGTCAGCGGCGGCAGGCTGGGCCTGAAGCAGACCGACACGGCAGGGTTGGCCAACATCGCCGCGACCGTGGCCAACCTCGTTGGACTGGAAAAGCATGCCGCCTGGGAAGAAAGCCTGCTCGAGATTCGCGGGTGATTTCCCGCTTCCTGCCTCCCGTCAGCCCCGCCCGCCAGCGGACGGCGCGCTCCTGACGGGTCGTGCCGTGCCGGCGTCGCCGTGAACGGAAAACTCCGTCAGGGTCGCGGATCGCAGCTTGCCGGAAGTTGCGCATCTGCCTGCCCTCAATGGCGGAAGAGTTTCCAGGCCATTTCGACACCCGAGACGAGCAGGTCGCCGATGTCAAGGGAATCGAGGGCATCCACCTTGCTTTCGCGCTGGCGCCGGGACTTGTCGCGCTCGCGCATGACGATGGCGTCACCCAGCGCGTCGACGTCGACCGTCGTGCGCTTGACCTCGGCCTGCTGATAGCGGCCCAGCGCCTGTTCGACGGCTTCCGGGTCGAGGATGGCGATCGGCGAGCGGCAATGGGTGCAGGCGTGATCCTTGCGGATATCGACCGGCGCGCCGCAACCGCTGCAGCGGATGCTGGCGACCTTGACGGCCAGCTGGCCGATCTCGGCCGCGGTCAGCTGCCGGACGAAGCCCTTTTCGATCATGAACTGGGCGAACGTCGTGAAGCGCCCGTGCTTCTGCAGGCAGCGGTGGTAATTGAACTTGCCGCCAGGCCTCGCGACATCCAGCCCGTGCAACAGCTTGTCGTTGCAGCGCGGACAGTGCAGCGGGTCGCGCAAGGGGAGACGCTGGGCGTCGCGGTGTTCGTGGATCAGCTTGAACAACTCGATGATGCCGCCTGGCGTGATCTGCGCGCTTTCGAACTCGTCGAACCAGATACCCTGGCACGGGAAGCACAGGTCGAGCACGACTTCGCCATGCTGAAGCCGCTCGAAGCGGTGCTTGACCATGATTTGCCGGCAGGAAGGGCAGGGCGTCGGTTTCATCGGGATTTGGTGCGAAAGGGATGGCGCGTCGCAATGAACGAAAGCGAAACTATAGCGCAGGCCGTCGCCGGCGATGATTCGGCGTGGCGGTCGCCGCCGCGGCGCGGATTGCGGTCGACGCCGGGAAAACGGCGATTTCCCCCGCGACGCGGGTCCCGGGAATCAGAAGTGACGCGTGCTGGCCGGGAGGGGGCGCGTCGCGAAAATCGGCGCGCGGCAGACAAGTACGGTGGCGACCGGATAGCGGTGCGCGTTGTCGGGACAGGTTCCTGCCGCCCGCTGCATCACGGGCGTCCCTGTTGGCGATCAGCTGCCGCGCCGCTGCTGGCTGAGCGGGGGTTCGAGATTGCAGCGCTGCAACAGGGCCGTGTCGGCGAAGATCTCGGCGGGCCTGCCATCGCCGGCGAGCACGCCCTCGTGCATGACCAGTACGCGCTGGCAGAGATCGAGGACGAGATCGAGATCGTGGGTCGCCACGACTTTCGTGAGTTCGAGTTCCGCCAGCAGGTTGATGAGCCGGCGCCGCGCGGCGGGGTCCAGGCCGCTGCTGGGTTCATCCATCACCAGGACGGAGGGGCGCATCGCCAGCACCCCGGCAATCGCGACCACCCGTTTTTCGCCGCCGGACAGGCGGTACGGCGGGCGTGCCTGCAGATGCCCGGCACCGACCGTGGCCAGGGCGCTTTCGACTCGCGACGCGATCTCCGCCTCGGCGAGTCCCCGCGAGCGGAGGCCGAAGGCCACGTCGTCAAACACGGTCGGCATGAACAGCTGATCGTCCGGGTCCTGGAAGATCATGCCGACGGTTTGCCGTATCGCGGGCAGGTTTTCCCGGGCGACCGGCAGGCCGTCGATGCGCACCACCCCGGAACCTGCCCTGAGCACGCCGTTCAGGTGGAGCAGCAAGGTGGTCTTGCCGGCGCCGTTGCCGCCGATGACGGCGACCGATGCCCCTTGCCCGATCCGGAAGCTGACGCCGCGCAGCGCCGGCTGGCCGTCCGGATAGTCGAAGTGCAGGTCGCTGACCGCGACGAGATGCCCGCTCATCGCGCGATGGCCAGCAACGCGCGCCCGAGGAGCATCGGCAGGTCCGTTGCCCGGATGGCGAGGAACGCTGCGCACCAGAAGATGACGAACAGCGTGTCGCCAGTGCGCCATCCGTTGCCCTGCCGGATCGGCAACGAGCCGTTGAAGCCGCGCGACAGCATGGCTTGATGGATGCGCTCGGCGCGCTCGACGGAGCGCAGCAGCAGGTTGCCGAGCACCGGGCCGTAGACCGCCAGCGGCATGTCGCCCCGATCGTTCGAGCGCAGTTCGCGGGCGAGATTCATCCGCCCCAGTTCGCCGGCAAGAACCAGCAAGTAACGCTGCAGGAGCAGCAACTGCGTGGTCAGGACGGCCGGCACCCCCATCTGGTTGAGGCCGGCGCAAATCCTCGGCATGCCGGCCGTCGCGAAAAGCACGGTTGCCGCCGCCACGGCAAGGACAGCGCGAACCATGATCGAGGCGAACGACAGCCAGCCTCCGGAAATCGCCTGGCCCAGCAATTCGCCGCGCGGACTCGTGTCGAAGAGGGGATTGAAGATGCCGACCATCAGCGCCAAGGGCAGGGCCAGCAGGACCCTGGTTCCGACCATCGGCAAGGGAATCTCGCCAAGGCGAGCCAAGACGACCGGATAGAAGGCCAGCGGCAGGAGCGCCGCGACCGCATGGCGGGGAAAGGAGACGACGACGACGAGGAAGGCAAGGGTCGTCAGGATGAGCGCGCGCGGGTCGCGCCGCGACAGCCAGGTGTCCTGACTGCTCAGCGCATCGCTGGAGTCGATGCCCCGCAGCAGTGCTTCGATTCGGCTCACGCTGGCTCGCTCCCCGGCGTCGCGCCCGGTTCAGGTCGGTGGCGGCGTGCGACCGCGCCGGGGGCGCAGCAGGTAGCCGATCGCCGAGACCAGCAGGAGCGTCGCCGCGGCGCCCAACACCCCGGCCAGCGAGGTGCCGGCATCGACGGCAGGCCATGCCGCTTCGCCGGCGGACGCTTCGCCGGCGTTCCCCGCGGAAGTCTTCTCTTCGCCGGCTGCCGGCTTGTAATCCGGCAGGAGCGCAACCTGGCGTTGCACGTCCCCCAGCACCCGATGCGCCGCGCTGCCGCCTTCGTCGACTTCGGTCTTGCCGGTGATGCGGGAAATGGACCACTCCAGGCCATCCGGATGCGGCGAGGCGAACCAGGAGAGGACGCCGGCGGTCACCGCCGCGAGGATCCCGACGATGGCGATGACCCGTGTCGGGAAGCCGGCAGGTCGGCTGGCGCCTGTCTCCGCCGTCGCGTCCACCAGATCGGGGCGCGCCTTGCTGATGAAGGCGATGATGACGGCAGTCGCCAGGCCCTCGATGACGCCGATCGCCAGGTGGATCGGCAGTATCAGCGCGAGGAATGTTCCCCAGGGCAGGGTGGTGATCCCGGACAGTTTCGTCTCGACGACGACGCCGAGCGCCCCCAACTGCAATCCGGCCACCGCGGACAGGATGGTGACGATCAGCGCCCGGTTCCGCGCGGGCATGCCCCCGCCGCGCCTGATCAGCGGCCGATAGATCAGGGGATAGGCGACGAAGCACGGGAAGAAGCCGAGGTTGAAGATGTTGGCGCCCAGGGCCAGCAACCCGCCGTCGGCGAACAGCAGCGCCTGCACGGTCAGCACGGAGGCGATCACGATGAAGGCGGCTGGCCCTCCGAGCAGTATCGACAGCAGCAGCCCGCCGCCGATATGCCCGCTGGATCCGGTGGCGGGGATCGAGAAATTGATCATCTGGGCCGCGAAAACGAAGGCGCCGAGCACTCCCATCAGCGGGATCAGGTGTTCCCTCGGGTCGGAGCGTATCCGCCTGGAGCACCAGCCGAGCGTGGCGCCCGATGCGGCCCAGAGCGTCGTTGCGACGGCAGGGGAAAGGAGAGCATCGCCCATGTGCATGGTGGATCCCTTCGACGGAGCGTATGAAAAACAGTGTAATCGTATTACGCACGGACCGGAAGAACTCCTATTGATCAGGGTCATCGGGTCAGAACCGAGATGCTTGGCAATCCAGGGGCTCAAGACGTGCGCTTGTCGCAACTTTTGCGCGCACGGCGCCATGAGATTGCATAGCGCCAAGGAACCGCTGATTGATTCCGAATGATTGCTGGCTGTGGGCGTTGTACTGTCCGGGAGGCGGTGAATTGGTTCCATTGGCTGCTGTTTTGGCATTTCATTTCACTTCAGTGATAATCATGACGTGAAACCTTCGGCAGCCTCTGAGTCCGCAGTAGCACCTGGGCGCCAGCGCCATGTACTTGCGGCTCGTCGGCAACGCCGCGGCCGGCCCGCTCGTCTCGCCAGAGGGGTCGAAGTATCCCCTTTCGATGTCCACCTCACCCTTACCGGAGGTGCCGGATGAAAATCCACTGGACCGTTTGTTGTTCCGCTATGCTGGTACTGACACTTGCGGTCCTGCCGCGGCTCGAGGCGGCAGAGGTATTGAATGTTGTCAAGGCGCGCGGGCAACTGCGCTGCGGGGTCGGCGAGGGTATCCCGGGCTTCTCCGAACAGGGCGCTGACGGACGCTGGCGCGGGTTCGACGTCGACTTCTGCCGCGCGGTGGCGGCGGCGGTCCTGGGGGATGCGGACAAGGTCGAACTCGTGGCGCTGAGTACCTCGACCCGTTTCCCCGCGCTGCAGACGCGCCGCATTGACCTGTTGCTGAACAACACCACCTGGACCCTCACCCGCGAGGCGGTGTTGAAGGTGCAGTTTCCCGGCATCCTTTTCTACGACAATCAGGGTTTTCTGGTCCCGGCCAACATTGCGACCCTCGCCGACCTCGATGGCGCGACCATCTGCGTCGAAAGGGGAACGACGCACCAGCGCAATCTGGAAGCCTATTTCGAGGCGAAAGGCGGGTCCGTGAAGCCGCTGCTGATCGACTCGGCTCCCGAGGCGGCGGCGGCCCTTTTCGCCGGTCGCTGTCGCGCCTACACTTCGGACGCGAGCCTGCTGGCCGCCATGCGCCTGCGGGCGCCGGGCGATCCGCAGGCCTTCGTGATCCTCCCCGAACGCATCTCCAGGGAACCGTTCAGCCCCGCCGTATGGGGAGGCGATCCAGAGTGGGCCACGGTGATCCGGTGGGTTCTGAACGTCCTGATCCTTGCGGAGGAATACGGCGTCACGCGGGACAACCTCGATGCCGTCATCGCCGAGAACCGGAATCCCCTGGTGCGGCGGACCGCCGCGGAGACGAACAGCATCGCCCGCTCGCTGGGCATCGAGCCCGGCTGGGGGATACGGGCGCTGCGGGCTGTAGGCAACTACGGCGAGATATACGAGCGCAACCTCGGGGGCGGCAGCCCGCTCAAGATCGAGCGCGGTCCTAACCGGATCTGGACCCAAGGCGGACTTCACTATCCCCCTCCAGTCGACTGAGTGACGGCCCAATGACCGACTTTCAGATTTATCTCACCATCGGCGTTTTCGCCGCCGTGATCCTCCTGATCGCGTTCGACCTGATCGATATGACGGTCGCTGCCCTGCTCGGGGTCAGTGTCCTGATCGTGTTCGGCATCCTCGACAGTGGCGATCTGATGCCCATCGTGCACACCGCCGGCGGTCCTCTTTCCCTGCTTTTCGGCGGCATGGTGGTGGCG
>WBZM01001575.1_pt1 | contig 22035 bp, 17 predicted proteins | sample 5204271 | NCBI WGS metagenome assembly WBZM01 (sample SAMN12344346, study PRJNA552823) | activated sludge metagenome | biome: Activated sludge suspended growth; feature: Nitrification reactor; material: Wastewater; isolation source: activated sludge from nitrification reactor of wastewater...
ACCTCGGCTGGGTTTCACCCGCCGAGTTCGAGGACCGGGCATGCCCGGTCCTCGATGAACCGACCCCAGATAGCATCGACCGACCGTTAGGAAAAGTGTTGCTCAAAACGGACTAGGACCATTTTCCATGAAGAGATCGGCCATTGCTTCAATCACCTTTTCGCGCCGTTTCTTGGCGGCGAGTCTTTGGCGCTGGCTGACAAATGCTCCTGGTTCGCTGTGCTTCGTCATGGTTTTTCCTTTTCTGACTGCGGTCAGGTCCGCAGCTTGTTCTCAGTTCTTGAGGGTCTGGGGTTGTCGGCCCAATTGCGGCACCGGGCGGAAATGATCTTTTCGCTAGAAGGCCTCCTTTCTGTTTGTTTGGCACATCAGGACGGTTCTTCCACGATAGATCGGAAACCGATGTAATGACGCAGGATCCGTTTCAGCCTGAAATCGGTGCCAGCGAGGCTCGTCAGCTCGAAGAGACGATCCAACTCGTGTCTGAGACGAGGCGACGCTTCCCCAGAGGGGGCTTCCGCAAGCTGGATTCGCTTGAAATTGAGGTGCTGTTGGCGATCGCTCACTTAGGCGATTGCCTTCCTGGTGAGATCGCTTCCGCGCTCCGCCTCGAGCAAAACACTGTTAGCGACCCCATCCGCTCCCTCACCGAAAGACGGCTGGTTTCGGTTCGGCCAGACCGGACCGACCGACGCCGCCGCGTCGTAAGGCTTAGAAAGGCAGGTAGGTCTTTGGTCATCTCGTTTCTTCGCGAGCGGGCCACATGACTTAGGCCTCTCTACTCGCCTCTTGTTTAACGCGTCGCCTCTAAGAGACTCTCAAGTCAAGCGGACGGAACCCGCGGCGCGAAAGCCCGCGGATTGATCCGTATCGGAGGAATCACCCTCAGCGGTCCCGACTAGTCTCGGCCAAAAGGCCCCTATTCCGACTAATGGTGTGGCGCAACTTCCGGGTCCAATCCGGTCTAGTATTTGTGACACGCTTCTGGGACTCAGGCGCATCGGCAAGTCCCACCTTCACGTTGGAGCCAAGATCCCAGGTAGTCACCAGACACGACAGCGGAGGGCCGACGAACCGGAACTCTGGCTCGCATTTCAGCGTCGTGGGTCGGTCCAACTGTTGAATCTGCTCGGGGGGCGGAAATCGATGAGGAGCCTCGACATTGCCAAGGCACTGCCTGAACTCTCTCGAGCCGTGACTTTCAAGAGGCTGCGGGAACTTCAGGACCTCGAGATTGTCGAGCGAGTCGTGGAGCCTGGACCTCCTATCGAGTCCTGGTATTCATTGACTGACACCGGTCATCGACTATCCGAGGCCGCAGCAATCCTGGAATCGCTAGCCCCGAGTCAATAGTTGGTCGGGGCGCCTACTTCGGAAACCGATGTTTGAAGGAGTCGCTTGCAACGGACTCGGCGCGGCCATCTATCATCCTGATGGATGGCCGGATCGACACCTCGAGTAAGGCGCGCTGACGAGCCTGAGGTTCGTCTCGTTTTCCAACGCCGCGCAACGATAGAGATCCTGCTCCTTCTCGACAACGAGCAGCCGGTGAGTTTCGGTGAGTTCTGTCTGGAGATTCCAGGAATCGCAAAGCAGGTCATCAGTCAACGCCTGCACGAACTTCGGGGGATCGGAGTGATCCGACGCGAAGTACTTCAATCCGGCCCGCCAACGCGAACGCAGTACTGGCTGACCGAGGACGGTAAGGACCTGGCAAGAATTGCCCGAGACCTTTCAAGGTTCGGTGAGAAGTAGACCAACCCCAAGATGACGTCAGCCCATCGCTGCGGTCCAAGGGGGATCTCGTGGAGGACTTGGTCAAGAACCTCTCCGCTGACCACGTCCTCAGCCGTGGTTGGCAGGACTAATGACCGCCGTAAACCGTCCAACCTTCGAGTCTCAGGTACTTCGCCAGTAAAGCTTCCAACTCCTCGGCCTGCTCTCGGACAGCAAATCTGGGGTACTCCGCATAGAGGTCCGGACGCAGAAAGCCCCCGTTCTTCCTTACCTCGGAGTTCGACTTGTATCCAGCGAGATGCTGGGCCAACCGATCTTCTGGCGTTAGTGCGCTTTGTCCCACGTAGAGACTCTTCTCAAGATTCTCAATCTCGATGACGTACACGCCATAGCTCCGATCCGTCATCTCGGCACCCAACTACTTGTCTCGCTCTTCATCTGACCAATCAGTTTGGGTTAGTAGAACTGGACGAGATTAGTCGCCACCATGGGTGCCGAGACCGAGGAATCGTTCGAAGAACTCGGTCATTCTTGCGATGACACGTTTCTTTCGCTCGCCGTGTTCGCTATCGGCGGAGAATCGTGAGGTTGGTGGGAGCACCCTGGTGATCGCGGTTCCAGTGACCTGGATGGACCCATCGCGGAACGCGGACTGGATGTAGGTGCGGGTTTCGTCGGGCCGAAGGTTCTCTTCCTGGATGATCGACTCGAGCTCCTGTTGCCGGCGGGCTTTGATGAATGCCTGCCATTCCTCATCGATGTTGCCATCGGCGGAGAGGTTCTCTACGAAGTCTTCCACGAGGTCCCTCTTGTTCCTGAGGGACGGGCTCGCGTCAACGGCCCGGGTGATCTCGGCGCGGATCTCCCGGTCGTCTCCGTCGCCGTGCTTCTCCCGGTGTTTCTGGACGAGCATGAGGATGTAATCAACGTTGATCTCGACCTGTTTGATGAGTTCGATCTCGAAAACGACATCATCGTTGATTGCTTCCTTGTCGCTGTCCTGGTTCTTGCGGAACTCGGCATAGAGGTCGAGGTAGATGCTGCGGTAGTCCTGGGCCTGCCGGTCGGTGAGGATCTCCTCGCCAGCAAACTCGTCGAATGAAGCAAGGATGTTCTGGAGCCGGAGGATTGTCCCGAACAGTTCGATGAAGTTCTTCTGTGCCTGCTCACCGAGGATTGCCTGGCCGAGCGGGTACGTGTCGGTGAGTTCGTTGATCTTGTTCTGGTATTCGGCGTAGTAGTCGCCGTAGGGTTTGAGAAGAACGATCCCTTTGGCGTCCTTGTTTCCGAAGAGTTCCAGCGCCGCGTTCGTTTCTTCCTCGAGGTCCCGGAACGAGACGATGTTGCCGTAAGTCTTGACGGAGTTCAGGATCCGGTTCGTTCTCGAATACGCCTGGATCAGTCCGTGGGTTCGGAGGTTCTTGTCGAGAAAAAGTGTGTTGAGAGTGGTCGCGTCGAACCCGGTCAGGAACATGTTGACGACTATGACCAGATCAATCTCGCGTCTCTTCAGACGGAGCGACAGGTCCTTGTAGTAGTTCTGGAACCTGTCGGAGCTCGTGTCAAACGACGTTCCGAACATCTGGTTGTAGTCGGCGATCGCATCCTCTAGGAAGGTGCGGGAGTCACCGGCAAGGCCGATGGTGTCGAAATCTTCCTCGTCCAGGGCCCCGTCTTCGACGGCTTCGTTCGCGGCGTAAGAGTAGATCAGCCCGACTTTGAGGCGTTTGTCAGGTGGCAGGTCCTTCTGCTGGCGTTGGAAATACCGGTAGTAGTGACGGGCCGCTTCGATTGATGCGGTCGCAAACAGCGCATTGAAGCCCCGGACCCTCTTGTCGTTCAGGACATAGTTCTGGTTGCGCCTGGTCTTCTGGTCGAAGTGCTCGAGGATGTAATCGACGACCAGATGAATCCGCATCGGGTCAAGCAGCGCACTTTCGGTGTCGATCGCGGACACCTGCTTGTCGATGAGCTGCCCGACCTTGACGGTGTTGACGTAATCGATCCGGAACGGCAAAACGTTCTTGTCGCTGATCGCGTCAACGATCGTGTAGGTGTGGAGCTTGTCCCCGAAAGCCTGCTCGGTTGTTTTCAGCTGCGGGTTGCCGCCACTTGCGGCGTTTGCGGAGAAGATCGGGGTGCCGGTGAACCCGAACAGGTTGTAGTTGCGGAAAGCCCGGGTGATGTCGGTGTGCATATCCCCGAACTGGGAGCGGTGGCACTCATCGAAAATGATCACGACATGCCCGCCGTAGATCTCGTGGCCCTTGTTTGCCCGGATGAAAGTGGAGAGCTTCTGGATCGTCGTGATGATGATCTTCGACTGCTGATCCTCAAGCTGACTTTGAAGCACCCGGGTTGACGTGTTCGAGTTCGCCGCGCCCTTCTCGAAACGGTCGTACTCACGCATCGTCTGGTAGTCGAGGTCCTTGCGGTCCACGACAAATAGGACCTTCTCCACCGTCGGCACCTTCGACGCAAGCTGCGCCGTCTTGAACGAGGTCAGGGTCTTCCCAGAACCGGTGGTGTGCCACACATACCCACCGGCATCCACGGTTCCGAGCTTCTTGTAATTCGTGGAAATCTCGATCTTCTGAAGGATCCGCTCGGTCGCAACGATCTGGTAGGGCCGCATCACCAGAAGCTGCCGATCAGCAGTAAGCACGCAATACCTGGTCAGGACATTCAGCAGCGTGTGCTTCGAGAAAAACGTCTTCGCGAAAGACGTCAGATCCTGGATCGGCTTGTTCTGGGCGTCAGCCCACCAGGACGTGAACTCGAAACTGTTCGAAGTCTTCCGGCCCTTCCCGGATTTTCTTTCCTCGTCGAGATGCTGGCGCCGGGTTGTGTTCGAGTAGTACTTCGTCAAAGTGCCGTTCGAAATCACGAAGAGCTGCACATACTCGAAAAGTCCGGAACCGGCCCAGAAACTGTCTCGCTGATATCGGTCGATCTGGTTGAACGCTTCACGGATATCCACCCCGCGACGCTTCAACTCCACATGAACCATCGGCAACCCGTTCACTAGAATCGTCACGTCGTAACGGTTCCCGAACCTTGCGCCACCCTCACCCCGGTCAACCTCGTACTGATTGATCACCTGCAACTGGTTGTTGTGAATGTTCCGCTTATCCAGCAGCGTGATGTTCTTCGACGAACCATCGTCTCTCTTGAGGACCTGAACATGGTCCTCCTGGACGCGAACGGTCTTCTCGACAATCCCATCGTTTCGCCCGGCGATCTTCTCCCCGAAGAAGCTCTCCCACTCCGAATCACTGAACTCAACCTCGTTCAACGCCTCCAGCTGAGAACGCAGATTCGAAACCAGATCCTCCTCTGATGCCACCGGCAGATACTTGATCGCCTGCTCATCCAGCAGCCGAATCAGCGCCTCCTCAAGCTCAGCCTCCGACTGGTAGTCGGACTCCTCCTTCAGGTGCGGCACGTACTCGGCCACCACGGTGCTCTCACTACTCACCGCAACCGGCTCAAACCGCCGGCTCTCCGCCTCCCTCACGAAGCCAACTCCTCAAACGACAAAAAGCGATCCCGGTAATACTCGTACTGCTTCCGACGAGCATCCAGCTCCGCAGGCAGGCCAACGCTCAGGTCGTTCACAAGAGCGTCGAACTTATCGAGAACCGAAACGATCGCTTCCTGCCTTGACGATTCCACAGCAGGAATCGGAATCTTGTTCAGATTAGCCTTGTTCAGTTTCGCCTGGGCTCCGCCGGTTACATACGGCGATATATCTATCGAATTGAGATAGGCCTCAACGAACCTTCGCTCCGCATACGTCGACAACTCAAGCACGTGTGCATGGTTGTTTATCCAGGTGCGCCCGGACACTGAAAATGCAATCGGGGTCGACCGCGAAAGGAGATTCGCGCCGTCTTCGGAAACCAGGAGGTAGTCACCATCAAACAGATAGTCATCTACATAGTCGACTATGCCTGACGCGCCGTAGTATGGAATATCACCGGGAACCCGTTCCGATTTCTTGACCGGTCTTCGCCGCGAATCGAGGTTCGTGGCAAGCTTGTCAAGAGTGGTCCACGAAGGTGCCAAATCAACGGCAAGGAGTTCGCTCCTGAAGTAGGAGTACTGCTTCCGCCGTGCCTCCAGTTCCGCCTCCAGTTCCGCCTCCAGCTCCGTAAACTGATCCAAGATCCGCACGATCTCCCGCTGAACCTCCAAAGGCGGAAGTGGAATCTGGAGTTTCGAGTAGGTTCCAATCCACTGCCGCGAGTGATCCTGTGGCCTATACCGAATGGTCTGCATGGCAAAGAAGGCGTACCGAAGTAGGACTCCCGATTCTGGTCTTGCCCTCAACATCTTCATCGCCGAGGACTTGGCCTTAAACGGAAAATCAACCCATTTGAACGCTGTCGTGAAGTCGTCAAAGATGAGAACTGGATCTGACTTACTCGCCGGGAATATCCCCACTTCTTCCTTGGTGTATCCCAGAAGGAAAGTTTGGCCAGCGGTCAGGACTGGGGTCTCGTAGCTAGGGTCGTAGGACGTGGATTCGACCAGGTACTTTCCTGGCTGCTCATACTCAAGAATGTCTTGAAGCGCGGTTCTGCCCACCCCGCTGGGACATCGCTCCGCGAGGACTTCATCGAAACGACTCAAGTTGAGCCTTCTAGGTCAGCAACAATCGCGTCGATTTCGGTGCGGAGTTCTTGCTGGCGGGCGACGATCCTTGCAATCTCCGCGTTGAGTTCGGTGATATCGATCTCTTCGCGGGTGTCTTCCTGATCGACATGGGCTGAGACGGAAAGGTTGTAGTCGCTTTCGGCGAGTTCTTCGTTGGAAACGAGCTTCGTGAAGTGGTCTGATTCCTCACGGGCCTTGAAGGCGTCAAGGATCTTCTGCCGGTTCGATTCGGTGAGTTTGTTCTTGTTGCCGCCGCGTTCGAACTCGGCTGACGCGTCTATGAAGAGGACTCGGTTGTCGGTCTTGGATTTCCTCAGGACGATGATGCAGGTCGCGATCGTGGTGCCGAAGAAGAGGTCGGGCGGGAGTTGGATGACCGTGTCGACGTAGTTGTTATCGATCAGGTACTTGCGGATCTTCTGTTCGGTCCCGCCGCGGTAGAGCACCCCTGGGAATTCGACGATCGCGGCCGTTCCGTTTACCGCCAGCCACGACAGGATGTGCATCGTGAAGGCAAGATCAGCCTTAGAGGGTGGCGCGAGTACTCCGGCTGGCGAATATCGCGGGTCGTTGATCAACAGCGGATTGTTCTTGCCTTCCCACCTGGTTGAGTAGGGGGGATTGGAAACGATCGCTTCGAAGGGTTCCTCGTCCCAGTGGGCTGGTTCGGTGAGGGTGTCGCCGTGCGCGAGATCGAACCGTTCGAAATTGATGTCGTGCAGGAACATGTTGATCCGCGCGAGGTTGTAAGTGGTCAGGTTGATCTCCTGACCAAAAAACCCCTGACGCACGTTCTCCTTGCCAAGCACCTTCGCGAACTTCAGAAGCAACGATCCCGACCCGCAGGCGGGGTCGTATACCTTGTTGACCTCGGTTTTCCCTGCCACTGTAATCCGGGCGAGAAGCTCGGACACTTCCTGCGGGGTGAAGTACTCGCCGCCGGACTTACCGGCCTGCGACGCGTACATGCCCATCAGATACTCGTAGGCATCCCCGAACAGATCGATCGAGTTGTCCTCGAAGCTTCCAAGCGGTAGATCACCGATCGCGTCAAGGAGCTTCACCAGCTTCTTGTTTCTGGCCGCGACCGTGTTGCCGAGCTTCGAGCTGTTGACATCCAAGTCATCGAAGAGCCCCTTTAGGTCGTCTTCGCTGTCTGTGCCAACGGCGGAGCCCTCGATGTCCTTGAAGATCGCCTCGAGGCGCTCGTTCAGATCCGGGTCATCCGGTGCCTGACGGCGAACATTCTCGAAAAGCTCCGACGGGAGAATGTAGAAGCCCTTTTCGGCGACCGTGTCGGTCCGACCGAACTCCGACTGATCATCGGGCAGCTTCGCGTAATCGAAATCCTCGTTACCGGCCTCCCGTTCACCCTCGTTCAGATACGCCGTCAGGTTCTCGGAAATGAACCGGTAGAACAGCATCCCGAGCACGTAGGTCTTGAAATCCCAGCCGTCAACCGACCCACGGAGATCATTGGCGATCTGCCAAATCGTCTTGTGAAGCTCGGCCCGCTGAGCCTCTCTTGTAGTTGGTGTCAAACGATCTCCCTTTCGAGACTTTCGGTGGTGGACCGAGGGTCTCACCGTACCGGGGATTACTGACATACGGGAACTCGCGCGCAGACAGTTCTTGCCTCGCTAGCCGCAGGGACTTGCCTCAGACCCGCCGATTCTCGGATTACCTTGGGGCGTCTTCGCCGAAGCGAGTCCCAGACACCAACCGGACCGCTCCAAAAGGAGTGCCGAAAGACGGTGTCGGATCCTTTCTGGAGTCTTAAGGCCCTCGATCTTTGTCGGACCTTCAAGGCACATCAAGATCGACCGAGTGTCCGACCGATGGCGGATCATCCAGAGTCTGGTGGAACGAGCAGAACATCTCAACGAGCAGCGCTTCGTGGGGTTCCTAGATGTCCTCGGGTTCAGTGATTTCGTCGCTAGGAACGGCCACACGACGGTGACCAGTGTCTACGACCAGTTACTCACCACGCTGCTCACGATCTCGCTACCCGGCGCCAAGGCGAGGACACAAGACCAAGGCACGTCGGAAGCAGGGGCGACCGCAGATCTCAGCAACGTGAAGGTGCATGCGCTCTTGGTCAGCGACAGCATCGTGTTCTACAGCGACCGAGCTGACCCTGATGGCTTTCTTCACACTCTCATCGCGGTGCAGCGGTCTCTCTGTTACGGCTTCTATTTCGGGCTCCCCCTGAGAGGGGCCATCAGCGTCGGACCCTTGACCCATCGAAGTCTCGAGTGGCAATCTGGAGGGGTCGTAATGGCACAGGCGCTTTACGGCCAGGCACTCGTTGACGCGAAGCGGCTTGAGGAATGTCAGCAATGGAGCGGGGCTATCGTCGACCGACGGGCCATGGAACTCATAGACCAGTACCTGACCCCAAGCCAAGGTTCAGCTGCTTTGGTTTCTCAGAACTTCCTGGCCAGATACGAAGTCCCAGTTAAGGAGTCCGGCCAGCTCTTGACTCGTGAGGAGTGGGCGGTTGCCTGGCCGTGGGGAAACGGAAACAATCCAGCAGACCGTCCACCGAATGACATGGTCCGAGGCTCTTTCTCCATGTACGGGAAAAACCCCGCGAAGGCCGAACGAAAGATTCGCCGGACCCTGGAATTTCTCGACGAGCTGAGACCAGAAGGTCGCAGGGAATAACCAAGAAGCTAGTTGGCGCATCACGGACATGCGATAACTTCGGGTCCGGGCGCGGATAGCACTTCGTCAGAAATCTGCCGGGATATCCGACTCAGTCTTAGTGCCAGATTCGGAAGACACCAACCACGTACCGATCGATCCTTCTGAGATCGAACGGTACGCCGCGCACCTTTTCAATCTTGTCCGGAGCGCCGGGATGGAGGACGGCAGTGATCTTCTGCTAGACCTCATCTACTTGCGGTCCCCAGGGCGCAGAGGGCAGTTCTCGGGAGAGTTTACTGCGCTGCGGAATAGCGTCGCCCACGGGCGCGAGAAGCCGACGGTGCTCGTCAAAGAGCTTCTGAACGAGAGACTTCCCAGTTGGAATCTTCCTGAGAAGCAACTTCCGCCCAATGCCTCCGGGCTGATCAGTTCAGTTGTTCTTGAACTAGAGGCGTGGCCTTGGGGACAGCTCACCGACGGACAGTCTCAGGCGGTTGCAGGCAGGCTGTTCGAAGCCGTCCTCGACATTCGATCCGCGCGGCTCGGGCGCAGAGCAGCCCAATCCACCTCGCCTCAGTTGGCCGGGCTCATGGCTCGCCTTTGCGTGCACAAGAACTCAACTGTTTTGGATCCCGCATGTGGGGATGGCGCTTTGCTCATCGCGGCGAGCGAATGTGGAGCGACTCAACTTGCTGGGGCCGATACGTCCCATGCCGCCTTAGCCCGAACGTCGATGCGTCTGGAGTTCTCGGAAACCGCTGCTGACCTGGCGCTCGTAGATTCACTTGGCCGGTTCCTGACAACATCCGCGGCCGATGCAGTCCTAACCAGCCCACCGTTTGGCCTTCGGGTGCCGGCCGACCGAATCTCCGAGGAGAACCTGAAGTACGGGGTTCCGCCTCAGTCTCGATCAGACCTGGCCTGGCTTCAGGTGGCACTCGCGAACCTGAAGCCGAGAGGTAGGGCTGCCGTACTGTTACCGGTTGGCTCCCTGTTCAGAGGTGGCTCGGAGGCGAGAATCCGAAGCAACCTTCTTGATGCCGGGGTTATCGAAGCCATAATCTCCCTGCCCTCGGGCTTGTTGCCAGGTACCGCCATTAAGACCGCCATTTGGGTCCTTAGGTCTCCAGCTGAGCTCGATGGTCCTCAGCCTGTTCTGATGATGTCTGCTGCCGACTTCGCTTCAAGGACAAGGAGGGCGAGAACCCTCTCTGATGCTGGCATCGACACGGTGGTCAACACAGTCCGCCGCTGGCGGTCCGACCAAGACCTTTACAACGTCCCTGCTTCAGTAGCGTCAGTAGTCACACATACCTCCGTTGACGCTGACGTGAACCTAGTGCCAGAGAGGTTCCTAGACGTTTCGACTGAGACCAATATTGAACGACCTACGCCGCCCCGTCGGCTCATCTCGCAGCTAAGAATCGCCAATGTCAAAGCCTTCGACGGGATTCACTCCATCGATCTAGCTCCGATAACGCTCTTGTACGGGCCTAACTCGTCTGGAAAGTCGAGCATTGTCCAAGCTCTCACCCTTCTGAAGCAGTCGCTTCACGAAAGTCGCTTCACGACGCAGGGAGACCTAGCCGATGCTGGAAGCTATGAAGGGCTCGTACACAAACATCAGGCAGATCGAAGCATTGGCCTCGGGATCACGTTTGGGGCGCTAGAAGAGTGGAACCTAGAGGGGGCCACGCCAGACCCATCTCTGATGCGCTCGATTGACTTCGAGTTCTCGAGTCATTCGAGCGAAAACATCCAACAGAAGGTTTCATTCTCAATTGGACCAGTCAAATGCGAATTCACTGGACCAAACGTTGAAGACTCCTTCTCGATTAGTCCGCTCTATCGGGTCTTGACGACTGAGCTTGAATCGCTATTCGGTGCTGTTGCCGACCCGAACTTCACCTTCCCGCCGCCCGAGTTACTGCCGCCCGGCGAAAGTCCGGATGCCAACAGGCGACTTGAAATGAAGCGCAGAATCGCTATGCGCGCGCTGAGGAACCTCGAACAGGCCTCCGGTGGGCAAGTCTCAGTGGAGAGCGATGGATTGCTGCCGACTACTCGGTTCGACTCGACGGACCTCGACAGGTTTTTCGCTGGGCGCGAAGACCAAGACTCCAAGATCACAGGTTTCTACATGAACCGAGCATTAGAGCTTCTTGAAGCGGTGGGAGCCGAAGTTCGCACCCTGTTTTCGCAGACTTCCTACCTTGGTCCGCTACGTTCGGCTCCACAACGGTTTCACAGCAGAGCCGGTGTCACCGCCAGGGAAACCGCGGGAGAGAACGTCGCTCTACACCTCTTCGATCACTCCTCCGAAGCCGAGGAGGTGAACGAATGGTTGGACAGACTTGAGATCCCATACACGGTTCAAGTACGTCCTGTTCAGGTCCTCGGAGGAGGCGCGATAATCGGCGATACGGTTGCGATGACCTTGACCGACACAAGGTCTGCCGTGGAGGTGAGTCCCACGGATGTCGGATTCGGTGTGAGCCAAGTGCTACCGATCGTGGTGCAACTCCTGGCCAGAGAATCCTCAGTCATTTGTGTTGAACAGCCTGAGATTCATCTTCACCCAAGAATCCAAACGTACCTCGCTGATCTACTGATCCAATCTGCGTCCCCCACGGGTGGACACAATCAGATCATTGCTGAGACACACAGCGAGCACCTTCTCTTGAGGCTTCAACGCCGCATCCGTGAGGGCGAACTGGATCCCTCCGACGTCGCAGTGATCTACGTCGACCAGGACGAGAACGGAGCCGCAGGCGCACAGCGTCTACGCATGGACAAGGACGGCTTCTTCATCGATCCGTGGCCCGCAGGATTCTTTGACGAGTCACTGGATGAGATTTTTGGGGGTTAGGCGATGATTGCCCGGGCCGCCATGAGTCCCCTCGCAGTTTCATCGCTCAACAGCGGGACAAGAGCTGAGTCACATGGACGGCACATGGCGCTCTGCAAAGCGATCGAAGCTCATGGGTACCTAATCGTGGCCAACAAGGCTGAAGGACGACAGCTCGTTCAAGCCATAAAGCAGTCCGGTCCAGAAGTGGAGGCCGCCTGGACTGCGGTGATTCGGAAGTTTCAGAAGGCCGGCCGTCAAGAGGTACTAGCGCCGCCCCACGAACCTGGGATTGACAGAACCAAGAGCCAAGACGAGCTCGACCAAGGCCTCGCGGAGAAAGCCGACATGGCGATCGTCTGCGATTCTCGTGCTACGTCAGCTTTTGGGCTGGATGACGCTCAGCTTGTCTCCTACTCAAGCGGGGCATCTTTGGAGATCGTCCGAGCGCCCGCAGCCGCAGTAGCTGGAAGACTCTCCGAGTTTCGCGAGACTGCGGAATCGGGCGTACTCCAACACGGTCAAAGTCGCGAGTACTTCTGGACCCATGTGATTGGTCCGATCGCGAGAGTCTCGCGGAAAATCTCGGTCACAGATCGCTACCTGCACCTAAATCTGCGTCGTCTCTCAGACAGGGGGAAAGCTCAGCAGGGTTTTCTTGCCTGGCTCATTGCGAAACTCAACCAAGAAGCACAAGATGGTTGCGAACTCGAGGTCATTGGTTACGACATTCGTGAGATCACAGACAACCAAGGAGCCACCGAACCAGCCCAAACCCTAGCCACAGTGTGTCCAACAATTCCTGGAAGACTGGCGAGAGTATCCGTCCTGACTGCCCAACCAGCCACCTACCTTCCCCATGACCGGCACTTCCTGAGCAATGTCGGCGTTGGGGTCACCCTTCACGCAGGGTTCAGTTCCTTCGATGGAGAAAGCATCACTCCTTTAGAGGGCATCGAATACTCCTACCGGCACAGCCCACCTGCCGTCCAGAAGCTTCAGATCACCGAACGCAGATTTCGCGATGACCGATTAAGCGAAACTGCCACTTCATACGAAAAGACTAATCCTTCCTAGCGCTCCTATCCAAAGTCGAAACTGACCGCCAGTATTCGAACTCTCGGGGACTCCCCAGCTCTTGACGACTGGAGCTCCCCCGTCGCTTCGGGGGAAGATCAACACGTCCGAAAAAGTGGGGGAGTTCCATTTCGACCTAGGGCGCACACCTACTGTATGCCGATGCGATTCCAGCCACTGTATTCACTACCCCGAGGATCTTGAGGGAGTATCCGGTTACTGCGCCAATACCACTTACCACCGTTCCTTCAAGGGAACGAACAACCGTGGGGACTTCAACCCCGTTCGCCCCTGCCGGTCTATTCTCCCAAGTATGGACGACGCGGCGCGATGGTTTGCTCAGAGGCATGTCGGCGCCCCTCTAGCCGAAAGAACCGACTCACATTCGTCTCTGCTGAGTTGGCATCTACCTCAATCGAGAATTGAGTCAGAATTCCTGCCCGTGCGGCACACGCGGACCACTGGTGGAGAGTGGACATGACCAATGCTTGGGGAATCAAGCTCGGCTCTCGTGGAGCCGCGGTCGAGTTCTGCGAGGAGCGTGGAATCGTGGGCGTTGGATGGCGAGGCGTGTCGCTGGAGGTTGTGCGAGAGGAGTCTGATCAGCACCTTCGTGACTGCCTTGAGGATGTTTATGGAATTGACTACCCGGTCAGCTGGCCGGGGACGCTTCGTAGATTCGTCAACCTCTGCCAGGTCGGCGACTACATCGTCTACTACGTACCTCAACGCAAGTCGTTTGTGATCACCCAGACCAAGAGCGAGGCCTACGAGAGAACCTCAGATCTAGAAGATGAGACCGATATCTGGATCGTTCGAGATGTCGAAAGAAAAGACGAAATCTCCACTCTCGACTTCTTCGCACCACTCCGAGGCAAGGTGCTTGGACCCCGATTCTCTTTCTGGCAACTCCACGACATGGGCGAGGCTCTGGACGCACTCGTTCGAGGAGTCGATCCTCTCCACTTGGACGCACCCGATCCAGACGTGTCGGAAGCCATCAACACATTGACCGAGTTAGCCACAACAAGGCTCCATGCGCTCAATGCGAGTGAGTACGAACTCTTGACCGCCGACTACTTTCGAGCTCAAGGCGCACAGATAGTTGGCAAACCCGGCGTAGATCCTGTTATCGATGTCCGCGCAGAGTTTCCGCGAGGAGACCTCGGACCAGACGAGTGGTTCGTTCAGGTCAAGCGCTACCAAGACAAGCCCGTAGATGCGGGGCCAATTCGAAACCTCGTGGATGCCGTGGGCGACAGTGGTAGGAAGTGCTTTGTCTCGGCTTTTGGATTTACCGATGACGCTAGAAGGCTGGCGGATGAAGCGGCAGTCCTGCTGCTAGAAACCTCTGACTTCGTTCCGCTCGCGCTGTCCGGTTCGCTGAGCGACTCACTGAGAATCAAGGTTGGCCTACCTGGGTGGACCACCGAGTAGGGCTCAGAGTCGTGAGTTCATCGGTTGCACCTTGGCACCATTCTTGCCGACTTCGAGATTCGGAACCCCTTCGCCTTCTAGGGGAAGACCAAACTGTCCGAAGGAACGAGGGAAGTTCCAAGGTATTGGGTTCAGACGAATTCTTCTCAGGGGTGTCAGACATCGTCGGTGGTCATCGCGGTACGGGATTGCTACTGAGAATCACTTCGAAGCCGGTGCAGGTTCGCATCAAACGGATGGGTCCAGATTGGTGCGGCCCGTCGCGAGCACTGGCTGTTCGTGTGGGGTAAGAACAGTCTCACTTCCGGGCGATGTGACCCGTGCCACTCGGATGATCCAAGGCTCGAAACCGTGCGGGTTCGCCGACGAGACTTGGCCTTCGGGCCAGGTACACACAGGATCTGCAATCTCACTCGGATAGGTGTTTGCGTTCTCGCGGCGCCACCCATCCCAGCGGCTCGCGAACCTTTCGTTGAAGTTCGTGATGGAGCCTTTCTCGAAACCTGAGAATTCGAAGACCTTTGCGTAGTCGATCTCTTCCGTCCAGGCGCTGACGGGTGCCCCTGCGACCAGGTATCCGGTATCTGCCGCGCCTTCTCGCACTGCCGTCGCAAGCTTTGCCGCATCCCACAGACAGTTGTAGAGGTAGTCGGCTGACTTAGCCCATTTGAGTTCAGCCCATGCGGTGCCGGTAGGGGTCTGAAGTTCGAGGTCAAGGCTGCCGACCCCGGGCCATCCATTGAGCACCGCCGGCCGTTCAGCTGACTTCTTGAGGTTGATCTGCTTTCGAGCTTTGTGTGTGTCGCCAAGTTTCTCGAGTAATCCATTCTCTAGATGGCGTTCCTGGAGTTTCTCTAGAGGGGTTGAGGTCTTGTCGATTTCCTGAAACCAGTCGCTCGCAGCGGCGAGAAGAGCTGCGTCAGCAGCGTTCGGCTGCCCTTCGAGATCGCGGTAAGCCGAGTTCTGCGTGGCGAATCCGCGGTCTTGAATCGCGGAAGCCACTCCAAGCTCATTGAGGTAACCGGCCCGATCGGCCGGCGATTCGAACAGTCGGACGGTCAGTCCGTCTGATTCCTCATCGATCTCGGCCGCAAACATGTTGGAGCTGATCAAGGCGAACTTTCCGTCAATCATCGCGTGAGACCAACTGCCTCCTTCAGCTATGAAGAACGTCTCGACTTCGGTTGCCCGTCCGTTCAGTTCAACCGCCTGGGCTCCTGCGATTCGCCCTCCCTCGTTCATTGGGGTAAGTGTCCCATGCGGACCGTGAATCTGACAGTAATCTCGAACCGACCGAAAGTTCAGTCGTCGCAAGTTCCCAGAGAACCCGAGGGTGAACGAAGAACAACGACGGCTTGTCAGATTCGTCCTCGGCTCCCGACTCTCAACGAGTGCTTGGCGAAAGAGAAGCTAATTGAGGCTGCAATGGCGGCCCATACCCATCCTCGACGAATCTGCCGATATCAACGGGCTGACACCTGACGGAGCCTGGCAGGCTCACAGGCAGTTTCGATGGCAACTCGTTCACTGGATAGCACGCGACGCCCGGCCGGGGACGCCGGACCGGTCCGAGCGTTTCGAGCTGACCTGCTTCGCGTTGCGGAACCTGGGAGGCTGGAACGCCTGCTTTCCGGGCTCGGCGGAGGCACATGCCGATGCGAACCGAATCGAGGTACTCGCCGCTGCCCGTCGGCGTGTTCTGAGTAGTCCGGGAAGTAGCGAGGTTGTGCTTTGGCCGGAAGGCTGGGAGATCATCACTACTTCCAGGGAGATCACCGACCGTTGGGCCTGTCCAGCCTGCGACTCAACTCTTCCCGCTTACAAGGTCGAGACCGCTGAATCCAAGGATCAGTTCTGGGTCTGCTCAAGCTGCTCAATGCCGTTTGACTGGCGCGATTCCCCGGAGCGTTTCCGGCTGACGGAACTCGAACTCGACCGGCTCGAAGCCAAGGACCTGGAGACTGAATGGGGTGTAGGTGTTGCCGCACTCGAAGAACGGCAGTTCTTCATCGAAGATGACCTTGCCGTCTCTGCGGTTCACGCGCTCCGGCATGTCTGGCTCCCCTCAGCCGCCTCCACGAGAACCGTGCTTTGCTGCGAGAAAGACGAGGACGGGCAACTCAGATGGCTGATCTTCATAAACAACCAAGAGAAACTCGCGATCCTCGTGGAAGCCGACGAGGGTGAAGCAAGCTACCTGGGGTACTTCGTCGATTTCGTTGAACCAATCGAGAGGCTGCGATTGATCAGCCGATGGGACTACGAGTCAGGCTGGGTTGACCAGCTTCCCGACCCTCAGGTGTTCTGGCTTGAGGATGGAGTTCTTCGCGACGATCCCGACATCGACACAAAACAGATCAAAGCGCTTCTGTTCCCTGACCAGGAATCGGGGCTTGAGTGAACGCTCGTATCTTGCGTGGCGCCAACCAGGTTGGTGGTTCACTAGTGGAGCTCGAACATGACGGAGACAGGATCGTGCTCGACTGCGGTTTGCCACTCAAGCCTGTAGATCACCGCGACCTGCTTCCAGACGTACCCGGACTCTGGAGCGCGGGTGACGGGTCACTCAAAGGCGTGTTCATCACCCACGGTCACCCCGACCACTACGGTCTCGCGGACCTCATCGACCCGACCGTCCCGATCTACATGGGACAGCAAGCAAAGAAGGTGATCGACGCCGCGGCGTTTTTCACCGGACGTGACCCCGCGTTCACGTGTGACCGCTTCCTGCAGGACGGCGTACCAATCGCGGCAGGACCCTTCCGGGTGACTCCTTTTCTCGTTGATCACAGCGGATTTGATGCCTACGCATTGCTGATCGAAGCCGGCGGCAACACCGTCTTCTACACCGGAGACATTCGCTTTCACGGACGAAAAAGCAGCCGCATGAGATCACTTGCCGCCCGTCTTCCGAGCGCGCTTGACTGTCTGATCACGGAAGGGACAAGCTTCGGCCGTCCAAGCAATGACACCGGCCTCATTTCAGAGCAGGCACTCGAAACGCACCTTGCCAAATCTTTTCAACAGGTCGAAGGCGCAGCTGTTTGCATCTTCTCACCCCAAAACATCGACCGGCTCGTCACGATCTTCAAAGCGTCGAAACGCTCCGGACGCATTTTCGTATTCGACCTCTACGGCAGCACCATTGCGGCCGCATCCGGCAAAGACACGATCCCCCATGCCAATTGGGATGGCGTGAAGGTTTGTGTCCGAAAAAGCGAAAGCCGGCAGGTTCTCCGCACCCGTCAGTTTCACCGAGTAGATGACTTGCGTGGAAACCGGATCTACCGCGAAGAAATCGCCACCGATCCGTCCAACTACGTTCTCTGCGGAAGATCGGGTTCGATCGATGAGCTCGCAAAGGCAGGTTGCCTCAAGGGAGCTACCGCATTTTGGTGTCAGTGGTCCGGCTACCTGGACCGTGACGAAAGAGTCAAACGATCGCTCGAGAACGAGGGAGTGAACTTGAAGCATGCCCATGTGTCCGGCCACGCACCCACCGAGGACCTGGTCGCATTCGCCGAAGCAACTGGTGCCCGGGAAACCGTCACGGTTCACACAAATTCGCCCGGGTTTCTGGCCGATCGACTAGCGTCACATCAACCAAGGGAAGACGGTCAGTGGTGGCCTGTCAGAACGGGAAACGAAGACCCGAAGGGGACAATTGATGAGCAGCGGTGAGGATTTTGCGCCAAGCAAACTGAGGGACTACTACGACCTGCTTCACGATCTGAGCGAAGGGGAACAGACTGCTCTCGCCGAGTTTCACTCAGTCAAGACGTTCCTAATTGCGAATCGAGTTGCCAAGAGTGTCGGCCTCGCTCTTCGTTCACCGAAGATTCAGAACCTGATCTACGGAGAACTAGACGAAGCCGGAAACGTCGTTGACGACCGGGGGGCTCTGCCTCAAGTCAATGATCCCAGCAAGATCGTCGACACCGACCATTTCGCTTCGTTCATTAGAGATCAGGAGTGGCCGATTGAAGGTTCGGACGGTTCGTCCTTTGAGTACGTGGACCGCGAGCTTTCCCCGCTTCGGATCACCGAGGAGGGCGGAGCCCGACCAAAGGTCAGATGGATGGACCTGCTGTTGCGATCTGAAACAGGACGACCGATCGCAACCGAGCTCAAAGTTGGGCGTGACTCCCTTCCCTACTACGCACTCATCCAGGCCCTGATGTACGCGGCCGATCTCTGCGGCCAGAGTCAGTTCGAACGGCTCAACCAGCTCCTCCCTGAAAACGAGAGCCGCTTCGAGTGGAGAAATGACGACCCCTCAATCGACGTAGCGGTGATCTTCTTCAACCCACCTGACGGGTCCGAATGGACGTACTGGAACGACAACCTCGCAGCAACTAAGAAGCTCGCCAAAGCGCTCCAAGCCGACCCAAAGGTCAACGGAACCATTGGCAAGATCAGCCTGATTCGAGGGGCGACCCTAGACGGGCAAGTCCTGTTCAGAGAGATCTCTTGACGTCACGGTGAGCCTGTGTCGCTGACGAGGCAGCAGCCACAGACAAGAAGCGACCATCAGGGGATCTCGTCACCAAGCCCCTCTGCAAGGCCGATGCCAACCACATCCGGACATCTTGGGCAGCATCGGGAGCTACTTTCGAGACCGCATCCGAGAATGTCCGCGTGTCCTTGAAGTCGCCCGCCGCCAAGACCGGCATGAGTTCCTCGTCGAGAGACGCGAACTCATCCAGGGACTCGAGGTAGCCGCCGGCAGCGGGGCTGTGCTCATGTTCAGGCTCAACCATTGAGCCCAGCCTACCCCCATCTCGTCGCATCCCAAGCAATCCGCCCTAACTTCGCGACACCTATCTGATCGGTCTCAGTTGCTTTGCGGGATGGCTTTTCATTCGCCGCCAGCACCAACTCCGTACTCGATTTTGATCAGTTGATCGTCTTTGAAGTAGCCGCTGATGGTCGGCGTGGTGCCGTCGGATCCGTACGGGGACGGTCGGGTGAGGATGTTCCATCTAATCGCCCCTTCTGGCGCGTAAGGGTCGGCATAGCCCGAGTAGTCCCGCTCGGCTGCGGGAAAAGCCTTCTGAGTTTCACCCAGGCTCATTCCAACCTGGAGCCCGTCCGGCCCCTTCCAGCCGACCTGAGCTGCCGCAGTGCCCTGTAGCGAGAACCTTCCAATCTTTCCCGAGAGGCAACTGTTTCCACCGCCGAGATCCACAAAGTCAATAACCATCCCTAAATCACTCCAAGTCATCGTGCAAACCTCATCTCCCGGAATGCCTGTTGCGTTTGGCTCCCCGAAATACTGCATCGACTCGCTCGCGGAACTCGTGTAGGCGTCGAGTGGACCAAATGACTTGATCTCGTTCGTGGCAAGATTCAGCCTGATCTTGTAGTTCTGTGGATCAATGTCGGGGAAGTATCTGAGCTCACCGTTTGATTCCCGAACCTCTCCTGCCCGACTCGAGCTTGCGCAGCACATGGGATCACCAGCGCGGTATATCCCAGTCTCTTCCCTGATGCCCGAAGAAGAGACAGAAAGCTTCGGTACCGGCTGCTCGCGCCTGAGTAGAACAACCCATTCTTCGTTCTCCTGCCCTAGAACAAACCAATTGACAAGGTGGGCTCCACCGGCCTTGACCCCGTCAGCGACGGCTACCATCTCGTCTGCTTCGCCATCGATCAGGTCCTCACAGTCCTCAACCTGGACAGCTACCCAGCTGCCAAGCTTTCCGGTGCTGTCGTCTTCTAGGGTTCCTGAAGGATCACCGTGATCCTGAACCTCCTTGTCTATTGCTCTCCGGGCAGACTCTTTGTCGCAGCTGGCTGACAAGGATTCTCCAGCCTGGTTGGTCGAAGTAGCATCCGTTGTCGCAGTCGTTCCGTTCTGACCGTCCGAGCTACGTCCGATGAGGAACGCGACCAAGGCGATCAAACATGCTCCGAGCACGATCAGTGTCCACCTCGGGATGTGAATCGTCAATCCAACCTCCTACGCCTTTTCTGGCCATCTGAACGACGGATCCGAGCCTCGCAACTCTCTAGCGCAGCAGACCCTCGCTTTCGGGGGTCTGCCACTCCGATGCGAGCCGGACCGTTGAGGGCCAGTTGACGAATCAACTCCCGATCCGGAGTTAAGAAATGGCGTCGGTTCGGCAGCCGCCCCATCGGTCTCTGGCTTTCATATCTTTCCGTTCGTGCGAGAACTCCACGTCGAACCGCCCCCTTGCTTGTAGACCACGAGGTTGCCGTCGGATTGAAGAATCAGATTGGACGCTCCTCGTCCGTTGGTCTTGGAGGACCAAGTTGCCTTGCCTCCCGCATAGAGAACCAGGTTTCCGTCGCCCTGCATTACTAGTCGGTCGGTGCCCGTTCCATCGGTGTTGCTGTGCCAAAGCACGTGGTACCCGGGTCCGTACAGCACAAGATTGCCGTCGCCTTGAAGGACGAGCGCGTATCGCCTGTCCGACGAGCGCAGATACTGGCCGCGCCTAAGAGTTGGACTGGTCGGGGTGAGACGATCAGATCCGAAGGCAGAGGTAGAAATCTTGCCTTGGGTACCGGAAGCCCAGGTGTGGCCGCCGGAAACCTTGTAGATAACCAGATTGCCATCGGTCTGCACCACCAATCTAGACTTGCCTTGGCCGTTTGTCTTGCTTGACCAGATTGCCTTGGCACCGGCGTAAAGCACCAAGTTTCCGTCTCCCTGCATCACGACCCGGTCAGCCCCAGTTCCCGCCGACTTCGTGCTCCAGCGAGCTTTCCCCCCGCCGTAAAGTACGAGGTTTCCGTCCTCCTGAAGTATCAGAGCGCTCATTCCGCTATCTGAAGCAACGTATTGGCCCCGACGCATGATCTGTCCGGATTCGAGGCTGCTTCCTCCAAGAAAGGAAGCCTTGCCTACACCCGTCCACGGCTTGGGTTTGGCTGGGGGCTTTGCGGTCGCAACCGTTCCGAATCGCCAGATTTTGACAATTCCTCCTCCTCGAGAGGCTGCCCATGAACTCGGATTCAGTAAGTGGCGTTGAACTTTGCCGTTGTGACTCCAGTTCGAATCTATGACGTCGAAGTTCCCACCGCCCAGATTTCGCCGGATAATCGCTGTGTGGAGCGGCATAAATTCGGGTCCTTTCCAGCTGTCGGCCGTCCCGGCCGGCGTCACCTGAATTACGTCACCCCTCGTTGCGCGACTGATGCTCACGAGTTTCGCGCCATTCACTGCGTACGTGCGCTGATAGCCATGGCCCCACGCAGACAGGTTTATTCGTCCCCCGCTGACTTCTCGGAGAACGTTGTTAACGAAGATGATGCACTGACCTCCGTCAGTAGACCTCTCGGCAGTCGCAGCAATCGACGAGTTCGGGAATGCCAATGCCGTTCCGGGACTGCCTAACAAAAACAATGCGAGCATGAGGCACAAAGACCCGAAGCGAAATACTGCTCTAGCTGGTCGTTCGATTGTGAGAGGCAACCTCTTGATCCTTCCGCTACTCGTCACCTTGCCTTCAACTATTGGGGAACTTCGCCACGGTCCAGTCGTTCACGGGAACGGCTGCCGATAGAGCGTTCTGCTTGGCTTGTCCCGTCAGTTCTTGCTTCTTCTGAGACTGGATGAGCCAGACTCGATCGGACGGTTTACCTACCAGGACGGTGCCATC
>WBZM01001576.1_pt1 | contig 22004 bp, 28 predicted proteins | sample 5204271 | NCBI WGS metagenome assembly WBZM01 (sample SAMN12344346, study PRJNA552823) | activated sludge metagenome | biome: Activated sludge suspended growth; feature: Nitrification reactor; material: Wastewater; isolation source: activated sludge from nitrification reactor of wastewater...
AAAGTAACGCACAATCTCACGATACTTCTTATCCGAAATTCGAGAACGTTTTTGATACCGGTTACTCATCTGTTATTTAGCATAACATTTTGGAGTTAACTGGTCTTGTACCTTTGTAATTTTGCTTTTCAAATTCCATACTATCAGTTCGCAATGCGTCTGCGCGCGTGAACCAAGCCGTAATAGTAAGAGCAGATCTATATTTTGGTTTTGACTTTTTGTATACCCTGCATCGGGTTGACGCTAATTATTATGGAATCAAGCTTTGTGCAGTTTTTGTTTAATATTGATTAGGCCAAATGTAAAAGCTGGTAAACCAATTGCCCAGATGAAAACATTGGCAACTATTAGTGGGGTCGTATTAATTCTCAAATCAAAACCATAGGAGCCAGAACTAAACGGAAAACCCCTGAACTTCTGCTTATATGCAGGCTCATAACATTTACCGTCTTTTATTTCATACAAACAGCTTCCGCATTCAGATAAGATAGCCAAACAAATAGGGTTGTTTGTGTTTATGGTTTGTACATTTTGTTTTGTGCGCTCATAAGTCCAGAATAATTGAAGTATGCCTATGACTAGCCCTAACAAGAATGTTATAGCTATTATTTTCTTCGTTAGATGATTGTAGCAATAAGTATACTTTACGTACATCGTTTTAGTGCAAGGAATATCTGACCCGGCTATCTAAATCTCACTTAATCATGGTGATAGCTTCCTGCATCGTTGTGAGTGTCACATTTTCCGCATTGAAAGAGCCCATGTAGCTCTCTTGTTTAGTGCTTAGAAGGAGACTCACAGCGTAGAACAGCTACACTATGGTTTATCGCAAAAAAATGAGAGATTACAAAACTCTTGACTTCTCAGTTATTATATGGTATTGTAATATCATGCCAAATTTTGATACTGATCCCAGCGATAAGATATCGCCTGAAACCAAAGGTACTCTTAGGCTACTCGTAAACTTCGCGTGTTCGTATATGGGAGCAGAGCTTGGGGAAACATTGACTCAAGACCAATGGTCCACACCCACAAAAATCCTCACCGCTACTATAGCCGCTACTGCGCTATCCACAATTACAGAATTTATGCCACGTTCGAAAGAGACAGAATAATACTCATCTCATAATCAGAACAATATCGGATACTAAAACTCTTGTGAGAGATAATGACTTTACATGTTTGCAGTGTAAATACTCTACACGCTACCGAAAGACCGTAAAAGCCAACATAACGTGCAATACTCTTGCAATCATTGCATTCGACAATACCAAATTCGGCATAATTTGCTAGAATCAACTTATGGATAAAGAGCCTATCATAATTGACGTACGTGAGCCATTTGAGTTTGAATCAGGACATGTAGAGGGTGCGCTTAATGTACCACCTAGCGAACTACTTTCTGGTAAGTCTGTAATTGAATCAGCAGACAAAGACAGCAAAATAATCGTTTACTGCAGGTCAGGCAGTCGCTCAAACGCCACAATCCAAATTCTGAAACAAAAAGGCTTCACGAATCTTATCAATGGCATAAACGCAGATCACGTAAAGAAAAACTACCTGGGTGGTTAAACGATAGTAAAACTATGTGTCTATCGTTTACTAATCATTAACCTGACAAAACTTCGTCAAACTTCCAATGGTATATTATTACCATCAAGCACCAGAACTAACTACGTCCTTGCTCAAATTGATCCAGCCGCTATCAGAATCCGGACCCATCCATGGCGTAATAGATCTCATCCAAATTAACCCATTTGTATCAAGCTCCTTACGCACAGGATCAACGTTTGTTAAGTGATAAATATGTCCATTGTGTATCTTATCGGTGTCGACTTGTTCTATATGCTCTATGGCAGTAATGCTCAGTGGCACCTGTGAAGCCCACATCAAATCTCGATGCGTGACAAATATGGCTGTTGTGGCACTGCTAGACTGAAACTCATCTACTAAATCACCGAACCGCATGGCAACTCGTAGAAGAGACTCGCCTTCTGGGGGAGTCCAGTGGAACGGATGATCATGCATTTGTCGATAGCTCTCGGGATATTCCTCTGCGTGTTGCTGGCTATTCATTCCTTGAATCAAACCACGATCTCGTTCCATGAGCCGTAGATCATCCTGCCAAGACCTATCTAGCCCTAACGACCGCGCCGACTGGACGGTACGAATTAGAGGAGAAACTTTATGCCAGTCAAATCTATCAAAACCATATTCGCTCAAAACATGCTTTGCAATCCATTTTCCAGCAAGTAGACACTGATGATGGCCTAGTTCCGTCTGTTCTTCGTCACGTGGATGCTTGTCAAGCTTATTGCTGGTAGGCTGATTTTTCAAGGATCGACGGACATCACCTTCACTCTCGCCATGCCTTACAATTACCAAATGTCTGGGTTGCAACCTCTCCATGATTAAACTATAGCGTACAACTTCTTGTCCCTGAAGCAAAAAGTACAATATACAAATATAACTAGCGACATAATCGATAATAGTATATATGCCCACCCAAAAGAATGCGTGTATTGGTATGTGGCACCGAGCAACAGTGGAGGCAAAAACCCCCCGATTCCACCTATCGCACCGACGACACCTGTTACACTACCCATAGATCCTGCCTTTGCCGCCTTGCCAACAATTGCAAAGACAGCACCATTGCAACAACCCAACACAAAAGCAAGGCTCAGATATGCCACTGTGATGTGTAGTTCAAGAGACTGCTGAAATGCAACAAAACCAGCCAACATTGCTACGAACATAAGGCTGGCTTTGACAACTTTTCGTGCGCCTATCCTGTCACTCAGCCATCCGCCGAATGGTCGAGCCAGAGTTGCTACCAATACAAAGCCACCAGCCCTTGCAGCTGCATCTGTCAGAGATAAATCGTAGGACAGTTTTAATATCACTGGTAAGTACACACCGAAAGCAACGAATGCACCAAAAGACAGAGCATATACAATTGACATGTCCCATGTCAAACGCTGATTGACCGCCAATCCAAAGCTTCGCCTTGCCGATAAAGAAGCAGGACGCCAAACTGGGCTATCCTTAGCACAAACCCAAAATATTACCGCTAAAGCCACCAAGCAAAACGCAACCAACCAAAACGTTTGAAGTTTGCCGATGTTATCAGATAGCGTTGGAGTAACTAATGCCGAAAGTGCGGTTCCTACGTTTCCCATACTATAAATTCCAAGCATAAGACCACGTTGCTTCGACGAAAACCAAGCACTAACAAATGGCACACCCACAGAGAAGCTAGCACCGCCGATTCCTAGCAATACCGCCGCCAAAAGCATTTGATTATAACTATCTGCAAAGGTCAGATGAGCTACAGCTCCTGCAGTGAGTAAACTTGTCAGGGAAAGGATTATTCTTCCGCCATATCTGTCAGCTAATATTCCTAGAGGAATCCTGCCAAGTGCCCCAAAAATTATTGGCAAAGCCAGCACAAAAGACAGCTGCGATGTGCTGAGGTGTAATTCATTGGCAATCCGAATGCCAAGCGGACTCAAGAGTGTCCATGCCCAAAAGTTTATGACAAGCGCCAACACAGCTAACGACAACGCTTTATATGCTTGAGGTTTGGAAATTTCTGTCATCTTGAAAGTTTATATAGAAGCTTCCCAATCAAAGAACACGTTGTCCTCTCTGTGGCCACCTCTTCCTTTGCCAATATGCTCGAAGCTTTCCACAAACTCAATTGACCGGATATATTTTGCCATTTTGTAGCCCCATTTTTTCTCACAGCGCAGTCGAATTGGCGCACCATGCTCTATGGGCAGCTTTTTACCGTTCATCTCATACGCTAAAATTGTTTGAGCATCATACATATCATCCAACCGTAGACTGGAATAGTATGGCTGACCCTCTTCATCAATATCATAACTATGAAAAACCACGTACTTGGCGTTTTTTTGTGGTCTGCACATTTCTACAATATCTTTCATTGGTAAACCACCCCACTCAGCAACCGCAGACCAGCCCTGGATACAATGATGCTTGGTAATTTGGTTATGCTTGCGAAAATCCTTAATCTGCCTCAGAGACAACTCTAGCTTGTTGTCTACAAGCCCTTCTACTTTTAGTCGCCAGTCTTTGAAATCATTTGCCTTCAATCTCTCGTATTCCTGAGTTGTTGGCGGATAGCCATTCACTCTAAAGAAAGGTGAAATATCCTTCTTGGAATATTTCTGTTCCGACTTCATCCAGCCAAACAAAGCCCTAACCACTGGGGTGTAAAACCTAGTCAATATACTTCTGAGCTTGGCCTGATCATTAAGCGTAAATACTGACGCCCATATATTGAAAGCAACCAGCAAAATGATTGCCATCAAAAACAATGTCAGTGCCAAGCCAAAATCAACGCCCGTATTGCCAAGGGTGATCCGCTTGACACTGTCATAAAAATGAAAACCTATTGCCATGGTGACATGGATAAGAATGAATAATGAAAACCCAGCCATAGCCAAGAAATGTAGGCTTCGTGCCACCTGACGTCTATTGCCAAAAAGTTTCAGAAAACCTGGATACTTTGCTACCAGGGCAGGTGATAGTGCTAGGCCAGAAATAATTGATATAGGAGCCAGTATGAAAACCACGCCCGCATATGTAAGCTGCTGCAGGGGATTATAGGTGGCGCCTTCAGCCGGAATATTAAGCGTCAAGTAGTGATACATAGTGTCTATAGCCTGCGAAAATACACTAATATCTGTCGGAATGAGGCGTTGCCACTGACCAGTAACAAGCAAATATCCAATATACAATAGCCCTGTAATCACCCAAATAATCGCTGTTGCAAAATGCCAATGTCGACCCGCTCCTAAATTGTGCGTTCCCCCTGGCAGGGCGAGCTTTCCGGGATCCTCGGCCTCATCCAGGGAAGTCCAGAGCTTATCTTTTGGCATGATTTTTTTGCCAAAACGCAACCAATGATTATCATCGGTGGTATGATCAGTCCAATACAACTTTGGGTGATCGTACAAAATCTGAATACCACTCCTTATCAAGACCACCAGACAAAATAGGTTAATCAGGTGGAGCACGACGACTAATATCGGCAAATGGACAGATGCTTCCATGACATAATAATAACGCTTAAAGAATTAGATGCAAATAGTGACAAATGTTCTCTGGATGATTATTGTCAACAGATGTTCGAAGTAGTAGCCTCTACTGCGTTATTTCGTTTTATGTTGATTCGAGAATGCGTATTGCTGCGACGGGCTCATATCTTTGTCAGTACGGTGTATGCAACCTATCCAACAACATGGCCGTCTTTTTCCTTCTTGCAGTTCTTCGCAAGTTCGCCGAACACGACGAGCCCTCGTCTTGATCTGCTTGGCATTTTCTACCCAGCATATGAATTCATTTCTAGCCAAAGGGGTGATATCTAGCCATTTATTTACAACATCAGCATCACTACGCAACGCGTCCCTTAAGTCATTGGGCAACTTATGGGCAGTTCCGGCGGGTAGCAAAGTTTTACGATTGGCCATTTATACATTATATCAACCCCTACAATACATACGAATGTAGTAAGATATATAGATGTTAATATTCATTAGTGGCAGTATCAATTCTGGTAAGACCACCACCTGCAACGCTTTGGCCAAACGCCTTGGAGCGAAGGCTGTAAACGTAGATGATCTAAACGACCAGATTCCAAATTTTAACCTTGCAACAGACCTTGATAAATCTATGGACGTTGCCATCGCAACCATTAACCGGCACTTAGACAAGGGACACAACGTTGTAGCCAACTATGTGCTTCGTAAGAAGGACTTCGATAGGTTTGAGAACGAGATACATACCAAGGAGCAGTACATAATAACTCTTGCACCGCAACTATCGGTCGCAACCAGCCAACGTGGCGATAGAGTACTTTCAGATTGGGAAGTGCAGCGCGTACATCATCACTACAAAACAGGTATCGCATCTCCGGAGTTTGGTCACATCATCGACAACTCAACGCTAACCGTTAACCAAACAGTTGACCGTATTCTAGAAATCATCAAGAACGAAAAAACTGACTCTTCAGCAAATCGAGACAGTACATTATTGTAAATATTTACGTTGAATCAGCCCTTGCAAACGCTTTGATTGCTTCCAAAACCGGCAACAAATCAATACCTCTCGAGGACAGAGAATATGTTACCGACTGCTTGTCTAGCGTTTCAACCCTGCGAACAATAACTTCACATGATTCAAGTTGCTTCAAGCGCTTGGCAAGTGTAGCCGGGTTGCTGTGAGGCAATGAACGCTCTATCTCGCAAAAGCGTAATTCACCAGCCCGCAAGACATCAACAATATACAAAGTCCACCAATCACCGACAAGTTCAATAGCGGTAGCCAGAGAACTAGAACTGCAGTTTTCCGTGGTATTAGGTGATGGAACGATTGTTTTCATAATTATACTTGCTTTCGCATCTATAGTACTTTATTATTGATAGTACTATATTACTAAAAGTATATTATCACAACAAGGGGTATTTTAATATGTCAAAAAACATAAAACTCGTCATCGGTAGTACACGCCAGAACAGAGTAGGTAAATCGATTGCTTCATGGATCGAGGATAAACTGGCAAATAATTCTACAATTACACTAGAAACAATAGACCTGAAAGAAGAAAACCTACCAATTATGGATTCTCCTATACCGCCCGCATACGCCGCCGTTGATACAGAAGCCGCGAAGGCATGGTCTAGAAAAATTAGAACCGCAGACGGTTTCATATTCCTGACACCTGAATACAACCGCAGTATTCCAGCCAGCCTCAAAAATGCACTTGATTATCTGGTAACAGAATGGAAGGACAAGCCAGCAATAATTGTCAGCTACGGCTATATTGATGGTGGCAAGAATGCCACCAGTCATCTACAAGATGTCCTTGATTGGTTGAAGGTCAGACATGGTAAGGTAAGTGTAGCTATCAAGCTACAGCAAGATATGTTTAATGAAGCAGGAGCCTTCGTCGACATTGATTTGTCGCTGAGCAATTATTCTGAAGATCTTATGGAAGCGCTTAAACAATTGACTGCGGACAAAGAGCCGGAGCTATCTGTAGCGATACACTAACACTACTTGCTGAGATTCGCCAAGTTCAATCCAATATCGTGACTTCAAGCTAACGAATAATCTCTCCGAATACTCGGGTTCTAAAGGCAAACAATCTGAACATAACTACATAAAAGTGCATCAACAAAAGCCACCCGATTATGACAGTAGTCGCATGATACACCATACTGACCGCTGAACTTGCTCGTAAAAACTCGACATCATGAAAGAATAGGAAAGAAAACATTGGACGGAAAACAAACAAACCGCAAATTGCCACTACACCAATAACTGCTCTCAAACCTAATCGTACCAAAGTCTGTTGGTGCATCGGCCGTTGAATAATGCGATCTTTTCCAACATATGCAATATCTTCGTCGCTTGTTCGCCATTCTTTAAAACTGGCAATACCAAAATCAATCAATGAGTAAACTATCCAACCGGCAAAACCCCAAATAAGGGCTGTTGAAGCGACGCCAAGGAAATCGCTTCCAAACAAATTGTCTAGTGGGCCCAGAACACTGCTTTGGTATACGGTTGTCAATTGACTATCGCTACTCTCGCCCGCAACATGAGGCAAAAATAACTCAGGCTGATTACTTAACAATAAAAAATGAAACCCGACAATCAGGAGCATGATGACAAAACTAACTACTAGACTACTGGGTGATGGCGTAAGCGTGCGAAGAAACAGGCTCAAGTTTGAACGTTTTTCTAGTTCCATACTGCTTATTATTCTATAAGATTTCTTCTATTCTTTCTACGCATGATTATAACGATATATTGCATCAATAGTACTAATCATATTATTCTGTATACAACGAATGATTAATTGCATAGCTTCTACTGTCACAACACAGGTACATCATTATCATGTTCCTTGGTTTATGTACGCAATACTCATAGGCGTAATGATTGTATATGCCATTATAGAAGCATTGCACGTGCATCACGATCATGTCATAAGTACCAAAGAGGCCACAATCTGGTCAGGGGCATACATTGCCACGGCACTCTTATTTGCCATACCAGTATTTTTGTTCATCGGAGCACAAGCCAGTGGCGAGTATCTTGCTGCATGGGCAATAGAAAAAGCGTTGAGTCTAGATAACTTGTTTGTCATGGGGCTAATATTTACGAGCTTCAATGTCCCGCCAGCCATTGAACGACGCATGCTAAACTATGGAATAGCTGGCGCAATTTTCTTCCGACTTATCTTTATCGTCGCAGGCTTTCAGCTACTCAAGACATTCGCATGGGTGAGTATATTCTTTGGATTGATACTTCTCAGGGCGGCCTGGAAGGCTTTCAAGGAAGCGCGCGGTGACTGGCAAGAAGAAAAAGTAGAGATTACCGAACAAAAACTCTGGAAAACACTTACAAAAATACTTCCAATTCACCACAAATTTGACGGCCATAAACTAACAACCAAAGTGAATGGTAAACGTGTTTTAACGCTCATGGCAGGCGTAATCATTCTTATTGAATTATCGGATATAGTATTCGCTGTTGATTCCGTACCTGCGGTACTAGCGGTATCACCAGATAGATTCATTGCCTACAGCTCCAATGTCTTCGCTATCTTGGGACTGCGAGCACTGTTCTTTGTCTATCAATCAATCTCTGACCGCTTCTGGGCATTAGAATGGGGACTTGCCGGCATTCTTGCCTGGATATCTTTCAAGATGATAGTTGCACCGGCAAGTTTGCCATTTGGTATTCCTTGGATAGGTCTACACATACCGGTTGCCGTTAGCTTAGGAATACTCGCATTGCTACTAGCAGGCTCAATAGTAGTAAGTTTCCGTTGGAAGAAACCACTCCCAGCCAAGCCGTTGCGTATTGAAAAATAATCATTCTGCACTATTCGCAACTTTCGTACAAAAATAGTCTACCATTGGCTTCTATGATATTTGTTACAGATAATTATCGAATAGTACGCTAGCCTATTCATGTAAATAGGGGACAAGCCATGGGAAAAAAAGACAAATTATCTCATTATCTGCATACTCCGAAGTTCCTAAAATTCAACCAGCCAAACCCGACAGCGAACAATCAACTAAGGAACTCTACTCAGCAGCCACCGATTGGCACAAATGCCAGAAATCAATTTAGGCGTCAAAAAAATAGTCATTTTTAATCTGAGCATAGGCCAACACTTACTATATACTTAATTGGTGATTGACGAACTTATCAGAAAACATCGAATAATCTCTGATCAGGTTGACGTATCAGAACTACGAGTCATCCTTACTGAACTACAAAACGTTCTGAATAAAAGAGTTAAAGGTGATGTAGTTGAGCTTGGCTGCTACACCGGCACAACATCGTTGTTTATCCAAAGACTATTGCTACTCAACAAATCGCAAGCAAAATTCCATGTATACGACTCTTTTCAGGGCTTGCCAGAAAAATCACCCCAGGACGATAGCCCAGCCGGTGAACAGTTTACCGCTGGCGAACTAAAAGCCAGCAAGAAAGAATTCGTGCAAAACTTCCGTCAGGCAAGCCTTCCGCCCCCAATTATCCATGCCGGATGGTTTAGTGATTTAGATTACTCTGATATACCCGAACAGATATCATTTGCTTTTTTAGATGGAGATTTTTATGAATCAATTATGGATAGCTTCCTTGCAATTCAAAACAACCTCGCTGTTGGTGCAACTATTGTGGTTGACGACTATCAGTCCGAATCCCTGCCCGGTGCGGCACGAGCAGTTCGCCATTGGCTAAAAGATCGGCCACACAAGCTAAGAGTCGAAGCAAGTCTGGCGATTATATCAATATAATGCGATAGATGGGATCTGACATATTTTAAGAGTGATGATATTTACCGCCACTAAGCACAGAAAACATACGATAGAGTTGCTCTAACAACATAACCCTCATAAGCTGATGTGGAAATACCAGATCCGAAAACGACCAAATATAATCAGCCCGACTCTGAACGATATCATCTACACCGTAAGCGCCTCCTATCACAAATACAAGCCGTCGGCTATTACTCAACCAACTATCTAGCTTATGCGCCATAACCTCAGTAGTATATTGCTGACCTCGTTCGTCCATCAACACTACAAAGTCATCGGTTTTCAATGTGCGTAAAATCGCTACGCCTTCATCTTGAACAGATTTACCGTTTGGCAATATTCGCCATTCTATGTCAGTCCAACGCTGAAGCCGTTTTTCGTACTCATTAGATAATGATAATATTGCCTTGTCCGACGGTTTGCCTACGGAAATAATCTGAACTCTCATACATCAATAGTGTAGCAATGTTCGAGCGTTTTCTACTATAGTCCAAACATAGGGCTGTGGGTGTAAGATTTTTCGTAGTAACCCTTTGCGTGCTTATGTATCATGTGTTTGTCACTACAAACATCAGGAGGGTAGCATGACTAAGGGGAATAACACCGAACAGTTCCGAACCAATCAACTCGGAAAACAAGGTTACCTAGAAACGTCTATTCTTGGATATGTTAGTATGTGGCATGACTATGGTCAATCGGATACAAGACCGAGGAACAGAGGGATTCCGGCACCTGTAGCGCCGTTTTGCCCCGAGCCACCAATCTGTATTTGATTGATACCATACCTATTCATACATTAACAAATCGTTTTCTAGCTGCAAGATAAAGAGTGTAAGCTGTGCGCCTACCAGTGTTGGTCAGGAATAATATTTGTACAGACGAAACACTCTTTTATCTTATTTCGAACCGCCACCTATGCGTTTGAGTTCAGACAATTGCCGTAAACTTATTCATATCGCAGAGCATCGATAGGTCGTTTGCGCGCAGCCGTTAGAGCAGGGGTTACGCCAAAAATTATACCGACCAACACCGACACCCCGAAGGCGATTGCCATAATTGGCCAAGTCAATATTGGGGTCAAATCCGTAAATATCCTAAACAAATAGTTTGTCAGTAGTGACATAATGATTCCAATAACACCACCGACGGAGCTCAGAATCACTGCTTCGGTCATAAATTGATTCAAAATCTGCTTGTTAGTTGCACCAATTGCCTTGCGAATACCAATCTCATGCGTCCGCTCGGTTACCGCTACGAGCATGATGTTCAGAATACCAATACCCCCAACAACCAAAGAAATACCAGCTATACTTGCCACGAATCCAGTCATAAGAGTGAGCAGATTATTTGCTTCGGCCAGCTTGTCCTTTTGCTCCAAGACCGTAAAGTCTTCTTGATTAGCATGAGATTTTTGCAAGGCCTTGGTAATATCTGCGGCCAACACGCTACTACCTACATCCTTTTTGGGGCGTACTAATATCTGATAAATATCACTATCGCCCGTTAACTCTTTGCCGGTATCATATTGAACAAAAATAGCATAATTGTAATCTGTTCCTGGCACCAAGGCACTTGTATCAAATTCTTCGAAAATGCCCTGAACCATGAATTGCTTGCCACGAATGGTCATAAACTTTCCGATTGGCACATTCTCACCAAACAATTGTTCTGCAACCCGTTGACCAATAACTGCTGTATCTCGCTGTGGCTCGTCTTCCTTGAAGAACGTACCATATTGCATTTTTTGACCCAAAACCTGTGGTAGTCCACCGGTTGTACCGATAACTAGACCTTTATTGAAAATAACATCCTCTTGGGAAGCAGTGTTTGCCACATAGCTAAATGGCACTACACTATATGCTCCCGGCACTTTACGAATAACTTCCAGATCTCTGTTACTCAAAGTACCGTTATAATTCGAACCCACCAAACCGCTTGTCTTATTGTCATTATTTTCCGTGATACCAGGCCTAACGGTAATAAGGTCGGCACCAGATTGCTCTATCTGCGATATCACGCCACGTTTGGCCCCTTCACCCAAACTAACTGTAGTGACGACACTAACCACGCCAATAATAATCCCTAGCATAGTCAACAGGCTACGCCATTTTGATGATCTTAGTGCCTCAATCGCAATTCTTAGATTACCGCTTCGGCCAATCATGACTTCTTGCCCCGCTTCTTGGCGTTAGCGCCAGCTTTGTACTTGGTCTTAGCATTTTTTGGCTTCTTTTTATCTTTGGCGGCTTTCTTTTTACCGGTAAGCTTCTCGGGAATTGCTTGCATCAGTGCCGAAACACCCGCCAAATCGTCTTCTTCGGTAGTCTTTGGCATGAAATACATACTACGGCGTAAGGACTGGTGGACTTCGCCAATCGTTGATTGCTCGTCAGCCACAATGACCCCATCGTGCATAAAGACAACACGACTAGCGTATCTAGTAAGTTCTGGATTATGCGTAACCATCAAAATCGTATTTCCGGCTTTGTGGACATCGCTTAACAACTCCATCACCAAGCGCGAAGAAGCACTGTCAAGATTTCCGGTCGGTTCATCAGCGATAATAATATTCGGATTATTGATTAGTGCTCTGGCTATCGCCACGCGTTGAGTCTGGCCGCCACTTAGTTGACGCGGCATAAAGTATTCACGGTCAGCCAAGCCAACGCGATCCAAAATTTCGGATGCTCGTTTTTGCCTCTTGACCCGACCCATGCCTTTGTAGGTAAGGGGAAGAGCGACGTTGTCCAGCACATTAAGCTTCGGTAGTAAATTAAATGACTGAAACACAAATCCAATCGTATCGCGCCTAGCCTTGGCTTGGCGGCTAGGCCGTAGCCGCTCAACCTTACGACCATTGAGCTTATAATTTCCGTGCGTTGGCCTATCCAATAGTCCAATGATATTCATCAGCGTAGACTTACCAGATCCGCTAGGTCCCATCACTGCCACAAATTCGCCAGACTCTACTGTCAATGAAACTTCGTCAAGGGCCACGGCAGTGGCGTCACCGAAGCCGTAAAGCTTGCTAACTTCTGTCAACTCTATAATAGGCATTGGCTAAATTTTACCCCTGAACCATCCCTGGTGGCAAGCAGTAGCTTGATGTAATATTACAAACAAATAAATAATGACGTTTTTGAGGTATAATAAACGCGGTCAAGTTTGGTGAGGCTAAACATACGACAGCCAAATAGGTATGATGACAAGTTTGTATGAGGAGAGGTGTCCGAGTGGCTGAAGGAGCACGCTTGGAAAGCGTGTGTGCAGGCAACTGTACCGCGGGTTCGAATCCCGCTCTCTCCGCCAAATTTGCAAAATCAGATGAATGGCGTAGTGCGCTTTCTATAATTATGTAACTTGAGGTATGCTAGTAGTAAGCATAAACACAACTAGACGGTTATGAACCCTAACGACAACTCCAACAACCATACTCAACAATACAACGGTAATATTCAACCTGCGCAACCTGACACCGGTTACCCGCCTCAAGGCAATATACAACCTTCACAACAGCCGTCAAATCAGACACCGGACGCACAAGCAGGGTATGAATGGTTAGCCAGTTACGACAACCAATCAACTCAACCCCAAAAAGGCGACTCTCTTGGCAAAAAATTACTGTTCATTACCGGAGTAGTTATCATAATCGTAATCTGTAGTTTGCTAATGGTCTTCTCTCTTGGCAAAAGTAACAAACAGGCAGGTATTCCGCATGATACTGCCTCTACTCAATCGACAGACCAACCCCAGGATCAGAGCTCTGGCCAAACCGAAGCTGATACCAGGCGTCAAAACATGCTCAAAACACTTCAGAGTCGTCTGGAAGAATATCATTCTGTATTTGGTTATTATCCAACATTCGATGACGTCACAAACCCTGAGTGGCTCAAAAAGTACAATGTCACCGACAAAGAAATATCCGACCCAGATGGTGGTCAGCCGATAGTAAAAAGCATTCCGTCAACTAACCATTTCTCTTATCAGCCAATTCCAGAAGGGTGCAATAATACGACTAGCAAATGCACTGGGTATACTATAGCCACCGTACTAAGCAACGCCGATATTATTGAACTCAAAAATCGTTGATGTCACTGTTGACGTGCATTCCGCGGAATACGTAGGACAATTATGAAGATCTACTTTACGGTAGTTCCAACACTCTCGCCGGCCGCGGCACGAGCAATATCTCCGGCAGTATCGGCATTAAAAATAACCAGGGGCATATTATGCTCCATAGCCAAACCCATTGCAGCTTTGTCCATAACCATTATCGCACCGTCCGCCAAAGCCTGCTGATAGGACAACTCTCTGAACATCACCGCGTCATCGTATTTGTACGGATCTTTGTCATAAACACCATCAACCTTGGTGGTTTTGAGTACCACATCACACTCTAGCTCTAGTGCTAGTGAAACGGCAGCAGTATCTGTCGTCAAAAATGGACGACCGATTCCTCCGGCAACAATAACCACTCGACCCTTACGAAGATGCTTTTCGGCCAAACGATGAATAAACTTCTCAGCAACTTGTTCAGCAAAAATATTCGACAAACAGCGGGTACGAATATCGCACGCCTCGAAAATATCAGTTAGCGCAAGAGCATTCATCATAGTACCAAGCATCCCCATATGATCTGCCGTAACACGCTTGATTCCGTGGCCAGCTATCTGTGCTCCACGTAAAAAGTTTCCTCCGCCAACCATGATAACAACCTGTGTACCATTGTCGGAAACCTTTTTTACCTCTTCGGCCAGCCAAGATGCACGCTCGGGATCAATACCACTTTCAAACTTTCCAGACAGCTGTTCACCTGATAGTTTTAGCAGTACACGTTTATACATTGGTTCATAGTCTAGCAGATGTTCGCACAATAACGCTATACTTATATGTATGAAAATATACTCATGGAACGTAAACGGTATTCGCGCAGTTATTCGCAAAGGAGAATTCGAAAAGTTTATCAACACCTTTGACCCAGATATACTCTGCTTACAGGAAACCAAGGCAGAGCAAGGACAAGCCGATATTGATTTGCCTCAATATGAAGAATACTGGAACTCATCTCGCACAAAAAAAGGCTATAGTGGAACAGCTATTTTTACCAAGGTAAAACCACTCTCAGTAATTAATGACATACCTGAACAGTTTGTGAAGGCTGGGGGGTTAAACGAAGACAATTATGGTCATAGCAACGACGAGGGTAGAGTGATAGTCGCGGAATTTGATAACTATTACGTAGTAACCGCTTATACACCCAACGCCAAGGATGACCTCTCGCGCATTCCACTACGAGAACAATGGGACAAAGCCGTGATGCTGTACTGTGCGGAATTGCAGAAGAAGAAACCGGTAATTTACTGCGGGGACATGAATGTCGCCCACACCGAAGACGACCTCGCCAACCCTAAGCCAAACATCGGCAAAAAAGGCTTTACCAATGAAGAGCGCGCTGGTTTTGATAACTGGATATCTGCTGGCTTTGTCGACACATTCCGTATCTTCACCCAGGGTAATGGCCATTACAGTTGGTGGAGTCATTTTGCCAAAGCCAGAGAGCGCAACGTTGGCTGGCGCATTGACTACTTTCTGGTGTCTGAAAGCCTGAAGAAAAAAGTCAAATCAGCAAAAATTCACGCCAATCAACTAGGGTCTGATCACTGCCCAATAAGCATAGAAATCATTGAATAATTTTTGCCATCGTGTACCATTAGCATAAGGAGTACATAATGCCCAAAACCAAAAAAACTAAAAAGCAAATCAAACTAAGCACCAAAACAATCGCCGTCGGAGCAGTAGCAATAACCGCAGTGTTACTAGTCTCCATCCAAATTTGGTTCAATCTTTATGTTTGGAATGTCCTGAAAATACAATCGACAACACAACTAAGAACTCAAATCATTAGTGCAATAGACGGTCTCTTTGAACTCAGAAAATCACCTACTGATGGCCAGAAGATCCCTGAAGCCCGACTGATCTTGCCGAAGGGCAAGGGTGACTTAGCGACAGTAAAGTACACGTATAACGAACCCATGGACGTTATACCAGCAACCATTGACATCTCGTCATATGCTATCCTCAATACTAGCAAGTCAGTAGTTGATGGAACTTCGATAGATGAACTATTCGAAAGCACACCAATAGCCCAAGCTTGTGCTCGTGGTTTCCAGATCAGTTTTGAATATCCAAATATAGACAGTGGGGATACTTCGCTCAAATTTATCGCAAAGAAGAAGTTGGCCGACAACAGAGATATTTACATAACGCGAGAACAAAATTGTGGTGACAAAAGCAAAGAGTCGGGCTCAACGGAACATATCCTACACCAGATGATGGACGAACTCGAAAAGTATCTGCTTCAAATCCAAAGCTACTAACTATATCCATACCGACAGGCTCGTAAATAGTTTACGAAAAATATTCTTCGTGTATGCTCCAGTAATGTTCGAATAGATCGGATACCCCTGACACAAGCTTTTCCCGCATTTTTTGATAATATTGAACATAATACTCATCATTCTTAGATAGTTCTATCAGACTATTAATCAGCAGGATGGTTCGCTCCATGAACTCATCGGAAACATATTTATCAACAAATTCCTCGCCAAGTCGACAAATTGGCGATATAAATCCTATCACGCGTTCAAAAGAGTCACTAGACACATCTTCCCTTGACAAATCCTCGATAACTGCCGTCTGTATTCTATCTATGTCAATATACAGGGTATCAATATCTATTATGTCTTCGTAAAGATTAATAAACTGTTGCTCTATAGTTCGGTCTATACTTGTTGCGCCTGCCTGGATAACATCCATGACTACTCCCTTGACACGTCTGGAAGCGTCTTCTGCGATAATTGATTTTTTGTTAGGGTCGGAACTTGGTAAGCGAAGGGCGAGTTGTGCTATTTCATGTTTGAACATCTCGGCACTTATATCATCTAATCCGTCCGGGTGTTCCAAGATATTTTGTAAAACTTCTATCTCTCGACGAGCCATCGATGATTCCAGGTCAATGAGGAGTTTGGGATCGCTCTGCCATAATTCTCTCACCATAGATTTGAGGTTGGTTAACTTTGGATATTCTAGCGGGACAAACATCGAACTTGTTGCCCGAATACTGTCGGGTAGATCAATGGATAGATTCATCTGATTATATACGTGAAAAAATTCAGATCTGACAAATGCCGGGTTAATTAGCTCGGTCGAGCGCCCAAAATTCATCAAGACACCTGCGCGCGCAAACCAAGATTCTCTCATCCAAGATTGAAGGTTAGCTTCTAGGGTTTCTGTGGCTTGCGCACGCCACAGCTCGTCGCGATGTTTGATGCGATCATAGATCGACACCTTGTGCTCCTCTTCAGGATCAGAACCCCAAAACCTCCATATTCTATGCGTATAATCGTGAATGTCTGGATACTTCAGCAACATCTCTATGTGGATACTATCAGCATATTCAAGATATTGCTCAAGCTCCTCTGGATATCTTTTCGCCAATTCCATAGCCATGTTATAAATACCCAGAAAGTCTTTTGGTTTCATTTGAGTTTTGTGTACAATTTCGCCCGCTTCCTCATCTATGACACTCAGGGGCAATAAGGTTGCCTCAGATAGCCCAACATGAACATATGCCAGGCCGGCGTTTAGTTCATGCCTATCCCACGATTCGACATCATCATTAATCCCTAGAGCACGCACACCACGAGCCAAAGTATCAGCCTTACCATACTGTCCACTAGTCATCAGCTCCTGGTAACTTTTCTCTGCCTGTTCCGATGAAATATCCTTAAGCTCAGTCACGTTCTCTAGAACCTCCTGCCAATCTCTTGCAAAGAGGACAACTCCATTATCATGCCACGTTTCGAAGGATGGTTTATGAACTGGTAGGTCCAATTCAGGCAAGCGTTTGTCTATAAACGCCAAGCCGAGTGCATGGTAGGTTGGGTCAAAGTATTCACTTCCGTCAAAAAGTGACGGTTTGTTTTCTGACCTCATGACCTTACTTCAATGCCTTACTAATTGCGTAATCGACAGAGTGTTGTAGGCTATCGTGCAAATCTGCCAGCAACACGTTGTTATCCTGCCCAGAGTAAACAATCGGGGTGTCAACCCACATCTGTGGATGTCGCCTGTCCCCTTGGTAGGTAAAGCCAATTGGCACGATCCCCACCATCAAATTTGACGCTACGCCACCTAGCACTGCGCAGATCCCGGGCTTTAGCTCTTGAACGACATCTGGTTGCTCTTGGTTACGGGTTCCTTCTGGGAATATTGCCATATGCTGGCCATTGTTCAACTTTTGGATAGAAGTCTGAAGCATTCTGTTGGTAGCTTGCCTGCGCAAATCAGTATCTTCCGTATTGACATCCTTTTTGCGAAATGCCGGAATAGCCCCCATAGCATCTACCCCTCGTCGCAAAACAGGGCGCAATAACTTGTTGGGATGATGGAATAGTATTTCTTTGGACTGAATGAACGTGTTGCCGACCATGGGTCTAAAAGCTTTTTCCCGTAGCGCCATTGAACTCACAACATACTGATCATTATCCGATAAGTGGTTAACCGCTACCACCAGACGACCGTCTTCATGTAATATATCCTCTATCGCTTCCTCGGCTCCTGATGCATACTCAACATTTGGACGAAACATTAAAGACATAACCTTGTGTCCTATATAAGCCCCGGCTATTGGTTGCTTATATTGAGCATAATAATCATAAACTGCTTCGTGATTGCGTAAAGTGACTTCTGGTTTTCTCATAAGCTAAACTATACGCAGAAGAACAGAATATGCAATAAAGCGAGATAAAAAACAACACCAATCGGGAATATTTGTTAGACTACATTTATGAGCAAATTTGCGGTTTTTGATATCGACGGCACGCTAATAAGGTGGCAGTTATATCACGTTGTCGTGAATCGCTTGGCGAAGAATGGTGCACTTGGAGAGGACATAGCCAGCAAGCTTCGACAAGCGCTAATGGTCTGGAAACGACGAGAATCATCAGAAGCGTATAAGGCTTACGAAAGACTCCTGGTAGCAAGCTATGAACAAGCTCTGCTAAACATAGATGCCGAAGTGTTCGACCAGCTGGTACTAGACATTGTCGACGAATACAAGGACCAAACCTACGCCTATACCCGCAACCTAGTACACGACCTTAAAGAAAAGGGGTACAAGCTATTCATTATCTCTGGATCACACACCGAAATGATAGAACAAATTGGCAAATACTACGGATTCGACGATTGGCTCGGCACGGAATATGAACGCAACGGGAATCGATTTACTGGAAAAGTACAAACAGCATCACTAGACAAACGTAAATCACTCGAAACATTACTCGACCGCAACGATGTTACCATGAAGGGAAGTATTGCAATTGGTGATACCAAAAGTGACATACCAATGCTTGCCGCAGTCGAGCAACCGATTGCCTTCAACCCTGACAAATTTCTGCTCGCCGAAGCCCGCGCACAAAACTGGAAGATAGTCGTAGAGCGCAAAAACGTAATCTATGAGTTAGAATCAAAGAATGGAACCTACATACTGGCAACTGCAAAAATTTGACCAGCCACTATTTCCGGATATCATCTGGAGCAGGCCGGAACACAAAAGTTCCGCTGGCAAACTGCTGATTATTGGCGGTAACATGTATGCCTTCTCGGCCCCAGCCGAGGCTTTCGCCGAAGCAGGGAAAGCCGGCGCCGGAACAATACGCGCTGTTCTGCCAGATGCTACCAAAAAAATAGTTGGCCGCATGATAGAACACATCGAATATGCTCCCAGTACCCCGAGCGGTAGTTTCAGCCAAAAAGCCCTGGCTGAATTACTTGACCTGGCCAGCTGGTCTGACGGCACGCTACTGGCAGGAGACATTGGTAGAAATTCAGAAACCGCAATCATACTCGAACAATTCATTACCAAATACGACGGCCGTCTCACCATCACAAAAGACGCGGCCAATTACGCAATATCCGTACCAGAAATAATCCACCAACGTGAACAAACACTATTAGTCATCAGTTTCGCACAGCTCCAGCAGTTCACCGCAAACCTGAAATTCGATAAGCCATTTACTTTTGATATGACCTTGCTCAAACTTGTAGAAACCTTGCGCGAGTTTTCACTAACTACAAAAAATATCATTATGGTCAAACATTTAAACCAAATACATTGTGCTTACAATGGCCAGGTAATTAGTACAAAATTGAGCTATGACACCGATATCTGGCGTGTCAAGACTGCTACTCACGCGAGTGTCTGGTGGATGCAAAACCCTACTAAGCCACTACAAGCAATTGCAACTTCACTAGTAAAGATCAAAATCTAGACAAACGCTCTAATCTTCAAAGGGGAGTATCTTACCACAAGCCAAGCGCGGCCCACCACTATAGCCACTGCCAGATTCTCCTGGACGGTAAGGATCGGGGTTTGCGTGCACCATCAAGGCAGTTCCCTCAGGTGCCGAGGCTGCACCTAGAATCGAAACAGGCCCGGCACTTAGAGTAATCCGAGTGGTGATTGTCTCCATCGCGCCCTTTCCATCTGGACCGATTGTAATATTCGGTAAATCTCCGGCATGATAACCGTGATTAGCATCTGGGTCACTGTTGCCACTTGGGCCTGGGTCGAAATGGCCGCCAGCACATTTAAAGCCGTCACAACCACAGTCCCCCTTTTCATGAACATGCACTGCGTGCTGTCCAGCCGTGAGTACAGCCGGATCACCAGACAGCTCAAGTCGTACATGTACATACTTCCAGCCGTCAATGTCATACTCAGTAAATTCTGCTGCTCCTTGTATATTGGGGCCGCTGACCTCAGCACGAGCTTTTTTGGTAATAATTTTGTTGTCAGCCAACAAATCAACTTTCATACATTCCCCCGTATTCATCTTTATGTTATCTATTTTACCAAACACCCACAAAGCGTATACTAAAAATATAAAATGGAGGTGTAAATGAAGAAGTTATTGCCAATCCTAATTATCGGCCTAGTCATTGTGGGTGGGGGCATCTTTCTACTAACAAAAGACAAGAACAACTCGCAAACAAACAATGTCTCTGTCAAACCATCGAATAGTAACAACTCTTCGAACATATTTGAAGGTATCAGCACCGAAGGCCTATCGTTCAAAGCAACCATGACAACCGAAAAAAATGGCAAGAAAATTGTTGCGATTATGGAAGCAGATGCAAAGACAGGCGCATACAAGTATTCGTCGGATGTCAACAAAGCATCCTTCAATATGATATACACCAAAGACGCTTACTATACATGTCAGTCAGCGGACAACTGTATTAAGTATCCATTAAGTCAGGGTAACAGTGCTGGCTTCGACCCCGAGGTGTATCAATATGACAACAAAGAGCTAGCCAAGTTCAAAGATACTGCCAAATCACTAGGAACCGAAAGCTGCCCAGCCGGTACTTGCACGGTCTGGGAAGTAACCTCGGGAAATACCAAGTCAAAAGTATACATCGACACCAAGACCAAGCGAGTCAGTCAAGTAACCGGCAATTACGACAATGCATCGACTCAGATTGTCTACGATTATCAAGAAGTAAACGTACAAATACCTACCAAATTCCAGGAAATCAAAATGCCAACTTTGCCAACACAATAGCAGGATGTTCTATGATCTGCGTCAAAAGGATTTATGATACAACTGATGAAACAGATGGTCTACGAGTATTAGTTGATCGTATATGGCCCAGGGGACTCGCCAAAGAAAAAGCAAACATAGATCTATGGCTCAAAAACATCGCTCCTAGCGCTGAACTAAGACGTTGGTTTGGGCATGAACCTTCCAGGTGGCAAGAATTCAAAAAACGCTATAACCTCGAGTTATCGACCAATTCATTGCTGGTCAACAATCTGCTAACCTCTGTCGAACAAAATGAAACTGTGACACTGCTATATGGCGCCAGGGACACACAACATAATAACGCAATAGCACTACGTGAGTATCTCTTGAAAACGAGAAAAGATAAACAAGTCGACTAGATAGACTTATACGTGCATTTTGTGCTAACCTTAACCAAAATAACCTTAAAGTAAATAGCTGACATAAAACTATGCCTAGACTACCTATCCAAGGACAAGACGATGGAGTATGGGGAGATATCCTCAAT
>WBZM01001577.1_pt1 | contig 21988 bp, 13 predicted proteins | sample 5204271 | NCBI WGS metagenome assembly WBZM01 (sample SAMN12344346, study PRJNA552823) | activated sludge metagenome | biome: Activated sludge suspended growth; feature: Nitrification reactor; material: Wastewater; isolation source: activated sludge from nitrification reactor of wastewater...
GCGGCTTCCTGCCGTGCCGCTTCCTGCCGTGCCGCTTCCTGCCGGGCTGCTTCTTGTCGCGCTGCCTCCTGCCGGGCCGCTTCCTGCCGCGCTGCTTCCTGCCGAGCGGTTTCTTGCCGAGCCACCTCTTGCCGAGCCACCTCTTGCCGAGCCACCTCTTGCCGAGCGGCGTCCTGTCGTGCAACTTCTTGTCTGGCGGCCTCCTGCCGCGCTGCTTCCTGGCGAGCAGCTTCCTGCCTGGCGGCCTCTTGCCGAGCTGCTTCTTGCCGAGCGGCTTCCTGCCGTGCAGTTTCTTGTCTGGCGGCCTCTTGCCGCGCTGCTTCTTGGCGAGCAGCTTCTTGTCTGGCCGCTTCCTGCCGCGCCGCTTCCAGTCGCGCTGCTTCCAGTCGCGCCGCTTCCAGGCGTTCGGCCTCCACACGGGCCATCTCCTGGCGCTCCGCTTCCTGGCGGAGCTGCGCCATCCGCTCTTCCTCCAGCCGGGCCGCTTCGCGCTTGGCCTGCTCTTCTTCGCGCGCCGCACGTTCGGCGCGCTCGGTTGCCTCGCGTTCGCGCTGTGCGGCGAGGGCGAGGCGTTCGGGATCGGGCGCGCTCGCCGGCGCGGGCGGAGGCACGGGCAGCAGGTCCGGCGCGGGGGTCGCTTGCGCCAGCACATCGGGCACGCGGCTGGGCTCGGGAGGAGGCGCGGGCGGCGGTGGCGGCGGAGGCGGGGCAGGTGCCGGCGTCGGTGGCTCGGGCGGTGGCGGCACCGGATCGACGCGCGGCGCCGGCGTCGGCTTGACCGCGGCGACTTTCGGGGCCGGCGCCGGCTTCGGCGGGGCGGGCCGAGGTGCCGGTCGTGCACGCGCCACGGGCTTGGCCGCCGCGGGGCGCGCGGCACGCGCCGGCGGCTTGGGCGGCACCATCTCGAAGCCCGCGGACGACGCGGCCGGCTCCGGCGGTGGCGCCAGCACGATGCGGATGTCGGGCACCTGGAAGCGCCGTTCGGCCACCACCGGCGGCGGGCCGCCCTTGGGCGAGCCCGCGGCGAAGCCGAAGCCGGTCTCGTCGAAGCGGATCAGCAGCACCAGGGCGTGGATCAGCAGCGAGAAGGCCAGCGCCTGACGGATGCTCAGGCGCCAGCGCCGGCTCCAGCGCCGCTTGCGCTTGGGTCGCGAACGCTTGCGCTCGTCGCGGCGGTGCGGCTGGTCCTGGTTCACCGTCGCGTCGCTTGCGCCCGCACGCCTCAGCGCGTGCCGAACTTGGTCTCGAACTGGATGCCGATCTTGCGCAGCAGCGGCGTCGGCAGTTCACCGCCAGCGCACACGATCACCGCATCGTTCGGACGCGCCAGGGTCTTGTCGCCCTGCTCGATCTTCACCTCGCGCACGCCGATCTCGCGCACGTTCGACTCCATCAGCACCTCGAGTGTGCCGCTGGCGCGCATCTCGTCGAGGCGCTGGCGGTTCTTCGCCTTCACGCGCGAGAACGCGGCGCTGCGGTATGACAGCGTGACGCGCGTGCCCGGCTGCTCGGCCACGGCGATGGCGGCTTCGAGCGCACTGTCGCCGCCGCCCACCACCAGCACCTTCTGGTTCTGGTACTGCTCGGGGTCGACGAGGCGGTACACCACCTTCGAGTGCTCCTCGCCCGGCACGTCGAGCTTGCGCGGCGTGCCGCGGCGCCCCATCGCCAGCAGCACCGAGCGGGCCGAGTAGCTGCCGCGGTCGGTCTGCACGAGGAAGCCGTCGCCCGAGCGCTCGATGCCGGTCAGGCGCTCGCGGAAGCTCACCTTCAGGCCGGTCGTCTTCATCACGCCGGTCCAGAACTCGAGCAGCTTCTCCTTGCTGACCTCGCCGAACTTCACCTTGCCCACCAGCGCAAGCTGCACCGGCGCGGTCATCGTGATCTTGTTGCGGGGGTAGTGGTAGACCGCACCGCCGAGCGAATCCTCCTGCTCGATGACGCGGTAGCGCAGCTTGTGCTCGACGGCCGAGAGGCCTGCCGAGAGGCCAGCCGGCCCGCAGCCGACGATCAGCACGTCGAGGTCGCACGAGCCGTTGGCGCGCTTGCGCACCGAGTCCATTGCCTGCCGGCCCTGCTCGGCGGCCTTGCGGATCAGGCCCATGCCGCCGAGCTCGCCGGCGATGAAGATGCCCTGCACGTTGGTCTCGAACGCCGGGCTGATGTTGGGGATGTCGACGCCGCGCTTCTCGGTGCCGAACACCAGGCTGATCGCCTCGACCGGGCAGGCGGTCAGGCAGGCGCCGTGGCCGATGCAGGCCGAGGCATTGATCAGCACTGCCTTGCCCCGGACGACGCCGAGAGCCTCTTCCGGGCAGGCGCGCGCGCACGAGCCCGAGCCCATGCAGCGTGCCGGGTTGATCACCGGGTGCAGCGACGCGGGCTCGACCAGCCCGGCCTCGATCGATTGCTTGAGCTCCTGAGACGCGCTCTCGTGCAGGCGCCGGTAGCGCCGCATGTAGAGGAACAGGATGACCGCCGCAGCGGCCAGGTAGAGGTAGAGGTAGTTCATCGTCGGTCCGGCACGGCAGCCCATGCTACGCGTGCATTCTCGGCGCGCGGCCGGCGCGCCGATCCCGCCTGGATCAGAACGCGTTCCACGGCCCGTAGGTCGCGAGCGGCTGGCCCCAGATCGACGTGAACACGCTGCGGCCGTAGAAGAACGGCATTCCCCACACGAAGGTCGTGGTGCCCTGGCCCGCCGTGCCGGCGAGGTTGTGGAAGCCGACGTTGCCGCCGCCGAACAGCACGTCGGCATTGGCCACGCTGATGTCCACCGAGGCACTCGTGCCATCGGCACCGGTGATCGTGGCGGTGCGCTGCAGCACCGTCTGCGGGCAGTACCAGCCCATGCCCGTGCCGCTCGAGCCCGCCGAGCTCTGGCAGCTCATGCGGATCGTGGTGTCGTCGAAGAACATCGCGTTGGAGCCGCTGTCGATGTAGCTGGTCGGGTAGTTCAGGCCGCCGGCGCTCGTGCCCAGCGACAGGTAGGTGTCGTTGGCCGGGTTGGTGTCCACCGGCAGGACGCGCGCAGTGGCCGGGATCTGGTTGTTGCTCTGCGTGCCGATGCCGAACACCAGCCGGCCCCGCACCACCGAGGCGCCGAGGTCCGGGATGGCAGGCATCATGATCACCGAGCCGTTGTTGTTGGCCACGCCGTTCGCGTCGGCGCGGAATGCCGCCACCGGGTTCTGCATCTGCAGGGCGCCCGGAACCGCCGCGGGCACGCAGCTCGCGCTGCCGTTCGGGCAGGCGTAGTACAGCACGTGGCCGCTGCCGTAGTTGCCGGTCGCGCAGTTCAAGCCGCAGTCGTAGCTGACCATGCCGATGCCGAGCACGCCGTTGGCCTGCAGGCTGGAGGGCGAATCGAGCAGGCCGCCGTTGGCGGCCGCGGTGCAGTCGGCGGGGGGTGCGAGCGTCGGTGCGCTGGCCTCGTCGATCAGCTGGATCGGCAGCGCCGGGGCGATCTCGCCGCCGATGCGCACGTCGGCCACCGCCATCGGCCCCCACACCGCGCCGAGCACGAACGGGTAGCACTCGGCCACCGGGCCGGCCGGCGTGTTGCTGGCCGCATCGGCCGGCACGTTCAGTGCCGCCAGTCCGAGCGAGGCCACGCTGCTGCGGAACAGGCGCAGGCCGATCGAGCCGGTGTCGAGAAACACGTGGTCGATGGTCACGCATGACGTGGCCGAGCCTGGCGTGCAGACGGTCACGGTCACGTAGGGGATGTTGGCGGCGCCGAGCGCGAAGCCGGAGGCCGGGCCGGTGTCGACGACGATCTCGGTGGTGTTCGGGCCGGTCGGCTGGTCGAGCGAAACCACCGGCCCGTTCGGATCGCCCGACAGGCCGCCGCCGGTGATGGTGGTCTCGGTGGAGTTGCCGCCGCAGCCGGCGAGCACCGCCAGCGCGAGCAGCGCCGACACAGCCAGCGCGTGCAGCCATCGGCTGCCCGACGCGCTCATCGCAGCGTGGCCGGGTCGAAGCCGGCCGGCAGCAGGGAGGGCACCCAGGCCCGCCCCCTGAAGGTGTTCAGGAAGCCGTTCGACTGCACCACCAGATCGGTGGCCTGCAGCGTCGCCTGGCGCTGGATGCCGGCGCGCGACGACCGCGCGAGCGCCTGCGAGGCGGCGGCGGCATAGCCCTCGTGGTAGCGGCCGAGCAGCGTCTCCAGTCGCGGCTTGAAGCGGGTGTTCCAGGCCACCGCGAAGACGATGCCCTGGGGCGAGACGTACTCTCGGATCGCACCGCCGTCGCCGCTGGCGCGCTCGACCACCTGCACGCCGGAGGGCAGCGCCGTGCGCGGCGCTGCCGCAGCCTGGGCACGCCCTGCCGAAGGCAGCGTCATCGTCTCGCCCAGCACCGCCCGGGCCGGTGCGGTCGCCAGCGGCCACAGCGCCGCGGCGAGGGCCAGGGTTCGCATCGCGCGCAGCGCGTGCTTCGTGCCTCGCGTGCTCATGGCAACACCTCCGTGATCTCGATCTTGATCCCGCGCGTGCCGACGGCCACCGGCGCCGACAGGCCCTGCAGGTCACCCGTGTGGGGCGTCGCATCGCCCCGCTTGGAGATGCGCGCGCCGACCACCACCGCATTGAGCGCCGAGAGCCGGATGTCCGGCACCATCGCCATGCTGTCGTCGAGGCGGAATTCCAGCGGCAGGTCGCGCACCTTCTTGCGCAGCAACGCCACCGGCATGCGCGAGCCGAGCGTCGGCCGTGCGAACACGAACAGCGTGTCGTCGGGCGACACCTGCGACTGCAGCGCCGGCGCCAGCACGATGCGCCCGGCGATCTCGCGGCCGGGCCCTGCAGCCGCCGCCAGGGCGGCGGCGCTGGCCGCGGGGGTGCGCGCCGCGGCCGCCTTCGCGCCCGGTGCCGACGCCGCGGCGCGGGCGGCCAGCAGGCGAGCCTCGGCCAGCCCGCTGTCGATCTGCTGCGTGACGCGGGAGTCGTTCGAGATCGCCTTCGCCCGATCCCAGAAGCCGGCAGCCTCGGCATAGGCCTGGCGGTCGAAGGCCTCGGTGCCGGCGAGCACCAGCGCCTTCAGGTTGCGCGGGTCGGCCGCGAGCGCGCGCTTGAGCAGCTTCGCGGGCTCGCCCTTGAAGCTGCGGCCGGCCGCCGAGGCCAGCGCGTCGGCATAGTCGGCCAGCACCTGCGCATCGTTCGGCAGCAGCTGGGCGAGGCGTTCGTAGGCCTTGATCGCCTCGTCGGGCTTGCCGAGCATGCCGTAGGAGTTGGCGAGCAGGGCCCAGGCCGTCGTGTCCTTGGGGTCCTTCTTCACGCGCTCGGACATCTCGTCGACCATGCGCTGCACGCGATCGGGCGCGAGCTGCCGGGCTGCGGCGGTGGCCGACGAGGCCGGTGCGGAGGCCGGTGCGGCGGTCGTCGCCGACGGCGTCGTCGGCACCGTCGATCGGCCCGTGCCGCCGGTGGCGAACCAGTAGATGGCGCCGGCCGTCACGCCGAACAGCGCCAGCCCGCCGAGCGCGAGCTGCCACGCCGGCGCGCTGCGCCGGCGGCGCCGGTGCCGGCGCGACGACGATGAGCTCGGACGATCCGACGATTCCACGCGCACTCCCCGCCGGATCAGAACAGCTCGTAGCGGTAGCCGACGTAGAAGAACACCGAGGTCGAGCTGTCGTGGTTCGTCGGCCCGTCGGTCTTGGAGCGCTCGACGATGGTCTCGCCCAGCAGGCTGGTGCGCTGCGAGTACTTGTACGAGACGCGCAGGCCCGGCGTGAGGCGCATCGTCTTGACGCCCTGGGTGTCGTTCTGCGTGTAGAAGCGGATCGAGGGCTCGAGCGTGAACACCTCGCCGCGCAGGCCGGTCAGGTTGCTGTACGACAGCTGCGCACCCTTGAACAGCGGCGTGGTCAGGTAGCTGACGCTGAAGGTGTTGATGTCGCGCGTCGAGTAGAGGTTCGAGCCGGTGAGCAGGCCCGACAGGCCGTACTGCGCGCCGGTGGCCGGCGTCGCCTCGAAGATGCCGACGGCCGGCAGCGCGCCGATCTCGCTGTAGCGCAGGTCCATGCCCAGCTGCCAGCGTTCCGACATCGGGCGCGACACGCTCAGCAGCGCCTGCTTGGCGGTGGCGGAGGTGGCGCGCGCCAGCGCGATCGCCTGGTCCAGCGGCATGGTCAGCAGCAGTGCGTCGATCGAGGGCTGGCCGGAGCTGATCAGCGCGTTGGTCAGCTGCAGCGTCGGCGCCTTGCGGCCGTCGATCAGCAGCGTGATCGAGGTCTGCGCCGGCGCGAGGAAGCTGCCCTGCAGCGAGACCGCGTTGAGGCCCTTGAACACCGTGTCGTAGTCGACCAGCGAGTACACCGACAGCTTCTCGTCGGAATAGCGCACCTCGGCGCCGATGGCGCGCCGGTTGGTGTTGCCCTCGACGGTCTGGTCGAGCAGGTAGACGTTGCCGCCGAAGCGGTCGAAGATGCCGTCGGCCTCCAGCACCGCGGCGAACAGCCGCTGGCCGGGCGCCGAGACGAGATTGTTGGCCGGCTTGCCGCCCATCACGTCGAGCTTGAAGCCCTGGCCCACCGGGTACGCGAGCGACACGCCGTCGAACAGGCCGAGCAGGCCGCCGCTGATGGCCGTCTGACGGCCGACGCGGATCGCCAGGCCGCTGGCGTTTCGCTTGTGGTCGACGTAGAACGCGTTCACCAGGCTGGGATTGCGCGACGTCGTCTGCAGGTTGGTGGAGCCGGTGCCGCGCAGCACGGCGCGGGTTTCCGATTCGTCGGTCACGAAGCGGGCGCCCAGGTCGACGCTCGTCACGATGGCCGATTCGGTGGTTCGGCTCAGCGTGGCCTGGTCGATGCCGTTTGACAGGTTCACCAGCGACTGCGTGCGCGCCTTGCCGCCGAAGTAGTACTGCGAGATCGAACCGTTGTAGCGGCTCGGCTCGGCCGGCGCGGCCGTGCCGGTGCCGGCCTGACGCAGCGTCGGCGTGGCGGCCGCCGCGCCGAGATCCAGCGAGGCCAGGCGCTGCGACACGCGCTGCGCGCCTTCGCCGCTCGGGAACAGGCGCAGGTAGAGCTCGTACTCGGTCTTGGCTCGGGCGGGGGAGCCGGCACGCTCCCAGGCCACGCCAATCAGCTCCTGCGCGTCGCGCGACTGGCTGTTCGGCGGCAGCAGCAGCAACTGGTTGAAGGCATTGACCGCAGCCTCGTACTTCTGGCCGGTCAGCGCCTCGCGGCCGCTGGCCATCAGGGCGCCGGCGCGCTTCTCGATCTCTTCGCTGGCCACCACCGGCGGGGGCTCGGGCGTGGCGGCCGGCGGCGGTGCGGACGTGCTGGGGGCGGCTGCCGCAGGAGCCGGGGAAGGGGTCGCGGCCGCCGTGGCGGGGGCGGCGGCTGCCGCCGCGGCGGTGGCCTGCAGCGTGTCCTGCTTGCGCTGCGCGAGGTCGACGATCGCCGCCTGCGGGAAGCGCTCCAGCGCGGCCTTGCGCACCGCTTCCGCCTCGGCCTCGGTGGCGAAGTAGCCGAGGCTGACCTCGAGCATGTCCACGCCGCCGATCGAGGTGGTGGTGCTGATCGACTCCAGGTTCTGGAAGCGCAGCGGGATCGGCAGCAGCTTGTCGCCCTCGCTGGCCGGCACGCGCTGCAGCAGCACGGCGTAGCGCTTGTCGCTGGCCGGCGCGAGCGGCTTGGCGGGGGTCGCGACGGCCTCGCCGGGCTTGAGGCCGACGAACACGAAATCGAGCGAGCGGGCGTTCGGCCCCTGCTTCACACGCACCGCCACCTTGCGGGAGAGCTGCAGGGTCAGCTGCCGCGTGCGTCGGCCGGCACTGACTGCGTAGCTGATCTTGAACTGCGGCACTGCGCCAGAGCCGGCGTACTCGCGTGCTTCGCCAGCGATCTGGTTGAGCACCGATTCATCCGGGGCGACGAGCTCGAAGGTGACGCGGTACAGGTCGGCCGGCGAGGAGGGCGACTGCTGCAGGAAGCGCACCGGGTTGCTGAAGCTCAGCCGGGCCACGCCGTCGGCGCCCTGCGCCGACACCGTCAGGTCTTCCAGCAGCTGGGCGTGCGCCGGTGCCACGGCGGCGAGGATGCCGGCCGCCACCAGCGCGGCACGAACGAGCAGGCGGCTCAGGCCCGAAGAATGGAACGCCATGCTCATGAACCGGGGGGAACCGGGATCGGTTTGGGTCGCGGGCCACCGCGCAGCTGCCGCGGGATGATCTCGCCGTTGGTGATGTGGCAGCTCACGCAGGTCGGCTTGTCGACCTGCGGCTGGTAGCCGGGCGCCATGTGCGTGTAGGTCACCGGCACCCACGAGACCGTGCGGTGGCAGCTGTCGCACGAGCGCGTGGTGAAGAAGTGGCCCGACGGCTTGCCGGTGGCGCCCGAACCGTTGTGGCACGACTGGCACTGGCCGGGCAGCGCGCCCTGGTGGTTGAACTGCGCCGGCGTCCATGCGGTGTTGCGGTGGCAGCTGTCGCACGACAGGCGCGTCATCACGTGCTTGGTGGGCTGGCCCTTCGCGAGCTGGCCGTTGTGGCAGGTGTTGCACTGGCCCGGCAACACGCCCTGGTGGTTGAATCGCGCGTTCGTGTCGACGCCGCCGGCGCCGCCGGGCAACTCGGGCATCAGGCGCGGGCTGGACATCGTCACTGCCGAGCGCAGCACCGGCTTGATGATGGCAAGGGCGCCGGAGAACTTGTTGAAGCTCCGCGAGTGGCAGGCAATGCAGTCCTGGCCCGCCTTGCGTCCCTCGTGGCCGACCGCGCGGGTGGTGATGTTCACGCCGTACCAGGTGTACTTCGGCGTGCCTTCGTGGCAGGTGATGCAGGTGAAGGTCGACACCGCGTTGTGCGCCGTGGCGTTGTTCTTCATGTTCATGCCGGCGAACGACGTGAACACCGTCGGCGAGTGGCACTTCTCGCAGGCCGCGGTACCGATCGGCACGTGGGTCTGCGACGACGGCGCCGTCGGCGAGCCTCCCGGGGCGAGCGGCATCACCTTGGGTTGGTAGGTGATCGGCGGCGGCGAGCTGCAGGTGGCCTGCGTGGTGCAGCCGGCGAACGGTCCCGCGCCGGCGCCGGCCGTGTGGCAGGTGGCGCAGCCGCTGGAGATGCCGGTGTGCAGCGTCGCCTTGTTGGTCGTCAGGCCGGCCACCGAGTAGTCGCCCGCCACGACGTGGCAGGTCGAGCAGGTCGAAATCGTGGTCGGGATGTGGCCGTCGGGCTTGCCCTGGCTGCTGAAGTAGACGGTGCTGTTGTGGCACTGCGAGCAGTCGCCGGTGGCCGGGTGGGAGGCGTTGGCCACGCTGTACGTGCTCGCCGCCGCGCGCGGCCGCGTCTGGAAGCCGCGGTACTGCGCGCCGGCCGTGATCACCGTCGGCGAGATGGGGTAGTTCGACATGCCCATCCACACGTAGCCGCCCTCGTGGCAGGCGTTGCAGCCGCTGGTGATGCCGGTGTGGATCTGCACTCCGGTGGGCACCGGCGTCGCGAACAGCGTGCCCGGCGCCGTGCGCGTCGCGTTGGCCGGCACCTTGGCGCTCGGCGTGCTGCCGAGGTGGCAGTTCTCGCACACCGTGCTCGACGGGATGTGCGAGCTCGCGCCGACCGGCGAGGTCGGCGGCATCACGACGATGCGCGTGATGCCGGCAAAGGTGCCGCTGCCGATCGTCGGGCCGTGGCAGGCCGCGCAGTTGTTGGTGATGCCGGTGTGGCTCATCACCGCGCCGGAGAACTTCGCGGCGTTGGGCACCGGCAGCGTCGGGATGCCCGTGCCGGTGCCGGTGTGGCACAGCTCGCAGGGCTGCGTGGTCGGGATGTGGTTGCTCGGCAGGCCAACGATGCTGAAGTTGTTCGCCGGGATCGCGAAGCTCGGCGCGGCGGCGCCGTGGCACTGCGCGCAGTTGGTCGTCGTGCTCGGTGCGTTGGCGTGGATGGCCGCGATCGTCGGCATCACCGAGTAGTCGGTGCTGGTGTGGCAGGCCGAGCACTGGGCGTTGGTCGCCGTCGGGATGTGATTGGCGGGCTTGTCCTGGGCCGTGAACGCCGTCGTGCCCGAGTGGCACTGCGAGCAGTCGCCGCCGGTCGGGTGGGTCGCGTCGGCCACGTTGAAGGTGCCGGCGGCGGCGCGCGGGCGGGTCTGGAAGCCCTTGTACTGCGCGCCGGCGGTCTTCACCGTCGGCGAGATCGGATAGGCGCTCATGCCCATCCAGACGTAGTTCGCCTCGTGGCAGGTGTTGCAGCCGCTGGTGATGCCGGCGTGGATCTGTGCGCCCGTCGGCGCCGGCGTCGCGAACAGCGAGCCTGGCGTGCTGCGCGTCGCGTTGGCCGGGATCAGGCCGGTGACGTTGGCCAGTGTGCCGAGGTGGCAGCTCTCGCAGGTGGTGCTCGACGGGATGTGCGCGCTGGCGCCCATCGGCGAGGTCGGCGGCATCACGATGATGCGCGTGATGCCGGCGAAGGTCGTGCTGGTCACGCTCGGGCCGTGGCAGGCCACGCAGTTGCCCGTGATGCCGGTGTGGCTCATGCGCGACGCGGAGAACTTCGCGCCGTTGGGCACCGGAAGCGTCGGGATGCTCGAGCCCGTGCCGACGTGGCAGACCTCGCACGAGGCGGTGGTCGGGATGTGGTTGCTCGGCAGGCCGACGATGCTGAAGTTGTTCGCCGGGATCGCGAAGCTCGGCGCGGCGGCACCGTGGCACTGCGCGCAGTTGGTCGTCGTGCTCGGTGCGTTGGCGTGGATGGCCGCGATCGTCGGCATCACCGAGTAGTCGCTGCTCGTGTGGCAGGCCGAGCACTGGGCGTTGGTCGCCGTCGGGATGTGATTGGCCGGCTTGTCCACCGCCGTGAATGCCGTCGTGCCCGAGTGGCACTGCGAGCAGTCGCCGGCGCTCGGGTGGTTGGCATCGGCCACGTTGAAGGTGCCGGCGGCGGCGCGCGGGCGGGTCTGGAAGCCCTTGTACTGCGCGCCGGCGGTCTTCACCGTCGGCGAGATCGGATAGGCACTCATGCCCATCCAGACGTAGTTCGCCTCGTGGCAGTTGGCGCAGCCGCTGGTCACGCCGCTGTGGATCTGCGGGCCGGTCGGCGCCGGCGTGGCGAACAGCGTGCCCGGCGCGGTGCGCGTGGCGCTGGCGGGGATCAGCCCGCTGACGTTGGCCAGCGTGCCGAGGTGGCAGGTCTCGCAGGTGGTGCTCGACGGGATGTGCGCGCTGGCCCCCATTGGCGAGGTCGGCGGCATGCCGACGATGCGCGTGATCCCGGCGAAGTTCGCGGTGGTACCCGACGGCACGTGGCAGGCCACGCAGTTGTTGGTGATGCCGGCGTGGCTCATGCGAGAGCCGGAGAAGCGGGCGCCGTCGACCACCGGCAGCGTCGGGATGCTCGAGCCGGTGCCGACGTGGCAGACCTCGCACGAGGCCGTGGTCGGGATGTGGTTGCTCGGCAGGCCGACGATGCTGAAGTTCGCCGCGGGGATCGCGAAGCTCGGCGCGGCGGCACCGTGGCACTGGGCGCAGTTGTTCGTCGTGCTCGGCGCGTTGGCGTGGATGTTGGTGATCGTCGGCATCACCGAGTAGTCGCTGCTCGTGTGGCAGGCCGAGCACTCGGCGGTGGGTGAGGTCGGGATGTGGTTGGCCGGCTTGTCCAGCGCGCTGAACGAGCTGGTGCTGCTGTGGCATTGCGAGCAGTCGCCGGTGCTCGGGTGCGCGGCATCGGCGATCGCGAAGGTGCCGCCGGCGGCGTTCGGCCGCGTCTGGAAGCCGCGGTACAGCGCGCCGGCGGTCTTCACCGTCGGCGAGATCGGATAGGCGCTCATGCCCATCCACGAGTAGTTCGCCTCGTGACAGCCGGAGCAGCCGCTGGTCACGCCGGAGTGGATCTGCGAGCTGGTCGGCAGCGGCGTGGCGAACAGCGTGCCGGGCGCGGTGCGCGTCGTGCTGGCCGGGACCAGGCCGCTGACGTTGGCCAGCGAGCCGAGGTGGCAGCTCTCGCAGGTGGTGCTCGACGGGATGTGCGATCCCGGCCCCATCGGCGAGGTCGGCGGCATCGCGACGATGCCGGTGATGCCCGCGAAGGTGCTGGCGCCGATGCCGGGTCCGTGGCACGCCGCGCAGTTGTTGGTGATGCCGGCGTGGCTCATCGCCGAGCCGGAGAAGCGCGCCCCGTTCGGCACCGGGAGCGTCGGCACGCTCGAGCCGGGGCCGACGTGGCAGACCTCGCACGAGGCGTTGGTCGGGATGTGGTTCGACGGCAGGCCGACGATGCTGAAGCCGCGCGCCGGGATCGCGAAGGTCGGGGCGGCCGCGCCGTGGCACTGCGCGCAGTTGCTCGTCGTGCTCGGGGCGTTCGCGTGGATGTTGGCGATCGTCGGGATCGTGGAGAAGTCGCCGGTGGTGTGGCAGGCCGTGCACTGCGCCGTCGCGGCGGTGGGAATGTGGTTGGCCGGCTTCGCGCTGCCGTCGAAATAGGCCGTGCTGGTATGGCACTGCGAGCAATCGCCGGTGCTGGGGTGCGCGGGGTCGGCCACGCTGAAGGTGCTGGCCGCCGCCGTCGGGCGCGTCTGGAAGCCGGTGTAGCGCGCACCCATCACGAACGTCGACGGCGAGATGGGATAGGCGCTCATGCCCATCCAGTTCGCGCCGGTGTCGTGGCAGGCGTTGCAGCCGCCGGTGACGCCGGCGTGGATCTGGCCGGAGGTCGGCACCGGCGTCGCGAAGGCAGAACCGGGAGCGCTGCGCGTGGCGTTGGCCGGCAGGAGCCCCGCCGGCGTGCTGCCGAGGTGGCAGTTCTCGCAGGCAGTGCTCGACGGGATGTGCGAGTTCGGCCCGACCGGGCTGGTCGGCGGCATCACCACGATCGCGCTGATGCCGAAGAAGCTGCTCGCCCCGATGCCCGGGCCGTGGCAGGTGGCACAGCCGCTGGTGATGCCGGCGTGGCTCATCTGCCCGTTGGCGAAGGTGGTGCCGCCCACCGCGCCGGCACCCGCCGCCGGGATCGGCATCGCAGGGATCGCGTTGGAGTGGCAGGCCTCGCAGTTCGTGCCCGACGGGATGTGCGGCGGTACCAGGCCGGCATTGGTCTTGGGCGTGACGCCGTAGAACGACGCGCTGGTGATGCTCGGGCCGTGGCAGGTGGCGCAGCCGCTGGTGATGCCGGTGTGCACCATGCGGCCGCCGGCGAAGGTGGTCGCGCCCACCGACGCGGCGCCGGTGGTGGGGATCAGCTGGGCCGGGATCGCCTGGTGGCAGGTTTCGCAGTTGTCGCCCGAGGGGATATGCGGCGGCGTCAGCGAGGCGGGCGACATGATGCGCACGCCGTAGAAGGAATTCGCCACGCCCGAGGCATGGCACTGGGCGCAGCCCGACGCGTAGCCGGTGTGATCCATCATGCCGCCGGCGAAGCTGCGGAAGCCGCCGGTGATGGCCGACTGGTGGCAGGTCTCGCAGCGCGACGACGACAGCGTCGGGATGTGGGTGGCGGGCTTGCCTTTGGCGAAGCGGCCATCGTGACAGGTGGTGCAGGTCCAGCTGCCGAACGAGGCGGACTGGTGGTCGAACTTCACCACCGGCGCGAAGCCCACGGTGGAGTGGCAGACGTCGCACGAGGCGGTGGTCGGCACGTGGTCGGCCGGCTTGCCCTTGCTCTGCACGTTGTTGTGGCAGCTCGCGCAGCTGCCCGGGTCGACGTTGGCGTGCGAGAACAGCACGGCGTTGAACGACGAGGTGCCGTGGCAACTGTCGCAGGCGCGCGTGGTCGGGATGTGCTTGGCCGACTTCGCCAGCGCGCCGCGCTGGTTCCCCGGCACGTGGCAGCTCGCGCAATCCTTCGGCGTGCCCTTGAAGATGCCCTTGATGTGGCAGGTCTCGCAGCGCACGTCCTCGTGCTTGCCGGTCAGCGAGAAGCCGGTGGTCTGGTGGTCGAACGCGCCGCCGCCCTGCTGGGCCGAGGCGCCCAGCGGCAGCAGCCACGCCACGAGGGCGAGCAGCCAGGTTGACAGCCAGCGCGATGCGCTCATGACCAGGCTCCTGCGGGAACGCGCGGCGTCCACATGCTGCGCGGGATCGTCGTGGTGGGGCTCGGCGCGACGCCGACCTTGCGGCCGCCGGCACCCGAGCGGATCGTTCGCCACGATTCGGTGATGTGGCATTGCTGGCACTGGCGGCCGAAGCTGCCGTCGTGCACGTCACTCTTGGCGTGGCAGGCCACGCACTGCGTGGACGTGACCACCTTGCCGTTCTCGGCCGGGCGCGTGTGGCAGGCCTCGCAGGCCAGGCCCTTGTGCTTGCCGTCGAGCACGTACTTCGTGCGCCTGTCGTGGTCGAAGTCCCAGGTTTTCCAGCTGCGCGCGTTGTGGCACTGCTCGCACGCCGTGCCCAGCCGCGTCTTGTGCTTGTCGTCCTTCTCGTGGCACGACAGGCAGTCGATCTTCGCGTCCTTGAAGCGCACGCTCTTGTGGCAGGCCTTGCACTCCACCTTGAAGTGCTTGCCCAGCAGCGGGAAGCGCGTCAGCCCGTGGTCGAAGCGCGGCGTGGTCTTCCAGTCCTTGTCGATGTGGCACTTGGCGCAGTCCTGGCCCTGCTGGCCCTCGTGCTTGTCGTCCTTCTTGTGGCAGGCGTAGCACTCCAGCGCCGTCTTGCGGAAGCTCTTCAGGTCCTTGTGGCAGTCGTTGCAGCGCACCTTCGGCGCCGCGTGCCCGCCACGCAGCGCGAACTTGGTCTTGTCGTGGTCGAAGCGGCCGGTGGTGGTCTTCCAGTCCTTCTCGACGTGGCAGCTCTCGCACTTCTCGCCCAGCGTGCCTTCGTGCTTGTCGTCCTTCTTGTGGCAGCCGTAGCAGTCCTTCGGCGCTTCCTTGTAGTCCTTGGTCTTGTGGCAGGCGTCGCACTTCGTCGTGATGTGCTTGCCGAGCAGCGGGAAGCTGGTCTTGTCGTGGTCGAACTTGCCCTTTTCCTTCCAGTCGCGCTCGGTATGGCAGGCGCCGCACTCCTTGCCCAGGCTGCCCTTGTGCTTGTCGTCACGCTCGTGGCACGAGAAGCAGTCGGTCGGTGTCTTGACCTTGAAGAGGTTGCCGCTGTGGCAATCCGTGCACTTGGTGTTGCGGTGCTTGCCGCGCAGCGCGTACTTGGTGTCCGCGTCGTGGTTGAAGGTCGAGGGCTTCCAGGCCTTGGCGTTGTGGCAGCTCTCGCACTTCTCGCCGAACTGGCCCTTGTGGCCCTTGTTGCCGTCGTCGTCCTTCTTGTGGCAGCCCACGCAGGTGCGCGGCGCGTCCTTGTAGTCGGCCTTGTTCTTGTGGCAGTCGGCGCACTTGGTGTCGACGTGCTTGCCCTCGAGCGCGAAGCGCGTCTTCGAGTGGTCGAACTTGGCTTCCTTCCAGTTGTTCTCGGTGTGGCAGTCGGCGCACTTGGGTCCCAGCGAGCCCTTGTGCACGTCGTCCTTCTTGTGGCACGCGTTGCACTCCAGCGCGGCCTGGCTGTACTTCTTGGCCGGCTCGTGGCACTTCTCGCAGTCGGGCTTCTGGTGTGCGCCGCGCAGCGCGAAGTCGGTCAGCGAGTGGTCGAACTGCTTCTTGTCGAGTTCGACGATGCGCGCGCCGCGACCCTTGTGGTCGGTGTGGCAGTTGCGGCAGGTCTGCGGCTTCATCCGGCCGTGGTAGCCGGTCTTCGCGCGCACGTCCTGGCCGATTTCCTTATGGCAGTCCATGCACAACCTGTCCTGCGCGGCACGGTCGAACTTCACGTGGCAGGACTTGCAGTCCTCTTCCCACTTGGCGTGACCCTGGATCACGTCGCCCGGCCGCAGCACCGACTCGATGTTCTGCGCCTGCGCCGAGCTCCAGCCCATGATCGCGAGCACGGCTGCGAGCAGCCAGCGTGCAGCACGTCGGGCGGGCGTGGCGCTCCATGGGGTCATCGTCCGCGTCAGTAGGCGTGCACCGCGATCACGTGCACGATCGCACTGATGACCAGCAGATAGACGAACGGCACGTGCGCCACGTGCCAGAGCGCGAACAGGCGCTCGAACGCGGTGAACTGCGCCACCCGCACCACGCTGCCGAGGTAGCTGTCGATGAATCGGCGCGCCACGCGCTTGCGGCCGATGTACTGCGCACGAGACCAGCCACGGCCCTTGGCCATCGCACGCAGCGGGATGGTCAGGGCCTCGTCGCACTGCCGGTACACGTACTGCTGCTTCAGCGGCAGCAGCGTGGCACGGCGCAGGTGCGTGAGCCAGCCGCCCTTGGCGTGCAGCTCGTCCTCGGCGAACTTCAGCAGCATCGCCTCGACCTCGGGCGCGAAGTGCAGCTTCGAGCGCGCCTCGCTCTGCGCCAGGCCGGCACGCGTCTCGAGCTGCTTGAGGCTGGTCTTCTCGCCGGTCAGGCCGCGGTTGACGCGCATGTAGAGGAAGCGGCCGATCACGCCGCTGCCCGCGACGATCAGCATGCTGTACAGCGCCACGCCGGCATTCAGCGAACCGACCCGGAACGTCGAGTGCACGAGGATCAGCCAGGGGCCGCCGATGCCCAGGACCATGTGCACCATGAACCACCACTTCACCTTGCCGAGCTTGTGCAGCGGCCGCACGTACTTGCGAAGCGGGTAGCTGAAGAGCAGCAGCATCATCACGCCGCCGGCCACGCCGATCCAGTAGCCGAGATCGTCGCCGGCCTTGAACAGGCCCAGCTGGGTGATCAGCCACGCAGCGACCACGAGGCCCGCCACGAGCCCGTACACGACCAGGTCGCCATAGTGGCGGCGGCGCGCGGGTTCTGCGGCGGGTTCCGCGGCCTTGTCGGCGAAGTCGACGGCGGCGGCTTCGATGGTGCTGCTCATGGAGACGGTGAACTCAGGCAATGAAACTCGGGGGCGGCAGGACGGAACCCTCGCGGGGCCCGAAGTGTCGGTCGATCCTATGGGAAGCCTTCCCACATCATTGCAACATTTCGTGCGGCACCGACGTGAGGAATTGGGGACGAGGTCGGATTCGGCGCAGTCTCGCTGACCTCCCCCTGACTGGGTGGATCCTCTATCGGCCTGGCGTGCGAAATCTGTAAGCGCGCGTCAGCGGCGGTTGCATCTTGCACAGATCGCAGAGAGCGCGTGGGATAGGATCCCATCCACTACACAAGGTGTTCGAACCCGCGTCATGAAGCGACTTCGCCGAGCCCCCTCGGCCCCGCCCGAATCCGCTTCGACGAGCGAAGATCGTGCCGCCCTCGCGCTGCGTCAGGCCGAGGTCTTGCTGGCCCCGGTGGCGCGCTGGCTGCTGCGCAGCGGGGTGTCGTACGGGGCGCTGGCACGCCTGCTCAAGCCGGTGTTCGTCGAGGCCGCCCGCGAGGAGCTGGCCCGCACCGGCGTCGAGCCCACGTACTCGGCCCTGAGCGTGCTGTCGGGCGTGCACCGCAAGGACGTGCGCGCGATCTGCGAGTCGCCGCAGACCGACCCCGCCAGCGCGCGGCCGCATGGGGTGCCGCTCGCGTCGCAGGTCTACACGCGCTGGCTCACCTCGCGCCGCTACCGCGATCGGGACGGGCAGCCGCGATCGCTGCCGCGCAGCGGGCCGGGCATCACCTTCGAGTCGCTGTCGCGCGAAGTCTCGGTCGACGTGCACCCGCGCACCGTGATGGAAGAACTGATGCGGCTGGGGCTCGTCGAACTCGAGGGCGACGTGCTGGTGGCGCGCCAGGACAGTTTCCTGCCCGACCGGCGCATCGACGAGCTGACTGCGTTGTTCGCCGCCAACGCGGCGGACCACATGGCTGCTGCAGTGCACAATCTGACGCTCGACGCACCGCGTTACCTCGAACAGAGCGTCTTCGCCGATGGTCTGGGCGAGGCCTCGGTGGAGTCGTTGCACATGCTGGCGCGGCAGGCCTGGCAAGGCACGTTCGAGGAGATGGTGGCCGCGGCCGGCAAACGGGTTGCGGCAGACGCGGAACTGCCGGAGGATCGGCAGCAACGCATGCGGGTGGGCATGTACTTCTACAGCGAGCCGCAGAATCCGGCCGCGCCTGCTCTCGTGGAAGCGCCGAAGGCGACGACGCGCCGGCCGCGCAAGGGGACGAAGACATGAATGCCAGAGGCTGGCTCGTTCGAGCGCTTGCCCTCGCGACGGTGGTGGGCTCGGTGCTGGTCGGCTGCGGCGGCGGCGTCGGCTCGGGCGGTACCGGCATCGCCAGTGGCGTGACCGACGGCACCGTCAACGGCTACGGCAGCGTGATCGTCGATGGCGACCGCTTCGACGACAGCGCCGTCGCCGCCTATGCCGAGACCGCGCCGGGCGTCCAGACGCAGACCGATGCACGCCTCGGTGCGCGTGTCGAGGTCGAATCCGAACAAGGCAAGGCCACCCGGCTGCGCGTGGACTCGGCGCTGCTCGGCAGCGTGGAATCCGTTCGCGCCGACGGCTTCGACGTGCTCGGGCAGCGGGTGCGCGTGAACGCTACGGCATCGAGCGGCCCGGTCACACAGTTCGGCGGCGGCTACACGGGGCTGGCCTCGGTGCGCGCGGGTGACGCGGTCGAGGTGCATGCCTTCACGCTGCGCACGGCCACGGGCTTCGAACTGCAGGCGACGCGTGTGCAGCGACTGACGGCGATGCCGGAGTACGTGCGCGTCAGCGGCCTGGTGAGCGGGCTGGATGCGGCCGGGTTCTCCCTCGGCACGCTGCGCGTGGTCGCCGCGGGGGCCGACGTGCTGCCCGCGGGCACCGCCCTGGCCAACGGCGAGAGCGTGACGGTGCTCGCCAGGAAGTCGTCGCTGGCGCCGGCGTCCGGTCCGGCGCAGCAACTGCATGCGGACCAGGTGCGTGTGCGCCTGCTCGGTCGGCCGGGTGACCAGGTGGCGACCAGCGGCGTGCTCGGCGCGCTCGACCTCGGCGCTGGCCGCTTCGACCTCGGCGGCACCACCGTCGACTACCGACAGGCCTCGGTGCGGCCGGACGCCAGTTCGCTGGTCGCAGGTCGATACGTGCAGGTGCGCGGAACCTTGGCGGTCGACGGCACGCTGATGGCCGAGACGGTGCGTGTGCTCGACGGCCGCAGCAGTGCCGAAGCCGAACTCAAGGGCAACGTCATCGGGCTCGACAACACCGGGCTGCGATTCCAGGTGCGGGGGGTCGACGTCGATGCCGGTCGCGCCGACATCGAGGAGTGTCCTGGCGGCCGATTGACCGAGGGTGCATTCGTCGAAATCGAGGGCCGGCTCGGGCCGACCGGGGTGATCGCGAAGTCGGTGCAGTGCAAGGAAGCGCCGACCGATGCCACCATCGAGCGCAAGGGCGTGGCGGGCAGCGTGGATACCGCCACCCGGCGCTTCGTGCTGACCCGCGCGGGCGGCAGCATCCAGACCGTCAGCTGGTCGGACCTCACCTACTTCCGGAACGTGACGCCCGTCACACTCGCGGGGCAGCAGGTCGAGGTCACCGGCCAGCTGGTGGACGGCGTGCTCGTGGCGAAGAAGATACAGGTCGAGTCCGAAGACGATTGAGCCGGCACCCGGGTGGTCTAATCCGGCCACCTGCGCGAGTGCCCATGCCCGTCATCGCTGTCGTCAATCGCAAGGGTGGCAGCGGCAAGTCGACGCTGGCCACGCACCTGGCCGCCTGGTGTGCCGTCACCGGGCGTTCGGCCATGCTGGGCGATGTCGATCTGCAGGGTTCGTCGGCCTCGTGGCTGAAGCGCCGCCAGTCGAACCACGAAGCGAGAGGCCGCGGCATCGTCGGCTGGTCGGCCGATCCTCGGCGCGTGATGCGGCCGCCGGCCGGTGTCACCCACGTCGTGCTCGACACGCCCGGCGGCCTGCGCGGGCTCGATCTTTCCAAGGTCGTGATGGCCTCCGACGTGTTGCTGCTGCCGGTATGCCACTCCCTCTTCGATCGAGAGTCGGCGGCCGACTGCCTGGCCGAGTTGCGCCAGATCTCCCGGGTGGCAGCGGGCCGCTGCCGCATCGGCGTGGTCGGGATGCGGCTCGATGCGCGCACGCGCGCGGAAGACGCCTTGCGCGCCTGGGCCGCGGAGCTCGACGTGCCGTTCGTCGGCGCGCTGCGCGAAACGCAGAACTACGTGCGCTGCGCCGAGCGCGGGCTGACGGTGTTCGACCTGCCCGCCGCCAAGGTGCAGGCCGATCTCGACCAGTGGCAGCCCATCCTCGAGTGGCTGCAGCCGGCGATGAATCTCTCGGTGCGGCCCGCCGTCGGCGAGCCGGCCGAGCGCACAGGCAGTGCGGAGACTGAACGCATGCCTCCGCCGCGCCGGGAGCCGCCGCGCCGGCCGCGTTTCTCGCCGTCCACGGCCCAGGTGCCGCTGGACATCCTGCAGGCGCCGCGCCAGCGCGGCTGGCTGGCCCGGCTGGCGGCCTGGTTCGGTCACTCGGCGTCACGACGTCGGCCGCTGCGCGGCACCTGAACTTCGCCGCCCGGTCCAGAATCGAACCCTGTGGGCGCGAAGGTGCGCCCCTCGAGGAGAAGACCATGCGAATTGCCGCCTGCCTTGTTGCGATCGCACTCGGCGCAGGGGCCGCGGCCCCGGCACATGCCCACGGCGGCCACTGGCGGGGTGGCATCGGCATCAGTTTCGGTTTCCCGGTCTACGTGGGGCCGGGCTACTACGGCCCCTGGCCGGCCTACCCGGCGCCCGTGGTGGTGGCGCCGCCACCCGCGTATGCCGAGCCGCCCGCTCCTCCGCCGGTGAAGGCGCCGCCGGAGCCGATCTTCTACCCGCGCCAGGGCCAGGACGCCGCGCAGCTCGAGGCCGACCGACAGGCCTGCAATCGCTGGGCGACCACGCAGCCCTCGGCCATGGCCGACGCGAGCGTGTTCCATCGCGCCACGCTCGCCTGCATGGACGCGCGCGGCTACACCTCGCGTTGAAGGGGCGCTCAGAGCCGGATGCGGAATCCGCGGCCGCGGATCGTCTCGATGGCGTGGCGGCCGAGCTTGCGGCGCAGGTTGTAGAGGTGGACGGCGACCGCGTTGTCGCTGGCCGCACCCGCGTCTCCGCCGATCAGCTGGGCGATTTCCGAGCGCGCCACCGCGCGCCCCGATTCATGGGCCAGGCGTTCGACCACACGCCACTCCAGGGGGGTCAGATCCACCGGCCTGCCGTCGACTGTCACTCGCTGATTCTCGAAGTCCACCTTCAGGGCTCCGTCTGTCATGCAGCCCAGTGTTCCCGGGCTCTCTTAAGAAGCCATGAAGCCCCCCGCGCCGGCGGGGATGTCAGGTGTCGGTCGCGGGAAAGCGCACCTGCACGCGCAAGCCGCCCAGCGGTGACTCGAGCAGCCGGATGATCGCGTGGTGGGCCACCACGACCGACTGCACGATCGACATGCCCAGGCCAACGCCGTCGCCGCCGCGAGCACCGAGCCGCTCGAAGCGCTCGAACACGCGCTCGCGCGAGTCGGCCGGGATGCCGGGGCCGGAATCGTCGATGGTCAGCGCGATCTCGGCGCCTTCGCGCTGGGTGCTGATGACCACCCGTCCGCCGTCGGGGGTGTAGCGGAAGGCATTGCCCAGCAGGTTGCGCAGCAGCAGCAGCATGCCGAGCTCCATCGCGACGATGCGCGGTTCCTGGAACTCCGACTCGATGCGCAGCTGGCGCCGGTGCACCAGCGCGCCGAGGTCGGCCAGCACGGTCTCGAACATGTGCGTGACGTCGACCGACTTGCGGTGCCGTTCCGCCTCGCTGGCCGCGCTCTCCATGCGAGCCAGATCGAGCAGCTGGTCGAGCAGGTGCGAGGCGCGGTCGACGCCGCTCATCACCAGCGCGAGCGACTGCGCCAGCTCCTCGGGCGACGACGCCGTGGCCGCGATCTGCGCCTGCGCGCGCAGGCCGGCCAGCGGCGTGCGCAGCTCGTGGGCCGCCACGGCGGTGAAGCCGCGCTCGAGCGACAGCGTGCGGTTGATGCGTTCGAAGAGTGACAAGCTGTGAACGAACCGCTCGCCATCGCCGATCTTCCGGGCGTTGCGTCTCGGAGGGCGCAGCGGGCGGACGCGATGCTGGTTCCGTTGCGAAGTTGCCCGGGTGGGGCTG
>WBZM01001578.1_pt1 | contig 21983 bp, 22 predicted proteins | sample 5204271 | NCBI WGS metagenome assembly WBZM01 (sample SAMN12344346, study PRJNA552823) | activated sludge metagenome | biome: Activated sludge suspended growth; feature: Nitrification reactor; material: Wastewater; isolation source: activated sludge from nitrification reactor of wastewater...
GCCGAATGAGGCAGCAACAATCTCTAGAGATTTTAGCGCAAAAGCCTGAAAGGCGGGCGGGGCGTCGCCCCGCCCAGCCGAAAAACCCACCTCCTTTTGTATATATTTTTTAGAGATTTCCCCCGCCGAGATTTTTTAGAAGCTGAAAAAGGGGTGGTTTTTCGGGGTTTGCGTTTTTATGTAGCGTATATATCGATACCCAATCTATCTCTTTTTACAATTCTCACAAAGTACACTTTTTGCTCTCTGTTTTTTACTCTTTCCTATGTACCTTTTTTCTTTCTTCTTTTCTCCTTCTCTTTCTATATAAATATAGAGAAGAATAGATGTAGCAAGTGGTGGTTGAGTGTTGGTGGATGTGTTGGTGTTGGTATGTTGAGTTGTATTGCTTGTGGTTTGAGTTGGTTTAGTGATGTGATTAAGTGTGAGTAGATGAGTATGTAGGTGTGTAGTTATGAGTGAAGTTGTTGGTAGAGTTAAATATCGAAGACCGTTAAATAAGCAACAAGTACAAGCACTGTTTATCTTGTATTGGTATCGTTTCTGCACGAGCAAACAGATTGCGGTCAGTCTGAAACGGTCAGACCCAAAAGGCATACAGAATAAGCTCAAGGTTCTGGAAGATCAAGAGCTGATTAGCAAACGCTACGACAAAAGCTACAAACTGGCGGGTCGTCCTGCTGAATACTACCTCACGCCAAAAGGTGCGAGAGCACTCGAAGCCGCGCAACCTGACACGACGAACCCATGGGCGACCAAGAGCCTCTACAAAAACAAGACCGTATCAAATGAGTTCCTGAAGCATACCATTACTGTCGTGGATGTGGCACAACGCTTGAGGGCACTGTATGGCGACAAGCCGTGGATATTGCCAAAGAGTTACATGGCAAAATACAGCACTTACCCGACGTGGACGCCAGACCTGCACGTCAAGATACCAAAGCGGGGCGAAACACCTGCAAAGCACTATTTTCTAGACATCTGGGACAATACAAAGCCCTTTTTCGTCAGTGTTAGGAAAACTAGAAACTATGTGAACTTCAAAGAGAGTAGTGATCGGCAGAACGATGAGCCATACCCTGCAATTCTTGCTATTTGCGAAGATACCTACACCCAGAAAAAGCTCAACCGGCAGATGAGGCATATTCTCTATAATGCATGGGATAACGACCTCGTGTTTGCCACGACAACACGCAAGCAACTCGATGAAGCTACCAAACCGACAGACAAGATATGGAGCAAGATTGACGCAGATTATGAGGTAGAGCTGATGTCGCTGGCACAGCTTACGCCGAAAGATGATGAGTGAGGTTGTATAATTAACGTAATGACTATCGAGCGCGGCAGATACGAAAAAGACCCAAGCTATGGCCCAGAGCGACTTACTGGCGATACCGAGAAAAGTGCCGAAAAGTTGGAGCGAGATGTGTTTGGTGAGCATGAAAATGAGTCGGGGGTGTTCAAAGACCACGAACTCGACCCACAAAATGAAGACGAGGACGTGTCGGAGTACGTAAAGCTCGGCAAAATTGTACGCACTGCTATTCCAGAATACGAATACGACACCAAAGAAAATCCGTTTGCGTTTAACGCCGAACACCCCAGAGATATGACATCTATTGCAGATAGGCTCAGTGCTGAGATACGAGAGCGGTTTGAGGGAAGAAATATTCTCGTGCGAGCCGTGCAGAGCGGACACTTCACTTTACAGCGCGACCAACTCATTAAGAGTATTGTCGCTCACGGTGGCGATCATGTCTTTCGTCGTGATGAAGTAACTGAAACGATATATGCACTCGGGTTTGAGCCATGGACGAGCGAGAACACAGTGCTAAAAACACTGGAGGGTTTTCATAAGTTCAAACCGAAGTCGGAGGAGCGTCCGCAATACCCTGTAGATATCTGGATGATATTCGACGCTGAAAAATATGAAAACGTAGAATACCTACACCCCCGACATGGCGTCATCGCCCGCGACAAGTGGCAAGTAAAATCACTAAGCGATTCAGGTTTGCAGACGGTGTTTGTGGTGAATTAGGTCTGGTACAATCGTAAGCACTATGTATTTCTATCACGGCATACCAGAAGATATGAAAGGGAGCGAGTTAATCCCTCTTAACAAAATGCTGGAAGTAGACCCAGAACTGCGGGCTCAATACCTTGAGAAGTACAAAGGACGAGAAGAAGTACTAGAGCGGAAGATACTATTACTTGACTGTCTATGGAACGATGTCGTACAACTCTTGCCACTTCACCCCCGCCAACTTTTTGAACTACAAAAAGAATTCGGTTTAATCCCAGAGATTCCAGACTACAGATACTACCAGATTGATGCAACTACGCTCGATCCCTCGCAAACAGTCGTCTACTTCAAGACTGCTCCTGGTGAGGAAAATGTAACGGTGAAATGGCTAGAAGACGTAAACCTTGAAGAACTACAGGGGATTCCCGAAGCTACGCGGAGGTATTACGAGAGTATGGTAGGCACTGGCGAACCTGTGTTTAATTACCAATTTGTACCGCATGTTGTGTACCGAGGGACTATAAACGTTTCGACGGCTCAGGTAATACATCTACAGGGGTAAGTCTCGCCTCTCAAGCATGAGTGTATTGACATTAGTCACAAAATGTGCTAGATTGAGCATAGTTAATCTTAAAATAAAAACACCATGAGCGAAACATTACCTTCACAGCAAAACGAAACTCAAGCTTGGAAACGAGAGCTACCCCTTCATCGTGAAGCAGCAGGCACACTTAAACCAGAAGAGACTCTTGCACTGGTTGGCTCATTCACCCAATCAAGCCTTGAGCGTCACAAAGACGACAATGAAGCTGGTGAATTGACCGACCAACAGTTTAGCGTGAAGCAACGAGTTCATGTAGCGGCACTGGAACAGCTAGGCACGCTAGAGATGGACGAGAATACTAATGCGCTTAATGCTATTGCAGACCGTCGAAAAGAACTAGAAACAATCTTGAAAACTCCCCACGGTGGTACACGAAGCTCTGCCGAAACTATCAATTTAAGAATTGCGCTTGATGGCGTAAAACTACTCAATGAGATGTTAATGAGCGTCGAAGATAATATTGATCTTGGTGCTCGAACCGCACCTGATGGCAACAGGTTCAGTCAACGCAACCGTGCAACAGCAATTAATGAGTTGATTAAGCAGCACAATAAAGAGGTTTCGCCTAGCTCTGAATCCATCACAGATAGCCCTGAAATGCGTGAAGCACAAGAACGAATCAACGCTCGCTTTGCAGAACAAGCAAAACAACCACAACCCACCGAAACAGTCGATGACGCTCGCCAAAAAGTAGCCGAGGCTTTTGGTGATACGGGCGAAAAAGAACGACAGGCCCTTATAGGTGAGGTACTGCGCGCAGCTAAAGGGTCGGCGCGTATCAACACCTCAGTCACAAAAAGAGCAAAGTTAAGCTATAAAAACCGCCAGGAAGGTGATATCAGCCAGATAGATGGGTTTTCAAATTTTGGCGACGGTCTCGATTGGGGAGATTTCCAGTGGGGAAAGAAAGGTGAGTTCTTGAAAGACACACCTGAAGCTTTTACCTTCGAGCCAGATACTATCACTCGCTACAAAACTGTTACCGAAACCGTGGAGACAGGCGGCCGTTTCAAAAAGAAGACCGAACAAGTTGAGAAGCAAGTTCCTGATGGCGAAGTACCGACAATGATCGTGAACCCCGCAACAGGCCAGCAAGAGCTTGGTATTAAGGTTAGATATCAGTTTGACAGTGGCTCAGACAATTATGCCTGGAAAAGTCGTGAACTTGAGAAAAATGACCTGCCAGAATACACCACTCCCGATACATACGGTCGAAAAGGCAATACCTTAAAAGTAGAGGTGGTCTTACCTAAGTCAGTCGCTGATGCTCTAAAACAAGAGGCTCTACGCAATCCTGATATAGCCCGTCAATTTGCTCAGTCAATTGTCACTGAAAACGGTGGTACAGAAGCAACGGTAAAAATGCCGCCATACACTGAGCTTCCAACTGACTGGACAATTAAAGTAGCTGAACTACAAAAAGACACATACTCACGCAGCATAACTAACCAGCAAGACGTCAAAGTTTAGTAATACCATGTCAGTTAATCACGAAACACCTGCTTACAGCTACGATACTGACTCCAGAGAAGCTGGCTGGGACTCTCCAGAACGTGTACAGAAATTAGTTGAATCACGAGTTACTGTTGGCTCAAAAGTCCTGGATATCGGTATTGGTACAGGGTTAGCTGTTAGTGGCTACGCCGACAAAGGCGCAACAGTCATCGGGCTCGACCACGACCAAGCTATGCTCGATTCTGCTCACAAAGTCGTTGGCGAAAATGGCTCACTACGCCTAGCAGACATTAATGGTCAGTTGCCTATCGGCGATCTTGAGGGCGCTGTCGATGTTGCTCAAGCGGTGGGCGTACTGGAATTTGCCAAAGATTTGCCGAGTGTATTCGGTCAAGTCTACGGTAGCCTCAAAGAAGACGGCGTGTTTGCGTTTACCTCAGAACTCATTGACGGCACACGTACCACTGAACCGGAAACCCACTACGATGACATAGATGTAACGGTATGCCGCCACACTCCCGATGAGATAGCAGATTTACTTGAGCAAGCTGGATTTCAGCTAGTACACGCAGAAGGTTATGACGGCTATGAACGTAGTGGCTCGGCTGTTCCTTACGGTATATTTTTGGCACAAAAATAGATGATTCCACCGCTTGCGGTGGGCAAACCCCGAAAAACCACCCCCTTTTCAGCTTCCAAAAAATCTCGGCGGGGGAAATCTCTAAAAAAGAAATCAAAAGGAGGTGGGTTTTTCGGCTGGGCGGGGCTGAGCTTTTCAGGCTTTTGCGCTAAAATGGGTTCTAGCTCGGTTGTAGAATTGCGCCAGGAATGGACAAATTTCAGAATTGTCGCCCACATGGGCGGCTTTTTCTTTGCTCTCACGCAGTGCCAGCCAGATGTTTTCTTGGGGGGAGTGAGATTTTGCCGACGTGAAACGGCGGCTTTTTTGTGTTTCTGGTAAAATAGAAATGCACACAAACTAATTCGGCAACCTATTTTATTTGGGCTTATATAGCCGTCCTGTACAAATTGGGTTTGCCTAGTTTGTGTGCAACAGGGCGGCTATTTAAGTTAGGGGGAACTATGCAAAACAAGCCAAAATACTTTATCTATGCTCGTAAGAGCACCGATGTTGAAGATAAGCAGGTTTTGTCTATTGAAGCCCAGATAACGGAGCTGAAAAAGTACGCTAAGGACAACAGCTTGCACGTTGTCGATACGATTATCGAAAAGAAATCGGCAAAAGTGCCCGGACGACCAAAATTCGGAACAATGCTTACTCGTATCGAAGCTGGCGAAGCCAACGGCATTATCTCATGGCATCCCGACAGGCTTGCCCGAAACAGTATCGATGGCGGGCAGATAGTGTATTTACTTGACCAGACACATTTGCAATCACTCAAGTTCCCGACATTTTGGTTTGAGAATACGTCACAAGGCAAATTCATGCTCTCTATTGCGTTTGGGCAGAGCAAATACTACATCGACAACCTTGCGGAGAATACGAAGCGTGGACTGCGTCAGAAAGTGCGCCGTGGGGAGTTTCCTGGGCTTGCTCCTGTGGGATATATCAACGACGTGCGGATTCATACCATTGTGAAAGATAAACGCCGTGCACCGCTCGTAAAGCAAGCGTTTGAGCTGTATGCCGAGGGAGATAAACGGCTGGTAGATATTGCCGAGTATCTGGCAAGTAAGGGACTACAGACGAACAGTGGCAACCCGCTCAAGAAAGACCAGATAAAGAAACTGCTGACTAATCCTATCTACTACGGACATTTTCGCTACATGGGAGAGGTACATGAGGGCAAACATGCGCCGATTATCTCGAAGAAGCTGTTTGACCGTGTACAAGCCACATTAGAGCGTCGTGGACATAAACGAAAAGGCGTGAACGAACCGCAAGCCCTGTGCGGTCTGCTGACGTGCGGTGAGTGCGGTATGGCTATCACGGCAGAAAAGAAAGTGAAACATCAGAAGAACGGCAACGTGCATGAATATATCTACTACCGTTGCTCACGGAAGCATAAGACGATTATCTGTAAAGAACCGACCATTACCGAGCCATTGCTTGTCGCTCAACTATCTAGCATATTGCGAAGCTACACCCTGCCGAAGTCGTGGGCGACAGAACTCAAAACACTGCTCACTAAAGACGAACAAAAAGCCGAACGGGACTCAAGTGTGTTTATTTCCGACGCTCAAGTAAGAGTAACTGGCTTACAGGTAAAACTTCAACGACTGCTCGATAGCTACCTCGACCAAGATATTGACCAGCCAACGTATCGGGCAAAACAAGCCGAACTCATGAGTGAGAAGAAGACCATAGAGGAACAAATTGGGACACTCACCGTTACAGACCGAGCTTGGGTTGAACCTATGCGTGAGTGGCTCAAACAAGCCTCTGACCTCAATACAATTGCAAAAATTGCCGAACCACGAGCAATGAAACAGGCATTTCTACAAATGGACGGATTGAACCTGTTTTTGAAAAACAAAAAGGCACGGCTTCAGCCGTGCGCAAAATCTCACTCCCCCCAAGAAAACATCTGGCTGGCACTGCGTGCAGCCAAAGAAAAAGCCGCCCATGCGGGCGACGATTCCGAAATTTGTCCATTGCTGGCGGAGAGACAGGGATTCGAACCCTGGGTGAATTTGACTTCACACACGCGTTCCAGGCGTGCCAGTTCAACCACTCCTGCACCTCTCCACGTCCACAATTATAGCAGTTGTGTAATTTACCCCTCATAATGCTTGCGTTGGGATGACATTCGTACATATAATAGATATAATGTCAAAAACTGCGAAAAATCCACCTGTTATCGAGCTCAGGGCGTTGAAAAAGCGCTTTGGAGTAGGCGATGCCGAGCATTATGCGCTCGATGGTGTAGATTTGACGGTAAAAAAAGGCGAGTTTATCGCTGTAATGGGCCCAAGTGGCTGCGGCAAAACGACGTTACTGAATATCATTGGCCTACTCGACCGCGCAACCGACGGCGAATATTTGCTCGATGGCAAAGATGTGCAGGGTGTTTCGAGCGCCAAGCAGTCGGCGGTACGGGCTAACCATATCGGGTTTGTGTTTCAAAACTTCAATTTGATCGAACGCATGAGCGTACTCGAAAACGTCGCCCTGCCCCTAACTTATAGTGGCGTTCCCTACCTTCGGCGGCTCGAAATGGCCAGTGCAATGCTAAAGAAATTTCATTTGCAAGAACGTGAATACTATATGCCATGGCAGCTGAGTGGAGGTCAGAGCCAACGTGTGGCAATTGCTCGCGCGTTGGTATCGAACCCATCGATTATTTTGGCCGACGAACCAACAGGCAATCTCGATAGCAAAGCCAGCCATATCATCATGGAAGAACTTGCCGATATTCACAAACAAGGCAATACGATAATTATGGTGACACACAATCCCGATCTTACTACGTATGCGTCGCGGGTGATCACTATGCTTGACGGCACGATTGCGACCGATACCAACGATGTAAAGCCGACTCGTAAATCCCCTGCCACCAAACGTGCGCTTGGGAAAAATTCGAAAACCGCAAAAAATACTAAGGCGGCTAAAAAACCAAAAAAGAAGGTGAAGAAAACATGAGATGGCTTGCTAGTGAACATTTTCGAACCGCTGTTGTATCGCTAAAGCGTTCGCGCACGCGCACCTTGCTGACAATGGTTGGCGTAGCAATTGGTGTTGCGAGCATTACAACAATATTGGCACTTTCGGCGGGTGTGTCGAATATTTTAAGCAAACAAGTGCAAGATTTGGGTGGCAATGTGGCGGTGATTCGCCCTGCCGAGCGAACGATTAGCTTTAGCGATTTTGGTAACGCTATGCCGCAAACTGCTTACACAACGAGTCCAATCACAGAGAGAGATCTGTCGTTGATTCAAGAAAACGCGTTGGTCGAAAAAGCTGCTCCGCTGATGACACTTGGCGGCAGTGTGCATTCAAAAACCCATACGCCATCGCGTGTCACTATTATTGCGACCACTCCCGATTTTGTAGCGATTACCCCACTGTCGTTTGCCGACGGGCAGTTTATGGACGGTTCTACCCTAGAAAATACGGCTGTGCTCGGCAACCAGCTAGCGATCGATTTGTTTGGCACCGACCAAGCAATGGGCAAAACGTTTTCGATTCGGGGCCAGAGCTTTACGGTGATTGGCGTATTAAAACGGCAAAACAACCCCGTGAATATCAATAATATCGACTACGACCAATCGGTAATGATTAGTTTTACGAGCGGCAAATTGTTCAATAATGGCGCGGCGCAAATTCAGCAAATCGATGTAAAAGCAAAACCAGGAGTGCAAAATACAAAACTACGCGACGAATTGCAAAAACTTCTGACGCGTAACCACGATAACCAAACCGACACTCAAACGCTGATTGGTGACGACATATCGCGTTCGAGCAACGCGTTTTTCAGGATTATCAATATCGTTATGTCAGCGATTGCAGGGATTTCACTACTAGTGGGTGGCATTGGGATTATGAATATTATGCTAGTGAGCGTGGCAGAGCGCACCCGCGAAATTGGGCTACGCAAAGCCGTGGGTGCGTCGAACCAAATGATTGTGGCGCAGTTTATGATCGAAGCACTGATTATCAGTATTTTGGGCGGAGTGCTGGGCTATATTGGCGGCTATGTGGTTGCCTATGCGATTAGTATGTTTTTGCCGTACGACCCAACATTTAGCTGGTTTATTGTAGGTGCGGCTGCGGTACTTTCGATAGGCGTAGGTGTGTTGTTTGGGCTGTATCCTGCTGTGCGTGCTGCCCGCAAAGATCCGATTGAATCGCTCCGTCGATTGCACTAGTCACTGTATAATAAAACTATGGTAAAAAACTCCCCGCCCAAAATTGCGATTGTCCACGATTGGCTCACCAACAAGGCGGGTGCCGAAAACGTGGTGTTGGCGCTGCACAAAGCCTTTCCCGGGGCGCCAGTGTATACCAGTGTGTACACGCCTGAAAAAATGCCTGATTTTAAAAACATCGATGTCCGCACAACATATTTGCAAAAAATGCCGCGGCCACTGCGCAGCTTGCACAAGTTCTTCCCTTATTTGCGTGTACGTGCGTTTCGTTCACTTGACCTATCGGCTTACGACGTGATCATTAGTAGTTCTAGCGCCGAAGCCAAGCAAGTGCGTAAATCTCGCCCCGACCAACTGCATATTTGCTATTGCCATACCCCTATTCGCTATTACTGGAGCCACTACCGCGAATACAAAAAAGACCCAGGCTTCGGTAAGTTCAACTGGCTGGTGCGGCTGGCTATGCCGCTCATGGTCCCGTCGCTAAAAAAGGCCGATTACCGTGCGGCGCAAGATGTCGATATGTTTTTGGCGAATTCCACAGAGGTGCAAAAGCGCATACAGCGCTATTACAAGCAACCTTCGACCGTGCTACATCCACCAGTTGACGTACAGCGATTTACACCCCAAAAAACGCGCGGTGAGTATTTTGTAGCGCTGGGTCGGCAAGTACCATATAAACGCATCGATTTGGCCGTGCAAGCTTGTAGCGAGCTTGGGGTGCCACTAAAGGTATTTGGGAGTGGCAGCGAACACGAACGATTGGTGGCGATGGCGGGTCTGAACGTCGAGTTTTTTAGTAATCGCACTGGCGATGCGTCAGATGTAGCTGTGGCACGTGCGCTCGAATCGGCCAAGGGTTTTATTTTTCCCGCCGAAGAAGATTTTGGAATTGTGCCTGTTGAGGCTATGGCAGCGGGTGCGCCCGTGATCGCCTATGGCTATGGCGGCGTGCTCGATAGTGTCACCAATGGCGAAACAGGGGTGCTATTTGAAAACCAGACGGTCGAATCGCTAAAAGCCGCCCTGCAGAAGTTCGAAACCGAAAAATTTTTGGTAACAGTGCTGCGCAATCGAGCCAAGCGTTTCGACGAATCGCTGTTTGTGATGAAGATTCAGAATATTGTGGAACGAGCGTGGCAACGTGCGCAAAAGGAAAAGAGGAACTGACAATGGCACATATCGTAATTGACGCGCGGATTATCAATAGCTCGACGGGGACATATGTCGAGCGCCTGCTCCACTATTTGCAAAAAATTGATACAAAAAACAACTATACAGTGCTGATGCGTACCACAGACCGTGACTATTGGCGCCCTGCTGCCAAGAATTTTGTGGTGAAATTTGCCGATTTTGCCGACTATAGCTTTGAGGAACAGCTTGGGTTTAAAAAGGTACTAGATGATCTAAACGCTGATTTAGTACATTTTTGTATGCCGCAACAGCCCGTACTGTACAAAGGCAAAAAAGTGACGACGATTCATGACCTTACGTTACTAAAGCAATACAATTCCGACAAAAATTACTTTGTGTACAAAGCCAAGCAGTTGGTCGGGCATTTTGTGTTCAAAAAAGTAGCGCGCGATAGTCAGTTTGTGATTATGCCCACCAAATATGCCAAAAATGATCTGCTTGAGTTTGTCGATGTGCCTGCCGAAAAAATCGTCGTTACCTACGAAGCGTGCGATCCAGGTGCGCACAAATTGAAGAAATACGAGCCGCCGTTTAAAAAATACCTATTAAATGTGGGGAACCATAGTGATTTTAAAAACTTGGTCCGACTCGCCGAAGCACACCAAAAATTACTACCAAAGCACCCTGACCTTGGGTTACTATTCGTATGTCGCCCTACTCCAGCGCGTAAAATTAACGAAGTACTTTTTCGGGAGCGTGGCTACAAAAATATTCATTTTGCGTTTCTTTCTATGGAAGAACGCGACTATGCGTTTACGCACGCGGCAGTGTATGTTACGCCGTCGCTCAGCGAAGGCTTTGGCCTGACAGGGCTCGAAGCTATGGGCTTTGGTGCCCCTGTTGTTTCGAGCAATGCGACGTGTTTGCCAGAGGTGTATGCCGACGGGGCGCTATATGTGGATCCACTAAGTGTGGATGATATTGCTGACAAAATCGATGCAGTTTTGACCGATAAAAAGCTGAGAAGTGACTTGATACAGCGCGGCAAAAAACGCAGTGAATTTTTTTCGTGGGAGAAGATGGCAAAAGAAACGCATGAGGTGTACATGCGTGCACTACGGTAGTGCAAGACCTCACCACCTCTCCTCTACACCATCGTATCGTCCTAAAGAATCTTGGCACAAGTGGCCAGGAATCTTCAGAGACGATAGCGTCGATAGTCAATGGCATAGAGGAGAGGTGGTGGGGCCATCTGTACTTTTGGTAACGATAACCTGCAACAGCAAAACCCCAGTACTTTCCTCAACAGACGTGTGGAGTGCAGTCGAGTAGACTGTACTCCAGCCCAACGCTAACTACATTACGTCCAGTGGACATATGTAGTTAAAAGAGTGTCTGGCGAGGAGAGTACTGGGGTTTTGCTCTCACTAATCTGTAAACAATCAGCCGAGCTCTTTTTTAAACCGCTCTACCAGCTCCACAGGACTAGGGTCGAGACCATTCAAAATACCCATGTAAAGCGTAACGAAATCGCCAAATAGTACAAGGTATAGTAGTTGTTCGAGCGGTGTTGTGCCTTTGGCTTCTATGGTCGTGGCATGCGGGCGCATACCCGAAAGCAAGCGATCGGTCAGTTCAAAGCGCTGGCGAACACGCCGATGGTCGAAGCTTGAAACGAGGTCGATCACTGCAAACGGCTTTTCAACGGGGTGCGACGACCAACCAATAAATTCATTGTGATTAAATTCTGGCAGCGCATTGCACCACGCAGTGTTTTTGGCATTTTCGTTGGCACTAATCTTCCATTTGTAGGCTGCGGCTTTCATTTGGTTCGATGCATAGATGATCAGGGTTTTACCCACGCAATCTTGCGCTAGTTGTTTGGCGGGGTTTTGGTCGGTCGGAATTTCCTTTTTCCACACCGCAATCTCTTTTTCCAGATGGTCGGCAGTTGTTTCAAGCTGTGCTAGTACAGAACCGTCCGTCAGACCATAGGCAATCAAAATTTCGACCAATGCTCGGTAGGAATAAAATACCGCCATACGCGGTTGCACAGCTTTGGGGATTTCGACAAACAGCTCCCCTGCTGCTGCAGCTTCTTCTTTTAGTGTACCGCCGCCTGATAGTACGGCTATCGTGGCATTCTTTTCACGTGCTTCGGCTAGTGCCGAAAGCGTTTCTTCGGTATTACCCGAGTAGCTCGATGCAATTACGAGGGTATTTTCGTTCACAAAGCTCGGCAAAGTATAATCGCGGCAAATCACAAATGGCACCGAAAGTTCGGGGAATACGCTAGCGAGTTCAGCTTGCAGCGCACTGCCACCCATCCCTGCTAGTATGATGTTGTGAATCGGCGTACTAGGCGTAGTTTTTGGTATAGAAAAATTGTGGCGCAGCTGTGCGGGCGTGGCAGCGGCAAGTCCCAGCGCATCAGCAGTGTCTTTTTGGGCAATATAATTGGCGTTATCTAGCATGTTCGACGTCCTCCTGCTTTACTCGTGTCATGTATCTATGATACACTTTTATCAAAAGAAGCATAAGTAGTACCAAGGTGGGATAATGGACGAATCACGAGCACAGCAACCAATTAGCGATGACCAAGAATTAGCCAAAGTATTGGCGGGCGTTTCGCAGCAAGCCGACGAGAGTGCGGTTGCACCCGCAGTACCGCCTGTGCCGTCAGTTCCAGAGGAGCCTATGGCCGATCCAGCGCTTACTCCAAGTATTCCTACTGTCGGTACCGACCTCGACGGTATTAAACTCGAAGCGCTAAAAGAACTCCGTCCACTAGTAGAAAAGCTCAACGTTCCACCCGAAGAAAAGTTCGATACCTACTTGCTACTACTTCGTTCTACGGACGATAAGGAACTTATCGCTCCTGCGCACGAAGCTGCCAAGGCCATCGTCGACGAAGCTCGCCGCGCTCAGGCTTTGCTGGATATTATCAAAGAAATCGACTTTTTGACGCAAGGCCAGAAGTAAATTTTAGTCAAAAAATGAAGAGCCCCGCGTAGTGATACGCGGGGTTGGTTTTTTACGGACCAAATACCGTTTGCACGAAAAGCTCGTCGCTACACTATCTCGTTCCAGAGATCAGGAAGAGACTTCGTGTCGCTTGATGATTGCTTGGACTCGAGGGTCAAGGCTTGCGCGACGGCTCAATTGCTGCTCAAGCTCATCGATCTGTTTGCGCAGACTAGTGTTCTCAGCGACCAATTCGTCGCCTCGCTCACTAGCTTTGATCAGCTTGGCATCGGTCGCACCGAGTTTTTCATCAAGCGCAATGATTGTCTCATTCAGCGTAGCCACTTGGGCTTCAAGAGTCTCGATGATAGTCGCCAACACAGCTTCTGTGTTCACTTCGTCATCAACCACGCTCTCGCTTTCTGATTCCGCTACCTTTGGCTTATCAGGCCAAAGACGGAGTCTGCTTTCACGGGCTTCATCGAGAGTGACTTCTGGCTTCTCGAGATCGACCATATAGGTCGTGCCATCCGTTACTAACAGACCAAGATCTCGCAAATAGCAGATGAGCTTGCTCGTTGACGTCAACGGTATCCCTTCGAAGCCATCAACGATCGTCTGCCGTGCGCATGACTGCGAAGCTCCTTCGGAGTCAGCGTTTTTCCTGAGGACGGTCAGACACCTCGTAAGTGTGACGTGCACGGGAGTCCCATGTTTGTGCACAAACTTGGTTTCTGTCGGCTTTCGCTGTGTAATGACCACTGGTGAGCACAGTTCATCGGGCAGGAAGGCGGGAACGTCTTTTGCAAAGGTTCGTTCACGCTTCTCCTGAGGTGACCTTTCTGTGCGATCGACATGACGACGCGGCGACAGGTGGTGGATACTCGCCACTCTGCCATCCTTGCGCTCTAGCGAGATCTGTCCATCTCTCTCCAGATCATTCAGTGCTTGAAGAACCTGAGATCTTCCTTGCTGGGAGTTGTTGTCGGTCTGTGCGCATAGTTGCGAGATTGGATTTCTCCCTCGCAAGCTGCCCTTTTCGGAAAGGACTCGAGCGACAGCCTTTCTCACTCCGTTTTGGGTGGTCAAAGAGACCATCTCCTCTCTGGTAGTTGCGACATTCACAGGATTTGCGAATGTATGCATACCATCGTACTCTCTCTCTCTCGAATTGTCAATACAATACAATAATTTTACAAAAAGAAAAGACCTCTGCTTCAGAGGTCAGATCTTGATGCAGTTTGATTGATTTTACATCATCCCAGGCATGCCGCCGCCCATTGGGGGCATCGGGGCTTCTTTTTCAGGGATTTCTACCACTAGGGCACCCATGGTTGCGGCGGTGCTAGCGATAGAAACGGCATTTTGCACGGCTTCTTTGGTAACACGTGCGGGGTCGATCACGCCTGCTTTTTTTAGGTCGATTAAGCCTTTTTCTGGAGTCATTACGTTGACACCCATGCCTGTTTTGGCACCTTCGACTTGCGCCAGTAAGGCCTCGGAGTTCAGTCCCGCATTGGCAGTAATCTGCAAGAATGGCTGGCGCAATGCGTCTTTTAGGATTTGTCGACCAGCACTTACGCTGTCGCTTCCCGCTACTTTGATGCCTGCTGCGAGGTTGACGAGTGTTACACCGCCGCCTGCTACAATGCCTTCAGCCAAAGCTGCTTTGGTGGCGGCTACGGCATCGTCGACACGGAATTTCTTTTCGTCGATCTCGGTTTCGGTAGCACCACCAACCTTGATGACAGCGACTTTGCCGCTCAGTGCCGCAGCACGCTTGTCGTACTGCTCTTTGTCGTATTCGCTGCTTGCGTTTTCGGCTTGGGCCAAAATTTGTTTTACACGTGCAGTTACGTCACTGTGTTTGCCCGCACCTTCGATCACGGTAGTTTCGTCTTTGCCGACGATTACTTTGCGTGCCGAACCTACGACGTCGAGCCCAACGTTTTCAAACGTCAGGCCTTGGTCTTCAGAAATCACGGTTGCACCTGTTAGTGTGGCTATGTCAGCCATAATGTCTTTGCGGCGGTCGCCAAAGCTCGGAGCTTTTACTACTACAGTATTGAGGCCGCCCTTTAGCTTGTTGAGTACTAGGAAGGTCAGTGCTTCGCCGTCTACTTCATCAGCTACAAGCACCAAGTCTTTTTTGCCTGTTTGGGCAAGTTTTTCGATGAGCGGTAGCATTTCTTGTGGTGTTGAGATCTTTTTGTCAGTAATAATGATCGACGGCTTGTCATACGCGGCTTCTTGGCGACCTGCATCGGTCACGAAGAATGGACTCGCCCAGCCCTTATCGAGGCTAAAGCCTTCGACTACTTCGGCTTCCATTTCGAGTCCTTGGCCTGCTTCTACTGTTACGACGCCATCTTTGCCTACTTTGTCGATAACATTGGCGATGAGCTTGCCAATTGTTTCGTCGCCTGCGCTGATAGTAGCAACTTCAGCTACACGTTCTTTTTTGCCTTCAACACTTTCGCTCAGGCTACCAAGTGATTTCACAATCTCGGCACCCGCTGCTTCAATACCTTTTTTTAGCTCCATTGGGTTATGTCCCGCTGCGATCAGGCGGTTAGCTTCTTTCAGAATGCTATAAGTCAGTACAGTAACAGTAGTCGTGCCGTCGCCTGCAACTTTGTTTAGTTTGCTTGCAGCCGATTTGATCAGCTCTGCCCCTACTTTGTAGCCAAGTGTTTCGTCATCGTTTTCGGGCAAATCGACACCTTCAGCCACAGTTACACCATCGTGCGTCACAGTTGGGCCCCCATAGCTTTTAGCAATCACTACGTTACGGCCTTTTGGCCCGTAGGTTACCTTTACGGCGTCGTACAGCGCTTTTGCGCCGCCCAGCACGCGTGTTCGTGCGTCATCATCATAAAATACTTTTTTAGCCATTACTTTCCTCCTCTACAGCTATTTCTTCTTTTGTTTCTGCAAATTCCATTTCTGCCTGTAGCTCCTGAATCCGCTTCGCCTGTTTGTGAACACTATTGAGAATAATCAGCAGGATCAGAATCATCACCAAGCCGCCAATGATCGTCATGGCTTCGGGCAAGGTGCTCAGGACGTTATATTGTTCCAAGTATGTCCTCTTCGTGCACGATGACGTACTCTTTGCCATCGATCTTTATTTCACTGGTCGAATATTCTTTGTACAAAATTTTGTCATCTTTTTTGACCGTTTTTACATTTGGGCCGATTGCGACGATTTTGGCGACAATCTGTTGTTCTTTGGCGTTGTCGGGCAAATACAGGCCACTTGCAGTTTTTCCTTCGGGCTTTTCGCGTACTGCTACTACACGGTCGCCTAGTGGTTTGATCGGTGAACTCATGCTTCCTCCATTACAGTATTAGATTCTTATACCTCTAGTATATCGAAGCAAACTAGCACTCGTCAAGGGCGAGTGCTAGCTGTAGGACTATGGTGCTTATGTGATACAATAAACATATGGAATCGTCAATAAACTCGTGTGAAATGGCTTGCCCGCGCAATACCTGTCGGCTGCGGCTTGAACTTGCCTCTCATGCGCTACGAGCACAAAGTGCTCAAACAGACGAGGAGCGCCAAAGCGTTATTGATGAAGGAAATCTATTACGACGTGACTGTGCAAAGTTTGACTACGCAAACGAAGTACTCGAAGGGATCGAGAGCTATATTGACAAAACACAAGCATTATGATAATGTGTAAGTAATGAGATTAGAGATCCATACAGATGATGACACTACAACAGGCAAAGATGTTGTCGACCAGATTTTTAGCCAATACGAAAAAGCAGGAGCGGAGCTAACCGACGAGCGAATTGAGCGTATTTACGAAATGCCTATCGTAAAAGAAGCTTTTAATATGGCAGCAAAGCGTGAACTAGAGGCAGAAATCGCTACAGACCACAAGCGTAACAAGCTTCGTCGTGAAGTAGAATTACAGCAAAAAGCAGCCGAAGCCGTAGTGGCATCGACGGTGCATATTACCGAAGACGGTTCAGTTGTAACAGGTGACATGTACGAAAAGTTTCTTGCAGACAAATAATCTTTGTTGCGCAACTGTGGTTAAATAGTACTATATGACAGCTCGTTTTGCGAATGAACAAGAAGTAGAAAATTGGAATAGCCTAATAAATGCTAACCCCGATGGGGGGAATATTTTGCAGGGGCGTGAGTTTTTGGAGCAAAAGGCCGAGGCGGGGTGGAAGATTCGCTATATTTTGGTTGGTGACCGTGCCATTGGGGTGATGGAAAAATCTGTACCGCTCCTAGGCAATATTTGGTATATGCCAAAAGGTCCATCAACCACCTCTGTGAAAGATTTGAAAAAACTACTGGGTGCCTTGCGGCCTTTTGCTAAAAGGTATGGGGTGTTTAGTATCAAAATCGAACCCGAGTTACCGCATGACGTCGATCTTACTAGTTTGGGAGCGTTTCGCACCAAGCCCGTGCAGTATAATTACGCAACCGTTTTGGTCGACCTCTCCCCTTCTCTCGACGATATTTTAGCGCACATGAACCAAAAAGGGCGTCACGCGGTGCGCCGAGCCGAGCGTGATGGCGTGGTGGTGAAAGCGGTTGAATCTAACGACGAAAACTGCAAAATAATGTACGATTTACTGGCCGAAACAGGGCGCGGCGCGGGCTTTCCAATTCGCCCCAAAAGCTACTACAAATCGTTTTATCAGCGCTACGGCAAAAATGGCCAACTATTTTTTGCCTACTACGAAGGTCGAGCGGTAGCAGGAGCCTACGCTATGGTGCAGGGGCAAAAAAGCATGTACAAAGACGGTGCGAGCGTACGTGAAAGGCCTGCCTATGGTGCGAGCCACTTGCTACAGTGGCATGTAATCCAATGGGCAAAGAAAAAAGGTTCGCTACTGCACGACCTAGCAGGTGCGCCACCAATAGACTGTACGCGTGATGAAACGCATCCGCTGTATAGTGTCGGTCGGTTTAAACGTCAGTTCAATAATGAAACGACTGAATATGTTGGTGCCTACAACATTGCCGTTAGGCCGCTGCAGGCCCGTATCTGGAATAAATTTGGTGAAAAGCTGATACGCAAGCTATATTTTATAACCAAACACGAATCGTATTACTAGGAGGACTACTGTAATGATCAACACTCATGTATTGATGTCGAGCGCCAACTATTTTTCGAACGAACAGCCAATCAACCCGTATTATCATGAAGAATCTGTCGATTTGGCTCGGGCGCAGGCCGAACACGATGAGATCCGTAGCTGTTTGGAGCAAGCAGGAGTGCGCGTCACCCAAGTTGCAGCGCCACCAGACAGTCAGGATGGTGTATATACAGCTAACTGGGCGCTAGTGCGTGGCGATAAAGCAGTGCTAGCGCGGCTGCCCAACGCCCGAAAAGCCGAAGAGGCGTGGGCCGAACAAGCACTCATCAGCCAGGGTATCGAAGTAGTTCAAGTACCTGAAAATTATAAGTTTAGCGGCCAAGGTGATGCCTTGCCTTGCGGCAACTATCTTTTTTGCGGCAGCCAGTACCGTAGTGACGTAGCGGCGCAAGAATTTGCCGCCAACACTCTGGGCTACGAGCGAATACAGCTACAAACTGTGCCGCAATGTGACGAAGACGGTCAGCCAATCACCAATGTCAGCAGTGGGTGGCCTGATAGCTTTTATTACGACATCGACCTGGCGCTCAGCGTGATACAAGGCCCCACAAAAACCCAAAAAGGCTTGATTGCCTACTGCCCCGAGGCCTTTACGCCAGAAAGCCGTGCTGTGCTAGAACAGCTTGAAGCAGTAGAGAAGATACTGGTTTCAGAACACGAGGCCAAACAAGCTTTCGCCTGCAACTTAGTCAGTACAGGCAAAGCCGTAGTGATGAGCGCACAGGCGCCAAAATTAAAAGCAGCGCTCGAAGCACGTGGACTGCGCGTATTTACCCCTAGTATCACCGAACTCGCCAAAGGTGGCGGGTACATTCGCTGCACTACTTTAACGCTTGAATAGCGTTGCGAGCTTCATCGGCTTCATTCCACGGGTGCTCGCCGTCGGCTCGTTCGATGGTTTTTTCGTGGCCTTTGCCGAGCAAAATTACCACGTCATTTTTGGTTTTTACGCGCTTCATCGCAAACCGAATAGCACTGGGGCGGTCGAGAATAAGGAACAGGTCTTTTTCACGGGTTTTGCCCGATTGTTCAGCACCTTTGGCAATTTGATCTAAAATTTTGTTGCCGTCAATGTCGCGGTCATCTTCTTCGGTCAGCACTACTTCGTCGCAGTACTTCCCTGCTATTTTTCCTTGGATCCCACGCTTGGCTTCGTCGCGTCGGCCTGCACTGCCAAATACCGCTACCAGTTTGCCTTTGGTGCTTTTGCGCACATCGCCTAGCAAACGCTCAAAGCTGTCGGGCGTATGGGCAAAGTCGATAATGACACCGAAATCTTGGCCTTCGTCGATTGTGTCCATGCGGCCCTCAACTCCTTTTAAGGCGGCAATCCCCTGTTCGATTTGGCGTTTACTGAGCCCCAAATGTCGACCCACCGCTAGGGCTGCCAAACTATTCGACACATTAAATTCCCCAGGGATATTAACATGCATAACATAATGATCACCACCTACTTCAGCGATGTAACGGCTACCGTCGGAGCGAAGTTCAATATCGCGGGCATGTAAATCCCCATGCTTCGTACCATACGTGACGCATTTAGGAATCGCTTCGGTAAACGCATCGGCATTTTTATCATCAGCGTTGATAACACCAAAGCCGTTTTTATGACGAGCCGCAAGAGTAAAGAGCTTGCGCTTGGCACGTAGGTAATGTTCGAAAGTACCGTGGTAATCGAGGTGCTCATGAGTGATATTGGTAAGTACTGCAATTTCGAACGGCACTCCCCATACACGGTGTTGCGCCAATGCATGACTTGTAACTTCTAAGACCAGCCACTCAACACCTTGGTTTTTAAAATCTTTAATACGCCTATTCAATTCTGGTGCTGAAACGGTGGTCATATGGGCAATTTGCGGCTTGATATCATTGCCGATGCCATAGGCTACTGTTGTCATAAGTGCAACATTATAGCCCGCTTCTACTAACATACGATGAATCATAAAGCAGGTTGTCGTTTTGCCATTAGTGCCTGTGACTCCAATAACACGCATGTTATGGGCGGGCCTGCCATGTGCAGTGCTGACTACTGCGGCTTCTAGTAGATGACCTGCGGGTTCGATAGCACGAAACACTTTGTGGGGGATAACAGATTTTATAGCTCTTCGCACTGTATGCATTAGTCAGTAACCTGTCCGACAATTGCGTGGGCATATGTCTGTTCGCCTTCAGGTGCGCCGTAGGTGCTGCCGAGCAGGAGTACATAATCGTCTTTTTTAGCAGCGCGTAAGGCCACCATAGCGGCAGACTTTGCACTTTCGGCGGCAGTGACACCCCCTACTTCGTCTTTATCGCTGCCCACGACGATTACTCGATCAGCGTATTCTTGAGCGAGCTGCTTGCCAATTTTAGAAACAGTTTCGTCACACGCCACTATCAGTCGACGCTTGGCAAATTTCTTGGCGGTTTCGAGTGCAAATTCGTATGATACCTCGTGGGCAGCACTATCGACGGCTACAGTGTACGGCTTTTCGGTGTCGATCGGCATGTAATTGCCGCGTACGGCTTCGAGTCGAGCGATGCCTTCTTCGAATACCTCAGTTTCGATACCAAGCACGTAGGCGGCAGCCACACTTGCAGCGACGTTTCGCGTATTGGCTACTCCCACTAAGTAGGTAGCGAGCGGCAAACTTGTTTGGTGGTCGACTACCAGTTCTACTTCGGTTCCCTTTTTGAAGTACGTGGCGCTTCGTATACGTGCGTCGGCTAGGACGTTTTCGCCATAACTAATTGCCTGATGGGCAGGAACGCTACTGTTTTCTCTATCAAAATCGCTCGGCACTACCAAATAGTCTACGGGCTGAGCCAGCAATGTATCGGCAGCCTCGCTTGGACTCGTAATCACTGACATATCGATCGAGAGTGTTTCAAGGATATGCTCGTCGGCCAATTGGTCGGTGAGCACGAACACTACTGCACGCATGCCTTTTTTGCGTGCGCGAGCCAGCTGTTTTTGCAAACTAGCAGCGCTGGTGTCGTAGCTTTGAGTAATTGATTCGCCTGCATAATGGCTACTGACAGGAGTCAATACCATAGTAGGCCAGCGTGCTTCAGATAAGATCTCGCCCAAAAGCAGTGCAGTAGTCGAGGTGCCGTACTCGCCTGCCACCGCAATAATTCGGAGTGCGCGCGACGGATGGCCGTGACGTACCGCTGCTGCTTTTGCTCGTAACCTACCCGTTGAACCGCGTTTCATTACCTCTATTTTATCATGTCGGGGAGCGAAAATGATATAATCCTAACAGATGAAAATACTGGGAATCGAAAGTAGTTGCGATGAAACCGCTGCGGCCGTTGTAGAGAATGGTCGGCGGCTGCTTTCGAATGTTGTGCATAGTCAGATTGATATTCATGCCGAGTATGGGGGTGTTATACCAGAAATTGCCGCGCGCAATCATATAGAAGTGGTAAATGTGGTCATAAAAAAAGCGCTCGAGGAAGCAGAATGTACGTGGGATGACGTCGATGCCATAGCTGTTACCTATGCCCCAGGATTGATCGGCTCTCTGTTGGTGGGTACTTTGGCAGCTCGCACCTTGGCGATTCTAAAAAACAAACCGCTCTATGCGATTCACCATGTCGAAGCGCATGTGTACGCTAATTTTATAACCACAAAAAACGACACACTCACTTATACACTGCCCAAAAATCAACCACAATTTCCTATGCTAGCGCTGATTGTCAGTGGCGGGCATTCGCAACTGGTGTTATTTCGAGCACATGGCGACTACAGATTACTTGGCCAAACTCAAGACGACGCTGTAGGTGAAGCGTTTGACAAAGTAGCAAAAATTTTGGGCCTCCCCTACCCTGGCGGCCCTGCAATTGCTACTACAGCTCTCG
>WBZM01001579.1_pt1 | contig 21959 bp, 18 predicted proteins | sample 5204271 | NCBI WGS metagenome assembly WBZM01 (sample SAMN12344346, study PRJNA552823) | activated sludge metagenome | biome: Activated sludge suspended growth; feature: Nitrification reactor; material: Wastewater; isolation source: activated sludge from nitrification reactor of wastewater...
TCGACGTCGGGGTGGGTGACCGTGACGGGCCCGCCGCGTTCGATCTGAGCGGTGAAAGCGTGGACGACCGACCCCCGCGACCCGAGGACGTTGCCGAACCGCACCGAGACGAACCGACCCGGGTGGTCCTGGGCCATGCCGGCGGTGAGCCGTTCGGCGATGCGCTTGGAGTAGCCCAGCATGCACGTCGGGTCAGCAGCCTTGTCAGTGGAGATGTTAACGACCGTCCCCACCCCTGCCGCGACAGACGCATCCAGCACGTTGAGGGTGCCTATGACGTTGGATTTGTACGCTTCGAAGGGGAACTGCTCTAGCAAGGGCAGATGCTTGAGTGCGGCGGCGTGGAAGACGATGTCGGGTCGGACCCGGTCAAAGATTTCCTGAAGCGCCACTTTGTCCCGGATGTCGACGAGGAGTGATCCGTCATGCTCGAAAAGCCCGGTGCCGGCCATGCTGAGCTGCACGGCGTGCAGGCCCGACTCGTCGCGATCCAAGGGGTATAGAGCGGCTGGCCCGAAGCGTTGGATCTGTCGGCAGAGTTCGGACCCGATGGATCCCCCGGCACCGGTGACCAACACCCGCTTGCCGGAAATGCGCTCGGCGATAGCCGTGGTGTCGAGCTGGATCGCGCGCCGCCCGAGCAGGTCGGCAAGGTTGAGGTCGCGCAGGTCGCCGAGGGTGGGCGTGGCGAACATGTCGCTGATCGCCGGCAGAACGAGCACGGAGAGGCCGGCGAGGGCTGCGCGGTCGGAGAGGTCCTGGATAAGCGTGGCGTCCGCGGACGGCATAGCGATCGCCAGGGTGTCCGCGTCGTAGCGAGCCGCGACGTCCTCCAGGTCGTTGCGGGTGCCGCGCACCCGGACCCCTTCGATTGACAAGCGGGCCTTCAGTGGGTCGTCATCCAGGAGCGCTACTGGGTGGTAGTGGTGGTTGCGGTCGCGGACCATGGCGCGAACGAGCACCCGTCCGCCCTCGCCGGCTCCAAAGACGACGACGCGGGCCCGCGCGCCGCTGTCATCGGCGTCCCCCCCGGGGTAGCCGCGGCGGTTCTTCCAACTACGCACGAGGAGCCGCAGCGCAAGCATGCCCACGAGGGCGAAGGCGCCGGCAATGATCGGCACGCTCTTGGGCACAAGGATTGGGTTCGCGATGAGGACGGGGATCCAGGCGACCAGCGACGTCGCCAGCACCGTCTTGGCCAAGTCAACGATCTCATCGAAGGAACCCCGCATGTGCCCGACGGCGTACGGGCCGAAGAGGAATCCGAAGACCAACTGCACGGCTCCGGTGATGACAGCGGCGACGGCCAGCCCGCGCCACGCGATGGATTCCAGGTGCAACTCGTAGCGCAACCACGAGGCGACAACGAGGGCGATTGCCCAGACAACACAGTCCACGCCGGCCCAAGCGAGGCGGAAAGGATGATCGGACTTCACGTGACGCCTAATGACTGTTCTCCTTGACGAGGGCTGATCGGTGCGGCGGCTGCCTTTGGCCCGGCCCAGCTGTTTGCTCGTTCCCACGGTACCTAATGAGCCGGTGGACCCTCGCCGGGACGGGCCCTTCACGGGGTGGCGCCAGGCGAGGGAGTTCGGCCGCGCGCCGCTAGCAGAGTGGCGGCGTCGCGCAATCGGCTCCCAAACACCACGGCCCAGATCATGAGAAAGCCCAAGGATGAGTGCCAGACCAAGGTCGATCCGGTCCGAGGAAGCAGCCATCCTCCCGCCGCGGCCGCGGCCACGACGACCAAGCGGGCCAACAGACCCCACCAGCGCTGGTCCTCGCGACGCCAGGCGATGGCAACAGTCAGGCCGGAACTGACGACCGTCGAGGCGAGATAGCCCCACGCGACCCCGAGGACTCCCAGGGAGCGAGCCGTTCCGAGCCAGACGAGACTGCCGACCACGGCACCGACCACGCCGAAAGCAGTCGTGATCCTGGCCTGGGCTGCGCCGCGAGTCACCAGCGCGCTCACGCTGGGCACCGCGGTGACGTAGGCGAGGATGGCTCCGAGCATGACCGGTAGGAGAGGCTCGGCCGGACGGAAACGGTCGCCCCACACCAAAGCCAACACTGGAGAACTCAACACCATCAGCAGACCGATGGCCCCGCTCATGACGACGACCACGACTTCGGTCGACTGGTGCAACTGGCGGCGAAAGGACCCTTCGTCTGAGCGTCCGAGAGCTTCCGCCATGGACGGGAACAGCACCGAGTTGGCCGCCCCGACGAGGATCGAAAGCGGGGCCGAAATGGTCAACGCGGCTGAGTAGAACCCAGAGCCTTCAGTCCCGCCGACAACCCGAGCGACGACCAGCGAAGCTTGGATGAAGCCGGCGCTCGTCAGGGTCCCCAGGGCGGTGACGACAACAAAGTGGTTGATCTCGCTCCGCACTGCGGCCGAGGCTAGACCTTCCGCCCCCCGCGGCCATCCCGCCCAGGTGTAGATGATCCACCCAAGGGCCATAGGAAGCAGCGCGAGGACACTGTGGACCCCGACGACAAGCAGCGCCGCAGAGCCCACGACGCCGATCACGCCGACGAGGGCGTCCCATACCCCCGACGGACCGATATGTCGGTGCCCGAAGAAGGCGCCACGCGCGACGGTGTAGGTCGACAAACTTGCTGTCATCACGGCAACCGCCAGCGACTCGGCCCAGTCGCCGTCGAACCAGATCCTCCAGATGAGACCACCACTGAGGCCGAGAACGAGCGCACAAGCGAGGGTCGTTCGCCAGATGTGTCGAGCGACCGCGCGAGTGCCGCCCAGGTCGTCCTCGCCCAGGGAGAGGGCCATGTACTTGCTCGCCGCGGATCCCAGCGAGGTCGGACCCACCAAGGCGAGCAACTGCACGGCCGACATCGCGACCGCAACGTGACCGAGGACCAACGGCCCGCCCAAGCGACCCGCGACGAGGTTGACCAGGAACCGTGCCCCGCTCTGCGAGACCAATCCCAAGACACTCATCACCCCACGGCGCCCGATCGACTCTCGGGGGGTCTCGGCCAGCCGCAGCACGGTCAGGGCCCGAAACAGGGGACGAGGGGCCGAGGTGATGGGGACTCCTTGAGTAACAGGCAGGCCGAGGCGTCCACCCCAGCACCGCCGCACTCTACCAACGTCCCTGCCGCCGATAGGCTTTCCGTCGTGCCTGAGCATCGCCAACCCACGGCTGTCATCGTCCTGGTCTCCGGTTCGGGGACCCTCTTGCAGGCGCTCATCGACGCGAGTGCTGACCCGGCATACGGGGTGCGGATCGCGGCGGTCGGAGCCGATCGGGACGGGATCGCGGGGCTGGATCGCGCCCGAGCGGCCGGCATACCGAGCTTTGTATGCCGGGTGGCCGACTTCTCGTCGCGCGCGGACTGGGATGCGGCCCTGGCCGACCAACTCGACTCCTATGCATCGGCGTTCGTCGTGTCGGCGGGCTTCATGAAGCTCCTCGGGCCGCAGACGCTGGCCCGGCACACCGTCGTCAACACCCACCCAGCCTTGCTGCCGGCCTTCCCCGGCGCGCACGCCGTGCGCGACGCGTTGGCCTATGGGGTCACCCTCACCGGCACCACCTGCCACCTCGTCGACGCCGGCGTCGACACCGGGCCGATCATCGAGCAGCACGCCGTCGCGGTCGAACCCGATGACACGGAGGAGAGCCTCCACGAGCGCATCAAGGTCATCGAGCGGCGGATGCTCGTGGACATCGTCGGGCGGATGGCGCGGGAGGGGTATGCCGTGGCCGGCCGGGCGGTGCGGATCGGCGGCTGACCGGGCACGCGGCTCGGTGTGCCGACACTAGACTCGATCGCGACGACGACTGGCGCAGGTGGGCAACCACCGGGGAGTGATTTCGGGAGCATCGCCCGCCTGGGTGCCCCGGTTGACACACGACAGGAGACCCCATGTCCGCCGCTGTGAGTGCCCCCGGCCCCTCGGAAGACGTCCGCCCGGTGCGACGCGCCCTCGTCTCGGTCTACGACAAGACCGGCCTGGCCGATCTCGTCCGGGGGTTGGATGACGCGGGTGTGGAACTGGTCTCGACGGGCGGTTCGGCCGCCTTCATCGAGTCGCTCGGGCTGCCGGTCACCAAGGTCGAGTCGCTGACCGGTTTCCCCGAGTGTCTGGAGGGACGGGTCAAGACCCTGCACCCGCGGGTGCATGCTGGGCTCCTGGCCGACACCCGCAAGCCCGAGCACGTGGCGCAGTTGGCCGAGCTGGGCATCGCCGCCTTCGAGCTGGTCGTCGTCAACCTCTACCCGTTCACGGCGACGGTCGCCTCGGGCGCCGAGCCGGACGAGTGCGTCGAGCAGATCGACATCGGCGGGCCGTCGATGGTCCGTGCCGCCGCCAAGAACCACCCGAGCGTCGCGGTCGTCACCAGCCCCACGGCATACGGGATGGTCTTGCAGGCCGTGCGCGACGGGGGGTTCACCCTCGCGCAGCGCAAGCGGCTGGCGGCCGAGGCGTTCGTCCACACGGCGACCTATGACGTGGCCGTCGCCTCCTGGATGGGCAATGTGCTCACCGACACCTCCGACGGGCAGGGCTTCCCCGCCTGGGTCGGGGCCACCTGGGACAAGAGCGCGGCGCTGCGTTACGGGGAGAACCCGCACCAGCGCGCGGCGCTCTACCTGAACGGGTATGCCGCGACCGGCATCGCGACCGCCGACCAACTGCACGGCAAAGAGATGTCCTACAACAATTACATCGACGCCGACGCGGCGGTGCGGGCGGCCTATGACCACGGCGACCAGCCGACCTGCGCCGTGGTCAAGCACGCCAACCCCTGTGGCATCGCCGTCGGTGAGGACATCGCGCAGGCGCACCTGCGGGCCCACGAGTGCGATCCGGTGTCGGCCTTCGGAGGGATCATCGCGGTCAACCGGCCGGTCACCGTCGAGATGGCCCAGCGAGTCAAGGACATCTTCACCGAGGTCGTCGTCGCGCCGGATTACGAGCCCGAGGCGCTGGACATCCTGTCGGCCAAGAAGAACATCCGCCTGCTGCGCCTGCCCGCCGAGCGCGCCGGGCGGGTCGGCGTCGAGACCCGGCCCATCGCTGGTGGCTTGCTCATGCAGCAACGGGACCTGCTCGACGCGGTGGTCCGCGACGAGTCGGGAGCTGTCGTCGGCGGTGACGACGCGGCCAACTGGCGCCTCGTGACAGGTGCTCCCGCCGACGCTGCGACCCTCGCCGACCTGCAGTTCGCCTGGCGGGCGATCCGCGCGGTCAAGTCCAATGCCATTCTGCTGGCGCGCGAGGGTGCCTCGGTCGGCATCGGTATGGGCCAGGTCAACCGGGTCGATTCTTGCCACCTGGCCGTGTCTCGGGCTGGGGCCGATCGGGCGCGCGGCGCAGTGGCGGCCTCGGACGCCTTCTTCCCCTTCGCCGACGGGCTCCAGGTGCTGCTCGACGCCGGTGTGCGGGCGGTCGTTGCTCCTGGCGGATCCATGCGTGACCCCGAGGTCATCGCGGCAGCTGAGGCGGCCGGGGTGACGATGTACTTCACCGGGACTCGGCATTTCGCGCACTGAGCCGGCCGCCCCTCCGGCGATTCCCGCGCGCAGCCACGACGGCGTCTGGTCCTGGGCCGGGCTCGCCGGCCTGCTCATCGGCGCCCTCTCGGCCGGCCAGTCACGGATGAACGGCGAGCTCTCCGCGCGGCTGCACGAGCCCCTGTATGCGGCGCTGTGGAGTTTCGGGTCGGGATGGGTCGTGTTGACCATCGTGCTGTTGTCATCCCGTCGCACCCAAGCGGGCCTCCGAACGCTCGCGAGCGCCGTCCGGGACGGTCGGATGCCGCTCTGGCAGACCCTCGGCGGGCTGTTGGGGGGCACTTACGTGCTCGTCCAGGCGTATGCCGTGCCGCTCGCCGGAGTGGCCCTGTTCACCATTGCGGTCGTCGGCGGTCAGACCGGCAATGCCATCGTCGTGGACCGGATGGGGCTTGGCCCCGCCGGGCGTGCCGCTGTGACGACGGTCCGGGTGGTTGCCGCCGTGCTCGCGACCGTCGGGGTGGGCATCGCCGTCCTGGGTCGAGTGCTCTCCGGGGGAGCCTCTGGAGCGACCGGCGGAGTGTCCGGCGGATCGGGGCTCACGACCGCCGTCGGGGCAGCCGTCGTCGTGCCCGTGCTCCTGGCTTTGCTTGTCGGTGGGCTGCACTCGGTGCAGTCGGCGATCAACGGCCGGGTCAACGTCGCCACCGGCACTCCGTGGGCGACCACCTGGCTCAACTTCACCAATGGGTTGGTGCTGCTGGGCAGTGTCGCTCTGGTGCGCTGGCTCACGGGCGGGCTCGGCGCGGTGCGCTTGGATTGCGCGCCCCCCTGGGTGTGGTTCGGCGGCCTGGCCGGTGTCGTTTTCGTTGGGGTGGCTGCCGTCGTGGTACGTCACCTCGGGGTGCTGCACACCATGTTGGTGCTGTTGTGCGGCCAGGTACTCGGCGCTCTGGCGCTCGACCTGCTCAACCCGGCCACCCGGCATACCGTCTCTCCGGTCGTCCTGGTCGGGCTGGTCCTCACGGCTGTCGCCGCGGTGCTGCCGACGCTGCGGCGGCGCGCAATGGCAGGATTGGGGTCGTGACGGCTCAGATCCTCGACGGCGCAGCGACCCTCAAGCAGATCAAGGTGGAGCTCAGGGCTCGGGTCGCGGCCCTGGCAGCCGAGGGGATCGTGCCGGGTCTGGGCACGGTCCTCGTGGGCGAGGATCCCGGCAGCAGGTGGTACGTCTCGGCCAAGCACAAGGACTGCGCCGAACTCGGCATCCGCAGCATCCGTCGCGACCTGCCGGCGTCCGCCACGCAGGCCGAGGTCGAGGACGTCATCGACGAGCTCAATGCCGACCCCGAGTGCACCGGGTTTCTCATCCAGCAGCCGACCGGGCTCGATGAGTTGGCGCTGCTCTCACGAGTGGATCCGGCCAAGGATGTCGACGGGCTGCACCCGGTCAACCTCGGTTGGCTGGTTCTGGGGCGACCCGCGCCGCTGCCCTGCACCCCGATGGGCTGCCTGGAATTGCTGCGTCGGCACGGCGTGGCGATCGCCGGCGCCAAGGTCGTCGTCGTCGGTCGGGGACTGACGGTGGGTCGGCCGCTCGGGCTCATCCTCACCCGGCGCAGTGAGAACGCCACCGTGACGCTGTGCCACACCGGCACCCGTGATCTTGCCGCCGAGGTGCGGCAGGCCGACATTGTCGTCGCCGCTGCGGGCGTCCCCGGGATCATCACCGCCGACATGGTCAAGCCCGGTGCGGCAGTGCTCGACGTTGGCGTCTCCCGGGTCGTGGACCCCGAGACGGGAAAGAGTCGCGTGGCGGGGGATGTGGCCCCGGAGGTGGCCGACGTGGCGGGCTGGATCAGCCCCAACCCGGGCGGAGTGGGTCCGATGACGCGGGCCGAGTTGCTGGCCAATGTCGTCGCCGCTGCCGAGCGCCAGCTCGCAGCGCGCCGCTGAGTCCGGGTTGCCGTGAAGCGCCGTGCGCTGCGTCGACTCGGTCCCTGGTGGATCGTCTTTGTCGTCGTCCTGGTCGGATTGACCTTGTCGGGATTCGGCTACATCCGCGCGGGCGGCTATGTCGTGTCCGGCGGGCTGGCGCTGGGTGCGCTGCTGCGGGGTCTCGAACCCCAACCGGGCGGACTGGAAGTGCGCCGGGCCTGGGTCGACATCGGCTGTTGGCTGGGCCTGGCCTTGGCTGTCGGGGTCGCTTTCAGCCTGGTGCGACTGGATCCGATGCCCTGATCCTGCCGACCGACGAAAAGCCGACCGACGAAAAGCAGTGGGGTCCGGCCGAATTCGGCCGGACCCCACGCGTTGCTCGGTGCTGGATCAGATCAAGCCGAGAGCCTTGACCTGGTCACGCTCGGACTCCAGGCGCGCCACAGAGGCCATGATGCGCTCCCGGCTGAAGTCGGACAGGTCGATGCCCTGGACGATCTCGTACTTGCCGTCCTTCACCACGCACGGGAACGACGACACGATGCCCTCGGTCACGCCATAAGAGCCATCCGACGGCACCGACATCGACACCCAGTCGCTGGTGCCGAGCATCCAGTCGCGCATGTGGTCGATCGTCGCATTGGCCGCGGAGGCCGCCGACGACAGGCCACGAGCCTTGATGATCGCCCCGCCACGGGTGGCGACGGTCGGGATGAAGGTGTCGGTGATCCAGGCCTCGTCGACGAGGTCGGCCGCGATCTTGCCGTCGACCTTGGTGTTGTAGAGGTCGGGGTACATCGAGTCGTCGTGGTTGCCCCAGATCGCGAGGTTGGTGATCGCGTCGACGTGCACCCCGAGCTTCTGCGCCAGCTGGGTCTTGGCCCGGTTGTGGTCCAGGCGGGTCAGCGCGTTGAAGCGCTCCTTGGGGATATCGTGGGCGTTGGCCATCGCGATGAGGGCGTTGGTGTTGGCCGGGTTGCCGGTGACGAGCACCTTGATGTCGTCGGCGGCCACCTTGTTGAGGGCGGCGCCCTGGCCGGTAAAGATCTTGCCGTTGGCGGCCAGCAGGTCGGCGCGGTCCATGCCTTCCTTGCGCGGCATCGCGCCCACGAGCATGGCGGCGTTGGCGCCTTCGAAGACCTTCTCGGGGTCGTCGCCGATGACGACGCCGGCGAGGGTCGGGAAGGCGCAGTCGTCGAGTTCCATGACGACACCCTCGAGGGCCTTGAGGGCGGGGGTGATCTCCAGCAGGCGCAGCTCGACCGGGGTGTCCGGACCCAGCAACGCCCCGCTGGCGATGCGGAAGAGCAGGCTGTAACCGATCTGGCCGGCAGCGCCGGTGACGGCAACCTTGACGGGCGTGGTGCTCACGAAATCTCCCTTTGGCGTCGGTGGATTGGGCTGTGCTCGACGCTATCAGCGAAGCCCGCGGCGGGGACCCCCGCGGCGGCCCACCGGGACGTAGTCTTCGCCACTCATGGCCCTGCGATCAGGCCTGCCGACACCACCAGAACGCGGGCCAACGCAGCCAACACACCCGCCCACAGCAGGCTGGTGAAGCTACCGATGAGGAAGCGCTCGGCAGTGCCCGGGGTGTCACCGCGCAACTCGGCGAAGCGGCCCAAGCCCTTGAGCGCGATGACCGCGCCGATGCCCTCGGGCCAGCCGGCCACCATGGCCGCGACGACGGCCGCGCGCTCCAGCAGCCCGATGGCGCGCCCGCCGCGCAACACCCCACCGGCGGCCTGCACGCTCGGCGCGATGCCTTTGCGGCCGTGGTCTCGATCCACCGTGCGGAACACCAGCAGGGTCACCGGACTGCCGCCGACGATCGCCACCAGGCCCAGCGCAACCGCGCCCACGACCGGCAGCCACGACACCGTCGCCATCGGACCTCCTCGTTGTCTAGGAGTCCGTTCTACCGTCGGCCACCGACAGGTGGTGGGCGATGAGTTCGCGCCCTCGGACCTGCTCCTGCCACCCGGCGCGGCGCACCCGCTGGCTCACTGCCGACGGCGTCACGCCGAGCTTCACCGCGGTGTCCTTCTGGGTGAGGCCACGGGCGAGGTGGTCGATGACCTGCCACCCCTCCGGAGTCCGCGAGCGCAAGAGGCGTGCGTAGAGCAGCAGGGCGCTCTCGGCATACTTGGTATGCCGTCCGCTCGCCTCCCGCAGGCCGCGTGCCGTGGCGGGTGCGAACCGCGCTCGGACGGCCAATTGACCCGGCACCGGGTGGGCCGCCTGGACGGCGTCTCGGGCGGCCACGAAGGCCGCTCCACGACCTTCCCGGGGCGAATCCGGCAGTGGCAGGTCGACTGGCCCGATCCCGATGCCGATCCGCCATTGGCCGTGACGGATCAACGTGGTGACGATGTCGAGCACCTCCTCGGGCGCCTCGCAGACGCCCTGGATCTCGTCACCGGCGGTTCGTTCGAAACCGCGGCCGGAGCCCCCGTCCGACGAGGGATTGCGGGCCAGCAGGGTCAGGGCGGCCGGCACCCGGTCGTGGTAGCGACGGCTGTCGACCTGGTCGGCAGTGATGACGAACATCGGTCCCTCCTGTTTCGGCGAACTCAAGTCTAGACCCTTCATTCGATCGAGTGAAGGATTGAGGCTGAATCTCCCCTAATGAAGGCCGAGGCCCCAGTCTGCGGACAGAACTGGGGCCTCGGACAGCAGCGGCCGGTCGGCCGCGGAGCGTCAGCGCTGCAACTCGCCGTCGATGTCCTCGTTGGAGGCGTCGATGCCGGTGATGGCCTCGTAGGTGAAGCCCGCGATGATCGCCCCGACGATGGGAGCGACCCAGAACATCCACAACTGGCCGGGTGCCCCGTTGCCGTTGAAGAAGGCAACCGCGGTCGAGCGGGCCGGGTTGACCGAGGTGTTGCTGATCGGGATCGAGATGAGGTGGATGAGCGTCAGCGCGAGACCGATGGCCAGGGGCGCGAATCCGACCGGCGCGTGCCGGGTGGTGACTCCCAGGATGATGAACAGGAAGAAGGCGGTGAGCAGGGCCTCGGCCAGGAAGACCGCCCACATCGAGTACCCGCCGGGGGAGTGATCGCCGTAGCCATTGGCGGCGAGATTGCCCACGACTGCTTCGGAGCCCTTCGCGCTCTTGGCCAAGCCCCAGAGGCAGGCGCCGGCGAGCAGGCCGCCGACGACCTGGGCGGCGATGTAGGCGCCGACCTCGTTGAGCTTGTCGAACCGCTTGGCGGCCCAGAGGCCGAGGGTCACAGCGGGGTTGAAGTGGCCGCCGGAGACGTGACCCACGGCATACGCCATCGTCACGACGGTCAGACCGAAGGCGAGCGCGACACCGAGCAGGCCGATGCCGATCTCGGTGCCCGCCGGGTTGGTCACTGACCCTTCGCTGAAGAACTTGGCAGCGAACACGGCGCTGCCGCATCCGCCGAAGACGAGCCAGAAGGTGCCGAGTAATTCGGCGCCGATGCGCTTGCTCAGAGCGGGCTGCATGGTGTTTCTCCTATCCGTAACGTCCCCGGTCCCCTCCGTCGTCGGCTACTGCCGTATGCCGGGTGACGGGGCAGAGACTATCGCGGCCGATCAGTGCAGCCCGGATTATGGCTGCGGCTCTCCGGAGCGGGGCGGACCCACGTGCAAGGGCAGCATCATCTCGTTGTCCTCGTGCTCGACGATGTGGCAGTGCCACACGAACCGGCCGGGGACCTTGAAGGTCGCCTTGATGCGGGTGACCTCGCCGGGGTAAGCGATGACCGTGTCCTTGACGTTGCTCTCGGTCGCTTCCGGAGGCCGAGGAGTCGACCCGGGCGCAACGCGCACCATCGGGGCGGGATGGGTCATCGGCATGCCGGCGTGGACCTCCAATGGCGGCAGATAGACCTCGATGGCCTGCCGGTCGAGCACCTCGAAGGCGACCTCGTGCACGTGAATGGGGTGTGCGTCCGCGGTCGTGTTGTAGAACTCCCAGATCTCGGTCGCGCCCAGCGCGGGGTTCTGGGAGATCGGATCCATCCACATGCGGGCGCGCGTGCTGACCCACCCGGTGTTGGGATCGCCCTCGACGTCGCCGAGCATGGCCGCGATGGGGGAGTGGCCCGGGCGGCTGGACATGTGCTCGATGAGGGCGAGGGGTCGTCGCACGGTTGCCGCGGGGAGCGCCGGACGCGTGGGCAGGGTGAGGAAAGCGGCGGGGGTGCTGGGGTCGGGTGTCGCGGCCGCGATGACCCGGAATTGCATGACCCGTCCGGTGGTCGCTGGGTCGGCGGGATCAAAGTCCGTGCCGGGCGCTCCGCCACCGAAGGGCGCATCGGGTCCGACGTTGGTCAGGACATGAGATCCGATGGGTACGGCTGCGAAGTCGACGATGAGGTCGGCGCGCTCAGCCGGTGCCATGAGGAGCTTGCCTCCCGCGGTCGCCATGACGTCGACGGGGGAGGCGAGGAAGCCGCCTTCGCTGCCGACCTGATGGACCTGCACCCCCGGGATCGAGGCAAAGTCCAGGATGAGGAACCGGGATCCGCACCCATTGAGCACCCGGAAGCGATAGCGGGCTTGCTCGACCTGCAGGAACGGCCAAGTCCGGCCGTTGACCATCATGGCGTTGCCGAAGAACTCGGGATTCCACACCGGCGAGACGTCGCTGGCGGGGATGTAGGGGGGAGGCAACTCGTCAAAGAATGCCCGTGTGTCGGGGTAGAACAGCGACCCGTCGGCGTTGAAGGACCGATCCTGGATCGCCAGGGGGATCTCCCGATATGCCTTGGTAGGTTTGTCGCCTTCCTTGGGATAGGGCCCAGGGAAGACCGCAGCGGCGCCCGTCCGAGAGTCCCGCACCGCACCGTCGCCGCTCGGGCCGCCCCGCAAGATGAAGAAGCCGGCGGGACCGGCATACACGTTGAGGCGGGTCATCCCTAGGGTGTGGTCGTGATACCAGAGCGTAGAAGCCCGGTTGAGATTGGGGTAGTGCGAGATCGCATAGCCCGGTCCCCAGGTCTCGCCGAATTTCGCCGCATAGGTCGCCGCGTGGAAGTCATACCAGTGACCGACCGTCGCATGATCGACAGGCAGATTGCTCGCCACCGGGAGGTACCACGCCTCGGGGTATCCGTCGCTCTCGTCGCCGATTCCCATCGCCCCATGGACGTGGGTGACGATCGGGACCGGACCGCGATAGTCGGTGTACTGCGTCGCGGGGTCGGTGAACTCGGCGGGCTTGACATAGGTCTTGCCCGCGTAGGACGGCCGGGTATCCGTTCGGGCGCGACCCTGGTCGTCCAAGACCCGACCGGGATTGGCCCAGTGCAGGGTGGGGTCGACCGGTAGCAGGTGCGGCAGATAGGTGCCATCGTCGGCCACGAGGTCGTTGACCCACTTGATCCGGACCGGGGTCTCCCATTTGGCTTCGATGGTCAGCGACGGGGCGTGGTGGACCGCCGTTCCACGCCGCGGCGCCCGCGCCGGGCCGTAGCCCCAGACCGTCGTCTGGGGCAGTCCGTCGGGCAGGATCTGTTGCCGGAACTGCCGCATCGAGATCTCGTAGTAGTCGGCATTGCGCCCGCCCTTGGCGGTGAGCCTCCCGTGGGTAGGCATCACCGGCGGGACGAGCAGCGGGGTGAGGAATTGCGGCACCCCGGCCGGGTCGAGGCTGCCGCCGGCTACTTGCCCTACGGCCTGAGGTATGCCGTTGCCGCCGACAAGGAACAGGGTAAGTGCGGTGCCGCCGGAGTAGGCGAGGAAGGTCCGACGATTGATCACGGTGGTGCCCCCTTGCGTTGCGTGCTTTCCCCGAGCCCGAACGTTAAGAGAAGCTTAAGATGAGTGACCCCCGCTCCGGGGCTTTCCGTCGAGAAATAAAGTGGCGGCTCGCCGGTGACCGTGAGGTTGTGACCGAGCCGACGCGGCACGGCATACCAAAGTATCTTGACGTCAAGCTACCCTCGGAACCGGTATGCCGTGCGCCGGTAGCCTGGGTGGTGACCCCGCCCATCAGCCGATCCGAAGGACGAAATGCGATGACCTCGACCATTGTGTGGACCAAGATCGACGAGGCGCCTGCCCTGGCGACGTACTCGTTCTTGCCGATCGTGCAGGCGTTCACCAAGGGCACCGGAGTCGAGGTCGTCACGAGCGACATCTCCCTGGCCGGCCGCATCCTCGCGGCCTTCCCGGAGCGGTTGCGTGAGGACCAGCGGATCGCCGACAACCTCGCCGCACTGGGCGCGCTGACGCTCACCCCCGAGGCCAACATCATCAAGCTGCCCAATATCTCCGCGTCGGTGCCGCAGCTCAAGGCCGCCATCGCCGAGCTGCAGAGCCAGGGCTTCGACGTGCCGGACTACCCCGAGGCCCCCGCGACCGACGAGGAGAAGGCAACGGCCGCGGCATACTCGAAGGTCCTCGGCTCGGCCGTCAACCCGGTTCTGCGCGAGGGAAACTCGGACCGTCGCGCGCCGCTCTCGGTGAAGAACTTCGCTAAGAAGCACCCCCATCGCCTCGGTGCGTGGGACCCGGCCACCAAGGCACGGGTCGCGACGATGACCGAGGGCGACTTCTACGGCAACGAGCAGTCCGTGGTCATGCCCGACGGCGGCGACCTGCGGATCGAGCACGTCGACGCGGATGGCGCTGTCACCGTGCTGGCCGCGAAGGTGCCCACCCTGCCGGGCGAGATCGTCGACGGCACGTTCATGAGCGTGGCCAAGCTGCGTGACTTCTACGCCGCCCAGATCGAGGCTGCCAAGGCCGACGGCCTGCTGCTGTCGTTGCATCTCAAGGCGACGATGATGAAGGTCTCCGACCCGGTGATGTTCGGGCACGGCGTCTCGGTCTTCTACGCCCCGGTGCTGGAGAAGTACGCCGACGTGTTGGCCGAGCTCGGTTTCAACCCTAACCTCGGCATGGGCGACCTCGAAGCCCGCGTCGCGACCCTTCCCGAGGACACCCAGGCGGCCATCAAGGCCGACCTCGCCGACCTGTATGCCGTGCGCCCCGCGATCGCGATGGTCAACAGCGACAAGGGCATCACCAACCTGCACTTCAGCAATGACACGATCATCGACGCGTCGATGCCGGTCGTCGTGCGCGACTCCGGTCAGATGTGGAACTGGGACGGCAAGCTCCAGCCCACGCTCGCGATGGTCCCCGACCGCTGCTACGGCCCGATGTATGCCGAGGTGTTCGACAACTGCCGCACCCACGGCGCGCTCGACCCGGCGACCATGGGCTCGGTGCCCAATGTCGGGCTGATGGCGCAGAAGGCCGAGGAGTACGGCTCGCACCCGACGACCTTCATCCTCCCGGCCGCAGGCACCGTCCGGGTCGTCGGCCCGGACGGCGCCGTCCTGATGAGCCACGAGTGCGGGGCCGGCGACATCTGGCGGATGAGCCGGGTGCGCGACATCCCGATCCAGGACTGGGTCAAGCTGGCCGTCACCCGTGCCCGGATCACCGGCGCCCCGGCCTGCTTCTACCTCGACTCCGGGCGGGCCCACGACCGCAACGTCATCGCCAAGGTGGAGCAGTACCTCGCTGACCACGACCTCACCGGCATCGAATACCGGATCCTCGCGCCCGTCGAGGCGATCCGCTGGTGCCTTGAGCGGATTCGTGAGGGCAAGGACACCATCTCGGTCACCGGCAACGTCCTGCGTGACTACCTCACTGACCTCTTCCCGATCCTCGAGCTGGGCACCTCGGCCAAGATGCTCTCGGTCGTGCCGCTGCTCGCCGGCGGTGGGCTCTTCGAGACCGGGGCCGGTGGGTCGGCACCCAAGCACGTGCAGCAGTTCGTCGCCGAGGACTACCTGCGCTGGGACTCCCTCGGTGAGTTCTCCGCGCTCGGTGCCTCCCTGGAGCACGTCGCCCAGACGACCGGCAACGCCAAGGCTCAGGTCTTGGCCGACGCTCTCGACAAGGCGATCGCGACCTTCCTCGATGAGAACAAGTCCCCGGCCCGCAAGGTCGGCCAGATCGACAACCGTGGGTCGCACTACTACCTCGCGCTCTTCTGGGCCGAGGAACTCGCCGCGCAGACCGCCGACGCCGAGTTGGCCGCTCGGTTTGCCCCGGTCGCCGCGACGCTGCGGGCCGAGGAGGAGAAGATCAACGCCGAGCTCATCGGAGTGCAGGGCCAGCCGGTCGACATGGGTGGCTACTACCACCCGGACGAGGCCAAGACCGGAGCGGCGATGCGGCCGAGTGCCACCCTCAACGCGGTGATCGACGCGCTCTGACCTCACGTGTGACCACGCGCCGCGGCCGCCGACGGACCAATCAGTCGATCGGCGCCCGCGGCGTGTGCCCAGGTAGGTCAGCCCAGGTCGACCGGCCATGACGCCGCGACGAGCACCTCGTCAGGGCCCGACTCGACGGCCAGCGCGGCGGTGTCGATGCTGACCCGGTCTATACCGACCCGCAACCGGGGGGGGGAGGATCCTGGCGGCTGGGTCTCGACGAGCGCCATAGCGATCCGCGCAACTGCTCCGGTTCCCAGCCGCGCACCCCTCGACGAAGACGAGCCGACCCCGACCGTTCCCATCCCCGAAACGGTCGGACCCCTGAGAGGTGTCCAGCTCGCGAAGCGCCGCTCGGCGAGTGCCGCTCGGCTCGGACACTGTAGAGCCCTAACCCGCTCAGCAGCCAAGCGTGGCTTGACGTCGGTCAATCGGCCTCAGCGCTCGCGTCCCGCTCCCCGAGCCGCGGTGACCGTGAACGGCGTCGGGTCACGCCACCCGCGTTCCCGGAAAGCGGAGACGACCGCGGCACCCACCGCGTCTGCGCGATCCCGCTCGACGAGGGCGATGCAGCACCCCCCGAACCCCCCGCCGGTCATTCGAGCCCCGAGGGCACCCTCGCGCAGAGCCGTGGCCGCCGCGAGGTCCAGTTCCGCGCAACTCACCTCATAGTCGTCCCGAAGTGACGCGTGCGACGCGCTCATCAGCAAACCCGCGGTCGTGAAGTCCGCTCCCCGCAGCGCGTCGACGAACGCGTCAACGCGCGCGATCTCGGTGACCACATGGCGCACCCGCGCCTGCGCGACTGGCTCGCCGAGTCGGTCGAGGGCGGCCGGGAGGTCAGCGGGAGTGACCTCGCGCAAGGTGTCGACCCCAAGAGTGCGGGCGGACGCCTCACAGGTATGCCGTCGCGCGGCATACTGCCCGTCCACCAGCGCGTGGTGGGCTTTGGTGTCGATGACCAGCAGGGTGAGGCCGTGCGCGGCGAGGTCGAAGGGGATGTGGGTGGTCTCGCCGCTGCGGCAGTCCAGGCGCAGCGCGTGGCCGGGGCGGCAGAGCATGGCCGCGGATTGGTCCATCCCGCCGGTCGGAGCCCCGGCGATCTCGTTCTCGGCGACGCGGCACAGGTCGGCCAGCCGCGCCCGGCCGGTGTCGTCGGCCAGCAGATCCAGACCGGCCAGATCCGAGAGGGCGGCCGCCACCGCGCACTCCAGGGCCGCCGAACTCGACAGCCCGGCGCCCACCGGCACGGCGCTGGCGATGTGCACATCGGCTGCCGGCACGGCATACCCCGCCTTTCGCAGGGCCCAGAAGACTCCGGCGACGTATGCCGCCCAGCCTCCCGGCGCGGTGGGGGAGATCTCATCAAGCGCGACGACGACCGTCTCGTCGCGGCGCGCGGTGCTGGTGACGTGCAGGACGCCGTCGGTGCGCGGGCGGACGGTCGCGGTGGTGCGCTGCGGGAGGGCGATGGGCAGGGCCAGCCCGCCGTTGTAGTCGGTGTGTTCGCCGATGAGGTTGACCCGGCCCGGCGCGGACCACACTCCTGCCGTGCGGTGGGACGGGGCGCTAGCGGGGGTGAGTGACGGGGCCACTTGCCCAGCTTAGTGAGCGAATCGTGAGTCTCTGCGGCGGTCGCTACGCTGGGCGCATGTCCGGCGCAGTGCATGACAGGGATGCCCTTACCCTGGGCCCAGGCTCGGGGCTGCGGGTGCCGTTGGACGGCGTGCAGACCGTCGGTGTCGCCATCCCCATTCCCGAGCCGCACGGGGCATTCCTGCAGGGCAAACGAGCCGCTTTCAACGACCCGATGGCCCCGTTCATCCCGGCACACGTCACCTTGCTTGGCCCCACCGAAGTTCCGCTGGCGGACTTTGCCCGGCTGGGGGATCACCTCAGCGCCGTGGCCGCGGGCATCGATGAGTTCGAGATGGTGCTGCGGGGCACCGGCACCTTCCGGCCGGTCTCCGACGTGGTGTTCGTGCAGGTCGCGCAGGGGATTTCGGCCTGTGAGGCGTTGGAGCGCTCGATCCGATCGGGGGAGTGGCACCAGGACCTCACCTTCCCCTACCACCCGCACGTGACTGTGGCCCACGACGTCGACGAGGGTGACCTCGACCGGGCCTTCGAAGATCTGGCTGATTTTCATGCCCGGTTCACGGTCGCTCAGATCTGGTTGTTCGTCCAGGGGGCCAGCGGGGCCTGGTCGCCGTTGCGGTCCTTCCCGCTGCGCCGGCGTGGGGCGCCCTCGTGACGCTGGTCGCTCGCGGAAAGGCACTCTGGGCGGCCATGCAACGCACCCGGGCCTATCGGGCGTGGAAACGGTTCGGGGATGCCAAGGGAAACCTGCTGGCTGCCGGGGTGGCCTACTTCGGGTTCTTCTCGCTCTTCCCGGCCGTCGCCCTGGCTGCGGTTGTCTTCGGCTTCCTGCTCGCGGGAAACCCCGACTTGCTGGCCGCTGTGGGCCGCTCCCTTGATGACGCCCTGCCAGGCCTGATCCAGACGCCCGAGAATCCCGACGGCTTGATGCCGCTCGCGGCGCCCGAGACGGCGACGCTGAGCTGGGCCGGGGCGGTGGCCTTCGTGTCCTTGGTGCTCGGCGGCCTCGGCTGGATCGGGTCGCTGCGGGACGGCATCCGGACCGTCTTCGGCGTGCAGGGCAACGAAGGCAACCCGGTGCTGGCCAAGCTGCGCGATCTGCTCGTGATGGGCTTGCTGGGGGCATCCTTGCTCGTGTCGGCGGCCTCGTCATCGGTGGTGGGCGCCGCTACCGGCTGGGTGAGCAAGCACGTGGGGCTGGGACCGGGCCTGGTGACCGTCACCGGCGTCCTCGTGTCGTTCGTCATTGACACCGGCGTCATGGTGGTCCTGCTGCGGCTGCTGTCTGGGGTTCCGTTGCCGTGGAAGGACATTCGCAGCGGAGCGCTGATCGGTGGGCTCGGCATGACGGTGCTCAAGCTGCTGGCGGCCACCCTCATCGCGCAGGCCACCCGCAACCCGCTTTTCGGGTCCTTCGTCGTCGTGGTCGGGCTGCTCTTCTGGCTCAACCTGGTCTCGCGGCTGGTGCTGCTGTCAGCGGCGTGGGCGGCCAACGACATCGACACCGCCCTCGCCGACCTGCAGGGCACTCTGCCCGGCGATCCAGGCCAGCCATCCACGGCGGCGACGCCGGATCCTGCGCCGATCAGGTCGGACGACCCGCAACGGCGGGCACGTCTGGCTCCGCTGCTGACTCAGGGCGATCCCGCCGGGGGCGCGCGTGGCCCCGAGGCCAATTCGGCGCAGCAGCGGGCCAAGGCTGGACTGCCGCACCTCGGGCGCCGTGACGCAGACCGGGTCAATCTCGCAGCCGGGGCCGTCGTGGGGGCTACGGCTGCGGTCGGTCTCGCGGCCGTCGGGCGCACGCTGCGCTCGGTGGGTGCACTGCTTCCGGGACGACGCCGCGCACGGTAACCCCGGGGTCACCACCGGCAGTGTCAGCGTTGGTGGGCTCCGCGAGCGCGACGGCGACCGAGGGCGACCCCGAGGAGGGCGAACGCCGCCACGACGCCGCCGGCGCCACCTGCCACGGTCCAGCGGGCCGGATCCGAGGCGGCCTCCCACCACGCCATGACCCCATCGTTGGAGCGGAGCGGGCTCTCAGCGGCGACGGCCACCGCCGAGCTCGCCGGGGGTTCGTCGACGTCTGAAGAGGGCAGCAGATCGGCGCTGGACGGGGGAGCTGTGACGCTCGCACCCCGCCATTCCGGTGGCTCGGTCGCAGTGCCCGGCGCGACGAGCTGACCGACCGGCCGGGCCTGCCCGGCATACGAGAACCCCCAGGTGAGCAGCGCCTCGACCGAGGGCGCCTGGCGTTCCACGCTGCCCATCGCGGCCACGATCAGCGTGCGGTCCCCCCGGGTGGCAGCTCCGATGAAGGTGTTGCGGGCCAGCGTCGTATAGCCGCTCTTGATCCCGATGGTGCCGGGGTAGGTCTCGATGATCGGGTTGTGGTTGGCAATCGCGAAGGGCGGGACGGTCTTGCCGGTCGCGTCGACCGCTCCCGGGAATTGCGCCTGCAGGAGCACCGCATGCCGCCGGAACTCCGACAGCTGCATGACCGCCCGCCCGATGAGAGCCAGGTCGTAGGCACTGGTGTGCTGGCCGTCGGCGTCGAGACCGGATGGGTCGACCGCGTTGGTGTCCCAGGCGCCCAGCCGGCCGGCGGCGGCGTTCATGTCGGCGATGATCCGGTCGCGGCCTCCGTAAGCGCGCGCGATGGCGTATGCCGTGTCATTGCCGCTCACCATGATGAGCCCGTTAAACAGGTCGTCGATCGTGTACTTGTTGCCCGCCACCATCCCGACCCGAGTGCCATCGGCAGCGACATCCTGCGGGTCGGCGGTGATGACCCGCTTGGGATCGAGCTTGGGCAGCGCGACCAGGGCCGTGAGGGTCTTGAGCGTGCTGGCCGGATAGAGGAGGGCATGGGCGCTCTTGGCCGCGATGATCTGGCCGGTCTGCATGTCGGCCAATACGTAGGACACATGCGGCAGATCCGGGGGAGACGGCACGCCGGCCGGCAGATCGGTCACCACGCCGGTGCGGGCCAGCGCCGGACCGCCGACGACGTGTTCCGGCGCGATGATCGGGCCGACCATGGGACTGGGTGGCGCGACAACACAGGTGCGTCGCACGGTACGCCCGTCGGGCAGGGTGGTTACCCCGGGGTCGGGCGCGTGTTTGCCGCTCGTCGTCGCTGGCTTGCCGACGGTCGGAGCCGGTGAGGTGACATACGTCGCGGTCATCCCCGGGCCGCAACCATCGCGGCCAGTCGGCGTCGGACTGGTCACCGCGACCCGAGAGGCAGGGGTGGCGCTGCCGGTGGCCTTGGTCGCGCTGCTGGTCACTGGTCGCGTCGTCGCGGCCGGGTATGCCGACACGGCCGCGGGGGCGTCGGCAGCGGCAAAGGCGGGACCGACCGCGCAGGCGAGCACGACGCCCGCGATCCCCACGGCATACCCGAGGTTGGTCGAGATGCCCATGACGGAGCGAGCCTACTCGCGGCTGCTGCGCCGCGCCGGTCGGAGCTCCAGACGACGCAACAGCGCCGGTATGCCGTGCGGCATACCGGCGCTGTGGTGGCCGAGCGGGAGGTCAGGCGCGCTTGCTCATCGACGCGCGCAGGTCCTTGTTGAGCTGGTTGATGACATCCAGCGGGATCTCCTTGGGGCAGACGTCGGCGCAGGCACCGGTGTTGGTGCAGCCGCCGAAGCCTTCGTGGTCGTGCTGGGCGACCATCTTGACCACGCGGGCCCAGCGCTCGGGCTGACCCTGCGGGAGTTCGCCGAGGTGGGTGACCTTGGCGCCCATGAAGAGCATGCCCGCGGCGTTGGGGCAGGCGGCGACGCAGGCCCCACAGCCGATGCACTTGGCCGATTCGAACGCCCGGTCGGCCTTGGGCTTGGGCACCGGCACCGAGTGAGCCTCGGGAGCCGCGCCGGTGTTGACCGAGATGAAGCCGCCGGCCTGGATGATCCGGTCGAAGGCCGATCGGTCGACGACGAGGTCGCGCAGCACCGGGAACGCGGTGGCCCGCCACGGCTCGACCGTGATGGTGTCGCCGTCGTTGAAGGACCGCATGTGCAACTGGCAGGTCGTCGTGACCTCCGGCCCGTGGGCCTTGCCGTTGATCATGAGGCCGCACATGCCGCAGATGCCCTCGCGGCAGTCGCTGTCGAAGGCGATGGGTTCCTCGCCCTTCTCCACCAACTGCTCGTTGAGCACGTCGAGCATCTCCAGGAAGGACATGTGCTCGGACACGTCGGCGAGCTGGTAGGTGACCATCCGACCCTGGGCGTTGGGTCCGTCCTGACGCCAGATGTTGAGTGTGAGGTTCACTTGTAGCTCCGCTGCTTCAGCTCGATCGACTTGTAGACCAGGTCTTCCTTGTGCAGGACGGGAGTGCCGACGACACCGTCGCCGCCACCCGCGAACTCCCACGCAGCGACGTAGAGGAACTGGTCGTCGTGACGCAGCGCCTCGCCATCTTCGGTCTGCGACTCCGCGCGGAAGTGCCCGCCACAGGACTCGCGCCGATGCAGGGCGTCGATACACATGAGCTCGCCCAGCTCGAGGAAGTCGGCCACCCGGCCAGCCCGCTCGAGGGACTGGTTGAGCGTGTCGGCCGACCCGAGGACCCGCACATTGCGCCAGAACTCCTCGCGCAGCGACCGGATGAGACCGATCGCCTTGAGCAGGCCCTCCTCGGTGCGCTCCATCCCGCAGTACTCCCACATGATGTGGCCGAGTTCCTTGTGGAAGGAGTCGACA
>WBZM01001580.1_pt1 | contig 21950 bp, 20 predicted proteins | sample 5204271 | NCBI WGS metagenome assembly WBZM01 (sample SAMN12344346, study PRJNA552823) | activated sludge metagenome | biome: Activated sludge suspended growth; feature: Nitrification reactor; material: Wastewater; isolation source: activated sludge from nitrification reactor of wastewater...
GTGGCGAGATAGCGCCAGAAGGTGCCGCGCTTCAGCGCGAGATAGGGCGGCAGCGTCATGCCGATCACGACGGCGGCGACCATGACGAAGATCAGCGAGAACAGCGGCACGTAGGCGGAAGCCGACAGGCCGCGCGCGAGAATGCCCAAAATCGTGAAGATGATCGCCCCGGCGCACAGCGGGAAGAACACCTGATGCAGCACAAGCCCGACGGCCGAGATGCGTTCGGCCAGGCTCCAGGGCGCTTCCCACAGCGGGCCTATCGTGCGCTGGGCGACCTGGATGAAGCCGTTGGACCAGCGGCGCTGCTGGCGGCGCCAGTCGCGCATGCCCTCGGGCATCTGGCCGGGAATGGCCGGTTGCGAAATGAAACGCCCGTGCCAGCCGGCGAGCGCGGTGCGGATGGTGAGGTCGAGATCCTCGGTCAGCGAATAATCGAGCCAGCCGCCGACCGAATCGATGGCCGCGCGCCGCCAGATGCCGCCGGTGCCGTTGAACTGGAACAGCCAGCCGAGATTGGCGCGCGTGCGCTGCTCGATCATGAAATGCGCGTCGAGGATCAGACCCTGCACGCGCGTCAGCCAGTTCTTGCGATAATTGGCGAATTCGCACCGCGCCTGCACGAAGCCGGCCTTGGGGTCGGAGACGATGACGGGGATCGCCTTGCGCAGCCAGTCGGCCGGCGGACGGAAATCGACGTCGAGCATGGCGACGAAGGGCGCGTCGTTGAGCGCGAGGCCGGCAGCGCAGGCGCCGGCCTTGAAGCCCGTGCGATCCTCGCGGCGAACGTGGGTCACATCGTTTCCGGCCGCGCGCAGTTCGGCAATGACCTCGGCGGCGCGCTCGGTCGTCTCGTCGGTGGAATCGTCGAGCAACTGGATGTGCAGTTTTTCACGCGGCCAGTCGATGGCCGCGGCGGCGCGCAGCGCGCCTTCGACCACGCGCGGCTCGTTGAAGACCGGGATCTGCAGGACGACATGCGGCAGGTCGGATTCCGCCAGCGGCGGGACAGCGCGCGAGCCGTCGCCGACGCCACGCATCTCGTCATAGAGGAAGCGGGCGATCAGCAGCAGGAAGTTCGCGCCGATTGCAACCATGCCGAGCACGCACAGCGTCAGCGCAATATCGATCAGTCCGACGAGCAGTCCTTGCGCCGTCACGCATCGTTCCTTTTCTGGGCGGGCGTGGCGGGGGCTGGCGCCGCGCCGCGCTCCTGCTGCGCGTCATAGACTTCGGCCGCCCAGACGACGCGTTTGGTGAACCACGCGCGCAGCCAGACAGACGTCATCATCGCATCGCGCGCGACCATGACGGCGGGGGCGCTCACCGATACATCCCAGCCCCGCGCCAAGGCAAGCGCGGTTTCGCAGGCGAACCAGAACGCCAGCGTCGCAAGGAAAGCCGCCAGCCCCGACCAGCCGATCAGCGGCGCGGCGAAGGCCGCCGCCAGCGCAACGAAGACCGACAGGCTCAGCGGCTCGGCAAGGAAGCCAGGAAGCTCGTTCTGACGGCGGATGACCGCCCAGCGCATCTGCCGGTTGTAGACGTCCGCGAACCTGCGGGCGCCGAGCATCTGGTAGATCGGCGCGCCGATGATGACGGTGCGCAGGCCGATGCCGGCAAGCGCATGCGCGGTCGCCGAATCCTCGCCGACCGTATGCGCAATTGCCTCGAAGCCGCCGGCGCGATGCAGGTCGGACCGCTTGAAGATCATCAGCTTGCCGAGGCCGAAGCCCAGCCCGATCGCCGCCGCGGCGTGGAGAATACGCGCGTGCGACTGGTTCATCAGCGAGGCTTCGATCCGCGCGGCGAGGTTTCTCGCCCCCTTCGCCTCGGTGATGGCGGTGACGAGACCGACGCCCTCCGTCATGGCGGCGACCGCAGCGCGCGCCGTCTGCGGCGGCAGCACGATATTGCTGTCCTTGGTGGCGATCAGGTCGTAGCTCGCGTCCTCGATCGCCTGGTAGAGATTGTTGACCTTGGGGCTCACGGCGAACGAAGCGGTGGAGTGGACGATTTTCGCCTCGTGGCCCGGATAGGCTTCGATGACGGAGCGCATGGCGCTCACGGCCCGGGATTCTTCCTCCGCCGCCGTCGCGGTCACGTCGAACGTGGGATAATCGAGTTCGAATACCGAGCCCTGCGAGGGCCTGAAGCCCGGCGCCCAGTCCTTGATCGGCAGGACGAAGCTGATCGGCGGCAGGTCGGTGCGGCGCGCGCGGCGCGCGTGGATCAGCGGCGCGATCAGGCCGAGCGCCACGGTCAGCGCAATGCCGAACAGAGCGACGCCGCAATAGACGACGGCGATCCAGCGCAGGATGTCGAGGACGGCGCTCACGGCGTCATCCTCTCGCGCGTCACCGGCACGTCGACCTTGGTGCGGACCATGAAGAAATCGACGAGGCGCGTCGGCAGGATCGTGGTCAGCCGCGCGCCCCAGTAGAGCAGGCGCGGGAAGACGATGTGCGCCTTCCGCCGGTCGAGGCCGCGGCGGATGATGCGGGCGGCGCGCGCGTCGGTCATGGCCAGCGGCTTGGGCGCCACCAGCTTCTCGTTGAGCGCGGTATGCACGAAACCCGGCACGATCAGGCTGACCGCCACGCCCTTGCGGGCGAGCGTGCCGCGCAGCGATTCCGCGTAGAGATGCACCGCAGCCTTGGTGGCGCAGTAGGAAGGCGAATAGGGCAGGCCGCGTACGGCGGCGATCGAGCCGGTCATGGCGATCACGCCTTTTCCGCGCGCCGCCATCGGCTCGATCGCGGGCTCGACCGTGTTGAAGACGCCGAGCAGGTTGATCGCGAAAATTCCACGCACGGCTTCCGGGTCCTCGGCCAGCGCGCCGGCAGGCAGGCCGGTGTTGATTCCCGCGTTGGCGACAACGAGATCGAGCGGGTTTCGCGCATCGGTCGCCCGCAAGAACTCGTGCATGCCCTGACGGTCGCGCACGTCGACCTGGCCGATCTCGACTTCCGCGCCCCTGGCGCGGCAATCGGCGGCGACGGCCTCGAGCCGGACGGCGTCGCGGCCGACCAGCGTCAGACGGACGCCGGGCGCCGCATATTCGCGGGCGAGCGCGCGGCCGATGCCGCTGGAGGCGCCCGTGATGAGGATGGAGCGCGGCGCAAAGCTCATGCGGCGTCCCCTCTCGGAACGAGGACGGCTTCGGCCAGGACGCTCGGACCGCGGCGCGGCCCCTGGATCGCGACGCGCACGAGAATCTCGCCCTCGGCGCGCAGAACGCGGCCCGAAAGGGTCGCCGCCTCGCCGACCAGCAGCGGCTCGACGAAGGTTCCTGACAGGCGCCTGATCGTCATGTCCGGACGCCAGCGGCCAAGGGCGGGGGCAATTTCGGCCATGAGCCGCATGCCATGCACCGGCGGCGCGGAAAAGCCGGCGCGAGCCGCGAGCGCGGGATCGAGGTGCAGCGGATTGTCGTCGCCGGACGCAGCCGCATAGGCGGCGACTCCAGCCGCGTCGAAGGGGCCGACAGGCGTGTCGGGCATCTTGTCGCCGCGGGCAAGAGGAGCTGTCATCCGCCCTGCCCTCCCGAGAGCGGCGCAAGGCGCAACACGGCGCGCATCGTCACGACCGGCGCGCCGGCCATTTGGACGACATCGGCGACCACCGTCAGGCGTTCGGGCGCGCTTTCGCGGCGTGCGACAGCGGTCAGGCGATAGGCTGCGCCGGGGACGAGCGGCCGGGAATAGTCGAAGGATTGCGATTCGTGCACCGGCAGATAATCCGGGCCTGCTGTCGCACGCAGCGCCGCCTTCAGCTCGGGCGACGACAGCCAGACGATCGGGTAGGTCGCCGGAACGACGTCGTCGCGCGCGCCGATCGCCATCGCGAATGCGGCGATTTCCGCAGGGCGAGCCGCGACCTCGAAGGGGCCGAGGACCATTTCCTCCGGCCGATGCGACTGCTCCGCGCGCATGGCGCCCTCAGTCCGCCGCCTGGACGACGAGCGAGGCGTTGACGCCGCCGAAAGCGAAGGAGTTGGACATGGCCGTGCGAATCGACATGGCGCGCGCCTCGTTGGGCACGCAATCGACCGGGCACTTGGGATCGGCCTCGAGGAAGTTGATGGTCGGCGGCGCGACGCTCTCGCGCACGGCCATGATCGTGCAGACGAGCTCCAGCGCGCCGGCTGCGCCGAGCCCGTGCCCGTGCACCGGCTTGGTCGAGGAGACCGCGACCTCGCCGAGCCGTTCGCCGAAGATGCGGCCCATGGCGTCGGCTTCGGTCGGGTCGTTGAGCGCCGTCGCGGTGCCGTGGGCGTTCACGTAGGCGATTTCGTCGGGCGAGACGCCGGCGTCGTCGATGGCGCGGCGCATGGCGAGCGAGGCGCCGTCCGCGTCCGGGCGGATGGGGTCGCGCGCGTCGGCCGACGTGCCGTAGCCGAGCAGCCGGCAGAGAATCGGCGCGCCGCGCGCCCTGGCCGCCTCCTCGGTCTCGAGAATGAACATGGCCGCGCCGTCGCCGATGCTCATGCCGTTGCGGCCCTTGGAGAACGGGCGGCATTTGTCGGGCGTGAGGACGCGCAGCATTTCCCAGGTCATCTGGGTGCCGACCGAAAGGCTGGCCTCCGCGCCGCCGACGATGGCGCGCTCGGCCATGCCGGAGCGCACCATGTGCATGCCCATGCCGATCGCCTGGCTCGCCGAAGAACAGGCGCTGGCGACCGCAAAGACCGGGCCGTGGGCGTCGAAGCGAATCGAGAGCATCGAGGGCCCGGCGCTGGCGATCAGCTTCGGGATGCTCAGCGGCTCGGGCTTCACGCCCTTGGCGTAGAGATTGAACAGGCCGTCGTCGACCGTACGGATGCCGCCGATGCCGGAGCCCAGAATGACCGCGCAATCAATGCCGCCGACATTGCCACGCTCGAGGCCGGCCGCGGCCACCGCCTGGTCGGCGGCGACAATCGCGTATTGCGTGAAGGGATCGCAATACATCAGCGTCGGCCGGTCGATCAGGCTCGCGGCGTCGAAATCCGGAACCTGAGCGCCGATCCGGATGCGGCCGGGATAATCGCGCGCGAATTCGAGCGGACGAATCACGCTCGCGCCGTCGCGCGCGGCGTTCCACAGCGGTTTCCACCCGACGCCGGCGCCGGAGACGGCGCCCATGCCGGTAATGACGACCCGACGCCCCTGCGCCATTCAGCTCTTCTCTTTCTGGATGTGCGCGGTCAGGGCGTCGACCAGATCCTGGACGGTCTTGGCCTCCTGAAAGGCCCCGTCCATCGGAATGTAGACGTCGAACTTCTCTTCGATCGCCGTCAGGATCATGACGATGTCGATCGACTTGAGATCAAGGCTTTCGATCGTGGCGTCGGGCTTGATCTTGTCGGCCTCGACCATGCCCTCCTTCGAGATGACTTCGACGATCTGGTCGTAAAGTTCCACCGGCGCCCCCGTTCTTGGGTTTTGGACCGCCCGGTCGCCAGTTCGCCGCGCCGGGCCTGAAATTCAGCGCCCGGATCAGCCCGGGCCATCGGCGACCGGCACGGGGCGGTTCGCGCCGGCCTTCGTTAAGGCAGTCGAGCCCGGAAATAAAGCCCCCGAGGGCAAAGTCCCTGCTTGCGGCCGGGGAGGCGTTGACGAAGCCGGCCGGAACTGGTCTACAGCGCGGGCTCGGGAGGCGGGGGCGCGAGGGCGCCGGCCGGGGCGGCGGATTCGTTCGTTGTCCCATCAAATCAAACTGGACGCCGCCAGGCCGATGCACAACGAGCGATTGATCTTGCAAGCGTCCGTACGCAACGACGAACGTCCCGAGCAGTCCCAGAGTTGGAAATCCGAGACCCGAGGATGATCCTGACCGAGCCTTTCGAGCGGGCGTGGCATCACCGCGAACTGATCCGCGCCGTCGTGCGGCGCGAGCTCACGTCGCGCTTCCGCGATTCGTTCCTGGGGTGGATCTGGGCGATTTTCGCGCCGCTGGCGATGCTGCTGGTCTACACGACCATCTTCACCATCGCGACGCCGGCCGTGGCTTCCGGCGTGCCGATCTACGACTACGCCGCGGCCAGCTTCTGCGGCCTGATCCTTTTCAACGTCTTCGCCGAGCTGGCGGCGCGCTCGCCGACGCTGCTGCACGAGCATGTGCACTTCATCAAGAAGTCGATCTTCCCGGCCGAGACCATCGCCTGGACCTCGACGATCCGCGCCATCGTCTACGGCGCGATCAGCTTCGGCACGCTTCTGGCCGTACGGCTCGCCACCGTCCACTACGTGTCGTGGAAGGTGGCGTTCGTCCCCTTCATCGTGCTGCCGTTCATGCTGCTGATGCTCGGCACGGTCTGGTTCCTGATGGCGCTCGGCGCGTTCACCCGCGACGTCGCCCATCTCATGGTGTCGATCGTGCCGCTGCTGATGTTCGCCACGCCGGTCTTCTTCCAGGTCGAGCAATTGCCGGCCAACCTGCAACCCTGGATCAAGCTGAATCTCGTCGGCGACTACATCGCCATGCTGCGCGACCTCGTGATCTACGAACGCTTCCCCAGCCCCTGGATGTATCTGGGGTGCTTCGTCGCCTCCTATGCCGTGTTCCTGTTCGGCTACCGCTTCTTCAAGGAATACAAGTCGGTGATCGTCGATGTCCTCTGATTTCGCGATCTCCTGCCGCAACGCCGGCAAGGCGTTCCAGCTCTACCTGCATCGCAACGACCAGTTGATGCAGGCGCTGTTTGGCTGGGCGAAGACCTTCTACAAGAAGCACTGGGTGCTGAAGGACATCACCTTCGAGATCAAGAAGGGCGAGTGCGTCGGCATCATCGGCCGCAACGGCGCGGGCAAGACGACGCTGCTGCAGATTCTCTGCGGCATCACCAGGCCGACGACAGGCTCCGTCGATATCGACGGCCGCATCGCGCCGATCCTTGCGCTCGGCTCGGGCTTCGACGGCGCGCTGACCGGCCGCGAGAACGCGATCATCGGCGGCGCCATCCTCGGCCTCAAGCGCAAGGAAATCGTCGCCAAGCTCGACCAGATCGCCGATTTCGCGGAAATCGGCATGTTCTTCGATCAGCCGATGAAGCTCTATTCGAGCGGCATGGTGGCGCGCCTCGCCTTCGCCATCTGCGCGCATGTCGACGCCGACATTCTCATCGTCGACGAGGCGCTCTCGGTCGGCGACGAGGCGTTTGCGCAAAAGTGCGAGAATTTCATCGCGAATTTCGCCAAGCGCGGCACGATCCTGGTCGTGTCGCACGGGCTCGACTATCTGCGCACGCTCTGCGACCGCGTGATCTGGATCGACGCCGGCGTGGTGCGCGAGATCGGCCATCCCGACATCATCATTCCCGCCTACAAGGCCGCCGTGCGCAAGGACGACGAGGACGAGGCGAACGCGGTGGTCGGCGGCGGACAGGCGGCTTAGAAAGCCGCGCTCATGGTGAAAGTCTGACCGAAAATTCAAGAATCCTCATCCTTAGGATTCCTGAATTGCGGGCCACACCCCCAGGACGAGGGCTTCGGTCACACTCCCGCGAGCGCCGGCGTGGGCGCGGCCCGCCGGGCGTCGCCGATCTGCTGACGCTGGATCAGCCAGACGCCGCAGGCGATTTCTGCAATCGCCAGCCCGGCGACGAAGATCGCCAGCGCGGGATTGGCGCGGATCAGCGTTTCGGCCGCCACGAGAATGCCGATATGCACGGCCGGCAGGACCGCGACGACGGCGCCGCCCGCCGCCGACCGGCGGCCCGTTGCGCTGGCGACGTTCAACACAAGGCCGATGCCGAGCAGGGTATGGGCGAGCGCGAGCGCGGGAATGACGAGCCTCTTGACGGCCTCCGACGCCCATTCCGCGAAATTGCGGCGATCGACCATGGCGTATTTCATGTAGGCGAAGAAATCGCGCATGTTCAGCTCGAACACGCCCTTCCAGTTGCGCGACGGCAGCGCCTTGGCGCCCTGCATGGGCAGGGAAATCGCGTATTCGTCGAAATCCGAGACACGCACGCGCCGGCCGTCGTCGGGACGGCTCTGGATCTGTCCGTGCGTCAGAATCATCACGACGTTGAAGTCGTTGCGCCGGAACTCCGCGCGGCTCGCCGTGATCGTCTCCTCGACCTTCTTCTCCGGCGCGCGCTGGCGAATGAACACATTGGCGGCGATATCGGGCGTCTCCCACTTTTCGAAGTAGACGATGCGCCGCCCCTCGTCGAAGGAGTAGAACTGGCCGGGCTCCAGCATGCGGTGGTTGAGCGAATGCCGGATGACGTTGAGCACGTCGTGCATGGCGCCGACGTAGCGCGGCGCGAACCAGCAGGAGCAGAGATAGCCGAGCGCGGTCGCCCCAAGCGCGCAGACGATCGCCGGCCGGGCGATCGACCAGGCGGAGAGCCGGAGCGAATAGAGGACCGCCACCATGCCCTCCGACGTCATGCGCGAGAATTCGAGGGCGGCGGCGACGCCGACCGAGATCGGCAGGGCGATATAGGTGACGGTGGGCAGCGTGCCGATGAGCGCGGGCCCGAGCAGGCCGCCGCGCAGCGCCGCCGGCGGCAATTGGTGGAACAGGGCGGACAGGACGACGGGAATGGTCAGCGCGACCTGCACGACGAACGTCCCGAGCAGGACACGCTTGCCGAGATAGACCGAAAGAATCCGCGGCGTCTGTTCCATCGTCCGCCGTTTCGCGTTACCGCCCGACCTTTGCCCAGGCCGCGTTCGAATATTCGCGCCAGGCGTCGTCGAAAGCGAGCTTGCCGGGCGTGCTCTGCAAGCCGGCCCAATGGCAGAAGTAGATTTCCTTGCCCTGGAAATCCAGCGGCGCGCCGTCTTTGAACGTCACGCCCTTGGCCTTGTAGAAGGTCTCGTGCGAGGCGTTGGGGATGAGGTCGGACATCAGCCGGATCTTCACGTCGTTGCGGTGGCAGGTGAAGTTCACGACGGGCTGGGCGAACAGCATGCCGCGCTTGCGCACCTTGTGGAACAACTTGGCGTCGCGCGTCATGGTCTCCACGAACATGTCGAGATCGAGGAACTTGTTGGACGTGACGAAATAGCCGTCGTTGAACAGCAGAGCGTCCTTGAGATCGGGATAGTCGTCCTTCTTCTTGTTGTAGACATATTCGAAGGATGGCGAGGCGATGATGAATTCCGTCTCGCCCTTCTTCAAGAGCCCGAACATTGGCGAAAAATCGCGGAACAGAACGATGTCGACGTCGATGTAGATGACTTCGTCCAGCGGCAGGGCGAGCGACTGCAGCTTGCGCAGGCGGCGGCGATAGCCCGGAAAAAGAGGATAGAGGTCGGCCGCGAGACGATCGACGCGCTTGTCGACCTCTTCCACCATCGTCACGCCATAGGCGCGGGCGGCGCGGCGGGTAACGGTCAGATTGTCGTCGTAGGGGATCAGATAGAGCGGAATATGGGCGTCATGGCGCTTCCAGCTCTCCAGAAAGGGCAGGAGCCACTCGGCGATCTTATCGTTGGCGACGATGGCCATGCCCCTCTTGGGCGCCGCAGTCGTTTGCTCTGGATTCGACAAGAAATAATCCTTATGAAGACCCGCCGATCCCTGAGGCTTCCGGGACCTGCGGACGCGGGCGCCTTGTCCCATATCCGGGGCCGCCTAGACAATAGGCCTCGAGACCCGGCCGGAACGACGATTTGACGCTATCCGCCTCCCAAGCCGTTACAGATCAAGGACTTCCGCTCGCCGGCAAGACGGTGGCCGTGGTTCATGCGGCCTGGCATTCCTGCGGCTCCTATCAGGTGAACGTCAGCCAGGCGGCCGTCTACAAGAAGCTCGGCGCGCATGTGATCTCGCTCGCCGTGCGGGAATGGCCGCCCGGCCAGTCCTCGCTCGGGAGCCCCCGCTGGCGCGACTACATTTCCCATACTCAGGACATGCCGGCCGACGAGCGCTACTACGCCAATATGCCGGGTTCGATCTTCGCGCGGCCGGCGTTCTGGACGCAGCTCTACTGGCCGCTGATCCACGGCGACCACGCCCGCGCCACCGCAGCCATGACGAAATTCGCGCGCCTGCCGGACGAACTGGCGCTGCGGCGCGTCGATCTCATCCATTGCAACCACTTCTTCTGCATTCCCGCCGCGCGCAACCTGTCGGCGACCGCGCCGCTCGTCATCGAGACGCAGGACGTGCAGGCGCTGCAATATGATCTGCGCAACGAAGGCATTTTCGTCGTGCCGCCGCGCGCGACCTACGACGAGTTGCTGGCGACCGAACTCGACTTTCTTCGCAAGGCCGACCTGCTCGTGCACCTTAACGCCGAGGAATGGGAGACGTTCGAGAAACTCCTGCCGGAGATGCGCAATGCGCTGGTCTATCCGGCGGTGGAGGAAGCGCCGACGGGGCCAGGCGGCGGCGACATCGTCATCGTGGCGAGCGGCAATTTCCCGAACACGCTCAGCGTCGAATGGTTCCTGGAGCATGTCGCGCCCCAAGCGCCGCACGCGCAGCCGAAGATCGCCGGCAATGTCGACGGCGCGCTGAAGGCGCGCAATCCTGCGCTCTACGAGAAATGGAAGCATCTGTTTCTCGGGCGCGTCGAAGACATCGGCGCGATCTACGCCAATGCCGGCCTCGTGCTGCTGCCGACGACCGAGGGTCACGGCCTGTCGATCAAGGCTGTCGAAGCGCTCTCCTCAGGCGCGCCGCTGCTTGCCACGCCCCAGGCGTTTCGCGGCATGAAGGTCGATCCGAAGAGCCTCGCCAACGTGACGCTGTGCGAAAGCGCGCAAGATTTCGCCGCCGCGCTCGAAGCAGCCGCGGTTGCAGGCCCCGGCGCCAACCCGATGGCCTCGGGCGCGGCGCGCGAAAAAAGCGACACGCGCACGTTCTACGAGGCCAATTTCTCCCACGACGCCTACGTGCGAACGATCCGCGACATCGTGCTGCCGCTGGCGGCGCCATGAAGGGGCCGTTCGAAGGGCGCAGCGTCGCCATCGTCCATCCGGCCTGGCATTCCTGCGGCACCTACCAGGTCGTGCTCGGCCAGATCGAGGCCTGGACGCAACTCGGCGCGCGCGTGGTCGCCATCGCCTGTTCGGACCAGCCGGGCTTCGTTCCCGATCGCGGCTGGATCTGGAAGGGCTATGCGAAGGCGACGCCCGAACTCGACGCGCACGAGCGCTTTTCGGTCGGCGCGCCGCTGTCGTCGGTTTTCACGCCGAATTTCCTCGGCGACGTGCTCTGGCCGTACATCCACGGCGATCAGGCGGTCATCCGCGCCGGCATGATTTCGCGCGCGAAACTGCCGACGGCGCTGACGGACGAGACGTTCGACATCGTCCATTGCAACCACTTCTTCTGTATGCCCGTCGCGCTGCGGCTGGCGAAAGGCAAGGCGCCGGTCTTGATGGATTCGCACGACCTGCAGGCGCGCCAGTTCGTCATCATGAACGAGGGCCTGCCGTGGCTTCGGCCGCTCGCGAGCTACGACCAGATGCTGGGGCGCGAGCTCGATCTGATGCGCAAGGCCGACGTGTTGCTGCACCTGAACGCCGAGGAAGACGAGGCCTTCCGCACGCTGCTGCCGGAGAAGCGCCACGAACTCGTCTATCCCGCCGTGCCGCCCGTTCCGACCGGGCCCGGCGGCGACGAGATTGTGCTGGTGTCGAGCTGGAACCGCGCCAACGTCGAAAGCGCGCTGTGGTTTCTGCGCGAGGTGGCGCCCCGCGCGCCCGAAATCGCCGTGCGGATCTACGGGTCCGTCGCGGGCGGCGTGAAATCCGCGGACGCCGCGTTGCACGAAAAGTATCGCGACTGGTTCGCGGGCCGCGTCGAGCATATCGGCGACATCTACGCCGGCGCGCGACTGGCGCTGCTGCCGACGACCAGCGGCACGGGCCTCTCGATCAAGAGCGTGGAAGCGATGGCGAGCGGCCTGCCGCTGATCGCCACCGCGCACGCCTTCCGCGGCATGAATCTCGATCCCTCGGGCCTGTCGAACGTCACGCTCGCCGACGATGCGGAAGCCTTCGCCGCCGCCCTCGAGAAAGCGGCGGCGGCGCCCGCGCCGACGCCGGCCGAGCGCGCGGCAAGCGCCTCGCGCGCCGCCTACGACGCCCACTTCAGCGAGGCCGCCTATTGCGCGCGGCTCGCGGCCATAGCGGCGCCGCTGATCAGGTAGGCGCGCCGCGCGGTTGCGGCTCCGGCCGGAGCATGCGACGAAAGCGCATGACGATCTCAATCGACGATGCAGGCCGCGCGCGGCTGACGGACCTCTGCGCGAGTTTCACACGACTGCCGCAGCCTCCGGAGGCCCAGGGCCTCAAGCACGCCGCCGTCGCCCTGGTCGTGGTCGACGGCGTCAACAAGAACGATCCCTGCCTTCTGCTCACGCGCCGCTCGGCCAAGCTGCGCAGCCACGCCGCGCAATGGGCGCTGCCCGGCGGGCGCTGCGACGCCGGCGAGACGCCGGTCGACACCGCCCTGCGCGAGCTCGACGAGGAACTCGGGCTGAAGATTTCGCGCGACGACGCGCTCGCCACGCTCGACGATTATCCGACCCGCTCCGGCTATGTCGTCACGCCGGTGGTGATCTGGGGCGGGCGCATCAGAAACTTCAATCCCAATCCGGACGAAGTCGAGTCCGTGCATCGCGCGCCCATGACGCAATTGACCGACCAGGCGCGTCTCGAATTCCTGACGATTCCCGAAAGCGACAGGCCGGTGATCCGCATGCGCCTGTGGGACAGCACGGTGCATGCGCCCACAGCCGCCTTCCTCTACCAGTTCTGCGAACTCGTCGCCGGCCGCATCACGCGCGTCGCGCATCTCGAGCAGCCGGTTTTCGCCTGGCGCTGAGCTTCACGTCTTTTCCGCAAGCGCCGCCGTCGCCGCCTTCCAGGCGTCCGACACGCTGAAATTCTGCGCGGCGCGCATGGCGAGATCGTCCGCGCCGGCCGCCGCCAATGTTTCCGCAACGGATCGTTTTACGCGCGCGAGGAACAGGCGCCGACCGAGCGCCTTCAGCCGCGCGTCGCATTCGATCAGCGCGTCGAGCGTCGTCGAATCGAGGCTCGGCGTCTCCTCGAGACTGAGGATTGCCGCCTCGGCCGCCGCGTTGGATTGCATGCAGGCGACGACGTCGGCGAGAACATCGTCGGCATTGGCGAAGAACAGCGGCTGCGTCGGCCGCAATATCTCGATGCGCGGATCGATGTCGACGCCGGTCTGCGTAGCCTCCACGAAATCGTGGCTGCCTTTCAGGCGGCCGAGCACGACGAGTTTCGGCGACGCCATGCGCTGCAGGATGGCGACGATGGAAAGGGCCACCGCCAGCAGCATGCCGTCGACCACGCCGAGAATCATGACGCCGAGCGCGGCGGCGAGCGCGATGTATTGATCGCGGTCGATGCGCCAGAGCCGCAGGAGCGGCGCCGGATCGAGGGCGTGCAGGAGCGCGGCGACGACGACCGCCGCGAGAACCGGCTGCGGCAATCGGGCCATGTAGGAGCCGGCGCTCAGGATGAGCGCGATCATGACGAGGGCCGCCGCAAAACCGGCAAGCCTGGTGCGCGCGCCGGCCGCCTCGCAGGCCGAAGAAGCGGAAAAGCCCGCGCCGACCGGAAGGCCGCGCATGAGGCCCGATAGAAGATTGGCGAGGCCGAGGGCGAGCATTTCGCGATTGGCGTCGAGGCCGTCGCCATGTCGCAGCGCGAGGCTGCGCATCGATCCCCACGATTCGACGTAGATGATGAGAAAGAGCGGCGTCGCGACTTCCGCCAGCCGCGTCCATTCCCGCCAGGCGAGGTCCGGCAGGCCGGGCCAGAACGGGACGACATCGATGGCGCCGACGAGTCGCACGTTTAACGCCGGCAGATCCACGACATAGGACAGGAGAATGCCGCCGACGAGCACGATGAACGCGCCGGGCAAGGCGGGAAAGCGACGAAGCGCGACGAGCGTCGCAAGCGCCGCCACGCCGATCGACAGGCTCGTCATGTTCCAGTCGCGCCAGCGGAGCGCGAGCGTGACGACGACGTGGACGAAACTGCCGTTGGCGCCGTCGAGCGCGAGCACGCCGGGCATCTGGCGCGCGACGATGGTGACGGCGAGGCCGAAGGCAAAGCCGCGCAGCACGGGCCGCGAGATGAAATTCGACAGGCGTCCGAGCCGGAGCGCGGCGGCGACGAGGAAGAAAATGCCCGCGAGGATCGTCGCGCCGAAGGCGAGCGCCTCGCGGTGAGCCTGCGGCGTATCGAATGCTACGGAGGCGGCCGCTGCGGCCAGAATGGCGGCGGACGAGGAGGTCGGCGCAACGACGGCGTAGCGCGAGCGCCCGAACGCGGCGTAGGCGAGAAGGCCGACGATCGCCGCAAACAGGCCGTGTTGCGGCGCGAGGCCGGCTATCGAGGAATAGGCCACGGATTCCGGCAGCAGAAGTCCCGCGACCGAAAGACCCGCGATCAGATCGTAGCGCATGGGCGCAGAGCCGTGTCGCATCCGCCGCGGTCGTCAGTCGCGGTCGCCACCGTCGCCTCCCTGTTCCTTCACAAGAATTTCGCGCGCGCGATCGGTCAGGCGCTCGACGAGCGTCTTGAGCGCGCTGCGCTCCTCTTCGGAAAATGGCGCGAGCAAGGCCGCGTTCGTTCCCTCCGCCGAGCCGATCATGCGCGCATAGGCGCGCTCGCCCGCCTTGGTCAGGCTGATGAGCGTCTCCCTGTTGTCGCGCGGATTGACGCGGCGCTGCACGAATCCGCGCGTCTCGAGGCCGGAGACGGTGCGGCTCAGCCGCGTCTTGTCGAGCGCGAGGCCGCGCGCCAGCTCGTTGAGCGTGCAGGGCGCGCGCAGACCAAGCTCTGCAATCGCGCCCCATTCGCCGACGGAAATGTCGAGCAGCCGTCGATAGCGCAGGGCCGCCGCGCGGCGCAGCACATTCGACAGGATGAGAATGCGCCGGGCGACGAAGGCGTCGACGGGCGCTGTCGAACGCTCTGATTCCGGCTTCGACGCAGGCATGGCCGCACCCGACCAGATGACGGGCGGGAATGCAATAGTTGACAACGGCAACTACAGGCCTAGTCTCGCTCCCGACAATGCGCGCGAAACAGACGCGCAATCCCGGGAGACGCCAATGGACGCCCGCGCGCCGCGCGACGAAGGGACGGCCTACGAACTGCCGCCGCCCAAGATCAAGGACGAACTGGTGCGCGTCGAGCGCGGCGCGCCGATGGGCGAATTGCTGCGGCGCTACTGGCATCCGGTCGGGCTCGTGGAGGACGCCACGAATACGCCGCGCAAGGTGCGCGCGCTCGGCGAGGACCTCGTGCTGTTCCGCGACGGCGCCGGCCGCGCCGGCCTGCTGCACGCGCGCTGCCGGCATCGCGGCACCACCCTCTACTACGGCAAGGTGGAGCCGCAGGGCATCCGCTGCTGCTATCATGGCTGGCTGTTCGACGCGCAGGGCCATTGCCTCGAACAACCTTGCGAGCCCGAGGGCGGGCTGTTCAAGCAGGCCGCGCGCCAGCCCTGGTATCCGGTGGAGGAGCGCTATGGCCTGATCTTCGCCTATATGGGGCCGCCCGACCGCAAGCCCGTCCTGCCGCGCTACGAATGCCTGGAGAAAATGGACGAGGGCGAATTCGTCGAGGCCGACGACACGTCTCTCGGCGGCGGGGGGCCGGCGATCATTCCCTGCAACTGGCTGCAGCACTACGAGAATGTCGTCGATCCCTTCCACGTGCCGATCCTGCACGGCTCCTTCTCCGGCGCGCAGTTCACGCAGACCATGGCGCCGATGCCGCAGGTGACGTTCGAAATGTCCTCGCGCGGAGTCACGGTCCGTTCAACGCGCAAGGCCGAGGATGGCAAGACGTTCTATCGCGTGACGGAAGCCGCGCTGCCGACGCTGCGCGTCGTGCCCAATCCGCGCGTCGCGCAATATGCGCGCGTCGAATCGATCGGCTGGGTGCTGCCGATGGACGACACGACCTTCCGCATCTATGTCGCCGGCCGCGTCCGCCAAAAGGGCGACATCGGCCGCATGCGCTCGAAGATGAACGGCAAATTCTGGTGGGAGCTGAGCGAGGAAGAGCATCAGCAATATCCCGGCGACTACGAGGCGCAGGTCGGCCAGGGTCCGATCACCATCCATTCGGAGGAACGCTTCGCGCAATCGGATCGCGGCGTCGTGATGATCCGCCGGATGCTGCACGACCAGCTCGACCGAATCGCGCGCGGAGAAGATCCGATCGGCGTGAGTTTCGACCCGAATGCGCCGCCGGTGGAATTCGAAGCCGGCAATTACATCAGGGATTGAGAGGGTTTCTCGGATGATCGCAACGTCGCTGAAAGCGGCGCGCCTCTGCGCGCCGATGCTTGTCGGGCTGGCGCTGGGCGCGCCGGTCGCGCGCGCGCAGGACCCGGGCGTCGCCGCGACGAGCGTGACCATCGGGCAGACGATTCCGCTGAGCGGCCCGGTCTCCTCCTATTCGACCTTCAGCCGCGCGTCGCTTGCCTATTACGACATGGTCAACGCGCAGGGCGGCATCGCCGGACGCAAGATCAATCTCTTGAGCGTCGACGATTCCTTCAGTCCGCCGAAGACCGTGGAGCAGACGCGCAAACTGGTGGAAGGCGACCAGGTGTTCGCCATCGTCGCGCCGATGGGCGGCACGACCGCCAAGGCCGTGCAGAAGTATCTGAACGACAAGGGCGTGCCGCAGTTCCTCATCCAGTCGTCGCTGCCCTCCTGGAACGCGCCGCAGGAATTTCCCTGGTCGATTTCAGGCCTGCCCAATTCCGACATCGAGGTCGGACTCTATGCGCGCTGGATCAAGGCGAAAATGCCGAAGGCGCGCGTCGCGGTTCTCTACCAGAACGACGATTTCGGGCGCGCCTATCTGACGGCGCTGACCGACGAGCTGAAGGGCGCGCAGGCGTCCATCGTCGCCGCGGAAGCGTTCAACCTCACCGATCCCACGGTCGATTCCCAGATCGTGCGACTCGCCGCCACGAAAGCGGACGCGCTGCTGATCGGCGCAACGTCGCGCCAGACGATCCAGACCTTGAAGAAGGCCGCCGAAATCGGCTGGAAGCCGCAGATGTTCGTCGCCTATCCCGCCGCCAACGTGGAGCGCACCTACAAGGTGGCCGGCGCCGATCTGGCGAAGGGCGCAATATCCTCCTCCGTCTTCAAGGACCCGAGCGACCCCGCCTTCGCGGGCGACAAGGACCAGAAGGATTATTTCGCCTTCATGGACCAGTACTACCCCAAGGGCGACAAGCTCGACACACTGAACGTCGCGGCTTACGTCGAAGGACAGTTCTTCGCGGAAGTGCTGCGACGCTGCGGCGCAGAATTGACGCGCAAGAATTTCCTGGCCAAGGCGACGACGCTCGGCGACTACAAGGCCGGCATGCTGCGCGACGCCGCGCTCGTGCGCACGGAGCCTTCGAACTACAATATCTTCCGCTCGATGCAGCTCTTGCAGTTCGACGGGGCGCGCAACGTGTCGATCCCGACGCCGTAGGAGCCAAGCCTCATCCTGAGAGAACGGCGTGACCCATAATACGAATCCTCATCCCGAGGAGCCTGGCTCGAAATGCGTTGCAAATCCGAGACCTCAAGCTGAGGAGCCTGCGCAGCGGGCGTCTCGAAGCATGATCCAGAGTCTCGCGTCTCGGCCACCCTTCGAGACGCCGCTTCGCGGCTCCTCAGGGTGAGGATTCATTCGGGTTCGAGGGCGGGCTCTGCGGAGAAGGGTCCCCTTATCGCAGGTTTACGCCGTCTTCTTCTCGCGCGCCGCCATGAACGCGTCGTGCCGCGTCTTCAGGTCGCCGGCCAGCGCGTCGGCGATCAGCTTCTTCGTTTCCGGCACGCCGTAGAGCGCGACGAACGAGCCGAAGCGCGGGCCGCGGTCTTCGCCGAGCAGCGTCTGGTAGAGCATGTTGAAGAAGTCGTTGGACACGCCCGGCCGCTCCGGCGTCGCGGTCTTGGCCTTGAAGTCCTGGTAGCGCGGCGTGGCGCGGCCGACGTCGTACAAATGCGTCTGGATGTCTTCCGCGCTGGCGTCCGCAGGCAAGGCGTCGAGCATCGCCGACACGCGCGCGAGAACGTCGCGCTCGACGTCGTCGGGCAGGCGATAGGCCTTCTTCAGCCGCACGAAATCGCGGAAATACGCGACGGCATAGCCGACGAGCCTGTCGAGACGCGGATGGTTCTCCGGCGACGCGCCCGGCGCGTAGCGCCGCAGGAAGCCCCACAGCACGCTGGCGTCCTCGCTGTTGGCGACCGCCGCAAGATTGAGCAGCATTCCGAAGGACACGCTCGTTCCATGCGCGTCGCCCTCGCCGGGATGATGCAGCACTTCCGCCTCCGGCGGCTGCCCGTTATGGATGTGCCAGACGGGATTGCCGAGGCGCTCCTTCCACGCCTGCGCAGGATAGCGGTCGAGGAACCCGAGATATTCGTCGACCGTGCGCGGAATGACGTCGAAATAGAGACGCTTCGCGGCCGACGGCTTCTGGTACATGAATTGCGCGAGGCTTTCCGGCGAGGCGTAGGTCAGCCATTCCTCGATGGTCAGGCCATTGCCCTTGGACTTGGAAATCTTCTGGCCGTTCTCATCGAGAAAGAGTTCGTAGTTGAAGCCTTCCGGCGGCGTCCCGCCGAGAGCGCGCACGATGGCGCCCGACAGCTTCACTGAATCGATCAGGTCCTTGCCGGCCATTTCGTAATCGACCTTCAGCGCGTACCAGCGCATCGCCCAGTCGGGCTTCCACTGCAGCTTGCAATGGCCGCCCGTCACCGGCGTCTCGTAGAGGTCGCCCGTCTTCGGGTCCTTCCACGAGATCACGCCCTTGACCGCATCATGCGATTCCAGCGGCACCTGCATCACATGGCCGGTGACGGGATGGATCGGCAGGAAGGGGGAGTAGGTGCCCGCCCGCTCCTCGCGAAACGTCGGCAGCATGATCTTCATGACAGCGTCGTAGCGCGCCAGCATGTGCAGCAGCGCTGCGTCGAACCTGCCGCTCTTGTAATATTCCGTCGAGGACGCGAATTCGTATTCGAAGCCGAAGGCGTCCAGAAACGCCCGCAACCGGGCGTTGTTATGCGCGCCAAAGCTCTCGTGCGTGCCGAAGGGGTCGCGCACCTGCGTCAGCGGCTTGTGCAGGTCCTGCGCCAGCAGGTCCTTGTTCGGCACGTTGTCGGGAACCTTGCGCAGCCCGTCCATGTCGTCGGAGAAGGCGAGAAGCCGCGTCTTGATCCGGCCTTCGGTCAGCGTCTCGAAGGCGCGGCGCACCATGGTCGTGCGCGCGACCTCGCCGAACGTGCCGATATGCGGCAGGCCCGAGGGACCATAGCCGGTCTCGAACAGCACCTCGTCCTTGGGATGCTTTTCCAGCCGCGCCACCAGTTTGCGCGCTTCCTCGAACGGCCAGGCCTGCGAGACGCGGGCGGCTTCGAGGAGGGTGGGCGCGGCGACGGGATCGGCGGACATCGGGTTTCCTGCGGTTCGAAGCCGCGGAAACTAGGGAGGCGGCGCTTTCAGGTCAAATCGCTGGTCCTAGCGGCCCCTGAATTTCGGCTTGCGGCGCTCCATGAAGGCCGCGACGCCTTCGGCGTGATCTTCCGAGAGGTTGGTCAGCGCGAACTGGTCGCGGTCCATGTGGCTTGCGAGATCGTCGAGCGCGCCGGCGAGACGGTTGACGGTCGTCTTGGTCATCATGGTCGGGATCGGCGGCTGAGCCGCGATCCTTTCGGCGAAGGCGAAGGCCGCCGCGAAGGCCTGCCCGTCTTCGACCACTTCTTCCGCGAGGCCCCATTTCTCGGCCTCTCTCGCGGAGATGCGGTCGGAGGCGAGGATGACCGCCTGCTTGGTTCGCGCGGGCCCGATCAATTGCAGGATGCGCGGCACCGAGCCCCAGCTCATGTTCATGCCGAGTTCGACTTCCGGAATGCGGAAATGCGCCGAGGCGCCGCAGAAGCGGAAATCGAGCGAGACGGCGAGCGCCGCGCCGCCGCCGATGCAATGGCCTTCGATGGCGCAGATCGTCACCTGCTCCATCTCGTACCAGGCGCGGCACATGCGCGGGCCGACCATCAGCGCGGCGCGGCGCTCGCCGAGCCCCATCTTTCCACGCTCGCGGCCTCCCGCGTCCTTCAGGTCGAAGCCCGCCGAAAAGCCCTGCGCATGTCCGGCGAGCACGACCACCGAAGTCGCGGGATCGTCCTCGAAGGATTGCGCGGCCGCGCGCAATTCGCGCATGGCGGCGGCCGACAGCGCGTTCAGCCTGTCGCCGCGATCGAAACGCACGACGGCGATGCGGCCCTCGGGGCCGAGACCTTTTTCGATGGTGACGTAGCGCATGGTCTGGCTTCCTCCCGCCCTCGTCTCAAGCTCTGACTCGCAATACAGGAATCCTCATCCTGAAGAGCGATGCTTTGCAATCCCGAATCCCACATGCCGAGGAGCCTGCGCAGCAGGCGTCTCGAAGCATGATCCAGAATTGTGCGTCTCGACCACGCTTCGAGACGCGCCTTTCAGGCGCTTCTCAGGGTGAAGGTTCGAGTCGTCGGCCAGGCTCCGAGGAGCCCCGAAGCGACGCGACGACCTTGCTGGTCATCCCGGACGGCCGAAGGCCGATCCGGGATCCAGCCGGAGGCGCCGGTGCGCTGGGTCCCGGCTCTCCGCTGCGCTCCGGCCGGGATGACCGCAGGTTCACGATTCAGAATTCCCGGCCAGACTTTCCGAATGAGGATTGTTATCTCTGCAGCCTTTTCAAAATCTCGGGCGTCAGCAGGCCGTCGGCAGGCGACATGCCTTCCGACAATTGAAATTCATGCACGGCGACGCGCGTGGCGCGGCCGATCTTGCCGTCCGTCGCGCCGGAATAAAGGCCCTTCGCCATCAGGAGCTTTTGCGCGCGGGAGCGGTCGGCGAGCGACATGGAGACGTAAGCCTTCGGCCATCCGCGCTTCAGGCCGGACGAGCCGCCGATGCGGTCCGCCAGCAGGCTGACCGCGAGCGCATAGGCGTCGGACGTATTGTACTGGCGGATGACTTCCCAGTTCTCGGTGATGAGAAAGGCGGGGCCTGCCGCGCCTTCTGGCAGATAGAGGCTCGCCGCGCCCGAAGCGGGCAGCGCCTCGCCGTCGGCGCGGGCAAAGCCGAGGCGACGCCAGGCGCTCAGATCGAGATCGACAGGCCGCCAGTCGAAATTGCCCGGCACGATGACTTCCATCACCGCCGGCAGCGCCGGATTCCAGCCGGAGCCTTTGAGGAAATTGGCGATGGAGGCGAGCGCGTCGGCGCTCGAACGCCAGATGTCGGGCTGGCCGGCGCCGGAATAGCTCGCGGCGAATTTCAGATAGGACGAGGGCGTGAACTGCGGCTGGCCCATGGCGCCGGCCCAGGAGCCGGTGAGGTTTGCGCGCGGCATCCCGTTTTGCAGCAGCACGAGCGCGGCGACGAATTCGTCGCGGTAGAAGTCGGCGCGATGCTTGCGCACGGCGAGCGTGGCGACAGAGCGCAGGATATCGTGGCCGCCCTGCGTCGGCCCGTAGCCGCTCTCGATGCCCCAGACGGCGAGGCAGATTTCGCCGGGCACGCCGTAGCGCCGCTCGATAGTGGCGAGGGTGTCCGACAGGCTTTGCGCGCGAGACCGGCCGATCGAAACTTTCTGCGCGGTGACGACCTGTCCGAGGTAGGCGTGGATCGGCAGCGAGAACTCGCCCTGTTTCGCCGGCTGCGCCTTGATCGCCGGATCGGGGGTCAGCCCTGCCGTCTCGCGCACGAAGGTCTCGCGGCTGACGCCCGCCGCCTGCGCGGGCGGCCAGGCGGAAGCGACGAAAGCGTCGAAGGCGGGATCGTCCGAAGCCGCGCGCGCGGGGGCGGCGAGGACGAGCAGACAGGCGAATACGGCGGCGATTCTCATGGGCCTATCCTGCATGGATTGCCGACGCCCGCTAAGCCCCCTCCCTTTCCCTCCCCCGCATCTAGCGAAGTCGGCAACAGCCGACTTCG